>Ga0265342_10003484_pt1 | contig 12888 bp, 12 predicted proteins | sample 4CB327metaG_FD_203125 | JGI IMG/M metagenome (GOLD analysis project Ga0265342, IMG submission 203125) | Rhizosphere microbial communities from Carex aquatilis grown in University of Washington, Seatle, WA, United States - 4-CB3-27 metaG | ecosystem: Host-associated > Plants > Roots >...
CGATGGAATGGCAGCCTGGCCTGTCCCCAGGCCGTCCGGCTGACCTCTATGGAATGGATTAAGGCGGGTCCCGCTCAGATCAAGTGCATGCCTAACAAAATAATAACCTGATGTTACGTTCACAACGCGTCGGCCCTGGCTTACTCTTCCGGGCATGAGCACCCCGGAGGTCGACGACAGGCGCCGCGAGCGGCACCTAAAGCTGCGCCAGATCGAGGTTTTCGTTGAAGCGGCGCGCCTCTCGAATTTCGGCGCGGCGGCCGTGGCGCTCGGCATTTCCGCAGCGGCCTTGAGTCAGGCGATCTCGGACCTCGAACGGAACCTTGGGGAGGGCGTGCGCCTCTTTGAGAGAGACCAGGCCGGCGCAACCCTCACCCCCGCCGGGCGGGCGCTCTTCACTCACGGGCAAGAGCTTCTCCGGGCGGAGGAGAACGTTCGGCAAGCCGTCGTGGGAGTGGAGACCCGAGCGGGAAGGGAACCGACCCTCTTCCGGATCGCCTACGAGCCCGACTTCGCCACCATCGTCGCCGATACGGTCTACGCGCTCATGGGCGTCAACGACTTCGTCACCGTGAGGGCGCATGAAGCCGAAACCGAAGCTGTCGCCCGCATGGTGGAGGAAGGGAGCGTGGACCTCGGGCTTACTTACTCAAGCCCGCAACTAAGCGGCGCGCTCGAGGCATCACCCGTGGTCGCGGCCCCTCTCTGCGTTGTCGTGAGCAATCGGCACCATCTGCGGAACGCCACATTCGTGGGCCTCGAGGAGCTCGCGGACGAACGATTCGCGTTCGCCTGGCTCGAAGAGGAAACTCCGCCCGGTACGGCGCGCCTCCGTCATCACGTCGAGGCGCTGTTCGGCAAGACCGGCTTCACGCCTCGACGCGTCGACTTCCGCACGGACTCCTCCGCATCCGTCCTCGCCCTCGTCAGGACGGGCGCGGCCGTCACCCTCCACACCGCGCCGGGTATTGCGAAGGACCAGCGCTTCAGCGTGCGGCCGTTCCGTTACAAGAATACACCGTCGGAGACGGTGACGTTGCTCCGGAAGAAGGGCGCGGAAGAGTCCCTGGAGGCGCAGATCTTCGTAAAGAGCCTTCGCCACCAGCAGGAGCAGGCCGCCAAGCTCGCGACCGTGCGCAGGCGCACGAGGATGGACGGTCCGCCCGAATAATAGTATTGCGATATACGTATATCCGTCTCTATATTAGGTACTTAGCGGGCGTTCTTGCGCCTCGACAACATCATGAGTGCGCGCCTCCTCGAAAGGGCGCGCCGGAAAGGGTATGCCAGAACAGGAATACGTCACTGCTCGCGAACTCAAGCAATTCCTGAAGCTGGAACAGTTGCGGAACAAGGCCACGCGCAACGCGACGGGCCGCGCCAAGTTCGATCAGGACCGCGCGCTTCGGCAGCACAACGCCGAAGACGTCCTCGCGGCGGTCGAATTCATCGAAGCGCATGCCGCTGACAGGACCGACGTGCACTTCCCGGCCGCCATCGTCGCCGAACTGAAGACAGCGTTGCCCGAGCTCGGGCCCGCCGGAGAGAACGCGGAGCCTATGGCGGCGGTTCTCGACCGGATGCAGGTGGCCGTCTCGGACGAAGCAGGCGTCGAGGCGATGCGCGACCCCGCCGCATGCGCAAGCACCGCGTTTCAGGGCCACCAGCGGTATTCCCAGAAGAAGCGCGCGACCGCAGAGCGACAACGCGGAACGCGTCACCGCTCGTAGAATTCCAACGCACAAGCGCGCCGCGTGCTGCGCACGCCACGCGCGAGCGTCCTGGCCCGCGACGGTGCAGCCGATCACCCATGACCGACAGTAGGCGCGTCCCGATTTGGGTCAGCGCCAAGCTGTTGCGCCGAGGCCACACCGCCGCGCAAAAAGCGATGCCGCAGCCCTCGAAAGGTCGCTCCCATCGACGGACCCGACAGGTCAATCGTGAAGGCCCGGTCTCGGCCCTCCGAGAGGGGTCCGAGAGCGGGCGGGATGGTTCGGACCGGGGGAACGGAAAGGAGCCGTCGGTCTGTCGTCAACCGGCTGGTTGACGAGGGCGGCGGAACAAGGACCGGGGACCCGGGCGTTGTGGGTACGCATGCCGTTGAAGCTGTGCTTCAACATACATGTGTACTAATCAAATTCTCGTCCTAATTCACGATTGACTTAGCCGTATTCTGCGTATAGCAGAATACCCGAGGGGTGCTTATGGCTGACAAGCCGGAAGTGCCGAAACATGGCGAGACGCTGGCGGCGCGGTTGCTTCAACAACTCGACAGAACGAAGACCAGCGAAGGCGAGCTGGAGTGGCGGGAAAAACCTCCCGCCGCAGCCAAGCCGCATCCGTCCGCAGCGCCGCTCTCACCACAACCCCAAAGCGAGCCGGCAACCGAGGGAACAGGCACGCCGTCCGGCGAGCCTGAGACCGAGTCGGCCAAAACTACCAGCGCTGTCGCCCAATCGATAACGGTCCAGCGCGGGCCGTCCGCGATCTGCTTCATCTATAAGAATAAGTACGGTCGCAAACAGCGAAAGATACTGACCTACGCGACGCTGCCCGAATGGGAGCTCAACGACGACGGCACCGTGCTCGTGCTCCAGTTCGTGAGCACCAATGTCGAGCTGCGGGGCCGAAACCTCGTCCCCATGGAGCGCGAGATACATCTTGGCCGAACCACGTTCATCCACCTGGCCGACGGCGGCAACTTCAACCCGCTTGAGGGCTACGTGACCGAGATCCTATTCCACCCCCCGCAACCGGGGTCGCTCGAGTGGAACGAGAAAGGCGAATACCTACCGTACGAACCCGAACCGGAGAAAACCTATGCGCGGGCCAGATAGTTTTTGGATCTACCATGAGCGAGGCGCAAGCATCGTGCGCTTCCAAGACCTGCTTCAGGTGCACATCAACAATGGTTGCACGGTGCTTGTCGCGGAACTCACGTGTTCGACCCTGGTGGCAGAGGGTGAGAAGGAGGCAGTCAAGGCGCTCTGGTACGAACTCGACAGCAAAGGCCAGACCTTCAACGAAACAGCGGGTAGCTGGCGGTATACCGGCATACACACCAATCGCGAAGGGCTTCGCCACGTGCGCTTGATGGCCTGGACACCCTGGCACTTCGACGACGAGAGCCGCTTCCGTTTCGGCTACGAACCTGATGTCGCGGCAGCGCGCGCCGCCGCGACTCAACAGACGGGAGCGAAGCGGCCGGTGAAACGGGCGAAGGAGCCCGCAAAGAAGCCGGCGAAGAAGCCCGAAATGCTCGATGCTTAGCATCAAGGCGAGTGCGAACGCGTCCAGCGCCCTGTCGTATTTCGATGCGGAATTGTCGCGCGGCGACTACCTGACGGAACGAGGCGGCATCGCCGGAAAGCTGCGGGGACTCGTACGGCAGGCGCTCGGGCTGGAGGAGAGGTGTGGCCGCGCGGAATTCGACGCGCTGCTCAACAATCGCAGCCCGGCGACCGGCGAGCAGGTCACCGAGCGGATGAATCCCGATCGCATCCCCGGCTACGACCTCACCTTCGGCGCGCCCAAAAGCTTCTCACTCATCTACGAAACGCTGCTGGCCCAGGGCAAGACCGAGCAGGCCGCGGAGCTGCTCCGCGTCTTCGAGAACTCGGTTGCCCTCGCCATGTCCGAGGTCGAGAAAAACGCCCAGGCCCAGGTGAACGAGCCCAACGGCAAGCACTATAGCCGCACCACCGGAAACATCGTCTGGGCTGGCTTTACCCATTACCAGGCCCGGCCCGTCGACGGCGTGGCCGACCCCTTCGTCCACATGCACGCCTACGTCTTCAACATGACGGAAGACCGGATCGAGGGGAAGTGGAAGGCCCTCGACATGTACCAGACGATGGTCGACCGCGTGTACTACCAGGCGGTCTTCTTCCAGAGCCTTGCCGCCGGAATGCAGGACCTCGGGTACGCCATCGAGCGGCAGGGCGTGAGCTTCGAGCTCGAGGGCATTGCCCGTGAGACCATCGACAAGTTCTCCCGGCGGACGCAGGAGATTCAGAAGCACGCCGAGGACCTCGGCGTCACGAGCGCGGCCGGCAAGCGGAACATGGCCGTCGTCACCCGCGCCGGGAAGGACGAGGGGCTAAGCCCCGAGGAGACCCGCCAAGTATTCCGCGATCGCCAGAACGATGAGGAGCGCCCCCTCATCGAGCGCCTGGCCGAAGGCCATAACGGCGGCCCGCGCATGCAGCAGGGCCCGAGCGCGCATGAAGCGATCGACCACGCCATCGCGCACTGGTTCGAGCGCAAGAGCGCCGTCGGCACCCGCCGGCTCTACGCCACCGCCATCATGCACGCGCTCGAGTCGGGCCTTACCCTTTCCGATATCGAAAAGGCCGCCCGCGAGCATCCCTCGCTCCTCTTCGGCGCGGACCGCTTCGGGAACGCCGTCGTCACTACACGGGAGGTGCGCGCGGAAGAGCGCTTCCTGCGCGAATTCGTCGAGCACCAGACCGTGCCGTCCTTCGCGGAGCTGGGCGCAGCGAAGGGAGTGGGCGAGCATGCGCCTTCGCGCGACTGGCTCTCCGACGAGCAAAAGCGCGTCGTTGCCCACGTGATGGACAGCACGGACCGGGTGATCGGCATCCGTGGAGGCGCGGGAACGGGTAAGACCACCGCCATGCAGGAGACGGTGGAGGCGATCGAAGCCGCCACCGGCAAAAAGGTGGTCGTCGTCGCGCCGACCACGACCGCCTCGCATGACACCCTTCGGGAGAGCGGCTTCGAGCAGGCCGACACGCTCGCCAAGCTTCTCGTCGACAAGGACCTCCAGAAGCAGGCCAAGGGCGGCATCATCTACGTCGACGAGGCGGGATTGATTGGGGCGCCGACCATGCGGAGGCTCTTCGAGCTCTCCGCGAACGTAGGCGCCCGCGTCATCCTCCAGGGCGACACGCGCCAGCATGTCTCCGTCGAGCGCGGCGACGCGCTCCGGTATCTCGAACAGCACGCAGGGCTCCGGTTCGCGGAGCTCACGGAAATACGCCGCCAGGAGCACCCCGGCTACCGCGCGGCCGTCGAAAGCTTCGCGAAGGGCGACGTGACCGAGGGGTACGAAAAGCTCGACGAACTCGGGTGGGTCCGCGAGATAAAGGACGGCTCCATGCACGAGACCCTCGTGCGGGACTACCTCGACACGCTCGACAAGGCCCCGAAGAACGCCGAGCGCCACAAGGTGGCGCTCATCGTCACCCCGCCGCACGAGGAGATCGCGACCGTCAACGGCCTCGTGCGAGAGGGGTTGCGCGAGCGCGGAAAGCTCGGGCCGGAACGCGAGCTAGAGCGCCTCGTTCCCGTTACTTGGACGGAAGCCGAACGCCAGGAGCCGCACCGCTACCGCGATCCGGAGCGGGACGGGAACCTCGTGGTCGAGTTCACACAGAACGCCACCGGCTTCACGCGCGGCGAGCGCTTTACCGTCAAAGGCATCCTCGACGGTGAGGTCATCCTGGCGGCGGCCGACGGCAGCGCCAGGGTGCTGCCGCTCGAGGAAAGCGCACGCTTCCAGGTTTACACCACGCAAGCGCTTCCGGTTGCCGTCGGCGACGTCGTGCGCGTCACCCAGGGCGGAAAGGACCTGGACGGGGCGCGCATGAACACGAACGCGCGATACGTGGTCCAGGGCTTCGATGACGAGGGCCGCGTGCTCCTCGGCACCAAGACCCTCAAGAACACCTTCGCGGGACCCCCGGCCGGTGTTGTCTCGCGACGACTCGATGGAACCTCCGCGCTTCATCTCGCCCACGGCTACGCCGTCACCAGCCACGCCAGCCAGAGCGCGACCGTCGACTACGTGTTCGCGTCGCAAAGCACCAAGACCTTCCTCGCCACCACGCGCGAAGGCGCCTACGTCACCGAATCGCGCGGCCGAAAAGCCTGCTACGTCTACACCGACGATAAGGACGGCCTTGTCGCCGCAGCTGAGCGGAGCTCGGCGCGCATGTTCGCTTCCGACGTGCAGGAGGAGCGCCGTGAGCCCGCAAAGGCCCCAGGCACCCCGCCGAAGGCGAGCGCCCCGAAGGGGCTGGCCGCAGCGTGGGACGCCATTCGGGCGCGCGCAGCATCATTGCTGCGCAAGGCATGGGGGCAGCGCGAGGAAGACAACAGCATCGCCCTGAACTTCGCTGCAAAGCAGCGCGTGGCATATGCCACGGCGGCCGCACAGCGACAGCCGGCGCAGAAAGCGCCCGCAAAAACCGTCTTTGGCAAATATACGAGGCTCGTCCAGCAGCCGAAGGCTCCGGACATCGGGCACGAACGCTAGGCCGCCGCCTTCTCCTTGGGCTTGTTCTTCCGCAGCACGATCCGCCCTGAAACAGGGAGCGCTTCAAGGTGAAGGTCGAAACCTTCGCCGTCCTTGTGCTCCCACGCCGCGCCGACGCGCGTCCAATCGGAGTCCTGCTTGTCGCCGGCCTTGTAGTCGCGAACGTTGTACGCGATGTGCGTAGGCTTCTTCGTATCGGTCATAGTCTCTCTCCATAAGCGTTGCTCCAGCAGCTCCCCCGCCGGAAATACCCGCAGAATATAAGCGTGAGTCGTAAAGCTCAAGTGGGTATTCAACCGATGGCGTCACTAAACCCCATCGGGCTGCCACGCGATCATTCCGCACCGGCCTGGGACGACGGAGCAGCACCGAAACCCCAGCTTCCTTTCCGCGAGCGCTGTTTGGAGGGCACTCACCGCTTCCGAAAGCCCGGCGGTCTCGAGCTCGAACTGGTCCGTGGTGCCGTCGATCGCGGCGATGAGATCGTCCGCGCGCGCGATGACCTCGTCGAGGAAGTGGTCGAGAAATTCAGGCATGTGCACCTCTTTCGTTTGCGTTACCCCACCTTGGGGGCGATAGGAGGATCGAGAACCGCCGCCTTGAGCGCGGCCGTCATAGGTTTTTGGGGGAACCCGAGCCGGAGGCCGGCGAAGGGGGGAGCCAAACAACCGTCATTGACGGCAAGCGGCAGCGGTTACTTTGCCTCCCGCCTCCCGGGGGAACCCCGCGAAAGTGCGCGGTGACCTGAAGCGACTTCCGCGCGGGCTGCGCACGGGATCCGGAACTCGAACCGGCGCACGACATTGCTGCCGTGCGCCGGTCGGGCTCATTCGGCGGCGGTGACGGCCGCCTGCATGGCCCGGATGAAGTCGGGCCGGAGCGCTTCGGGGAGCGCCAGCGTCACGAGCGCCGCCAGGATGCCCTGCTCTTCGCAGGTCGCGGCGATCCGCTGGCGGGTCGCCTGGTCGCCGGCCTCGTAGGCTCGCGCGAGGTCGGAGGCGGCGTGCTCGTGGGTCACGGGTGCCATCGGGGCGGTCTCCTCTCGGGAGGAAGCGGGACGGCCGCTGGAGCCGCCCCGCGTGCCTCGGGCCGTCACCGGTCCTCCTTCGCGTCGATGGCCCGAAGCTGGATCGTCGTCTCGCCCATCCGCGCCGGCAGGTAGTCGAAGCGGAGGTTCCACGATCCGTCCCGGTTCGCGAACGCGACGCCGATCCGCGTCCAGTAGCCCTTCTTGTCCTCGCCCTCCCCGCGCTCCACCACCGCCACCAGCTGCATCATGTTCTTCGTGCTCATCGGGATTCTCCTGTCGGGAGCCGTCTGCCGGCTCGTTCGTCCCAAGCAGGCCGCGCGGAGCTCCCCGACATGACGGGCTGCTTTCGCGGAGGGTTCCCCCTGGGAAACCGCGACCGCTCGCGGGCCCCGAAGGGGAAAGCAGAAGCCCGTCACCCCGTAGGGGTCGAAGATGGCGGGGCGCGACGTCTTCAGCGGACCGCGCGAACGAGCCGGAAGACGGTGGCCGGGGGAGTTCCGAGCGCGACGAACGGGACCAGGTGGCGTCCGGGTTCGCGCGGGGGCTCGAGAACAGGGGGGCGGGATGCGGGTCGGCGTCGCGTTCGCGAACCGGGACGATCTCCCTCTCGTGAGCTGCCACCGGCGCAGAGGCGACGATGGCGCTACCTGGCTCCTGGCGAGGCCATGGAGGCCGGAAGCGCTCCGGGGATGCCGTGGCGGGCTCGTCGGCCCACACAAGACCGTCCTGGGGCGGCCTGGGCGGCGCGGCTCACGCCGCGCGAATCGACAACCCTACCGGGTTGGGCCCTTCGGCACGTGCGCCAGCGCTCTGGGACGCGCGCTTACGTGCCTCCAGGCTGGCTTTGCGCCGCTTCCCTCGGCCAAGGCCAGGGCACCCTACCGCCGGCACGGCAATGCCGTGCGCGGTCGGCGCTCTTGCCCGCTCGCTCCATGAGCTCGCGGGCGCTGCCTGCCAGAAGAATGGAGGTGATGGGACAGGGCTTGTCGCTAATAGTAGAGGCATGCCGCCGCGAAAGTGCCGGGTGATCCCGCTGCCAGTGATGCCAAGAAGGATCCCGGAGCGCGTCGTAGAACTCTCGCCGGAGGACGCAGAAAAGGTTGAACGATTCCGGTGCGCAGTAACCCGGCACATGCTCCGAAACGGAACGGCACGGGCGCGGCTCGTGAAGGGATAGGCGCCAAACAATAGAAAGGTCGGGAACCCGAAAGCTCCCGGCCCCTTCTTCATCAACCGTTCTGTAAATTACTGCACTATCAAATGCTGCTTCAAGTAGCCCACCAAGCGTTCAACCTGCGCGTTCGGCTTGCCCGCAAAATGATCGTCAAGCCTCCTCGCAACCGACTCCCAACCCCAAGTGATTGTTGGCTCCAATCCAACGCATTCCTCGGGAGTGGCTCGGTAGTCGTCATACTTCCCGGCCTCCGCATGAGAGACGTAAATGCGAAAGCCATCGTAAGGCATATTCGACGTCATTGGGTTGGCGGGACGAAACGTTCGTACAGCTTGCAACAATTCCGGCTCCAATGGCTTATGCCCAAGAACCGGCCAGTGCCTCTCTTTCACGGCGTCATCCAAAGCCCCGCTGAGCTTCCAGAGAATCGGACGGCACTCTATTTCCTCGAGTGAAAGAATGGAATTACTCGAAATGTCATAGAATGCCATCAAGCAGCCGTACATTGTCCGACCAAACCCATATGCGCCCCCCGGTAGAGGAATGGCCACGAACAAGCCGGGCCGTACTTTTACTCGGGGGGCGGGTTTATTTGTCATAACGTTCGTCGCTATCGCATCAATGTATGGGCAGTACTGGGCCAAATTCCGCGTGAGAGCGCATTATATAATAAGGCCCGAGCGGATTCCAGTCACTCACGCCATTATTTTTGTTGGCGAGATTCGGCGACCCAATGCCTTTGCCGGCACCGAATGAATCTATTAAGTCTTGTTCTCGCCCACGGATCGCACAATAAGACTTTGAAGTTTGATCAAGCTGAGGCTCTTCAAAACCCTGGTCCGTTAGATCGTGGTCGCTGCGGTAGCGCGTCCTGAGATTTTCTTCAGGCGTTCCGTATCCGCTTGTGCGTCCCACGTAGGTCTGACCCGTCGATGGATTGTAGCGTGTATATGTTTGATACGTCTTTTCGGGATTTCTTGAGTCTCGGGCGAGTGCGTTCGCAGCTTCGGAAGCCGTGACAGTTACACCCAAAAGCGTCGCGCCCGGGCCAAGTAGTCGCGGCAACAGAACGCCCACGGCACCTGGCGCGAGCCCGCTCGGGTCAACGGTGCTGATCGGATTCCCATTCGCATACTCGTAGAGGTTGATACCTCCGCGTTCGGCGATGGGGTCGCGCTGCCACCAGCGGCCCTGGAACGGGTCGTAGATACGTGTTTCGGACAGGTAGTATTGCATGTTCGCGTCCCACATCAGGCCGCCGAACAGGAAGTCCGGAAGGCTGCCAGTGGACCGCAGTATCTGCCCATACGGCGTGTAATCCACCGAACCCACCAAGGTGCCCGAAGTGTCGATGATGTCCCGAACGCTTCCGCTCTGGTCCTTACTCGTCAGCCACTTGCTCGTGACAACCGCCGACGTGTTCAGGTTCGCCTGGCCTTCCTCAAAATACCGCGCGATCGTGTGGTTCGCCCCCTCGCGCTTTCCGCAGATGTGCCCTCCGCACCACGTGTAGTACGTGTCCGTGGAATGCACACCGTCGTAGTAATTCTGCTTCACCCGACGGCCAAGACCGTCGTACCAGTATTGCGTCTGTACCGCAGCGGGCGAATTCACATACAGCGTGTCCGGCTGGTTCTCGCCGGTCCACGTGTTGAAGCGGATGCTGTTGTTTTCCTTGTATTCCCCTGTCGAATTCCACTGATAGTGGTCCGCCCACGTGTCCGTGAGCTGGTTCTCATTGTTATAGGTCGGATTATAGCTGTCCGTCGGGCTCGTGAACGTCGTCAGGTTCGCCGCAGGGTCAAACCCATACACGTACACCGACGACGCGTTGCACGTCGTGCCGCCCGCAGGATTGCACGACTCCTGCGCCGATAGCAGCCGGTCTTGCGCGTCGTACGTATATTCGTACGTACGCGGGTTCCACGGATGGCCCGCCGTGTCGCCAGCGCTCTCCGTGACGCTCGCAACGTCGTACGGATTCCATTGCGATGCCGCGCTGCTCGACGGAGGCAGAAACCCAAGCGTGAACTTCCGTGCCTTCGAGTTCCCGGGCGACAGCGTGTCCAGGCGGCGGACATTGCTGTCCGCGTTGTACGTCCAGCTCTGCGTCGTGCTGGAGCTCCCGAGCGTCCGCGAGGTCGGCAACCCCGTCTCCGCCAGGTACCCGGAGTATGTGAACGTACCAAGATCCGTGACGTGCGTGGAAACGCGGCCCAACGCGTCGTAAGTGAACATCTCCGCGCTCGTCTCGCCAACGGTCTGGCTGCTGACGCGGCCGTCCACGTCGTAGGTCAGCGTCACGGTGGAATGGGTAAAGGGCGGCGTTTCCACCCATGACTGAAGCGCACCGTTAGTACCGACGGGGACGTAGCTAAATGTCGTCGAGCCGTTGCCGTCCGACATGCCAGAGCGACGAGGATAGAAATCCTCCACAGAGAACGTCACGGGCGGCGTATCTGCCGCCGTGTAGGTGATGCCCGCCAGCATGTCGTCGTCGTAATATGAATACGTCTTCGTCTTGCCGGCCTGGTCGGTAAACCTGAGAAGGCGCGACGTGTTGGTCTCGTATGTGTATCCGACCGAGGTACCGTTCGGGAACGTCTTCAATCGCACCCGACTCTCCACATCCGGGTGGGATGAGCCGTCCGTCCTGTCCCACGTTGTTACATTGCCGTTCTGGTCCGTCAGCGTGGCGAGCGTGCCGTTGTTGTAGTAACCGTATTGGACATACGTCCCCAGCGGCTCGGTCACCCTCGTCAGCCGGCGTTCCGTGTCATAAGTATACGTCGTGAGACGGCCCAGCTTGTCCGCGTGCGCCGCAAGATCGAGGTTGGCGAACGAATACGTATCTGAGAGCCCGCGCCCATCCGTAGCGCTCGTCACCCGATCCAGCACGTCATAGGCATACGTCGTGACCATCCCATCCGGGCCCGTTACCGTCTGCGGCAAGTCGCACGTGACATGATGTGACGTGCACGAGCTGTCGTAGGTGAAACTGTAGGCAGTATGCCCCGCTGCGTTGGTGATGGTCGTGAGCCGGTAAGGCGCGCTGCCCTCGTACGTGTATGTCGTTCCCGAGCTGCTGTAGCCTCCGCAGGCCGTCCCGGAGGAATAGTTCGCGGGGTCGATGGCCTGGGTGAGCTGGCCCCGCGTATTGTAACAATACCTCCACTTGTTGCCTCCTGCATCTATATAAGTCACCGGTTCGTGAAGGCTCGTCGTAATGGTTGCGTCCGTGTACGTGTATTGCGCGAGCGTATCTGTGCTTGGAGTATTCGCGTGCGAGGTCTTGCGCTCCACTTTCTTGAGGTCGATATCCGTGCCTACGCCCGTGGACTCATACGTAAAAATATCCTGACGGCCGTCGTTGTGCGGCGTGCCGCTGCTGTTGCTGTTGGCCGCGACTCGATACGCGTCGTTGAGCGTCAGCGGTTTGCCAATGCTGTTATAGGTCGCGGTCACTAGCTGCGTGTCGCTGCTGTCGAGCACGCGCGCCATCGCGCTCACCGTATCGATCGACCCCAGCGGGGATTCGAACAATTCGTAGGGCGAACAACCGATGTTGGCTTGTCCCGTGTAGTTGTACCAGACCCGGCTTTCGTAGGGGTCGAGTATGCTTTCGGGAGTGCCTGATATTGCCAGTCCTCCGGGGTCGTTGCATGCCGTATGCAGCCAGTGAATGCGGCGGGCCTTGGCATAGTTCTGGCTCCCCATCACTCCATAGGTCGGATAAACGTGCTTATCCCAATAGAACGTGTTGCGGTACTGTGCGCGCGTGACGGTGGAACTGTTATAGATATCGAGTCCGGACCCGCTGGGAGCCGTGGTGTCGTAACCGTCGACGCCAGTAATCGAATGGCTGGGGTCTGGCTCGTAGAGCTCCACTCGCTCCTTGTGTCCCAGGGTATCCGTAAGCTCCAGCCAGCGCTGATAGTACCCCATCAGGGTCGGGTCTTCGTAATCGAACGAACTCGTTCCGTAGGGCGTCACAAGCTGCTTGATGAAGTTGGGGCGCGCGGGCGAGTGCAGGTCGTCATACGTGAAGCTCGAGGTGATGCCGTAAACATCCGTGATCGAGCTGAGGCGGCCGGAACTGTCGTACGCGAGCGATGCTGTCCTGCCGGAATAGTCCGTGATGCTCGACACCATACGTTGATAGCCGGGGACCGTGTTGGGTACCGCATAGTTGAACGTGATAGCCGTTCGGCCCGCCGCGTCGGTGATGCTGGCGAGCATCTGGCAGCCGCCCGTCGGGCACGTGGTGCCTGCAGCCATCGACGAAAGGCTGTTGTAGTTGAGTGTCAGACTTTGTCCCTGGGGATCCGTGACGTTGGTCAGAAATACATTGCGCGAGGTGCCGCCTGTCGCCCCGTCGACCGTGGCATAGGTAAGCACACTGCC
>Ga0265342_10003485_pt1 | contig 12885 bp, 11 predicted proteins | sample 4CB327metaG_FD_203125 | JGI IMG/M metagenome (GOLD analysis project Ga0265342, IMG submission 203125) | Rhizosphere microbial communities from Carex aquatilis grown in University of Washington, Seatle, WA, United States - 4-CB3-27 metaG | ecosystem: Host-associated > Plants > Roots >...
AACCTGGCGGGTGCCCATGGACGTTCCCCAGTAGGTCGTTGCCCAACTGAAGGGGACTGACTGGCTGGGATCGCGCGTGGGGGGCGGGCCGAGAATGTCTTTCGGCAGCGCGGCCCCCGCGGTCGTGCCGACCGCGGTACCCGACTTCGTATAATAGATCAGCACGCGTCCCTTGACCGCGGTGAGGAGCGTGACGGTTCCCAGCGTGGGGTCGACGGTAGCGTCGTTATAGCCGGCGGTTCGATAGTGCCGGCCGTCGCTGGTCGTGATCGTCCCGGTGGCATCCTCGATGAGCAATTGGACCGAGCTGGAATCGATACCCAAATCCGGCAGAAAAAAATACATCCCGCGGACATAGGAATTGAGCGGCACCGCCTGTTGAACGACCTCGTTTTTTCCCATGAATGTCTTTTGCTTGCGTGTCGTCGCATCCCAGCGAAGGAGGAGATCGTTCGTGGACAACCCCGAAACGAGCTGTGCAGAGGCACCGAGAGAGCCGGTCGGCTGGCTGGGGATTTGCATGAGCGATGTCGGATCCATCGTGACGCCGGCGTTTCCCAGAAGAACGGACTGGAGAACCTCGCCCGTCTGCCCCTTGTACCCGAGTTGAAGCGAGTTATTGGTGAACCCGCCAAGCACGGAGACGTCGAGAAAAAATCTTTTGTAAATATCCAATGAGACAGTGAGATCGGGGGTTTGGGTGAACAAAAAACCTTGCGTCAGGGAGGGAAACGAATCGAGGAGCTGGGGAGCAAGACCCGGGACAAAAAGGAGCCCCGATGCAAACGAAACGTCTGCGGTCCAGGACCCGAGCATGGTGAGGTCGACATCGACGCTTCCCAATTGTGTCGAAAAAATCGTCGTCGGGGCTTCCTCGACAGGCGCCACGATGCCATCAGCGCGAGCTATGGGTGCCGAAAGCAGAGTCGCGACGGCTACAAAAGCGAGAATGCCACCCTTGTGTCCCATGTCCAACGAAGTATTCATCGGAAGGGACGTTTATGTAAATGATTGCCGGGGCCGAAAATGTGAAAAGTGGAAACACGTACGGATCAGATCGAACGTTTTGCCGCTCGTCTGCTGGAGACCCCGGGATTACGGCAGCTTCCAGGCCTTCAAAAGGAAGAGCAGGCGCTTCAGTTCCTGAAGACCAACGGCGCCCGCATCCAACCGGTGTTTGCCTCCCTGGGGCTCGACGTGACACGGGGATGGAAAGAGCCCGCGGCGATCATTGCCCGCGCGGTTCGACTGGTCGTGGACAAGCTCTTGGACAAGGAGCTCGCGGCTATTGTCGGCTCGCGATGCACGCTTTCATTTTTCCCGGGCGTCGCCGGTGGACGGCAACCCCCTTCACGGTGGCGCGAGGAGCTGCTGGCGCTTGTCAAGCGGATCGCAGCTCACCCCGTCGCGCGCGGGATGCTGTCGGGAGCGCTGGCTGCGGTAGAGTCGGATCTGACGGATCGCTACATCCCCGAAGCCTGGGAACGGAAGAAATACGTCTACGGGGAGATCACCCGTGTACAGCGCTTGAATCTTCCGTCGGCCGAGCTCGCCGAGCTCGTGCGATTCATACTTCTCGTACGTTCAGCGCCATACCTGCATGTGACCCCGGGAAGCACGGCGCCGAATGAGAACGGGCCGGGAACACTCCAGGAGCCCTTTCTCCAAAAGATCCTCCCCCACGTGTGCTCCCTGGTGCCGTCATTGCCGGGCTCGCTGGTCCAGATGGCCATGCGAAGCACTCTCGCCTTTCCCGCTCAAATCGAGGCGACGGCTCGTATCGCCGCCGTGCTTGCACTGCGCGGAAGGACGCTCGTGCCGGGCCTCATCGTGGACCGAGGCGCGGATACCCCGGACAAGAGCTGGCTGAATGTCGCCCGGCGGAATGCGCGCTGGCATGGGCTGGACTCTCGGCTGCTCGACGAGCTCTACACAATCTCGGCCGAGAACGGCTGGTAGGAGCCTGGAATGCGAAAAATCGATGACATCCTCGAGTCGGTGGTCGTCGCGGCCATCGTCCTGGTTCTCGTGCATACCTTCACGGACGACCTGTCCATTCTGGCCGGATGGGCCGTGGGGACGCGTCGTTGGATAATTTGGACAGGTCTCGGTTTCGATCTCTTCTTTACCGTGGAGTTCTTCACGAGGCTCTACGCCGCGATCGGCCGACACGAAGGGGCCGTGTACTTCTTTCGGGAGCGCGGCTGGATCGACTTTCTCGCCTCCATTCCCCTTCTCCTCCTGAACTCCTTCCCCAACACCATGGCGCTCCTGGCCGGGGCGGGTCTCGTGACGGGCGTGGGGAGTTTTCTCAATGTCCTGAAGGTGATCAAGGCGGTTCGCATCGCGAGGATACTGCGACTCCTACGAGTCATAAAGCTTTTCCGCGGAATCCGCTACGCGCGCTCGCCCATGGCGCAGCGGCATCTGGCGACGATCATCACGATCAGTGTCACGGTGCTCGTCGCGTGGACAATCTGTGCCTCCGTCATGGAAAGCACGGGCGTCCTCCCGGGCCTGGAAGCTCCCTTCACCACGGGACAGGCCGCGCGGATCAAATCGATCACGACGGGGGACGGCAGCCTCGCGGCTGTGACTCAGCGGGCCGCGGAGATTGCTGCCTTGGATGTAAGCATACTCGCGGTGCGTTCCGAGAATGGACCAACCCTTTGGTCCCGCTTCGACTCGGCCTACTACGAGGAGCGCTTCTTACCCGGTGATTACGGCTATCATGTGGAAAATGGCATCGAGATCTTTACCGACGAAAGACCCACGGCCCAAGCATCCGCTCGGGAGGCGCTCATTTTCTTCGTTGCCGTGCTCCTCACGGTCCTGGGCTTTCTCTTCTTCTATGCCCCGCGCTTCGCGCTGGGCATTTCCGACCCCGTCTCCATCATGAAACGAGGCATGGCCGAAAAGGACTACAACCTCGAAGTCCGCATCCCCCCGGACCGATCCGAGGACGATGTGTTCGAGCTCGCCGAGCTGTACAATCGGGTTTTCCTGCCGCTGAAGGATCGCCAGGGTTCCGGCTCCCACGAGTCGCAGAGCGCACTGAGCATAGACGACGTGCGCGATCTGGTGGAGAAGGAATAAACCATGGTCGTCTCCATGATTCAGTTCAGGATCATGCTGCCGCCCATAGAGTCCATCAAGGACAAAAGACGCATCGTCTTATCTCTGAAGGAGAAGCTCGCCAACAAATTCCACATGTCCGTGGCGGAAGTGGACCTCCAGGATTCGCTTCACTTCGCTCAGCTCGGCGCCGCTGTCGTATCCAATTCGCGGTCTTTCGGAGAGACGGTGATGCACAAAGCCCTGGAGTTCGTAGAGGCCAACTGTGAAGGGGTTTTGGAGGATGCGCAGGTGTTTTCAGAGACCTACTGACGCAGGCCGCTGAGGTGACTCGCGCATGGGCCTAAAGGATCGTGTCCGATCCTTCCTTGCCGATTTCCAGCAGATCCATGAGGGCGGCAACGCACTCGCGAAAGTCGCGCAGGCTGTCGCGCAATGAGTAGTAGTTCAGACCCGAATAGTAGATCTTCGTGAACACAGTGAAGCTGATCTCGCTCACGGTCTGCTGAAGACTCACGTAGCAGCCGAACTCGTAGCAGATCTTCAGCATCTCCTCCAGCTTCCCTTTCATGAGCTGCGAGTAGGTGGGCGGGAACGTCAGGGCATACGCCAGCTCCAGAAATCGGCTTCCCCGCTCGATGAGCACGCCGGCCTGAAACGCGTCGTCATCCTCGAATGTCGCGGAATACGCGTTATGAGACCGTTCGTCCTCCACCACGCGAAAGCTGAGTTCGGAAAAGAGCACCGTCACACGGCGAATCCTCTCCTCCATGAGCTGCGATTTCATTCCCACTCCTCTCCTTGGCCTACCGACCATGCTCCAAACGATACGCCAGCTCGGCAGGCAAACCGGCGCTCAGGATCTTCTTTTCCGTGTCGCTGATGGGATACGCCGCGCGAAGATTCTTGTAGGCCCTCCCAACCGTGTCTAATATACCAAAAGATGCCAGCTCTATTCCATCCCTCGGCTGCCCGACGGAGCCGGGATTGATCAGATAGGTTACACCGGGCTCCAGGTCGGTCCGCTCCTTCCAGACGTGGACTTGCGGCTTCTCGCCCGGCCGACGCGCGATCACGATGGGTTGGTGGGTGTGCCCGTGGAGACAGATCCGCACGTCCGGGTGATTCTCATCGAGATAGGCATAGGAGCGCGTCGCGGCACGGCTTTCCATGAGGTATTCGTCCTCGTCATACGGCGTGCCATGGCAAATGAGCACCCCCTCCCCGACTTCCCGGGGTCCCTGTGGCAGATCGCGAACGAGCCTCAAGTTGGCGGGATTCATCGCCCCACGCGTCCACAGGGCGGCCTGACGGGCCATGCGGTTGAACCAGGCCAAATCGAGGAGGCCGGCCGCCGCCTTGTCATGGTTTCCGCGAACCACCGCGGCCGAGCGTTTCAGGACTTTCTCTACGCAAATGTCCGGATCCGGCCCGTAACCGACGATATCCCCGAGGCATAGGATCCTGTCCACTCCCAGGCCGTCCAAAGCGCCGAGGACGGCGATAAGCGCCTCGCTATTGGCATGAATGTCGCTGATGATGCCGAAACGCACCGGCCTCCCCCTCGCCGCTCAGAGCCACTGGTCGGGAATCTCGCTTCCCGTCTCTTCTTCCCCTTCGTCACGGGGAAGATACTCTGAATTTATCCTCCACGGGGAGCTGTAGACATTGGAAACAGCGTGACGGTCCACGTGCGAAACCATGCGCAGAATCTCCTTCATGAGTGTCCGACGATTCGTCTCGGCGTTGGGGCATCTGCTCGGTGCGATGGGAAGAGCCAGCCGTGCAGCCAGGCGCGCAACCTCCGCCTCCCGCACTTCGCAAAGGGGCCTGATGACCGACAGGGTGCCGCCGAAAAACTTCTGTACCGGCATCATCGTGGCGAACTCGGCATGAAAAAAGATGTTCATGAGCGTGGTGCGGGCGATGTCGTCCATGTGATGCCCCAGCGCCACCTTTGTGGCACCCACCCGAGCCGCCTCATTGAAAAGCAGTCTCTTCCGATTCCGCGAGCACGTGTAGCAGCTGAATTTCTTCTTGAAGCTTGACGGCGCGATCTGCGCCTGGATTCGGGTGAATGGTATCCCGATCTCCTTGTAGAAGGAGTCGATGCCCTCCTTCTCCATTTCGCTCATGGGATACTCGCGCCACTCGATCTGCACGGCAGACAGCGTGTAATCGATAGGCACCCATTTCTTTCGGGCCACGAGCGCCAGGCTCATGGCGAGGGAATCCTTGCCACCGGAAACACCGATCAGGACGTGGTCACCCGGAACAATCATCTGGAATCGGTTGATGCCTCGACCCATGTTGCGGGAGAACCGGTCCAGAAGCTTCGCGTTCGCCGCGGAGAGATCCATCATGGCGCGAACAGCGTGCCCAGATCCATGCGGGCCAATGCAGCAAGGAGCTCGTCGTCTCTTCTGGCGCAGACGGAAACCATCCGCAACGATCTGGGAAAATCCTCTCGCCCCATGCGCCTGAAGACATGCGATGGGTCCCCCGCATCGATCTCTTCACGCTCCGCTTGCCCCGGATCGATCACGGGTATTCGCAGCTCGAAAGAGATGCGCTCCGGCAGGTCAACGATGATCGCCTCGGCGGGAACGGCCCGCCCGAGCACACGAGATGCCTCCCGCGCGATCTCCCCTTCCAGCGCAAGACGCGCGTGGATGTCCTCCAAACGGCGATGAGCCGTGTTTCCCTCGTCGAAGGCGGATCGCCACACCTGCTTGTGCAGCGCTCGTCTTCGCGCATCCTCGATCAAACGAAACGGAGGAAAACGGTCGGCCACGAAGCGAGCCGAAAACTCCTCGTCGTCGAGCCCGTAGAGATCCGCCTTGTCGATGGCCCCTTCGGCCAGGGCCAGAGCGATGGCCTTCTTTATCATGGCCGTCGCGATCCTCACCGTTTTGTGCCAGTACACCGTTTTGTACATGAGGTATTTCGAGAAAAGGATATTCTCCAGGGCCGTTATTCCTTTCGGACTGATCGCGACCCCATTTTCCACGTTCGGGTATATTTCCTCCAGGATGAAATCCACATCCTGAATACCGTAGGGCACGCCGCAAAAGTACGCGTCGCGATTCAGGTAATCCAGTTTATCCGGGTCGAGCACTCCGGAGAGAATCTTCCAATAGAAACGCACGTTCTCCCGCCCCTCATACGGCAGGTTCTTGTCGATAATGCAGGCGACAGCCGCCGGTTCTATTCGCAGATTGTCGCGAATCACCGGGGCGAAGGTCGAAAGTATCTCCCGAGCCGAAAGGGTTTCGTGCGCTTCCAATTCCAGGTCGCGCAGCGAATGAGCGAACGGATAATGGCCGACATCGTGAAGAAGCGCGGCACACAGAAATGCTTTCACTCCATCCAAAGTGATATCCACGTCCCTGTTCTTCCTCACAAGGGTCGTGATCATACGCTTGGCGATATGAAAGACACCGAGGCTGTGATTGCGGCGGGTATGCGTCGCCCCGGGATACACGAGGCTCGCCGGTCCGAGCTGTCGGATTCTATCCAGCTTCTGGAACTTCTCGTGCCCCAGCACGCGCAGGAGGGCGCGTGAGGCGTAAATATGCTTCCAGACAGGATCACGAATGGGTTCTGTATAGTCGTTTTCCAAATGATCGAGAATTCGTTCGGTTTCGCCCATGACGGTCATGGCAAGGGTATGACGAGAGGGCGCGCGTGTAAAGGCGCAGGGTGCCTCTCTCTCCAGGAGCTGCCGGGGTCGGGTTTGACGAGATGTGTCGGGAATAGTATAAGGAATCGTGAGGAAATTGGGGCTCGTTTCCGCAACTATCCTGGCTCTGGTATTCCTTGCCTCGTGCCAGAAAAGCGCGCAGCACTCCCCCGCGCCGGTCACCAAGACTGAACCCGCCACCGTCATCACGGCGACACCGGTCCAGCCGGCACCGATCCCAGCCTCCCGCCCCCCCGCGAGCACGGGGCCGAGCCCCGCGGTGAATCCCCCGGCCGCCGCCCCTTCGCCCGCTGACCCCGGGCTGCATTTGACCAAAGAGGGTACCGACAAGGCCGAGCCCGCCGGCTCACGCAGCTTCACAAGCCCCGCGGGGCTCATGGCCCTGGGCCGCGAGAGCCGATTTCTTCCCGAGGATTTCAAGATCGGGCCTCTGGGTGACGCGCGAGGAAGCGACCTGCGCGGGGACAAGGCCATGACCACGGCCGAGCATTTTCTCTCACATCTGGTCGGCGGCACCATCGAAACAAAGGATATCTCCCCCGACGCGCAGGCCTCTCTGTCGGACACCATTTCCTACGGCCTCAAGCGCGGGTATCAACCCATCGCGTACAGACTTGGCGCTATCAAGACCGATGCCAATGGCCAAATGTCGGCTACACTCAGGCTGTGGGGAACGGTCGGCACGAGCGAAGGAGAGATCTATTTCACGCGCGTGGGCGAGGAATGGCTCGTTTCCGACCTTCAGCTCAGCCTCGCTCAGATGGCAGTCGCCAAGACAGCCCCGAAGGAAAAGTTCTTCCCATCGGCATACCGCTGGCTCTTGGAGGACTGAAGCATGGGAACGGAAGTAGGAAGGATAGAAAAAGAGTTCGTATTCAAATCTTTGGTAGACGATGCGACACCGTGCGATCTGCACGGCGCCCGCCGAGAATTCAAATGCACTTTCTCCGGCGTGGGTGACAAGAATCTCGAGCTTTCGCCGGTGGAAGGAAAGCTGGAAGGGCTTACCATAGGAGAGGAAGTACGGCTGTTCTTTTACCTGCGAAACAACTACCACACATTCGTCTCGCACGTGATCGAGGTAACTCCCGAAAAGGTGATCATCGAGCAACCTCCCGGCGTTTACAAGAATCTCCAGCGCAAGTTCGAGCGCGTGAAGCTCCAAGGCGCCATCGACGTCTCTTTTACGCTGGACGGCACCAAGGTCGAGCTGAACTTCCCTAAGTCGGATCGCTGGACCCCCGTCGAGCCGCTCGAGATGGACGTGACGTTCAATCCGGCGCGCATCCAGGAGGCGGTGAAGACTTTCCGCATCAAGATGGAAACCCTGTGCACCGACAACAAGATCGTGATGCTCCGCGACAAGATGCCTCGCTCATGGGAAGAGCGAACCATTGTTCGGCTGGGCAAAAGCCTGTGGATCCCTTCCACCTCGGAGGACTTTCCCTCGCGCGATCCTTTTCCCGATGATCGTGTGATCACGAAGGCCGAGCTCATCAAGCTCGAGGAAGAGGCCGGAACGCAGGCATACGTCATCACGAGCAAGCTCGGCAACATTCTCTACGAGAAGACGAAGAAGGACATCATCTCCGAGCTCTGGTGCCCGGTGCTCTACAACGAATACGTCGTGGGTTACGTGCACGTCTGGAACAGCTCGGCGCGGCGTGAACGGATCAATCGCGACGTGATCGAGTACGTTCAGCAATTCTCGAAAGTCCTTTGCCATTCCCTCGTGACGAACGGCTATTTCAAGGTCGAAAACGGCACGGGACGCCGCTACGAGGCGCCCATCATCGATATGAGCGCCTCTGGCATGCTCTTCGCGCACACGTCCACCGACTTGGTGCACGATCTGCTCGTGCACACGGACCTCGAGATGACGGTGCGCATTGACCGACGCACTATCATGGTCGGCACGCGCATCATGCGTAAATTCCGTGACGCGGAAAACACCTATTTCGGCGTCCTGTTTCTCAAGATCGATCAGGAGGACTTCAAATTCCTTTTCCAGTTCCTCTATGGAAAGCAGTTCGATCCCAGCCTCGAAGGCACCTGGGAAGGCGGCGCTCCGCCGCCGCCTCTGGATATGACGTAGAATGACTGAAAGCGGCCAGACATCATGATGGAAGCGACGATCCGACGCATGAGGACGGAGCCGGCGAGGAACGGCGACAACGCACTGAGGTTTCTTGACGGCCCCGACGGTGATCACGTGCGCGCCCTGAGGGAGAAATCCGTTGCCATAAGCTCGGGCAAGGGCGGTGTCGGCAAGACCATCACGGCGTGCAACCTCGCCATCAGCTACGCGCGCAAGGGTCTGCGCGTCGGCCTCGCCGACCTGGACCCCCTCTCGGACGTGGCCGCGCTTCTGGACATTCAGGACGCGGAACAGGCACTGACGGAATCGCACGGAGCGTGGAGAAAACCGGTCTTTCGCGGACTGGACATCCTCTTTCCCTTTCAGAAGCTGAGTTTGACCGAAGCCACCGGCATGCTCGATCTGATCTATCGCGTACACGTGCGAGACATCGAGGAGCGTTATGATCTCGTGCTCTTCGACATGCCCGCCGGCATGGATTACGATGAAAACCTCGCCTATCTCCCCTTCATGAAGCTTCTCGTGCTCGTCACCAATCCCGAACCGACAGCGCACGCCTCGGCCGGCGCGTACGCCAAGGAGGTCCAGCGCCTGTACCCGGGCACGGAGATCCTCGTGTGGCACAATCGCTACACGCGCCGACCGCGCGAGGGGTTTCACCCCAGCGACGTCGCGGGCAATTACAATCGGGTCGTCGACGACGCGGATCGGCTCACCGCCGAGGAAAGGCGGCTCGTGCACGATTTCGCCTTCGTGCCGGAGGATCCCACGCTGGACCTCCTGCAGGGCGAGCCGGGCCCCGCGTTGCACGCGTTGCGCTGCATGCGGGACGGCATCGACTACGCCGAGGGACGTCTTCTCCAACAGGCCACGCGGAAGCTGGGCATTCCCCAGCGCATGCAGGAGGTCGTGACCACATATGTCCAGCGCGAGCCGCGCATCGGAGACGTGGATGAATACCTGGATCTCATGGCGCGTGCGCTCCTATCCGCCATTCATACCATCGAGGGCAATGACAGCTCGACCGTCCCACCCCGGTTTTCCGCCGCGGAGACCGAGACACTCAAGGCGTTTCTCACGCGTGTCAAGAAAAGCGGTTTGCGCCGCGAAATGCTCCGCATGAGCGACATGCTGTTGGAAAAGATACGCCATGCCGAGGAATCCCGCGGTCCGTTCGCAAGCCGCCTGGCGCCCCTGGACGACAAGGGGATCGACAGGGAGCTGGGTCGATTCCTCGTGATCCTCAACCGGGCCGCGCGCGGCAGCACCCTGATGCGCAATCAGGGCATGCTGCTCCTCTTTTACTACTCCCTGCACAAGCTGTTCCAATCACGCACCCTCGTGAGCGTCCTCCGGGGACTCGTGCCGCGCCGCACGAATCAGCGCGGACGGAAGGTGCGCGATAGATTCCGACAGATCCGCTCGCTCGTGGAGCAGGATCCGGCATATCGGGCCCAGTATCTAAAAACAGTTCGGACTCTGAACTCCCTCACCATGCGCCAGGTCGCCGCCGTGGCAAAGGCGTTGGATCTGAAGAATCTCGTGATCCTGGACAAGGATTCCAAATTGGACGCCCGGCCGTATCTGCGGCTCCTCGCCGCTTTCCTCCACGAAACTCTGTACAGCGGGCTCAGCGTGATTGTGGGATTCGACTATCGGTCGGCCGCCGCCGCTTTTCAGGAGGGCTCGGAGAAACTCCTTGCCTCCCTCAGGTCGCCGTCATGACGACGGATCACCCGTGACTGCCGTGAAGCTGTCCCTGTGTCCCGCGCGGAGCAGAATCTCCGGCCTGTACTCGAAGTGCATCGTATCAAAGTAAAGCCATTTTCCGCCCCAAACGAATCCTTCGCTCTCGAATGCTTTGATCACGGGGAGCGGAACCATCCAGCGCCTCTCATACGGTATGGTCCACCAGTCGGGAACCTTGCTCATGGCCCACTGCCAGTAGGCGTTCTTTCCACCATACGTGCGCGGAATGAGGTCGATAGCCAGTCCATAACTATGGAGACTCCGCGTTCGGGTGCCTTCCACGTAGCGGAAGTTGTACCCATTCATCTCCACGAGCCCTCGGAGAAACACGGCTACTGAAGGGTCGGTGACGCGCAAGGCGCGCAGCTTGTCAGAAACGGCTTTCAGGGGGGCTTCCACTCTCTCGTGGACCGTGACACTGAAACCGGCAACCTCCATACGCACGAGATGCGCCTCGGTAGCCTGACGCCCTGCCGAATGCAGGAGCGAGCCGAGGAATGCCTCGCTGCGGCGAGGGGGGTGAATCTCCTGGTCTCGAACGATTTTGTGCAAACGCGCGGCCGCCGCGGCATCAAAGGTTTCCAGCACCGGCAATTCCAGCGGGTAATCGTAGAAAGAGAGAGGGGCGAAGTCCTGCCAGCGTGCGCGATCCGCCTCAGGCAAGAATCTGCCCTGCGCCCAGGCGAACCAGGTGTCATCGATGCGTAACATCCAATCGCCGTCTCGAAAGGATGCCTCGGCGACACGGTCCGGCCATGCGGTAGCAAAGGCTTTGACTTCGATCTCTCCGGGCTGAGGCCGAACAGGCTCCGGCAGGAGGTTTCCCGTCAAAGTCCCCTGGTAGGACGCCAATGGCATCATATGCGCCAATACCAGGGCAAGAAGAGCGAATTTGAGCACTCCCGCCAGCCTATCCCGTGGGGGAAGTGCCGTCAATTCGCTCTAGCGCGGAAGAGGAGCCTTTCAATCAATGCCCCTGTGCCGCTTTCACCGCATCAGCGACGGCCTGTTGCTCGTCGGTGAGGAGCTTTTGTTGCGTTTGAAGCGATTTCTGCGCCGCCGCAGTCCTGCCCGCCGCGGCATCAGCATCCGCGGCAGTCAGCGCCGCTTCGATGTCGTTCAATTGCTTGGTGTAAAGATTGAAGTCCAGCCGTATGCCCCGGATCTTGCGGGCCGCCTCGAGGTTGGCACGCGCCGTCTGGAGGTCGCGCTTCAGAATCTGGGCTATGGTCGCTCGAGTGTCCGCACCTTGTTGCTGGCCCGCTTGCTGCTTTCTGGTGTCCTGTTGCTGCTGAGTGGGCCGCTCTTGCTGCTGCGCGGTTTGCTGCTGTGTTGTTTGTTGCTGCGCGGTTTGCTGCTGGGCGGCTTGCTGCTTCTGAAAGTCCTGCTGCCTCTGGAGATTCTGCGGCTGCAATGTCTGCTGGCCTGTGGACGCCGGCGGCTGATCGGCAGAGCTCGGATACTGCTGTGAGTTGGGCGTCAGATTCGCGGAATTAGCGTTGAAGGGCATCGGCGCCGCTGCCGGCTTGATGCGTGAAAATACTGACCGATCGGCAATCGGAGCCGGGGGTCTGGCTACCGTCGCGTTGGGGGTCAGCGTCTGAACCGCGACGCTCTCTCGTTGCGGAATGAGGGTGGCGCTCATACCCATGAGCGGCGCCCGCGTGAAGTCGGCGCTGGACAGTGAAAGAGCCGAGGCTGACGATTGGCGGGACTGCGTGAATGCCTGCCGGGGCATGACGGTTATCGCCTGGGGATTCGACCGATTCGCGTACACGACGCGCGACAGGTCGAAGCGCTGAATCGTGTCCCCGGTGATGGTGAGGTTGCCGTTGTTGACCCTCTGCACGTAGCCCGTGCTGACGGTGTACGGCGGCATGTAAACCTCTCGGGGAGCCAACGGGAACCATCCGATACCATCAACGGAAGAAGGCCTCCATGAGTCTCCGCCGACGAACACGACGAGCGCGGGGGCATAAACGGGCCGTGCCACCATTTCACCGGGAACCCAGACCCAGCGCGCATCCACGGAAGCCCAACGACCGTAATGGAATGGCGCAAAACCCCACGGAGCCGCGTCTATCCAGGTCCAGCCCCAGGGCGCCACCCATGCCCAGCGTCCATCGCGGTAAGGCGCCCAGCCGACAGCGACATGGGTCGGTTGCCAGACCACGCCGTATCCCGCCACGGTGACCCAAACGCCATTCGCGTCCAGATCCTCCATGCCGATCATTTCGCGCGGCACGTACCGTACGGAGGC
>Ga0265342_10003487_pt1 | contig 12880 bp, 2 predicted proteins | sample 4CB327metaG_FD_203125 | JGI IMG/M metagenome (GOLD analysis project Ga0265342, IMG submission 203125) | Rhizosphere microbial communities from Carex aquatilis grown in University of Washington, Seatle, WA, United States - 4-CB3-27 metaG | ecosystem: Host-associated > Plants > Roots > Rhizosphere...
TGTCGTTGGCAATCTCTTCTACGCCTGGCAGGCGCGCGCGTTGGCTCGACGAACTGGCCGCGCGGATGTCTGCGCCCTGCCCTACGGAATCAACACGGTTTCGCTCATCGGCTACGTCTTCCTGGTCATGCTCCCGGCCAAACTCGCGGCGGTCAATCGTGGGGCCACGCCCGCCGAGGCCGAGCAGATAGCGTTCGCGGCCGGCGTGGTGGCCTCCATCGGCTCGGGCCTCATCGAGGCGGGCAGCGCCTTCGTCGTGGGCTGGTTGCGCCGCTGGACCCCGCGCGCGGCCATGCTCGCCACCCTGGGAGGGATCGCCATCACCTTCATCGCCGCGGGCTTTTTGTGGAAGACCTTCGCCTCGCCGCTCGTCGCGTTCCTGCCCCTGGGCGCCGTGCTCTTGACCTACTTCGGTCGTGTGCGTTTTCCCTTGGGCCTGCCCGGCGGCTTGGTCGCCGTGGTCCTCGGCACCACCCTCGCATGGCTGACGCCCATGATGCATTTCGATCACGCGGCCTTCGCGGCCGCACGTGCGCAACTCGACCTGCATCCGCCTGTGCCGGTTCTTGGAGCCGTGGTCCGCGGTATCGCCGACGGCGCACTGTGGACTACTCTCGGCGTCGTCGTTCCCATGGGGCTTTTCAACGTCATCGGTTCGCTGCAGAACCTCGAGAGCGCGACTGCGGCTGGCGACGACTATCCGACCATGCCTTCGCTGCTTGCCAACGGCATCGGCACGCTTCTCGGCGCGGCTTTCGGTTCGCCCTTCCCCACGACGATCTACATCGGTCACCCTGGCTGGAAGGCACTCGGCGCGCGCATCGGCTACTCGGTCGTCAACGGAATCTTCTTCACCATTATCGGATGCACCGGCGCTGCGGCTCTGGTTGGCTACCTGGTGCCCATTGAGGCGGGCATGGCCATCGTGCTGTGGATCGGGATCGTCATGGTGGCGCAGGCTTTTCAGGCGACTCCGCGCGAGCACGCACCCGCTGTGGCCGTGGGGCTTCTGCCCGGTATCGCCGCCTGGGGCGCGCTTATGCTCAAGACTGGGCTGCGCGCCGGTGGCATGGGCACGCCAGCGCGCCCGTTCTCCGAGGCCTTGCTGGGCATCCTTGGGCAAGCCGACGTAGCGGCGCACGGCGCGTTCGCCCTGGAACAGGGCTTTCTGCTGACCAGCATGGTGTGGGCGGCGCTCACCGTCGAGATCATCGAACGACGCTTCGGCAAGGCCGCCCTATGGGCGCTGGGTGGCGCCGCCCTCAGCTTGACCGGGCTGGCGCACAGCTACGCATTCACCCCGGCCGACACGGTCCAGGATCTGGCCTTCGGCAAAGCCTGGCAGTTCGCGCTCGGTTATGCGCTGCTCGCGGGGTTTCTGCTACTTGGCCGCAAACTCGACGATCCCGCCGGGCACTAGGCTGGAGCTACGCCCGTCCCCGCGGCGACCGCCGTTTCGAAGGCGCAGTGCCTTCCCACGGCAATCCGTCGACGTAGTAGGGAATGCGGCCATCGCCTTCGGGGTCTTCGAGACAGCGGTGTGGACAGAGATCGCAGCAGATGTCTTTGGCGAATTCGCCGATGCTGATGACGGTTTCGCGCGCGATGCTCGTCCGATCCTTGGCGGGCAGAACGTCGTGCCGATCGAGAATCTTCGCCACCGCGAGCGAGAATTTCCCGGCATCGGTGGCGCCCATGACGTGCTCGACGAAGGCGTCGCCCACCGCCAGCGCGGCCGATTCGATGGTCCCAAGCGGGGCGCGACGAGCGGACGGCTGCTCGCGGTTGCGCATGTTGAGTTCCACATGGGCGACCGCGGAGATGTCGAGGTGGAGCACGTCGACCTTGCGGTGATTGCGCTCGTCGCCGGAAAGACGGCCACGGAGGTGTTCGCGCGCCTCCACCAGACGCAGGCCACGCTCGGCCTCGGGTGGCGCCTCCAGGGCGGCAAGCAGCGAGCGCAGCGCCATTTGCGCGAGGAACACGCTCTCAGGCAGCCTCACCTCCACGGCGAGCTTGCGGCAGAGCTTGGCGCGCTGGCCTTTGTCGAGACACTCGAACAGCCTGGCCTGATGCAGGAGCATCCGCTCGAGGCGCGCGGGCTCGTCGTCGGCGCGCAGGCGTTTGCACAGATTCTTCGTAGCCGTGGCAAGCCGAGTGGCCGCGGTGTTGTACGCTGCCTTGCCCTTGCCGCGAATGGGCTTCCGCAACAGCGCGAGCGATTCCTGCACGGTGTTCTCGCGCGCCTCGAAAAACCACGATTCGAACGACTCGCTATCGAGCAGGCCGTCCACCTCCTCGGGCGTGGTATCGGCATGGTCCTCGGCCGCGGGCTCGACAAACGCCTGTGCCCGCGCCCTGGCCAAGATAGGCTCTGCTAGCGCCATGGCATGGGCGACGTCGCTGTCTGCTAAGGTCTCGGGTTTCGCCGATTGCACGGCTTCGTCGATCAGGCGTACGGCAAGTGGCAAGGGAACAAAAGCGGCCAGGTTCCCGCTGCCCTTCCGGATCTTCTCCACCAGCTCGTCCACGCTGCGACTGGGCAGGTTGCGCATGACGAACCCATCGCGCAAGCCATTCCCATAGTGCAGCAGCAGGTTGGCGAAATCGAAGGTCGGCACCCGCGGAATGATGATGTTGATGGCAAAACAGGCATCGCCGTCGACGCCCGTGACCAGAGCGCGTGCGGCTTCCATGTCCTGATGGACCACCCCGCGCAGACCCTTGGCGCGCAGGACGTGAAGATGCTTGCGTGCTCGTTTGGTCTCGTGCGGGTCGTCGGCTTTGACGGCGAAGGTGGCAAGTAGGTCGGCTGCCTCTTGGGTGGCATCGGCGGCGACAAGGTCGATCAACGTTCCACGACGGTCGACGTCCTCTTCGGCTCCCAGCAGGTGCATGCACAGGATCGCCAACTTGGGCTTGGGCTCGCCGGCCACGGCGGTGATGGCCTTGAGAAAGGACGAACGGAAGTACGGCGGAAATTCCAGGTAACTGCCTAGAAGCGCTTGCAGCCCGAATCCCTGATCGGCCTCTAACATCTCGAAGACCGGCAGGCCGATGCAGACGAATTGTTCGTCGGGCGTGAGGCGTTCGCGAAAGTTCGGGTTTTGGTGCTCGATGGCCCAGATGGCCGCGGCACGCTGGCTGGTGCCAAGCGATGCGTCCATGGCAATTCCGATCAGGAGCGGTTCCGCCGCGTCCCGGCCGAGATGGGCCAAGGCTTCGCAGGCCACGCGGGCCACCAGGCGATCCCCCTTGCGCGCGGTCGCCGCCAGCGCTAGCCGCACCGATTCCTGATCGCACAGGCCAAGAAAGGGCTCCAGCAAACCGTGCAGCTCTTCTCGCTGCGGAAAGAAATCTTTCGTTCCACGCTCCTTGACGAGCGTGACCAGATCATCGAGCGAAACAGCCATGGGCGCCCTCCTTATAGCGCGTGCCCAGCGTGGAAACCGGCGAATTGCCAGCCTTCAGGGTCCGACGCGCGCCAGGAATGCGCCCAGGGCCGTCACCACTTCCTCGGGGATCGCGTGACCACCGTCGAATGCGACAAAGGTCACGGCCAACCCCGCGGCCACCAGCTCCCCGTGCAGGCGTTCGGCCAGATCGAAGGGCAAGATGCTGTCGGCGCGACCGTGCGACATGAAGATGGGCAGCCTCTTTCGCTTCGCCATGCCCGAACGCCAGCCTGCCCGATCAATCGGCGTTCCAGAAAGGATCACCAGCGCGGACAAAGGCTCGTCTGACGAAAAGGCGACTTCGCAAGCGACCACGGCGCCTTGAGAGAATCCACCCAAGACGAACGGGTGTGCCCCCGTGTTTCCCTCGCGATCCATAGCCCTTCGCACCAGCTGCGCGGCCCGCTCCAGGCCTCGCGGATCTTCTTGGGTCAGATCCACGCCGGGCTTTCCTGGCCGGCGGTGCGCCGCCAGATCCAGATCCCACCAAGCGCGGCCATTCAGTATGCCATCCGTTCGCACAACCATTTCCGGTGCCTGCGGAAACAGGAATTGGCCTATGGGCGGGAAGGGAATGGTCTGGGTATAGGGTAGCCAGTGTTCGGCTGCGGAGCCGTACCCGTGCAGCAGCACGAAGTTGGGCGGCCCGTTGCCCCCTTTGCGCAGGACCCGCAAGCGCGTCTGCCAGGGTTGCCAGCACGCGAGCCCCGCCCCTACCAGAAGAGCTGCAGCCACGACAAGCCAGCGCCGCCGATTCACGAATTCTTGGATGATTTACTTAGGTGTCGAGGCCAGGGCTTGTTTCAGGACTTCGTTCTTTGGATCGGTTTCGAGGCCGCGTTCGAACATGTTGCGTGCCTTGGGGTTTTCGCCCGCCTCGCGATGGAGATTGCCGAGGGCCAGGTAGACCTCGGCCTTGGTGATGCCCGCGGCCTTCTCGTCGAAGCTTTGTAGCAGCAGCGTGCGCAGGAAGCGGCGGGCGGATTCGACGTCGTGCTGTCGGAGCGCCAGACGCGACAGCGCGCCCAAGACTCCTGCCTGGGTCGGATCGATCTGATAGGCAGCGGTGTAGCGCTGTTTGGCGGCCGCCAGATCCCCACGCGACTCCGCGAAACCACCCAGCAGCCATTGCAGCCGAGCGACGTCCTTCTGCCGCTTGGCCTTGCCCAGTTGCTCCACCAGTTGCCCCAGGGCAAACTCGCCCTCATCTACGCGCCCGCAGGCGATCAAGGCTCGGCCCAGGTTCTCCTGGACCGAAAGATCTCCCGGCGCCATCTTGGCCAGGCGTTCGAACGCGGGCACGGCCTCGCTTGGCTTGCCGAGCGGACCCATGTAAAGCGAAGCCACCTCGGACAGGATCGACTTCTGTTTGGCCTCGTCCTTTTCCAGATCGAGTCGCGCCATGAGCTGCGCCACCAGTTGCGCATGGTTGCCAGTCTTGCGCGCGATCCCTTCGAGGGCCGTGATGGCGGGCAGCCACGCCCGGTCGTAGGCCAGGGCGGACTCGTAAAGCGCCACGAGATCCTCGGACTTGGCCCCTATCGCGGCCGCGATCGTGGCGCGCCGACAGAATACGTCGGCCCGGTCGTGCCCCGTGGTCGCCGCCAGGGCGGCTTTCGACAGTGCCTCGCTCGCCTCTTGCCAACGCTCTTGGTTTTCGTGGATGCGTGCGACCGCCATCAGCGACGAGAAATGCTTCGGATCGCTGGCCAGCACCGCCTGCAACGCCTCCAGCGCGCTGTCCTCGGCGCCCAGCTTCTCACCCCAGATGGCCGCGACCTGCACGCGGTAGCCGAGCTCGGCCGCGTGGTTGCCAAGCTTGGCCTCGACGCCGGCCCTGTGGTCGAGCAATTCGATAAGCTCGTGCCAACGCTCGAGCGTGGTGAGCAGTCGCACCGTTTCCTCGAAAGCCTCGCGATTGCCGGGATCCGTGGCCAGGATCTGCTGCAGATAAACCAGCGCGCGCTCCAAATCGTTCAGCCGCTCGGCCGCATTCTTGGCCAGTTTGGCCAGCACCGGAACCAGCTCGGCCCCGCTCAAGGCCGATGACTGACGTAGCAGCGCCTCTTCCAGGGCCGCGAAGTCACCACGCTGCTCTTCGAGATCCACCAGGGCCGCCAACGCGGACGAATCCTGAGGATCCGCATCCAGCGCCTCTTTGACCGCCTCCACAGCGCCTTCCATGTCGGCGAGCGGCCCCGACTTGATCGAGGCCACTTGCATCAGCACCGCGCAACGCTGCCGATTGTCGTCGAGCATCCTGGCCTTTTCGCGCAAGATCTCGACCTGCTCGTCGCGCTGACCGGCGGCTTCGTACAGCCTTGCCAGTTCGTCGAGAGCGGTCTGGTTGGTTTCGTCTCCTTCCCGGCCGGCTCGCCAAGCAGCGATGGCGGCGGGGAGATCGCCCATGCCCTCCTGCAAGCTAGCGGCCTCTGCGTACAGCATCAGCCGGTGCGCAGGATCGAGTTCGGCGGCCCCGCGGCGCTCGATGATTTCTACCAGGCGCTGATGGTCGCCGCGCTGCCGGTAGAGCGCATCCAAGGCTTCCAGCGCAGTCGCATTTTCGGGCTCGGCCTCAAGCACCCGAACGTAAAGCTGCAAAGCCGCCTCTTCGCTGGCCGGCGCAGTCGCCGCCGCACGCAGGTGCAGACGAGCGGCTCGCAACGCCATTTCCGAGAACAGAACTGGCTCGACCGCGTCCAAGACCGCCTCGATCCGTTTGGCGGCGTCGACGGGCGTGCCGTTCAAATCGGCCACTCGCTCGAGATCGTCCACGGTCTCGGGAGCACCGGGCTCGGCCACCAGGGCACGGCCTAGAACGTCCAGCGTCCGCGAGAGATCCTTCAACTTGGTTTCGCAGATGTCCGCCATTCGCCGCAGCAGATTCGCCTTGTCGCTGGTGTCATCCACGATGGTCAGACGCGCCTCCAGCAGAGCCACGAGTTCGGCGAAATCGCCCCGCTCTTCGGCCGCAGGTTCGAGGATGTCGAGGGCATCGACCGGCGGTTCGTTGCCGAGCGCCAAGGCGCGCAGGGCGCCGATCGCCCGCGCCTGCTTGGGCGCGCAGTCAAGCGCCGAACGGAAAGCGCTGATGGCGCCATCGCGATCGGCGAGGGCACCCAGACGAAGCTCGCCCAAGGTAGCCCAGAACTCCGCCTGCATGGTCGCATCGGTGGCGACCTCCGCCTCACGCCCGAGCACGTCGGCCAGATCCTGCATCTTGCCTAGGCCGCGCAGCAGCGTCTCCTGCCTGGCCAAAGCCATGGCCTCGGATCCGGGCAACGTCTCGATCTCACGCCACAGTTCTACGGCGCGTTCGGGATTCCCCAACTTGGCCTCGTAGATATCGGCGAGCCGGCTGCCGAACCAGCGCTGCAACTCGCTGTCGTACACCGTCTTGAGACGCTCCTCGTAGATCTCCGCAAGACCGGCGATGTTCGACCCTGACTCGGCCAGCCGTTCGAGAGCCGAGCGCGCTTCCGGGTTGCTTGGATCGTCGGCCAGTGCGCGCGCCCAAGTCGCGAAAGCCGCTGCCGGCTCGCCCAGCGCCGCCTCCTGCACCTGAGCGATGTCGCCCAGGATGTCGATGCGCGCGGCCGGCACGTCGGTGGCGGAAAGCCGCAATTCCAGGATCTCGCACAGCGGCCGCCACTCTTCCCCCAAGCGCAGCACCGGTTCGAGAGCATCGATGGCAAGCAGCCGGTTGTCCTCGCCGCGACAGAGGGTCCAAAGCGCAGCGCGCGCCTCGGCGTGGTCGCGGTTGCCGTCCAGAATGCGGCGGTAGCGGGCAATGGCCTCGGGCAGATCGCAGAGCTCGTGCTGGGTGACGTGGGCCGCCTGGAACGCGAGGGTATCGTGCTCGGAGGGCCTCTGCGTGATGCGCGCGCGCCGGTCGAGCACATCGACCAATTCGCCGTACTGCTTTTCGCGAACGAAGATACTGGCCAGCATGTCGAGGGCGTCGGTATCGTCGGGCGCGGCCTCAAGGATGCGGCGCAAGTGTTCGGCGGCCTCGGAGAGCTGCCCGAGCTTCGCGTCGAGCAATTCGGCCGCCTCGAAGCGAAGGGCGCGCAAAAGTAGCGGCTCCTTCGTGCAGTCGATCTTGTGCTGGAGGATTTCCGCCAGCTCTTTCCAGTCCGCCGTGGCGGTATAGAGGCGCGCCAGTGCGTCCAGGGCCTCGGCGTTCTCCTGATCCAGATCCAGGACCGACCGCCAGGCGGCCGTGGCTTTGGCCAGATCGCCAAGCGGTGTTTCGTAAAGGCCCGCCATGCGCTTGATGAGGGCTTCGCGCCGCGGGGCCTCGACCACGACCTCGGCGTGCCTTTCCAGGGTCTCGCAAAGTTCGAGCGTGCGGTTCGCGTCGCCGAGCAAGCGCTCGAGGGCGACGAAAGCATCCTGGTGATCCGGACGCGCCGCCAGGGCCTGCCGCCAGGCCTCGATAGCTCGCTCGGGCGCGGCCAGGCGCGCGTCGAGGATGTTGGCCTTGAAAGCGCACAGATCCCCGCGCAAGTCGGGGTCCATGGTCAGTTCCACGCCCTTGTCGAGAACTTCGACCAAGCGCTGGAAAGCGCCCAGCGCCGCGGCCTGTGCCTCGACCTCGACCAGCGTCTCGGCGTTGGTCACATCTTCCAGCCAGGCCCGGCCGCGCGCAGCCATGGCCTCGACGGGACGGCCAAGGTGCATCTCGATCGTGGCGATCTCGCGCAGGGCCGCGATTCGCCGCGCGGGATCGTCCAGGGTTTCGAGTCGAATTTCTAGCGTGTCGGCCAGCTTGCGCAGATCGCGGATGGTGCGGAACGCCGGTTCGAGCAATTCGGCCACGCGCACGCGCAGCTCGCTTTCGCCCAGCAACGTTTCCAAGGCGGCAATGGCGTCGAGATTGGCCGGCGTACGCGCCAGCACCTCGCCGTAGTGATCCACGGCCAGGGACGGCTGGCCGAGGTGCTCGACCTCGACCTTGGCCAACTCCAACGTCAGCTGGTCCTTGTCGTGCGCTTCTTCGGCCCGCGCCAGCATCCACACCAAGTGATCGCGCAGATCTTCCCAGCGCTCTTCGCGCCCGAGCAGGCGCCCTAGGCTGGCGGCGGCGCGCTTGTCGTCCGGCTCGAGCTCGAGGATGGCTCGCAGGGCGTCGATGGCCGCCGAAGCCTCGGCGAGCTTCTCGTCGCTGAGGGCGGCGCTGCGGTGAAGAAGCGCCACCTTATCCTTAGCCGATTCCACCAGGCGCGCCTGATCGTCGAGCAGGTCGCGCAACTCGCCCCATGCTTCCCAGCGTTCGAGGGCTTCCTCGAATAGCTTGCTTGCCGAACGATCGCCAGGCAGGGCTTCGAGAAGGCGCCGATAGTGCCGGCGCGCGCTGTCGTGCTCGCCGAGTTCGTGGTCGTAGACCCGAATGGCGATGCGAACCAAGGCCAAAACCTCGTCGGAATTGGCCGGCTCGTTGTCGAGATAGTCGTCCAGCAAGCGTCCCAGATCGCGCCAGCGATTCTGTTTGGGCGCGAGCCGCAGGAGCTGCTCCTGCGCCGCCGTGTCGGTCGGCTTTTCTTGAAAAACTCGGCTGTACCAGTTGAAGGCCTCGTCGAGATCCTCGATCTGTTCCTCGTAGACTTGGGCAATCCGCTGCGTCCAGGCCAGGCGCAACTCCGGATCCTCGCTGAACTTCAGGCGCAGGCTGTCGATGGTAACCAAATCCTTCCATGCGTTGCGCCGGATGTAGACGGGTTCCAGTAGATTGGCGGCCTCGACGCACACCTCGGGATCGGACAGCATCTCGTGCAGGATCTCGATGGCCTTGGCGTGGTCGGGCTCGCTCGACAAGACGGTGCCCAGGTAGTCGAGGGCGCGGGTGCGGTTGAGAAGCTGCACGCGCTGGATTTCGGCCAGCCTGAAACGCAGGTCGATGGCGACCCCCGCCGCGACGCCGTGTTCGAGACGGCGCTCGATGAGATTGGTCAGATCGTCCCAGCGGCCAAGACTGGTGTACAAGGCGTCGAGGGCGTCCACCGCCTCGGCGTTGCCGCTGTTCATCGACCACACGCGCTCCCAGGCCGAAATGGCATCCTCGTGGCGTTCCAGTTTCTGCGCTAGCAGTGCGCCACGGCGACGCAAAACTTGCTCGGCCTTTGCATTCTGGGCCAAGTCGGCTCGGCGCAAGATCACGTCGAAGAGCGGCTCGTTTTCGGCCCGCTCTTCGTAGATGGTTTCCAGCGCCGCCAGTGCGTTGTCGTCGTCGGGCCGGCGCTCGACGATGCGGTTGTAATAGTCGGTCGCCACGGGCAAGTCGCCGAGCTTGATGGCGTATTGGGCGATGGTCTGCTGGACGCGCATGCGCGTGGTGTCGGCCAGAATGTCGGGCTCGATGGCGCGATACAGATCCACGATATCGAGGATGGTGTCTTGGCCAAGGGCGCTGGCCAGACGTTCATACGAGTCGAGCAAGCGGTCGAGTTCCGGATCGCTGGTGGCATCCTTGATGGCCGCGGCCCAGGTCTTGAAGGCGGCCTTCTTGTCGCCGAGCTGCACTTCCTCGATGCCAGCCAGACGGGCGCGATAGCTGGCGCGGGCATTGCCATCCTCGGCCAGCGCGATGAAGACGCGCAGGATTTCCGCCAACCGCGCGTGGTCGCCCGCCTTGGTGTAGATTGGCTCGAGGGTCTCGGCGGCGGCGAAGCGCAGGCTCACGTCGTCGGAAGCCAGCAAGCGCTCCATCTCGGCCATCGCGCCCGGATCCTTCGGCGCCAGGCGCAGGATCTCGCGCCACTTGTCGAGTGCCTCGGCCTGACGGCCGAGCGGGCCTTGCAGAAGTCCCGCAATCTGGCGCAACAGATCGATGCGTTCGACATCGCTCGACGCCACCGCCAGCAAGCGTTCAAGCATTTCCAGGTGGTCCGTCGGCACGCCCTGGACTTGGTACAAGCGGGCCAGCGTAGTAAGCGCGTCGCGATCCTCGGGCAGGTCGAAGAGGATCGGGCGCACCGAGGCCACGGCCTCGTCCAGGTCGGACAGCTCCTTTTCAAGGATCGTGGCTATAAGGAAGCGTTGGGCGCGGCGAGCGCCGGCATCTACATGATCGAGGCGGCGCTTGAGCAAGTCCACCCGCTCGCGAGCTTGCTTGGTCTTTTGGAAGATCCGATCCAGGTTGTCGAAGGCCTGCGTGGCAACCCCGGTCTCGCCGTCGAGCAGACCGCGATAGGTTTCCACGGCCTCGGGAACTTGAATCAGCCGATTCTCCTGCAGGTCGGCCACTCGCAATAGGATCTGCCCGTGCGCGGCCGGGTCGCTGGTCCAGGCGGCCTTGGTGCGCAGCACGTGGACCAGCCCTGGTATGTCGTCGGCCTCGGTGTAGAGCAGTTCCAGGGCCTCGGCCGCCTTGGCACCGGTGTCGGCGTTGCTGAGATCCAGATCGAGCACGCGGCGCCAGGCCGCGATAGCGACCTTGCGATCGCCGACGTGGGCCATGCACAGCCGCGCCGCCCGCGCCAGCAAATCGCCGATGCCAGCCACATCCGAGGGATCGCGCTTGTCTGCAAGAGCCTGGTACATGGCGATGAGATCGCTGTACCGCCCCAGCGCCGCTCCCAGCCGTTCGGCTTCGGAAAGCGCCCGCTCGGCGTGGGCGTCGATAGCGAGGACAGCCCGCCAGGTGTCGAGTGCCTGCGCCGGCGCCTCCAGCTTGCTTTCCTGCAGCTCCGCCTTGCGCATGAGCAGGGCGATGGCGCTGGCCCCCTCGAGGCCTTCCCTTTCGATGTCGAGATTCTCGACCAGCTTGGCCCAATTGCCGGCAGCGGCGTACAGCGCATCGAGCATGCCGGCGGCGCGATGGCGCTCTCCTGCCACCTCGCGCGCGCGTTCGAGCAGCGGGATGGCCTGGGCGTGTCCGGGCACCATGTCCAGCACCTCGGCGATGAAGTGCAAGGCCCCGGCGGCATCGTCGAAACGCACCAGCGCCAACTCCGCCCGCCGCGCCTTGAGATCCGCGATGTCGTTGCGGGAAACCATGGAGATCTCGGTCTGCAGCAGGTTGTCGAGCTCGCGCCACTTCTGCGCCTCGGTGAAGTGGCGTTCGAGAATGCGATACGCCTTGAGGTCGCCGGGTTCGAGCCCGATGATCCGCACCAAGGTCGCCGTGGCGTTGGCCCGGTCGTAAAGCAATCCCTCGTCGATTTCGATGACCTGCCAGAGCAGCTCCACGCGCTGCTTGACGTCCGGCAGGTGTTTCTCGCGCTCGGCGATGATGTCGCGCAAGGCGCTCCACCGTTCGGCATCCTTGCAGATGCGGCACAGAGTTCGATAGGCACCAAGGTGCAAGGGATCGATCTCGAGCACCTCGCGCAGCGCCGCTTCGGCGTCGCTCAGGCGCGCGGGCTGCCTCTCCTCGACATCCGCCACCAACATCAGGAGCTCTTGGCGCAAGGTCGGCTCGCTGGCCGTGGCCAGAACGCGCCGGGCGCTCTCCGCGATCTCGGGCAACTTGCCCACCAGCTCGGCAAGCTGAACCAGGCGCTCGCGCACGGCATGGTTGGCCGGGTCGATCTCGAAAATGCGCTGGATGGCGCTGTAGGCGGCCACCGCGTCGCCAAGCGGACCGGCATAGAGGTCGGCCAGCATTTCAAGATGCCCCTTGCGCTCGGCCTCGTCCTTGGCGACGCGAACCAGCGATTCCAGCGTCCCCGCCCACTTGGCGTAGTTCTCGGTCAGCTCGTAGTAGGGTGCCAGCCGAGCGGCCACGGCCGCCACATCCTCGGCGCGAATGGCGTCCGCAGCGAACATGCGCTCCAGGCCCTCGACGGCGCCACTTGCGATGTTGTCGAGTTCAAGGGCTTCGAGATAGGCCTGGGTCGCTTCCTTGTGTTCGCCCAGCTCGCGCTCGTAGACCTTGCCCAGCCGAAGCAGGGCGGCGGCCCGATCGTTCTCGGAGCTGAGCCCCGCCTGGCGAGACAGCACGGCGGCCAGGCTGCGAAAATCGCCCTGCTCTTCCAGCAGGCGCGCCAGTTCGCGCAGGACACGCACGTTCTCTGGCTCGACCTGCACGGCCTCCTGAAGGCTGCGCGTGGCGGCCTTGCGGTCGCCAAGTTTTTCTTCCTCGAGGCGGGCGATGCGCAGAAGAGCCTCGGCCCGCAACGACGGTTCGGTCACGCGCCGCTGCCGCGCCTGTTGCAAAGCGACCAGCTCGGCCCATCGCTCTTTTTGCGTGAAGAGCTTGATGAGCGCCAGCTCGGCGTCGGGATCTCCTGGCGCCTCCGCAAGGATGGTTTCGGCGAAGCGCTGCAAATCGACCGGGTTGTCCACGTGGGACACCAGCAAGCCCAAACAGCGACGGAGCAAGTAGAGCCGCTCCTCGGCGTCGGGTCCGGCTTTTCCACCCATCCCCTGGCGCTCGATCAAGAGCGCCAGCAGCATGTCCCATTCCTCGGCCTCGGCTCCCA
>Ga0265342_10003488_pt1 | contig 12880 bp, 12 predicted proteins | sample 4CB327metaG_FD_203125 | JGI IMG/M metagenome (GOLD analysis project Ga0265342, IMG submission 203125) | Rhizosphere microbial communities from Carex aquatilis grown in University of Washington, Seatle, WA, United States - 4-CB3-27 metaG | ecosystem: Host-associated > Plants > Roots >...
TGCGCCCGAGGAGCCTGCGCCGCGCGTGCCTCCAGACTGTCTGACCAGCCTGTCCTGTCATGACCTGGCCGCTGTCAAGCGAGCGCTCGGGCGCTACGACTCGATCTTCTTCAGTCCGGTCTTCTCGTCGCTCAGCAAGCCTGGCTATGGGCCAGCGCCTGGGCACGTGCTCCAGGAGCTGCAAGCCATCCTCCTGGCCCGTGGCCCGGCGAAGAGGCGCACCAAGATCTTGGCGCTGGGGGGCGTGACGGCTCAGCGTTTGCACGATTGCCGCAGCCTCGGTTTCGACGGCGTGGCCCTCTTGGGCGCGGTCTGGAATGCCGCTGACCCGGTGGCGGCTTTTCTCCAATTTCAGAGCGTCAGTATCGGCAGCCACCCAGTGCACACGACCTCAGGCGACGGGGGATTTCTTCAATGAACGCACCACTGACCATTGCGGGTGTCGAGTTGCACTCGCGCCTGTTTCTTGGAACCGGAAAATTCGGTTCAGGTCCGCTCATGCGAGACAGCCTCGCGGCCTCGGGCACCCAGCTTGTCACGGTGGCGCTGCGTCGGGTATGGAAGGACTGGGATGGAAGCTACGACGGCCAGGTCGTGGAGCGAACCGCGCACGAAGGGCAAGCATGCTGACCGCGGAAGAGCTGCATCGTTACCAGCGCCACTTGTCCTTGCCGGGCTTCGGCCTAGCCGCGCAAGAGCGGCTCAAGGTCGGTAAGGTCCTGGTGGTCGGCGCTGGGGGACTCGGCTGTCCGGCCCTGCTCTACCTGGCCGCGGCCGGAGTGGGACGCATCGTGGTCGTGGACTCGGACAGCGTCGAAGCAAGCAATCTGCAGCGCCAGGTGCTGTACGCCGAGGATGACCTCGGCCAGCCCAAGGCAGAGGTGGCGACCAGGCGCTTGCGTGCGCTGAATCGGTTCATCGAAGTGATCCCCGTGACCGAGCGCTTTCGCCGGAAAAATGCGCTGGAGCTGGTGGGGGCCAGCGACGTGGTCATCGATGGCTCCGACAATTTCGCCACCCGCTACCTGGTCAACGATGCGTGTGTGATGGCCGAGCGGCCGTTCGTCTACGGCGCCATCCAAGGCTTCGACGGCCAGTTGAGCGTGTTCAACTGGCGCGGCGGTCCGACCTACCGCTGCCTCTTCCCGTCACCACCGCCGGCCGAGCTGGCACCGAACTGCGCAGAGGCGGGTGTGCTCGGGGTCTTGCCGGGCATGGTGGGAACTTGGCAGGCCGGCGAGGCCATCAAGATACTCTCTGGCGTGGGCGAGCCGCTCTCGGGGAAGCTGCTGTTGTGGAATGCGCTGACCATGAACGTGCAAATCGTACGCTTGGCCGTGGACCCGAACAGTAGGCCCATCCGAGAGCTGCCAGCGGACGTGGAAGTCCTGGCGTGCTCGAGCGAACATGGGAAGCAAAATCGGGACAAGAGCTGGGAGGAAGATTGGGAGATCGAGGCCGTGGAGTTGCGAAGATTCCTGCGCGCGGGCGCCGTGCAACTCCTCGATGTGCGCGAAGACTGGGAGCGCCAAGAGGACGCAATCCTTCCGTCCCTGCACATCCCCCTCGGGCTGCTCGAAGAGGCTTCGTCGAATCACCTGCTTGCCGACCTGCGAACCGATGTGCCAACCATCGTCTACTGCGCGGCAGGCGTGCGCAGCCTCGCGGCCGTGGCTCTCCTGCGCGAGCGCTACGGTCTTCCCGCGTCCAAGAGCCTGCGCGGCGGAATGCACGCCTGGCGCGCCACGTGCACATCTCCCCCGCCCCTTGACTCAACCCAATCGAGGCCCGGCTGAGCGACGCCCAGTGCCGGGAGCTGAGTCTCACGCCATCCCCGTCCCAGTGACCGGAGCGGACGGTTGACTCCGACGCGGTGTCTGAGTAGCGTCCATGGCCGGTGCAAGTTTCGGCGGTTCTGGGCATCGGTCGCGATTCCGTCGGCGGTCGTCGCAGGCGCGCAGCACAATGCACGGAGGCTCATGGCGATGGGAGATTCTTCAGTTCGCAAGCTCAAGCCCGTCCTGGTGACAAGGGACAACCAGGAGAGCGAGAGGAGAGACGTCGTAGGACACGTCATCGCCGTGAACCCAGACGGCAAGGCCGTGTTCGTCGACGAGGCAGGCGAAGAGACGGTGCTCGGCATTTCGCGCCGCATTGACCGGTGCTGGTTGAAAGCCGCCGTGGTCTTGGCACCCGTTCGGGCCGTCGCCAGTCACCTGGGAGCCGATGGCTGGACGTGGCTCTCAGACGTACTCCCCGCACCCGAGCACGAAGCGCTCGACGAGCATTTCCGCGTCGATGCCAAGACCATCGAGCTATCTGCCAGTGAGTCGATCCGCATCCACGCCGGCAAATCGATTGTAACGGTGACCGCCGCTGGCGAGGTCACCGTGCGTGGCAGGAACATCACTTCGCGTGCGAGTAATCTGAACCGGGTGCGCGGCGGCGTGGTCAAGATCAACTAACGGCCCATGGGCAACGCCATCAATCTCACGCCCAATTGGACGCCGACGCCAGGCTGTCTGCGCGCGCTCGCGACCGGCAAGATCTATCGCGCCCCGCACAGGCTTAGGAGCGTCGCATGATCGCGATTCACGCGGCTGGCGCGATGACGCCCGTCGGGCTCGATTTGACCGACACCATGGCCTCGCTCTACACACGCGTGCAGCTGGTCGCGGACTTGGACGTGCTCGACATCGACGGCGAGCCGCTAAGCGGAATGAAGATTCCCTTTGCTAACGAGCTGGACGTCCCGCGCGCCTTACCGCCATGGCGCACGCGGTGGTTGACGAGGCCACCTTGACCATCGCGCCGTCGGAGAAGGTTCCGTTGATCCTTTGCTGTCCCGAAGCCGCGGCGTTCGCGCAAGCCGGGGCGGATTTTCCCACGCAGCTTCTTTCCGAAGTCATCGCCGAGTGCGCTATCCCGCTCGACCGAGCCCGCAGTCGCATCATCCCGCGTGGCCGCGCCGGCACCCTGGAGGCGCTGGCGGCGGCGCTTGCGCTCTTGAAAGATCCATCGATTCCGTACTGCCTGGTCGGCGGCGTGGATTCCTTCGTCGATGCGGGACGCGTAGAGAAGCTTATCGCCGAAGGGCGGCTGATCACCGAAAGCAACAAGGATGGCTTCATTGCCGGTGAGGCCGGTGTCATGTTGCTGCTGACCAATCGGCCAGACTCGGAAGCCATGGCGGCTTGGCTAGGAGCCGCCGCCGTCAGCGAAGAAGCCACCCGTGGCAGTGCTCGCCCCATCACCGGCACGGGCCTGCAAGACGCCATGTCGCGGGCGCTAGCGCTGGCGAAGCTGCCGTTCCTGTCATTGGCGGGCCTGGCGGCTGATTTTTCAGGCGAGCAGAGATACTTCGAGGAGTTACAGCTCGCCAGCGCGCGACTGGCCAGAGGACAATCCGTCTACGAGACAGACATCCCGGCGCTATCAGTAGGAGAAACCGGCGCCGCCGGGGGATTTCTCGCCATCGCGATGTTGGCCTTCCTGCACTGGAAAGGCGTGCACAGGCAACCGAGCCTGGCCGCGCTTTCCTGCGACGGCCCCGAACGCGGCGCCGTTGTGCTGGGGCCTTTGGCAGTGCGGGTAGGGTAGGATAGGTAGAAAGGGAAAATCATGGCGGACAATGTCTTCGTCAACGGGCGCGCCGCCATTCATTCCGGCTCAGCAGGAAAATCCATCGCCTTCCCCGATGTCTGCCTATGCCCGCCCCCGCCGCCGTCCGGCCCCATCCCGACTCCGCTGCCCAACACTGCCCAAGCGAAAGACTTGCAAGGGGGCGCCGCGACCGTGACCATCGAAGGCAACCGCGTAGCCCATGCCAAATCTTTCATCGGCAAATCCACCGGCAACGAAGTAGCCAAGAACACCGGTGGCGGCATCATCACCCACGTGGTGCAAGGTGCGGCGCATTTCCAGACCTTCTCGATGAACGTCTTCGTCGAAAACGAACCCGTGGTTCGCCATGGGGATCTCGTGACCCACAACCACTTGGGCGAAACGCCCGGCAACACCGGGCCCACGCCCTGGATATCGACGATGCTGGCTGGTCCGGGCCCAGCACCGAAGGAATCGGAGAAGCAAGTTGGCAACAAGAAGGATTGGATCAAGCTCAAAGTCGTCGACCAAGATAACCACCCCGTTTCTGGAGTGAGCTACCGCGTAACAACGCCGGAGGGCAAGGAAGTTACGGGGCGCCTCTTCCGCGGCGGGGTTATCACCTGCACGGGATCGACAAGGGATCGTGCACGGTCGAGTTTGACAACACACCCGCCGTACCTGGCCAGGCGAAGGGAAAGAACACTGAGGCACAACCGTACAAGGACACGCCGATGAAGCTCGCAACCGGGAAGGAGCACCTTGTTCAGGTAACTATCCCCAAGGTCCTGTGCGTGCACATGCCCATCGATCCAACCAACGAACAGTACGCCAAGCATCGATTCATCCTGCGCAGCAAGGATGGAAGCTACGAGGCCCAGCGAACGGTTGCAAACAACGCCATCCCACGCCATCGCAAGCTGACCCTGGAATTCGAGGACCTGCTTCCTGGCAAGTTTTACACCCTCTTCCATGACCACGGCGACGGAACCGTGGGGAGCTTCTTTACCGACCAAAGCTATGAAGACTTGTTTCCAGATCCTTCCACCAACAAGCCGCGTCGGCCCAAAGAAACGCTGATCGACGCCCCTTCCGCAAACGCCGCCCGACTGCTCTTCGGAGCCTACCACGACGACGACGATGTGTTGCTGACCGGCGAGCTTGGCGGCACGCTTGTAAGCGACCCGGAGTAGCACCAATGGCGACCACGGCCCTTGCCAAAGACGTTCAGCGCTACCACGAGGACAACGTGCAGGCAGCGCACACGGTCCCTGTCGCCGTGGCTTTTCGTCTCTACGAGAAGTTGGGTTCTGGCGGCGGTGGTGCATTCAAGCCCAGGTCGAAAGACTCCAAGAACGCCACAGAGCCATTTTGGATGTACCTCTTTCAAGAGTGCTGGGACAAGTCCGTCCAACTGACGCACGAGATCTACGTCAACGAGAGAGGCGAATACAATCACTTCGACTGCCACAACCACAGCGAAACCGAGAAGCGTCCTGAAGGTATGGACCCCTACCGCTCGGTTGTTCTCAGCAGCGCGCACTACGACAATGGAGCACGGCGTGCCTACCTTTACCACGTCCTGCTCTCCCCTTTTCAGATGCCGCCATCGCGCCTGGAAAAAGTCATCCCCGGAGGAAAGGTAGCCGAGGGCGACTCCGGCAAACAGGCGCAATTCATTGCCTGGTCGAAGAAACGCGAGCTCAATCGGATCGCCTTCACGCCCATGGAGGAGAAGCGCGGCGCCACGCGGTGCCTCTGGTCCCCCTGGATGATGGCCTGGGCGCTTGCCGATCAGTGCGGCGAAGCTCTTTACAACTATCGGAAATACGTCCTGGACCAATCCGACCGGATCCAGGTCGCGTCCCTGGCGCTCAGTCTATCTGGTGCCACCAAGTTGGAAGAGTACGTGAGCATGGACAACATCAATGCCTTGCTCAATGAGAGCACTCGGGCCAAGGCACGTCTCGCCGCGGCTGCGAAACCGGTTTGCGAATACGTCGAGAAGGCACCCTTCAAGGAGATGCTCGACGACATCGACGCCGACGACACCGAGGACGCCATGACAGACACTCTGCCGTATCTCTCGGATATCTACCGGGTCGTGTCGCCAGATGTTCTTTCCAAGTTGGTAAACCCGCGCTACTTCGACTACAAGCTCAGCGCAGTGGACAGGGTCAAGCTCGTCCGTCGCGCAAGCAAGGCGCTGTGGGAAGTCAACTTGATGTTCGCCAAGGCCCTTCAACGTCCAGGAGTGTCTTCCCCGGACCTCTCCCGGTTCGTCAGGGGAGCCCAGTGGTGGTCCCGCAAGCTCTTCGGCGTCGAGGTCAAGTGGGAGAATGGTCGCTTCAATCAGAAGGACCTGAAAGCGATGCAAAGGGCGGCAGTCAGGGCTCCCTACTTCCTGAGCTTCGTGCTCTGTCTCGATGCCTTCAACGCGTACACAGCGGTTCACATACTGCAATCCAAGTCCAGCACGACTCGCGACACTATCGCAGCCATAGGCGCAATGAGTTCCGCCTTTTCCAGCGCCGCCAAAGTCGCGGATGCCGTCGTCGCGGATCCCGAACGTCTTAGGACCGTCAGAGAAGCAGCCAAGGGATTGGCGAAGCTCGAACCAGCGGAAGAGGCATTGTTGCATTCCTGGGCAAGCAGTAGGACCGCCCAGCGGCTCGGCACGGTGGCTCGAAACCAGCTTCTCAAGAGCACGCTGGGAGTCGTGAGTGGGGCTGCGGATGCGTTCACCGCTGCGACCGATGGGTTGATTGCAATGCAGACGGGAGACACGGGGGCTGCCGCCTTCTATGGCCTGATAGTTCTCGGAGGACTATTTCTCATTCTTTCGGCGCCGGCCGGCGGAGCATTCTGGCTTGCCGCTCTTGGACAGACCCTCGAACTCACCGGGTTCATTGGCAGTGGGATGTTGCAAAGTAGCGAACTCGAAATTTGGCTGCGCTTCTGCGCTTTCGGCCGAAAGTCAGCAGACAAGGACCTGGACCTCACGCGCAGCTGGACGGACGGCCATTCGCTGAGCGAAGTCGCGCAGTCTCCTCGGTTACAGATCGCCTCGTACGGGAACATCGTCTATCACATGGAAGTGGACGCTCGGATCATAGACTACGAGCGGGTGGAGTCTCTGTTCTACCTCACCGTGAAATTTGCCTACTGTCTTCCCGAGAATGGCCAACTCTACCTGCACGTCGAAGTGCTGCGCAACGACGGATCGGTCGAGGTTGCAAGGAACCTTTCCCCTTGGTTGAACGCGACCCACGCGCACGCGTCCGACAAGCGGACCACCATTGCGCTAAGCGATGGTTTTCCGGCCCGCGAAGTCCTTGACGGCATCAAAAGTGTCACCGTCGGTTTGAAACTCCAAATTGACAAGACCAAGGACGCGTTCTTTCCGGAAGAAGGCCTTGTGGTCAAGAAATTCGACGTCCCGACCCTTCATCACGACCGCTGAAGATCCCTCCTGCTCATGTCCCAACCTTCGTCACCCAGCAATGAGGAACTTTGCCTGCTTCGGCGCGTACTTGGCATTCGCCTCGAATCAGACGGCCGATTCGAGATTCCGCTTCGGAACACATGGAAGGCATTCTCGCGCGTTGAGTTCTTCGCTATTTGGATCGTCCTGCCCTACTGGGCGATCATGGACGACAGAGCTTCCCGCAACGCCGCCCACTTCGGCACCTATCTCGTGGCTGCTTTCGCACTCTATCTGGGTCTGGCCGCGTTCTTGGTCGTACGGCGAGAATTCAGTACCCATCTGTATTCTGGCGTTGGCGCACTTGCGCAACGGAAACAAACCCATGCCCTGTCCATCACCGGAGCTGTCTTGGGTTCGACAAAGAACAAGCGGCAGCCCTTCCTTCTTTTGGATGGGGTTCAGTTCCCGCTTGCTACACCGATTTTCGCGAGCAAGGAGAAGAGACTGGCTGCGGTTCAAGTCCTACGGGAATGGACCTCGCCGGTCGAGGGAACCTGCTCGGCTTGTCCGAACGGCAAAGCTGCATTTCTCTCGCTCCTCGATGTCACTTCGGTTGAAAAGGACACCGTCCGCTTTCGAGCCATCTGGTCGAAATTCGCCGCGTTCGTCTTCTTTGCATGCGGTTTCTTTGCCCTGATTTTCCTCGGCGTGTTTCCTAGGTTCGTCTTTTCAAACTCAAGCTTTCCGTTCATCTTTGATCTCACGTTGGTGTTCATCTTGCTGGGGAGCCTCGGACTCGCGATCTTCATCCAGAAATCAAAGCCTACGGTCGCCATCACCACCGGCAAATGCGCCGAAGTCGTCGAAGATGGCGAGCGATTCACCTGCCCGCCGTGGCAATCCGAATTCGTCGTCGGGCTCCCCAACACTGTCGGCGACTCCGGTCCAGTCTACCCATACATCCAACTGAAATACGGCAACCGATACTTGACCATCCACAGCAGCCGCATGTACGCGGAAGATGAACTTGAGGACTTTGCTGACCGCATGAACCACTTCCTCTGGGCCGGCCCAACTCAACCCGCAGACCCAAGCGCCACCAAGATCGAAATCTACACGGGATGGAAGATCGTCCCTGACGATCCGTAGTATTCATCATGCCCTCCGCAACACGAACCAACCGCGCGAATCCTGCCTGTAAGCGTCTCGACTTACGGCAAGACCTTGTCGCCCGCCAGCTTGACGACGTGAACGTCCTGGCCGAGGCATTGGTGACCGCATTGAACGAGAACGACGATGTACGCAGCACAGCCATTCGCGTTTCCACGGATCGCTATGTTCTCGCGATGGGCTGGAGCCGGGACAGGAGGCTGCCTGTCATCGCAGCCTATGCCAACGAGCATGCCGAATTCGACGACGACCTCTTCGCCCCGGCCTTCATCTTGAAATCCATCGCTCCCGAGCACGCGAAGACGTCCGAGATCCTCGGCACGCTCTCGGATAATGTACGTACACTCCTGACCCACATTCTGCCTTGAAGACGCGCCCCATGACTGCAAAGACCAAATCGCGAGCCAAGCCTGAAAGGGCGCACGGGCGGATGTTTGTCGGCGTGACCACAACACGGACGCGTAGCGGAGACGTTCGGTGGATGGCCAGTGCTAGAATCAACGGAACGCTTTGGGCGTTAGGAACCTGGGCGACCGCCGAGGAAGCTGCCATCGCCTATGACCGGGCGGCACTCCGCTACAGAGGGGCAGAAGCGCCACGCAATTTCCCCAAACGGCGGGGCTTGCTTCCCGCCGATGCCAAGCAACTGCAGGAAGAAGCCCATCGCGCCGCCAAGGAAAGGCAGGCGATCCCTTATGACGGCGTCAGTAGGGTCGGCGGGAAGCACTGGGCCGCCAAACTGACCGTCGATGGCGTGCCGAGACGCCTTGGAACCTGGCCAACCGCGGAGGCCGCGGCCATCGCCTATGATCGCGCGGTTCTGAAGTACTTTGGCAAGACGGCTGTGCGGAACCTTCCCGAGCGGCGGCTCAAGCCCGCGGATGTCGAGCAACTACGGGCCGAGGCTCTGCAAAAGCGTGGAATGCGTGCCAAGAGCGGGTATCTCGGCGTCTTTCCTGGGCGGGGAGAGGCGAACAAGTCTTGGTCGGCTACCATTCAAATCGAGGGCAAGCACGAGTGGCTGGGTTCTTGGACTAGCGCCGAGGAAGCAGCCAAGGCCTACGATCGCGCCGTACTCATGTATCGCGGGCGGAAGGCTACGCGGAATTTCCCCAAAAGGCGCTCGAGTCCGGCCGACGTCGATCAAATCCGGGCCGAATCTCATGAAGCGCGCAAGGCCCGCACGAGCAGCAAACACCAGGGTGTTTTCCTTACTATGGATGGCTGGACGGCGAAGGTCGGGGATCACTTCCTCGGAACTTGGCGGAGCGAGGAAAAGGCAGCGGAGGCCCGTGACCGGGCCATCCTGTTCTTGGGTGGACCAGCGGAGAAGCTGAACTTCCCGTCCCGTCTTGTCGCACCAGCAAGCATAGCGGATCTGCGGCTCGAGGCTCGTCGAGACAGAAAGAGAAGCAGCAATGCCTATATCAGTCGTTATCTCGGTGTGACCTACAATCTCGGCAATGAGAGTCGCCCGTGGCTGGCGACAATCTGCCGCAGCGGCAAGCGGCAGGACATGGGCACTTGGGAAAGTGAAACTGACGCAGCAAGAGCGCACGACCGGGCCGCCCGCTTTTACATGCCGGGAAAACTGCCTCTCAACTTCCCCGACGAGGACAATCCGCCAGCGGATGCGGCTACTCTTCGAGCCGAGGCTTTTCGCGAAGGCAGAGCTAGATACAGCTCCTCTTTTCGAGGGGTGCATTACAACAAAAGAAATCAATGTTGGGTAGCCACGACCCGCCAGCAAGGCGCGTACTTCTGGCTTGGCCAATTTGCCAACGAACGCGATGCCGCCCTTGCCCACGACAACAAATCCATAGAGCTGCGTGGCTCGGAAGCCCGCCTCAATTTCCACCCGCGGACAGGCAAACGGGTTTGGGGACGGCGACTACGCGAATTGAGTGTTAGCTGAGCCATTGCCAACCGGAAGGGACAGCCCCAGCTACGGCCCCCAAGAGACCAGTCCGCCCCGGCTCGGATGACCGGTCGTAGCTTGAAGGCAGATGACCGGAGAACGGCTGCACGTGCATTTCTTCCTCGGAGTCCCAGCGGAATGGAGCTTGGTTGACGGAATTTCAACACCGGTCATGGAATTTCTGAACACGAGCCTTCGGCCCAAGAATCTGCTTGCCAAACACGCGGAGGCAAACGAGCATTCTAAGGCTTCGAGGTGGAAGGAGGAACGTAGCTCTCTTGAAAAGGTCGAAATCATGAATGTCTTGAAAATATCATTCGCGGGCGCGGTCTTGCTGCTAGCAGCCCCGAGCGCGATCGGCGCGAATGTCGAAGGCAAGGAGCGGGCTGCCAAGAGAGCGTGCCTGATAGGGGACGTCGACAAAGGCGCGGGGATCCTCGCCGATCTTTATGTCGACACGAACGACGCGACCTACATCTACAACCAGGGCCGTTGCTTCGAACAGAATGGCAAGAACGACCAGGCCGTGCTGCGCTTCAAGGAGTACCTACGCAAGGCCAAGAATCTGCCGCAGGCGGATTCGGATGCGGTCCTGAAGAAGATCGACGAACTGCAAAGTACGGCTGGCAAGCACGAGACGGAGGCAGCACTCCCGCCCGCGGCGCAGCCCAGCAGGGTACCCTCGACGACTTCACCGCCCGCATCCGCCATCCCGTCGTCCGCAGCAGCCACAACCAGGTCCGACCCACTTGGCATCTCTCAATCCGCGACGCCCTCCGAGCCGCTGGAAAGCCCTCCGGTCTACAAACGTTGGTGGTTCTGGACCGGCATCGGAGCGGTGCTCGCAGGCGGCGTCGTGACCGGAGTTCTGTTGAGCAAGTCGGCTCCCAAGTCTCCCACTTGCGACGGGCTGGGCACATGCGTCCCATAGTTGGCAAGAGTCTCCGCAGCGGAGTTGTGGCCGTCGCCCTGCTGGCCGCCGGATGCGGAAGCGACCAGGGAACGGGGATGCTCGCCCTCAATATCTCCGCTGACGGCACCATCCCGACGGCGGCCGCAAGTAGCGTAGTTCTTACCGGGCCTGGCAAGATCAGCCGGTCCTACCAGGGAGCATTTCCACCCGCTGGCGGTGCGGCGTTGGTGCTGGAGTTTCCCAATCTCCCAGCCAGCGACTCGTCTGTCGAGATCACCGTGCAAGCCTTCGACAGCAGCCGCTGCCTGGTCGGGGCTGCCACCAAGCAAGTGACCATCAAAGGCGGCGCGAAGACGACCAGCGACATCGTGCTCAGCAAAGCCACCGCCGCTTGCCTTGATGGCGGCGGTTCGGCCGAGACCTCTGACGGCGGCAGCGCGACGCTGGATGGGCCGGGCAGTGGATTCGACACCGCTACAGTTGCAGTCGACGGTGCTGGCACTGGTCCTGAAACCGGTATTGTCTTGATGGACAGCGCAGACACTTCTGGCAATTCCGGTCCCGAAGCCGGCGTTGCCCCGGCGGACAGCGCAGACGCCCCCCTGGGATCCGACATCGCATCCGACGTTCCCATTGGCAACGGCGACGCCCCCGGAACTGGTGGGATCTCTGGCCCAGGCGGCGTCTCAGGTTCGGGTGGTGGCACTGGGACGGACGGCGCTACCACCGGCGGAGCCCCCGGAACTGGTGGAATCGCCACCGGCGGCGCGATCGGTACGGGCGGGATCACCAATACGGGTGGTACCCCAAGCACTGGAGGTACGTCCGGCGCCCCCCTACAGATCACGAGCTTCTCGAGCTCAGCACAAAACATCTCCGCGGGAAGCAGCAGCACGCTGAGCTGGACAGTCACGGGTGCCTCTCTGGTTTCCATCGATAACGGCGTGGGACTGGTCTCTGCGAGCTCGTCCAGAGCAGTTTCGCCTGGCCAAGACACGACCTACACGCTGACCGCCGCGGACGGTGCGGGCAACACTGTCACCGCCTCTGTAACGGTGAAGGTGTTTGCGTTGCCGACGATCGCTGGTTTCGTGGCAGAGATCGGGACGATAACGACTGGTCACCAAACCACCCTTACCGCAACGTTTGCTAACGGCACGGGCGTCGTAGACCACTCCGTCGGAACGGTAACGACCGATTTGCCTGTCAGTACCGGCAATCTCACAACGACCACGACCTACACATTGACCGTAACCAATGCGATCGGCGATTTCGTGACCAAGCAAGCGAAAGTGACGGTGCTTTCATTCACGGCCGTCAGCGTAGGAGAGCTTCACGCGTGCGCACTAGCAACCGACGGTACAGTTGTTTGCTGGGGATCGAATAGTTCAGGCCAAGCCACGCCGCCCGCTGGCATCTTCACATCGGTAAGCGCGGGGGCCACCCACACCTGTGCCGTGCAGACTAGCGGCGCAGCAGTTTGCTGGGGTAGCAACTTGCAAGGAGCCACCGCACCTCCGACGGGCACATTGTTCGCGTCGCTCAGCGCGGGCGATTCTTTCACGTGCGGTGTATTGAAGAGTGACGCCAGCATTACCTGCTGGGGCGCTCAAGCCACGTCTCAAGCTGGCAGCTTCGTCTCGGTTAGCTCGGGAACAAATCACGCCTGTGGTGTGAAGACCGACAGTAGCGTAGCCTGCTGGGGCCAGAATGACTTCGCGCAGGCGTCGCCACCGTCCGGCACATTCATTGGAGTCAGTGCGAGCTATTACTTCTCGTGCGGCTTAAAGAGCGACGGTACGGTCACGTGCTGGGGAACGAGTATCGCTAACACTACCAATCAGGTGCA
>Ga0265342_10003489_pt1 | contig 12880 bp, 16 predicted proteins | sample 4CB327metaG_FD_203125 | JGI IMG/M metagenome (GOLD analysis project Ga0265342, IMG submission 203125) | Rhizosphere microbial communities from Carex aquatilis grown in University of Washington, Seatle, WA, United States - 4-CB3-27 metaG | ecosystem: Host-associated > Plants > Roots >...
AAGCCACCACACCCGCGATCATTGCTAAACGTTGCAGCACTTCAAAACCTGTCCTTGGCGTGCACATGATAAAGTGCGTCACACGAGATTTTCAAGCGCGGCGCCGTCGCAATCGGGGTAATATCGGCCGATGCGGCGGCGGACGATTTCTTCCATCATCACCATGACGGGTATGGCGTTGGCGCTTTCAGGCTGTGGCCTCGCCGACAGCCGGACGCCGTTGCCGCTACCGGAATTCATGCGTGCCAAGGCCGGCGATCCACCGCCGCTGGAGCAGCCGCCCGATGTCCGGCGCATGGTGCGCGAAAAGATCGACCAGGTCTTCGTCGCCCAGTCTTCTCCGCAGAACGTGCAGGTCTCCGAACCGCATCACGAACTTCGCGGGCTCGGCTGGTCGGCCTGCGTCAAGGCCGAGCTTACTTCGGCCACCGGCAAACCGCTCGGTGAGGAAACCTATCGCATCTCGATCAACAGCGGTGTCATCGTCGACCGGCGGCGCGCGCTACCCGAGGATAACTGCGCCACCGAATCCTATCAGCCGATCTGAACGCACCGCTCGACCGTCAGCTCAGCCCCAATGGCCGAGCCCCAGCGCCACCGTCATCGTCGCCTCGCGCAACTCGTCGGCAAGCTTGCGATCCTCGATCGCGCGCGCCAGCACCATGCCGCCGAGGCAGAGCGCGGTGAGCGAAAGGGCGACCTGTCGCGAGGGCTGCCCGTTGGGGCTCATGCCCTTCTCGAAGGTCTCGACCATCATCCGCAGCGCCGATTCCTGGGCTTCCCGCACCGATTGATCGGTTCGCGAGACGTCGTTGGGCAGGCCGATCAGCGGACAGCTCGCCTCGAGATCTTCGACATTCTGATGCGCGAGATAATCACGCAGCAGCGTGACCGCGCGATCGGATGCCTTCTCGGAGTTTGCGATGACACCCTGCTTTTCGGTGACGAAGCAACTGATAGCCTCCGCGTAAAGCTCGCTCTTGCTCTGGAAGTAGCTGTAAAAGCCGCCGCGCGTCATTCCGGCGCCGGCCATGATGTCGTCGATGGAAGCCGCGGTGAAACCGTGGCGGTTGAAGAGTTGCAGCGCACTCTGAATGATCTTCTGCCGCACCTGTTCGCGGTGCTGTGTCTGGATTCCCATGTCACCCCCACTACCGCGCTGAATTGTCACTCAGTGCGAAACGTTCAAAATTGTCGGTCCCCGTTTTCTCGATCATTGTCGTCCTGATAGGTTCCGTTCCGGCCTTTGCGTTTTGTTGATGCGTATCCGTCGACAAGACCGATTCCGGCGCGCGAACATTCCCGAAATCACGAAATTGTAATCATGTGACAGCTACATGTGCGGCTGCCTGGCGAATACGGATTGCCGACGTCGCGCCGTACGCGCGCGAACGAAGTTCCGCGCGAGTGAACCGTCGACCTAGCTGACGCGCAGTCAGCCCTTTCGGACGAGAGCGGCGGCGTAAATGACCGGTTAACGATAAAGATCAAATTGAATCTCCTCGCCAACAGCATTTTCCGAACTTTCCGCTAGCGTTGTGCCTTCAGGACGGGGAAACGCCGGCAACATGTCGGCGTCATATTGCAGCGGGAAAAGGACGTGCCGGAGGTGGCCGACATTGCCGATCTGTCTCGCTCACCGAAAAAGGATGGGCCGGACCGGCTCGCGCCAACCGCGACGTCTCCTTCCAACATGCGATGCGACGGTTTCACGACACTGACTTCCGTTCCCGTCGCGGCGTGGCGGCGGTTGACCGAGCGCGCTATTGAACCGAACGGTTACTACCTGCCGGCATGGGAACTGGCGGTGAATGCGTCAGCGCATGGCCGCACCCGCGTCTCCGCACTCAGCGCCTGGTCGGAACCTTCGCCGAACGAACTGGCGCCGACGCAGCCAGAACCGGATCCAGCGCTCCCGGATGGAGGCGCGCGCCTGATCGGCCTGTTGCCGGTCGTCTCGCTGTGGCGTGCCTGCAAGATCCCCCTGCCCGCATTGGCAAGTGCGAGCCCCTACGGAACACTTTGTACGCCGCTACTCGATCGCACGGCTGCCGAGGACGCCGCGGAAGCCCTGATGGACGAGGCGCGACGCACCGGCGCGCATGCACTGGTGCTGCGCGACGTTTCGCTCAACGGCGCGGCGATGAAAGTCTTGACCCAAGCGCTGCGGCAACAGGCGTTGCAGCCGATCGTGCTGCATTCGCATTTGCGCGCCTGCCTCGACGCACGGCGTGCGGCGGACGACGTGCTGAGAGATGCGCTGAGCGCCAAGAAGCTCAAGGAATTGCGGCGTCAACGCAACCGCCTCGCCGAACACGGCGCGGTGCGGTTCTCGATCGCGCGCAGTACCGGGGAAGTCGCTCACGCGGTCGAAGTGTTTCTCGCGCTCGAAGCCGGCGGCTGGAAGGGCGAGCGCGGCACCGCACTGCGGCAGAACAGCGGCGATCTCGACTTCATCCGGAGCGCGACACAGGGCCTTGCCGAAACCGGCCAGTGCGAAATCGTCACCATGCATGCCGGCGAGACACCAGTCGCCGCAGCCGTCGTACTCCGGCACCTCGACCGCGCCTTCTACTTCAAGCTCGGTATCGATGAAGCCTTTTCGAAATTCTCGCCCGGCGTCCAGCTCACGCTCGACCTGACGCGGCATCTGTGCGACGAGGCGGTGATCGCAACCGCCGACTCCACCGCGAGCGCCGATCACCCCATGATCAACCCGATATGGCGCGGACGGCTGAGGATGGGCGACGTCGTGATCCCGCTACGGCGGAACGATCCGGTGGTCTACGCCATCGTCGCGGCGCTCAAGGCGCGGCATCGCCTTCGCGAAACCGCACGCCGCGCCGTGCACCGCTTGCGCGGCAATTAGGCCCACCTACTCCGCGGCCTGCGCGTTCACTTCCGCCGACACCTGACGAAGCGCAGCCGCGAGCTGTTCCGGCGGTTGCGCGCCCGACACCGCATATTTCTGCGCGAACACGAAGGTCGGCACGCCGGAAATGCCCTTGGCTGCGGCTTCCTCGGCCTGCGCCGAAATCAGCGCGACGTCCTCGTCGGTTGCAAGCCGCCGGCGAGTTTCTTCGGCATCGAGTCCGACATCGGCCGCCGCCTGCACCAACACGTTGACATCGGTGAGATCGCCGCCGTCGCGGAAATAGAGCTCCATCAGCCTCTGCTTCATCTCGGCCGCCTTGCCCTTGGCTTCGGCCCAATGAATCAGGCGATGGCAGTCGATCGTGTTCGGCTGCCGCTTCACCATATCAGGCCGATAGCTCAGCCCCTCTTCGCCGGCAGCCGTGACCACACGGCCGGCAATGCCCTTATAGGCCTCGACCGAACCGAACTTGGTGGTGAGATAATCCTCGCGGCTGATGCCGTCGCGCGGCACCCAGGGATTCAAAAAGAACGGCCGCCAATGCACCTCGACCGGAATGTCGGTAACGAGCGCCAAGGCCTTTTCGATCCGGCGTTTGCCGATGTAGCACCAGGGGCAAACGACGTCGGAAACGATGTCCAAACGGACCGGCTTCAAGGTGCTCATGGGGGCGCTCCCTCATCTAAAAAGGTTCCCCAGAGATAGGCCGGGCCACGTCGCTTCACAAGCTGTCTACTGCAACCCTGCAGCGAGGGATCGCATGCGTTCGGCCGTGAATTCATCGGCCGGGAAGAACGTTTCCAGCGCCAGTTCCGAGAGCGTCACGTCGACCGGCGTGCCGAAGATCATCGTCGCCGACATGAAGCTGAGGATTTCGTCGCTGAAGCGCAGCTTGAACGGAATGGCGACGCCGTCCGGCGGCAACGGCGCGGAGCGCGCCGGGATCGGATAGGCCTTCAGCTCATCGTAGAGCTTGATGAGTCCAGGATCGGCGGTCACCTCGCATTGCCGCCGCAAGCGCTCGAGGAGATGCCCGCACCATTCGGCGGCGTTTACGGTGTGCCGCGCCAGCGCATCGGGGTGTAGCGCCAGCCGCATGATGTTGACCGGCGGCATCATCAAGTGCTTCGGCACACCCGCCAGCAGCGGCGGCACCATGCGGTTCGCCGAGACCAGATTCCAGTGCCGGTCGTAGGCCAGTGCGGGGTTTGGCTCGTGCGCGCGCAGCATCCAGTCGATCGCCTCGCGTGCCGATTTCAGCGCGGGATCGTCGAGCGCGCGCTGCGGAAACGCGGGCGCAAATCCAGCCGCCACCAGCAGCACGTTTCGTTCACGCAAGGGCACGTCGAGCCGTTCGGCCAGCTTGAGCACCATGTCGCGCGACGGCGCCGCGCGTCCTGTTTCCACGAAGCTCAGATGCCGCGTCGAAATCTCCGCGTCGCCAGCCAGATCGAGCTGGCTCAAATGCCGCCGCAGCCGCCACTGGCGCAGATGTTCGCCGATATGGACGGGCCCGGCAGGCGCGGCGCTCGCTGTCGCAGGATACGAACTCATGCCCGAAAGCTATCACGCCGAATTCAGCGCTTCCATTACCTGCGACGTAATAGATCAGCCTCGCGATCGCGGTCATCGTGGCGCACACAAGGAGATGACGCGCCGACAAGCGCGCTGATCCATCTCCCGTCTCACCACGAAGGAGAACCACGATGATGATCCCGTCCCTCTTCCTGCGCCGCGCGCTCCAGGCCGATGCCATCTTCAGCGGCGCGGGTGCTGCGATGTTCAGCCTTGGCGCAGGCGTACTTGCGCCGCTCTGCAACCTGCCGGAGCCGCTGCTCCGTGAATCCGGCCTGTTCCTGATCGCCTATGCGGCCTTTGTCGGCTGGCTCGCCTTGCGTGAGAGCCTGCCGCGAACGCTGGTCGGCCTCGTCGTGGTCGGCAATGCCGCCTGGACGCTTGCGAGTATCGCGCTTTTGTTCAGCGGCGCGGTGACGCCGAACCTGTTCGGCGAAGCGCTGGTTGTATCTCAGGCGATTGTCGTTGGCGCACTCGCCGAGCTGCAATTCATCGGCCTGCGTCGGAGCCGCGACATGGTGGCCGCCTGAGACGAAACGCTGCTCTCCGTCCGTCGCCGCGGAATCTATTTCGCGGCGACAACCTCGCGCCGGAACCGTTCGCCCACGCCAAGCATCACGCCGTTGGCGCCGGCAACGCCGAGCTCAAGGCTCGATGCGATCCGCCGGGCGCGCTCGATGAAGTGCGCGGCGGCTTCCTCCGGGCAGACTTCCGCCGCCGTCGCCTCGAACAAAGCAAGCCAGCGATCGAAATGCCCGGCATCGACCGGCAGCGGCATGTGCTTTGGCATCGGCGTTCCATGGTAGCGGCCGGACATCAGGGCGACCGACGACCAGAACGCGCACATCTGCTGCAAATGCGGCTCCCAGTCGCGGATATGCGCATCGAATATCGGCGCAAGCATTTCGTCCGCGCGGACACGCTCGTAAAAGCGCCGCACCAGGCGTTCGATCATCTCCTCGGTGATCCCGGTGCGCGCGGTGATGTCGGCGACGATCTGTTCGCGGCGTTCTGCTGGCGTCATGGCTTATCTTTCAAATAGGTATTTCAAATGCCTATTTATCGCGCTAGGAATCGCTTTGCCAGCCGGTTTCAGAGGCTGATTTCGGGAAGCAGCCATGCGTCTGACATCGTTCACGGATTTCGCGCTTCGCACGTTGATGCGGCTGGCCGGCGAGCCGGAGCGGTTGTTCGCGACCAACGAGATCGCAGCCGAGTTCCGTATCTCCCGCAATCACCTGGCCAAGGTGGTGCGGGATCTCGCCGACGGTGGATTCATCACGACCCAGCGAGGCGCCGGCGGCGGTTTCAGCCTCGCGCGACCGCCACAGTCGATCACGCTCGGCGAAGTCGTTCGCGCGATGGAAGGACCGAGCGCGTTGGTCGAATGCTTCAGGGAAGACGGCGGTGACTGTGTCCTGACGCCCCGCTGTCGTCTGAAAAGGCGGCTGGCGGCTGCCCGCGAGGCCTTCATGCGCGAGCTCGACGCGACATCGCTTGCCGAATGCACCTACTCGCCGCCGCCGAGGCGAAAGGTGGCGTAATCACCAGCGCCGCAAGTCTCGGCCGGTCTTACCCCGAAGCCTGCTGAGCCTCGTCCGGCGTCACGAAGGTGATCGACGTCTCGGGCGCCGCCATGTCGCTGGCCGCAATCGCCGGCTGCGGCGGGATCATTCTTGAAGATGTCGATTTCGGACGGCTGCGCCGGGCCGAAACCGCGACATTCGCCCGGACGCCACCGGCCACCTTGCGCTTGACCGGCCGGCCAGCAGTCTTGGCGCGCACCGTCAGAGTCTTGGACTTGCTGTCGAGCTTGCGCTTGCGGTCGGGCTTGAGCTCAAGCTTGGCCTTGTTGCTCTTCTTGCCCTTTTCCTTGGCCTTTTTGGCCTTGGCGCGTTCCGCGGCGCGCTTCTCGGCCTCTTTCTGCGCCTTGCGCTCGGCCTTCTTCTGTTCCTTGGCCTTGAGCCGCAACCGTTCGGCCCTGGCTTCGGCGCGCTTCTTCTTGCGCTTCTTCTCGCAGGCGACGCACTTGCACCCGATCGGCTTCAGATAGGCTTTGAAGTAATCGGTGCCGTAGTCGTAGTTGATCTCCTCGCCCGGCTCGATGTTCTTGATCGCGCGGATGAACACCTTGCGCTTGCGCGGGCGGACGTCGCTTTCCGCGTTCGGCTTGCAGGCGTGGTTGATGTAGCGGGCGACGTTCTCGCGGATCGAACCGTCGATGGTCCAGCGGTTGGTGAGTTCGAACAGATATTTGTTCTCGATCGCGTCGTCTTTTTTCTTCTTGGAATCGAGCAGCGGTCCAAAATACCGGATGATCCTGGTGCCCTTCTTGATCCGCTTGGTGGCGAAGAGGCCTAATCCTGTAGGGGAACGGCCGATACGGTAGGGCTTCTTCGACGAAATTTCAGGCATGACAATGTGACAACCGCAACGAGGGAGGACAGGTTCTAGGACGATTCCATGCAAATGTCAGGCCCTTCGCGACGTTTGCGCGAACCGTCCCCACATTTGCTGGTAGAAAAGATACACTATAAGCCTTCTTGTTATGCCCGAGAACTTGTCATCAGGAGACGCGCCAATGGCCGTGGACGGTAACTGGAACATCACGATGTCGACGCCGATGGGCGATCGCGAGACGACGCTGAGCCTGAAAAGCGAAGGGAGCACACTGACCGGCACGCAGGCCGCCGAGGGCAACACCGCCGAGATTTTCGACGGTACGGCCAATGGCGATGACGTCTCCTGGAAGGTGTCGATCACGAGCCCGATGCCGCTGACGCTCGAATTCACCGGAAAAGTTTCCGGCGACAGCATTTCCGGCGAAATGGGCATCGGCCCGATGGGCAGTTTTCCGTTTACGGGAAAGCGGGCGTAAGGCTTTCTAACCTCTCCCCTTGCGGGTTCTCACCCTTTCCCTGTGGGAGAGGGTTGCGAGAATGAGCGGTAGCGAGTTCGAGCCGGGTGAGGCGTTCCGGTCCAACGAGAGAGCAGACCCCTCGTTGCTATTGAGATGCACGACTACCAGCTCGCCAATCCCGGCCATGCCACACGCGACCCGGCTTGACAGAGATCGACCGAAAGGCCGACCTTCACGCGAATGCTGCGGCTTGCGCGAAGCCGCAGAGATGTTTTCCGATTGGGAGGTAGCAATGCATATCCGCGTCATTCTAGTCGGATTGGCCCTGTCCCTGATTTCAACCAGCGCTCCTGCGCAGCAGGAGCGGCGCTCCGAAACCGTGCAAGGAATGCTCGCCGCACAGATCCGATTGCAGGGTTATTCCTGTGTCCGGCCGCTCAGCGCGAGGCGAGAAGCAAAGCTTTCAAGGCCGGACCATGGAGTCTGGATACTGCGATGCAGCGACGCGACCTACAGGGTGCGCCGCGCGCCCGACATGTCGGCCACGGTGGAGCGACTGAGATGATGTGGTCGAGCCTGTCCTTCGTCACCCCTGCACTTCGCGCCTGAATACGGCGTTGCAATCCTGTTCATCGCGGCGCCGCTGATCTCGCTTGTTGATCTGGTGCGCGAGACGACAATGGCTCTCCTGCAATTCGCAGGTCACAGAGTGCGCGGGTGAGCGGCTCCGGTTCGGTCAATCCCTGCAAAGAAGCTTGCGGCCGCGGCCAGGATGGCTATGCCCGCGGCAGAGAACAGCGTCTGCAAGGCCAGGCCGTCCCAGCCCATGCTCAAGATCGCATGCGCGGCAAACGAGAGCAGCACACTGATACAGTAGATTGCGAGCGAATATTCACCGCATCGAACGATCGGGCGCAGGAAGCGGGCCCCCAATACCGGAAGGTCGATTGGAAGAAGCTGCCAGCACAACAATGCAAGAGCCAGGAAGTGGATCAGCCGCAGAGGATCCAGATCACTCTTCTCGATCGGATAAATCAAATCCGCGAGCGCTGTCGGCACATAAGCCTCGAGCGCATGGAACTGCCAGCCCAGTGTAATGAACAGACTAAGCGATAAATAGATCACTGCGGCGCCGGCCAGCACTGGCGACTTGAGAAAGCGAGGTTGTTCATCCGCGGGCTTTACCCCGCACCACATGCCGATCACGTAAAGTAGCTGCCAATCCAAAGGATTGAAGTAGATCAAGCCCTTTGGGTAAGCCGATATCGACCAGTCAAACCCGTGGGACGCGGAATAGAGCAGCGCCGATGCGATCAGGGTCAGAGTTGGCGAGAGGATCATCGCGGGCAAGATCAGCACCAGGGCGAAGTGCAGCATGACCATCAGCAGCAACGGATCAAGATTGACCGGGGAGTATCTCAACATCGCCGCTTGAGATATCGTCTCAAGCGGGTTGGCGAAGAAGATGGCAAGATTGGCCTGATCCAACAGCGCCGGTTGCCGAATGGCAAAGAGGATGACTTCGGCCAGAAGAAGCGCGACGGTGACAATCTGCGCGATGTAGATTTCGAGGGCGCGACGCAGGACGCGCAACAACGCAATCCCCAATCCCGAGTGCCTGGCGATTCCTCCGTAGACCTTTCCCGATGCCAACCCTGACAAGAAGACAAGGATTTCTGCGGCGTCGCTGAACCCGAAGTTTCTGGGGGTGAGGTTATTGAGATATAGCTCGGGGATGTGGTCGATAAAGATCCACCATAGCGCAAGGCCCCGAAACAGGTCGAGCCGCAAATCCCGTACGCCCGGAAGCCAAATAAGCTCCGATCTCCGGGCGCTGGTTGGCCCGACTAATGTGACATCATGAGGCAAAACGGCGCCTCATCCAAAAGCCCGCGCGTCATGCCTCCGAATACCCATTCGCCCAGTCGACTGTGGCCATAAGCTCCCGTCACGATCAAATCGGCGCCATTGTCTTTCGCCAAACGAACGAGCTGATGCGCATCGGATTCGGCCATATGAACGCGCACGTCGGTTTCGGATTTTACCCCATGCCTCTGCAGATGCCTGGCGACGTCCCGAACGCGCCGTCGCGCAGAGTCCTGTTCGTCCGACGTGCAGATCTCGACGATCGATACCTGAGACGCTCGCTTCAGGAATGGCAGCGCATCATGAACTGCAAGGCGCGCTTCTCTTGTGTCCTTCCAGCCGATCACGACTCGATCCGCCCGCAATTCGTGCGCGTGCTCCGGCACCAGAACGGTCGGCCGGCCCATCCGCAAGACCGCTTCCGCGGGGTCAACCAGATGATAGGGATCTACTTTGCGGTACGTGCTCTTGAGTACGACCAGATCGGCCGCCCTCGCCTCGCTCGCGAGGAAACCGAGCGGATATTCGACATCCCAACGCCACTCCACTCTCGCGGCCGGCAGGCCAACGACCTCCCGAAACCACCGTTCCTTTTCGGCAAGTTCGGTTTTTAGTCGCTTGACGTCTTCGGTCGTGGTTTCCTGAATGATCACACCTTCGGCGACGAAGTCGGGCTCAATTGCAAACGCGGAAACGCCTATGACCGAGGCTTCGAACTTCGCGGCGATGGACCGCGCCACACGCACCTGCTCCTCTGCCTGTTGTGCGGGGTCGACATAAACCATGACTGTTGCGACTGACATAATCGTGCTCTCCGACAATGTGTCATTTTTCGCCCAGACATCGCACCGGAGCGTTGACTTAGATCAAGTCGCGGCGCATCAGCCGGCACAGGGCTCAACGGATCAAGATTGACGGTCCCGGCGAAACGCCAAAACTCTGTCGGGCGGCCTCAACACCATGACAATTGCCCGGGCGGCCGGTCCAGCAGTTCGCGGATATTGGCCTCGATAATCCGATAGCCGACATTTCCAGTAAGGCGTTGCCGGCCTTCGTTGAACAGAAGCGTAGGGCTTGCAGTGATCGATTGGGCGCGAGCGATCTCCAGATCGCCCACCAACGCGGCGTGTGCTGCCCCGGTGGCGATGGCATCCTCAATATCGGCAGCGGGCAGATTCATCGATTCTGCGATTTCGAGCAGCACCTTTGCCCGCGAGACATTGCGCCCGTGCCGAAAGAAAGCCTCGCGCACGGCCCAAGCCGCGCGATTTCCGGCACCGGGGGAAATTTTGCCCGAAGACTCCCCACATCTGATGGCGCACAGAAAGAGATGGGCCGGCATCGAGGATTTTGGAACGTCGATATTCCACGTGTTCTCATGAAGTTCGACATGGCCGAATTTTTCGACGATTTCCCGTGCATGGCTTCGATAGGCGGCAAGGCCACCGCGCTCGCGCCATCCCGCTTCGATCTTGCTCACAACGTCGCCGAAGACGTGGAAATAGCGACTATCTACTTCGGCCGCATCCTTGAAATTGACCTTCAATTCGTCCATGCGGACTTGCGAGACGTAAGCCCACACGCACAATGCGTCAGTAAAGTAGGTAATCTTGATCCGATCCATGCCGACGTCCCTTCTTGACAGCTACCCGCACAAGCTACTGCCCTTCGCGCCATCGACTAATGCGAGAACAGAATGGGAAGCAGCGGCTTCGACAGCATGCTTTGTGTCGCGCCTCCGAGAATGAATTCGCGGAAGCGTGAATGGCCATAAGCCCCCATCACCAGCAAGTCCGCGTTGTGGGAGGCAATTTCTCTCGTAAGAGACTCGCCGATCGACAGTCCCGCCGCATCAACCCGATCGACGATGACATCGATCCCGTGCCGAGAGAGGTTCTTGGCAAGCTCTTCCGATGAACGCTTGGTGCCGATAACCTTTTCGTTGGTTACGGTGACGATGCGCACCGTCCTGGCCTTTTCCAGCAGCGGAATGGCATCGGCGACCGCGCGTGCAGCCGAGCGGCTAAAATCCCATGCGACGATGACCGTATTCAGTTCAAACGGGCCGGAAGACGGAGTTTCGGGCACCACCAGCGTCGGGCGTCCGGATCCGAAGATGATCGCCTCGGCGTACCACTGATCGTAGGATTCCGGCACTGAGACAATGGTGAGATCGCGTAGCCTCGCATATTCCACCAAACGCTCCGGAACGCGATAGCTCAAGCTTTTCTCGTGAATGATTTCGTGCAACAGGCCAGCCTTTTGCGCGGTGGCCTCGAAAGCGGCAAGAAGGCCCTGCGCACTGTCGTGGCTTCGATGCCCCTCGTGGGCAGCGATCGCTCCCGCCGCCCCAAAGGAGAGGAAGCTACCGGGGACCTGGACCTGAACGTCGCACGAGATCGCCGCGATATGGGCATCAAGTGCGGAAGCGAACGACACTGCACGGTCGATCACCGAAACCGGTGTCGGGCTCGGGTAACTGGTCAGAGTGAGCAGGACATCTTTGATCGCCATCGAATCCTCCGCTGGAACCTTAAGGACAATCCTAGCTTCTGCGTTGGCGGCCGATTTGATCTATCGCAGGTCGATATTGGTGGTCCATCAGGATGGAGGCCCAACCGACTGTCCCTGCGGGGGATCCGCCGACAGCTTTCGCCACTCCAAGAGCGCGATCGCAATCAGGGCGACACCTCCCAGAATCATGTTTGCACCCAAGAGGAGCCCGGGACCCCACAGCGCGGTTTCCGGAAGGTCGGCGAACATCAGACCGGCAAGCACAAGGTCGACCACGCTGCTGGCCCGAATCCATCCGCGATAGCCGGACAGGTATTGGGAACGCTCCAGCGGATAAGTGAGCTTGGCGACGCCGAGAAGAGCGAGACAAATGATGAGAATCACGGTGAATGAAATGGCGCCGCTCCACGGTTTGACCAACAAGGCGAGGCCGACGATCACGGCGAACGCAGCGAGGAAAAGCAGATAGGAAAATCTCGTTGCCGGGTAGCGAAAGTGGACAATCATGGCGGCGATCCCGCCGAAGAGGAAAAGCCAACCCAGCGCTGTAACGGTCCCCAATGACATCAGCGGCGCGATGAAAAGTGCGAGCACGCCAAACACGGTGAGCGCAACTCCTTCGACAAGGAGAATCAGCCAGTGCGACCGAGCTGCATGTTCGGCTTCCTCCAGCAGCATTTCCGCTTCGTCGAGCGCGCTGAACTCGGTTCTCTTGTTGGACACGATCCTAGGCATTGCGGAAGACTAAAGGTTGCCGGAAAAGCCTCTTTGAGATGGATCAAGAGATCTTTGACCGCCTGGACTTAGCAAGCATACTCGGAGGACGAGCCGTGAGCGGCCGAAGAAGCTTCAACGGTTCAGCCTGAGGCGGAGAAACATGCCAGTCTTTGATGACGTGACCGTCAGCCTGGCAGTAGCGCTGGGCATCGGGCTCCTGATCGGCGCGGAACGGGAACGCCGCAAAGGCAACGGCCCGTCGCGCTCCCCAGCCGGAATTCGAACCTTCGCAGCAGCCTCTCTTTCGGGTGCGGTGAGCTTCCTGGCCGGCGGCGCAATGCTTTTCTCCATCGTTACCGCCGGCACGATCGTACTGACGGCCCTTGCCTATTTTCGGTCCCGCAGTTCCGACCCCGGTCTCACCAGCGAAATCGTGCTCGTTCTGGCCGTTCTGCTCGGCGGCCTGGCAGCGC
>Ga0265342_10003493_pt1 | contig 12872 bp, 13 predicted proteins | sample 4CB327metaG_FD_203125 | JGI IMG/M metagenome (GOLD analysis project Ga0265342, IMG submission 203125) | Rhizosphere microbial communities from Carex aquatilis grown in University of Washington, Seatle, WA, United States - 4-CB3-27 metaG | ecosystem: Host-associated > Plants > Roots >...
CGCGCTGCCGTCGTCGTTGTAGGTCGCGCGCACCAACGTCAGGTTTGCCGACTCGTCGAAGAACGAACCCGTCAGGCGAAGCGTTCCCAGCCAACCCGTGCGCGTGGTCCCCACGCCAAGCACGTTGCGGCCGGCGGTCTGGTCGAAGATCAGATCGCGATCCACGACCGTGCGGAAAAGGACCGAACGAGCGACCACGGTCGCACTCCTCACGTTGCCCGCGTAGGCCACGCCGCCTTCATAGGCGGTGATGCTGGCAAACGCCGCTTGCACGTCCTGGGTGATGTAATTGGGGTCGATGGAGCGGATGCCCCTGCCGTAGCTCGCCGACAGCGACAGGTGAAGGAACGGCCCCGCGATGAGCGAAACGCGCGGCAGGAAGGCCACGCCTGACGTCCCCGTGACCTGGTCGGGCTCGCGCGGTCGCCCCTTGTCTTGCTGGGTGAGGCAACTTTGGTTGATAGGCGGATTGGTGGTCGACGGGAGCGTGACCGTCTGGGCCGCGCAATTGTTGAGCACATCGTAGGTGACGATCTCGGCGCGCGCCCCGCCCCGCAACGACAGCCAGCGCAGCGGGCGCAGGTTGACGTCGCCGTAAAGCCCGATGTCACCAAGCTGCGAGTCGAGGTCGGTGTCGGTCTTGTAGGGAACTCCGGTGTTGGCTTCCAAGCGTTGTTGCGTCCCGCTCGCCTGGTCGCCGCGTGCAAAGTAGCCCAGCTCCAGCTCCTGGCGCAGCCCAAACGCATCGGCGTGCAGACGAGCCGAGCCACGCGCTCCGATGGTCAGCTCGTGGACATTGAGATCCAGGGAGTCGCCGCGCTGGCCGTGGATCGATTGCAGCGGCTCCTGCACATCGAGCAGAAAACCGGTGAAGTTCTCGATCAGGCGCATGTCGCGCTTGACGAGGAAGACCTGTTGCGAAAGTACGGCGTCGCCGGGATGGGACTCGATGTCGGCGGCCAGCGAGTAGCGGGAAGCATCGCCCCCTTGCTTTAGTGCTTCCTGTGCGAATCTCGACAGGTCGTAGCTGTCATAGAAGCCGATCTTGCCCGACTCGTAGTCCTCTTCCCGGATGACACCGGCGGTGTGGAAATGCGTGGTGTAGGCCTGCGTGCTCAGGCGAAACGATCCGGTTGCTCCCAATCGCCCCTCGTATTGCCCCATGGCCGATCCGCGCTGGGCATCGCGGTTCTGGCCGAAGCCGGCCGTCTTGTAGATCTCGGCGCCGGCAAAGGTGTGCGTGCTCTCGCCGGGCGGTCCCCACAGCGCGAGGAAGCGCTGGGTGCCGAAGCTGCCGCTGGTGTAGCGGGCGCTCATGCCCCGCTCGCCAAGCCCCAGCTCGTAGTCGGCGCTGCCCGCCACCGTGTAGTTGCCTTGGCGCGGATCGAACGGACCTTCCACGACGTGCAATGACTCGACCAACTCGGGGATGATGAAGTGGGTGTCGGCGTAGCCGTTGCCGTGCAGGTTTCCGCTTTCGTTGATGGGCACGCCGCCCACGGTGAACTCGATGTCCTGCCCCTCGCGGGCGTCGAACCCGCGCATGAATACCTGCTCGGCGTGGCCTTCTCCGCCTTCATTGGTCAGCAGGATCCCGGGTGCCAGCTTGAGGAGCTCGGAGGCATTGGCGCGCGGCACTTCGGCAAGTTGATCGACGCGAAGCTGGAAATCGGAAGCACCTCGACTGACCGGAGGTCGGCGACCGAGCACGGTAACGTCGAGAGCAGCGGGAGCGGCTGGCGACGACCCCACGACTGGTGTTTCAGCTGGCGGCGCTGGGGATGGAATGGAAGGACGTCCCGCGGGCGGGGGTGGTGTTGGATTTGTGGCTAGCGCAGGTGCGGGCGTTGGTGCTGGCACCGGCGGCTCGAAGTGGAAGAGGAGCTGCACCCGGCTCGCTACCGCGACACCGCCACGGAGGGCGGGCCGAAAGCGCCAGTGGCTGGCCGCCTCGATCGCGGCGCGGTCGAGGAATGGCGCGCTCCCATGCACGAGCCCTACGCCCGTGACGTTTCCTTCACTGTCGATCTCGACGTTCACTGCGACATCGCCGCGCGCGGCGACGGCAGCAGCTGCTTGCGGGTACGAAGGCTGCTGCTGCTCCACTACCCGCGGTGGCTCGACTGTGGGTGGTCCGGTCTCCTGAGCATGGACGACGGGCTCCGTCGCAACCAAGGCGCAGAACCCGAACAGAAAGAAGGGAATGCGGAATGGGAACACGAGATCTCCTCGACAAACCAGAAGACGGGAACACCCAGATAAACAACGCGCGTACCCCTGAAGTCCGCTCCGCGCGCGCCGAATCCCAATACGGGAACCGACGCTCAATTCGAGCGGATCGTACTCGACATCAACCCGGGCGCAGACAGCACAACGCTGGCGTTAGGATTGGAATGGAAACACTGAGCCAGTTTACGAACCCGCGGCCGCTACCCGCCACCTGCTCGCTTGGCTCGGCTTGGCGCGACGGTGCGCAGACCAGCACGCTCTCAGCAAAGCCGGCCGGCCGCCATGCGACTAGGCTGATGGTGGTGAAGTCTTTGGCGCGCTGGCGAGGACGTACGCGCGTCCTGGTCGCGGTGCGGGTTCGCTGGCCGGCCGCACGACAACCGGCGGCGGCTCCGAGCGCGTGGCCAGCCTTACTAGCTGCGCTCGCGCGCTCGCTCGGAATGCGAACACAACGCAGCAGTGATCGTGCGACGTGGTCCCGGCGGTGCCGGCCCCGTCGATCCCGGTACCGGTCGTCTGATTGAGAGAGAGAGAGAGCTCCAAGCTCGATACGATTCCGACATCGACCGCCTCGCCGTGCTCTGCGCACTGCACGTGCCGGACGCTGGCCTCGTGCCACGAGGTGGAGAGCTGCGCGAATCCGACTGCAGCGATCAGCGAGACTGCGAACAGTCGAGCCGCCACGACGCCCCTGAGGGGCATGAAGGGCCTCTTCTTGTTCACATGTGCGAGCACTCTGTGTCCAACTGTGAAATACGCTTCGACCGCGAGCAAGGCAATTGTTCGGACTACCGATGCCTCAATGAAGATATGGGGTCGGTCAGCGCTACGTCGTTGTCGCCCAGATGGATAACTTGGTGCGACCTTGATTTGGAACGCACCGTTGGCCAGGCTATCGGGGCTTGGCCGGTCGACCGTAGGTCACACCCGCGATTGGTTCATCGAGGACGGCTTGCTTCAGCCCACTTAGGGCGTCAAGGCACACGAGCATTGCCTTGCGCTTCTGGTTGAGCGACAGGGCCAGTGAGCGGACGTTGGTGTTCTCGCGCGACAGCGCCAGAATGCGCGTCTTGATCTCGCGGTAGTGAACGAAGCGCGACGAGGCCGTCGTCACGTCGGAGGCCACCTCGGTTTTGGTCAGGGCCGCGAGAGCGTCAAGATCCTCTTGCACCTGCAGTTCCTCCTTGCGCATCGAGGCCTCCATCTGATCCATCTTCTCGTCGCTTTCCTCGGCGATATGGGGCGCAAGCTGGGTCTGAATGCGCAGGACGCCGATCCGAGCGCCGAAAGCTGAGTTCATGACCCGCTTCGCGTCCGGGGAGTCGGCGCGCTTCGCCAAGACCCGGGAGAGGGCGGCGTCCATCTCCGCCAACGTGTCCGCGGCCGCGCCAAACAACAGTCCGTAGGCCTTGAGGTTGGTGTTCCTCACCGCGAGGCCAAGCACTTCTTCGTCGATGCGCTGGAGTTTACCGAAGGCCTCGGAGAACTGGGCCAGCAGTTCCTTCTCGCGCTGGGAGCCACCCGTCGCAAGCAGAGATTCGAGTTCCTTGCGCTCCCGCTCGACATCCACACTCGCTGCACGGGCCTGCTCGGCGAACCGCTGGGAGTCCAGGTCGGTGATAGCGAGGACAGCGCTCTTCTCGGCTTCCGATGCGGAGGCGAGGGCGAGTTGCATTTGTCCCACCAGATCGACGCGGCTGGCCTTGAGGGCAAGTTGACGGGTCGGGCCGGCATCCTGGCGAAAATGCCACACCACAATGAAAAGCGAGACCAGGCACACTACCCCCATAACCAGCCAACGAACGTATGCGGTGTCGGACTTAGTCCTCATGTTGAGTCTCCAAGGTCTTGAAGTGGCGGACACAGTGACTATGCAGCAGGCGTTAGACAAGGGGTATTCAATTCGCTACGCAGTCGATCATGGCGGCGAGCTTCGACACGAATCCTCCTCGCCAGAAATGGGCGCCGGCAACTTCCGACAGCGGATTGCCGACAACACCTGGATGTGGAGGCAACTGGCCGCTTCCAAGCGCAACCGGCTGGCCTAACCTATCCAGCAGGCGGAAGGCGGTCGCTGCCGTCAGCGCCCCGGGAGTGCGATCGATGCCGTGGCTGCGACCACGCGTTCGACCTGCATAATCACCCGGCCACCAGCTACGGTCTGGCCACTGAAGACGGCCCCGTCGGGCGCGCGAGCGATCAACCTCACCTGGTGCTCCAGCCGGTCCCCAGGCGTGGCGTCTCCCAAGAATCGCAAGCTGGCGAGCTTCGCCACCGCGGGGACCTTGTTTTCGCCGCGATGACCGGACGAATCTCCGGTGGCCGCGCGCAGCAGTCCACAGGATTGGCAGAACGACTCGAGGACCAGGGATCGCGGATAGCTCAGGGTGGACGGCGATTCGATGCCGAGAAAGCACGGTTCGGCGGCTGTGATGGTCTTGTGGGCCCGCAACTCGAGCCGCGTTCCGGGTCGGTCGAGCACGAGGGCATGCTCGACCAGCAGGGCCGGCGGCCGATGGGGCAGCACGCGCTCGATGAAGGCGGCGTCGAGCGCGCGGGTGCTACCCGCCATCGCCTCAGTCGGCGGCTCACCATCGAGGCAGTCTGGATTCGCGTCGCGGTCCGACGCAACCCGCAGGGTTAGCTCAACGGCCGGGGCGCGGCCCTGCGCGGTGACCTCCACCAGCGCCTGGCCTCTGCCCGCATCCTTCACGGAAAAGTGTGCCGAGAGCTGGTCCCCCGGCAGGAGCGGCGAGCGAAAGCGGCAGGCGACGATCTGCTCGAGACGAACCCCGTGGCGAAATGCCGTGCTCGCCGCTTGAAACAGCGCCTCGACCAGAAAGCTGCCGGGAAAGATGGGCACGCCGGGGTAGTGTCCGGCAAAGACGGCCGCATCGTCGAGCACCATCTGGCCATCGAATGCTCCCCCAACCTGCGGCCCCAGGTGCCAGCGCGCAAGGAAGGGCGCCGGCCTCATGAGGACACAAGGATGGCGCTGTGATAGCCGGCGCTGCTCAGGTGGTAGAGCAGCACCCACTCGGCCGGGCTCGGCTCGCCCATGACCACGCGCACCTCGCTCGGGACGGCTCGGCTTGCCACCGCACGGACCGCAAGCTCGAAACCGAGCGCGCTCGCAGTTGCGAAATCGCCGGTCAGATGGCGGTAGACGCCAACCGTGGGTCCGCCCGGACTGGCGCGCAGCCACTCGGCCACTTCGGCATAGACGGCGTCGAGCCCGGCGTCGCCGTTGGCACCCATCAGCACGAGCCCGGTCGCATCGCGATTGGCTCCAGCCTCGCTCATCGCCTGCTCCAGGAAGGCAACCTCGTCCCGCCCAGCGAGGGTGGGACCTCGCTGCACAGGTCCGCGCGCCTTCACGTACGAAAGTCGCGCGAGCCTTGAGGTCGTGGTGCCCGGCGCGCAAAGGATGAACGCCGCGGCACCTTCGCCCGGAATCGTCCCGCACTGTTGCGTCGTCAGGGGCGCAAGGGGTGCCGGGTCGGTCCTATACCAATCGAACAGATGCCCCTGGATCTCTTGGAATTCGACCAGTGCCTCGACGCCGCAGACCACCGCGTGCCGCGAGCGACCGGCGCGCAGCAGGGTGGCGCCCTGCCAGAGCGCCGATTCGAAGGACAGCGCATCGTGCGCGAAGGTCTGGTTTTCACCACGAAAACCGAAGCAGAGCGCCAGTTGAGACGCCAGCGCGTTCTTGACCGAGTTGACGAAGAAGGCAGGCTTGGCGCCCTTTTCGCCCAGCTTGATCATGTTTTCGAGGAAGACGATTTCGTCGCCCTCTTCCGCCCAGGCCGTTCCAACCGAGACCGCCGTCGATTCGTCGGGCGCGGGTAAAGTGGCGCCCGCCGGGCAAGCAGCGAGGGCGCGCCGGACGGCGCCAATCGCCATCGCCTGACCACGGCCCATGCGCTTGATGCGGTCGGGAGGCACCAGGCCCTCTTCGGTTGCAGCGTCGAGCCGGTAGGCAGGCCATGACGCGTGCGCGACCCCGGCGGGGGCGGGACGCGCGACTGGGATCGGACCGGGCCGCACGGCAGCGGCAGCCACAATGTCGGCGGACCCAACCGCCATCGCAGGCATCAGCGTCATGGCGTCTCTTCCCAGGTGCCGGGCCGTCGAAACAGCACCGCGCTGTTGTTGCCGCCAAAACCGAGCGAGGTGCTCATAGCCACGTCGAGCTTGGCCGGACGGTACTCGGCAACCGGCACAAGGGGAATCCTCGGGTCCACCGTGCGCAGGCCGAGATTCGGTGGAATGGCCTGCCGCTCGAGCGCCAGCACGGTCACGATGGCCTCGATGGCGCCGGCCGCAGCCAAGGTGTGCCCGAAAAAGCGCTTGGTCGACGAGACGGCAGGCGGGGCGTCTCCAAAGACCGCGCGGATCGCCTTGGCCTCTGCCGGGTCGTTGTCGGCCGTGCCGGTCCCGTGGGCATTGATGTAGTCGACTTTTCCGGGCGCAAGCCCCGCATCGTCGAGCGCTCTGTGCATCGCCCGGCCCAGCCCTCTGCCTTCAGGCTGGGGCGCCGAGACGTGGTGGGCATCGCAGGTGTTGCCGCGTCCAGCGAGCCACGCGCGCACCGAAGCCCCGCGCGCCGTCGCGCGCGCCTCAGACTCGAGAACCAACACGCCAGCGCCTTCGCCGACCGACATTCCCTTGCGTTCGGCATCGAACGGCCGACAGCCGTCCGGCGAAACCAGCATGAGCGAATTGAAACCGTTGAGCACGACCCGATTGAGCGAGTCGACGCCGCCGGCGAGCACCACGTCCGCCTCCCCGGCCTCGATGAGGTCGCAGCCGAGGCCGAGGGCGGAGCCGCCCGAGGCGCACGCGTTGCTGACCGTGGTGCGAAAACCGGCCAGCCCACAGTCCTCCGCGACGCGGTCGGCGGCGTTGCAACAGGCGCGGTCGGCAAGATTGGCGAAATCGGCAGGACGCGATGGATCGATGCGGTTTTCGCGGTGAAGACGCGAAAGAAACTCCTCGGTGAACAGCATGCCGCCGGTGAGCGCGCCGAGCACCACCGCGCCACGGTCGGCAAGGAAGTCCCCGGTACCCAGGCCCGCATCGCGAAAGGCCTGCTTCGCCGCCCACACAGCCAAATGATCGCTACGCGAACCGCCGGCAAGACCGCTGCGAGCAGAGGGATCGCCGGGTACCTCGCCGACCGGAAGCCTGCCACAGCGCTGGGATTCGAAGAGAGAAAGGGTACGCAGGCCGCTGCGGCCTTGCTCGATAGCCTCCCAGGTCTCGGCGAGGGTCCAGCCAACCGCGGACACGATGCCCATGCCCGTGACGACGACCCTCGGCCTTGTGCTCATGCTTTCTCAGCCTGGCACTCGCGCACGAACTTGGCCAGCGCGCGTACGTTCGCGAGGATCTCTCGGTAGCGACTGCTGTCCTGCTCGGTGATCTCGGCGTCAAAATGTGCCGAAAGCATCGCCGAGATCTCCAAGGCATCGACCGAGTCGAGGCCGAGGCCGTTGACGAACAGGGGCATATCGTCGTCGATCGCCTCGGGGGCGATCTTGAGCCCGAGACTCGCGACGAGCTTCTCCTTGATCTGTTGTTCGAGGGTAGCCATGGCACCAGGGTAACACGAGTGCTAGCCGACCGTCATGTCGGGACGGGCCGATTCGGATCCTGCGGATTGCGACGCAAGAACTCGCCGAAGTGCTGCCACTGTTCGGGGTGCGCCTTGATGATGTCGTGCAGCCGCCCCAGATAGTCCATCGCCGCCTGCTGCATGACTCTTGGCCGGTCGGCCGGGCACTGCGCGGTCAGCACGACCGGAGGGTCGCAGGAAAAGCGGTATCGCCAAGGTCCGGTCTTGACCGCAAAGACCACCAACAGCGGCGCGCCGCTCGACAACGCCAGCGCGAACGGCGCCGCTCCGATTCGAACCGTGTGGCCAAGAAAAGGCAGCTCGAGCATACGGGCCTGGCCGATGGCGCGATCGGCAGCGAGCGAGACCACGCCTCCCTTGCGCAGGATCTGAGATATACGCAGGACATTGAAGTCGGATTCGCGTCCTCTACGAACCGTCACCACACCGAGGCCCGCCCCACGCAAGTCTTGGTCGACGCCCGCTCGGGCGCCGTCGGGGGCTTCGCCACCCATCAGCAAGACGAGGTCGCTTTCCTGCTTGGCCAAAAGGCGCGCACCGATTTCCCACCGACCGACGTGGGACATCAGCAAGATGGCCCCCCGCCCGGCCGACTTGGCCTCCGTCACGTGGTGCGTACCCTCGCTCTCGAAGTGCACATCGCTCCGCCGATCGATCTCCTGCCGCTCCCAGTACACCGCCGCGAAGTCCTGGTACTGGCGAAAGGCAAGCGCCAGCGCGAAAAGCCACGAACGGTCGGGATAGAGAGCACGGTACAAGCGCACGCTGTGGCCGAGTCGACGCGGCAACAGGACGAAGTATCCAGTCGCGACAATCGCAACCACGGTTCGCAGAAGCCACGACCCCACGCTGCGGGACAGGCGCGACGTCAACCTGTAGAGCCATTCAGTCAAGCCTCCTGTATAGCAGCTTCGTCGACTCCGCACGCGCGTGGTCTTCTCTACGCCGACCGAATGCTGGCCTCAACCAAGGGCCGTGGCATGATCGTGCTTGAGGAGTTGAACCCATGCATCTGTTTGCCACCGGCTGGGCCTGGTACATATCCGGACCTCTCATCTTCGTCACCATGGCGTTGCTCGTCCTGCTCGGGCGGCGCTTTGGCGTAAGCTCGAACCTGGAATCCATCTGTACTATCGCGGGCGCGGGGCGCCTAGCGCCGCACTTTCGGGTCAACTGGCGCAACCATGCCTGGAATCTCGCCTTCATCGCCGGCGCTATGACCGGGGGACTGCTCACCCATCTGCTCGGAGCAGCCGACCGCATCGTGCCCATCTCCCCACATACCGTCACGACCCTGGCGTCCTGGGGCTTCTCTCACGATCCAGGTTTCGCGCCCAACGCTCTCATGGGCACCGCCGCACTGTCGTCTCCCGTGGCCTGGGGGCTTCTCGGGGTTGGAGGCTTCCTGGTCGGTTTCGGCACGCGCTGGGCCAGCGGTTGTACGTCCGGGCACGGGATCAGCGGCCTGGCCGATCTACAGCGGGGCTCACTGATTGCGACGATGTCTTTCTTCGCCAGCGGGCTTGTCGTCACGAACTTCGTCTTGCCGACGCTGCTTGGTTATTGAGGGCGCGGCCATGATTCCGTTCTATCTGGTTGGCATCTTCTTTGGCGTCGTGCTTACCCAGGCCGAGGCACTGTCTTGGTATCGCATCCAGGAAATGTTCATGTTCCAGAGCTTCCATATGTACGGCATCTTTGGCTCCGCTGTATTGCTGGGCGCGCTGTTCTTTCGGCTGGTGCGCGCGGAAAAGGTGCGGGGCTTCGGCGGCCAGGGTCTCGTGATCGAGGACAAGGATCCGCGCTGGCGGCGCAATCTATTGGGCGGACTGATCTTCGGCGTTGGCTGGGCGCTGACCGGCACCTGTCCCGGGCCCATGTTCATTTTGGTCGGGCACCTCTACCCGGGCGCGGTGGTCATGCTTCTGTTCGCCCTGCTGGGCGCCTTCACCTACGGTGCCCTCAAACCTCGGTTGCCACATTAATTTAGCGCCGCTCAGCTCGCGACCGCGGTCTCGACGGTGATGGCGACGCTGGGTTTGAGCATGCCGGCCACCGAGCAGTACTTGGTCACCGCCAGCTCCGCGGCCCGGGCCAGCTTGCCTGGATTGACCTTGCCATCCGCCGTGAAGCGGATCTTGATGGTCTCGTAGACGGCCGGTGTAGAGATCGCCCGCGTGCCCTCAACCTCGATGGTCAGGCCGCGCAAGTCTTCGTGCTGGCGGGTGATGATTTGCACCACGTCCATGCCACTGCAACCAGCCAGACTGACCAGGAACAGCTCCATGGGGCGCATGCCCAGGCCCGCGGCGGAAGCGGGTAGCGCCGGATGGGGCTTGGGCAGCACGGATGGATCCGCAACCCGTTCCAGGATCTTGGCGGCCAGCTCGGGCGAGCCTTCCACCCGCGTGCGATGCCCGCCAGCGCTTGTGGCCTCGAAGGCGCAAACGCCGATCCGCCGCAGAGTAACCTTGACCGTTCCCATGTCATACCTCAGCGATTTCCAGCTTGCCCAAACCCGCATCGCCCAGCCGGGCGTGCCCCGGGGCGTACAGATCGGACGACAAGTACCGGTCTCCCCGGTCACAGAGAATGGAGACCACGAGTCCCTCGCGGAGCTCTGAAGCCAGCGCTTGCGCAGCCCACACCGCGCCACCGGACGACACCCCGTAGAGTTGTCCCGACTGCGCGGCGAGCTCTCGCGTCTTGCGTTCGGCGTCCACCTGAGCCACGTCGATGGTGCGATCGACCCGGGACGGTTCGAAGATCCTCGGCAGATAGGCCTTGGGCCAGCGGCGGATCCCAGGAATTCGCGAGCCCTCGGTGGGCTGACAGCCCACGATGCACACGTCGGCGCTCCGCTCCTTGAGGTAGCGGGACACGCCCATGATGGTGCCCGTGGTTCCCATGGACGAGACGAAATGGGTTACGCGGCCCTCGGTCGCGCGCCAGATCTCGGGACCGGTCGTCTCGTAGTGGGCGCGCCAGTTGTCGGGATTGGCGAATTGGTCCAGCATCCGGTAGCCGCCGGCAGCGACCCGCCGGAGCGCCAGATCGATGGCGCCTTCCATGCCCGCCTTGGCCGGGGTCAAAATCACGTTGGCGCCAAAGGCGCGCATGGCGTTCACCCTTTCGGTCGTGCTATCGGCCGGCATAACCAGATCCATGCGATAGCCGCGCGCGGCAGCGATCATGGCGAGGGCAATGCCGGTGTTGCCACTGGTGGGCTCAATGAGCGCCACCCCGGACGAAAGCTCGCCACGCAGCTCGGCGCCGCGGATCATCGACCACGCCGGGCGGTCCTTCACGCTGCCGCCCGGGTTGTTGCCTTCCAGCTTGCCGTAGATGGCGACCCGCGGGTTGGGCGAGGGCAGCGCGATCAGCGGCGTGCCGCCGATCCGCGCCGTCAGTTGAGTGTCGGCAAGGGCGATCACGCATTGAAGTCTAGCGGGTAACTGAAGAGGATGCAGCCCAGCGCTCGGCGCCCCGTTGCCCTGACTCTGCAGCCACGGAAGGCCACGGAAGCGCGGAACGGCTACCGGCTGATCGCTGGGTTGGCGGAGATTTCGGGGACGTCCAGGATAGTGCGGGCATGCGCCGCGTAGCCGTCGGCGCTCTGGTAGATGGACACCTGCTGGCGCGCGCTCGTGTCATTGGTTCGACCGGTGATGATTTCCGGGCTGTCGTCACCGTCGATGTCGAGCACGGCAAAGCCCCACACGTACACTCCAGGGACGATGGTCGCAATGGTGGACTGACCGGCATCGGGCCCTCCGGAAAAGAGGTACACCTTGCCCGGCCGGGGCTGGCAGCAATTCGTCGGTGTGTACTGTCCCGTGCCCTTCGCCATCACTGCGATATCGGCGTAGCCGTCGTGGTCTACGTCGCCGGCGGGCGCGAGCACTCCAAACGTGGACGTCTCCTGGCTGACCTGGAGCACGACATCGGGCGAGGTGTGAGGCGCGACGCCGCCGAAGTAGACGTAGGCTCTGCTGTTGAGAGGAGGCTGAGGTCCGGACCCGCCCACGAGCCCGTCGCCGCCGGGAGCACCCACAGCCACATCCGCGAAGCCGTCGCCATTGACGTCGCCCAGCCCCACCACCGAGCTGCCGAAGGCGGTGCCCACACCGGAACCATCTCCTTCCATCTCGAGAATCACGTCGGGCGTGGCGTCCATCTGCGGGCCGCCGAAATAGATGCGCACCTTGCCGCCCATGATGGAGGTGTCGGCACCGGAGTTGGCACCGACGATCAGGTCCGGGTATCCGTCGCCGTTGACATCGCCGGCGGCGGCAATGGATTGCCCGAAGGAATCACCGGATGGGTCAGTGGCGGGATCAGCTTGGTCTTCACCGTAAAGCACGAGCGGAGCCGAGGATGCCATGTCCGGCCCGCCGAAATGAATCTCCACCCGGAATGGCAGCGCCAGGCCGTTGTGGGCGGTCAAGTCGGCCGCAGCGAAGGCGACATCGTCGTACCCATCGCCGTTGAGATCCCCGCAACCCGCCATGGATTCTTGAGAGCCCCACCATTCGGCCGGGAATACGACATCCGGCTGGCTCTTGAGCGTGGTGCCGCCGTAGAACAGCATGACGCGTCCTGCGGGCGGCGTTCCGCCAGATATCCCGAGGCTGCCGTTGGTCCTCACCAGGTAGTCGCCGAATCCATCGCCGTTCACGTCTCCGGCCATGGCAACTGCAAACCCGAGCCCGTCGGAGGGCACGTCGCTGCTCACGACCAATGCCGGCTTGGATGGCAGGGTCGGCCCACCCAGAAACACCCACGCCTGTCCGCCTGTGCCCCTGCCCGGCACACCGAGCACGAAGTCGTTGTAGCCATCCCCATTGAGGTCGCGGTTTAGGGTCTGCTCCTGGCCCACGACGAAGGTGCGCGTGGGAGACCACTCGCCGCAGCCGTTGCCGGCGCAGGCTTGCACGCGCCAGTAGTAGCGCCGGGCCAAGGGCGGCTCGCTCGACGGCGGGAGCGGCGAGGCCGGCGTGTA
>Ga0265342_10003494_pt1 | contig 12871 bp, 10 predicted proteins | sample 4CB327metaG_FD_203125 | JGI IMG/M metagenome (GOLD analysis project Ga0265342, IMG submission 203125) | Rhizosphere microbial communities from Carex aquatilis grown in University of Washington, Seatle, WA, United States - 4-CB3-27 metaG | ecosystem: Host-associated > Plants > Roots >...
GTACGGTCACGACGTTCTCGCTCTCAAGAGTCGGGCCAGACGCCGTTGGCCGCCTCTTTGCTCGGTGCCGACCCAAGCCGATGGTCGCTGCCGCCGAATCGTCGCCGATCGCTCGCACGACGTGTCTTCACTGTGGACTTCCCGTCGATGCGGGGGCGCGGAGCGACTTTTGTTGCGTGGGGTGCGAGTCGGTGTACGACCTCTTGCGACGAGAGCACCTGGCCCACTACTACGCCCTCCGGGGCAATCGCGGTGCGCCGGTGCCGGAGACGCGCGCCGATCGACGGGACGCGAAGTGGCTGGAGATCGTCGAGCACCAGGTGCGCGCGAGCGACGGCAATTGCGCGCGCGTGATCATGGACGTGCAAGGACTTCACTGCGTCGGGTGTGTGTGGCTCATCGAAGAGCTCTTCGCGCGCGCCGGAAGTGCGGGGCGAATCGTCGTCAATCCGTCGCTCGGCCGCGTGGACCTTCTGGTCGATCGGACTTTCGATCTGGGTGCTTTCGTGCGCGCCGTCGAACGCTTCGGATATCTGTTCGGCCCTCCGATCAAGAGTGCGGCCTCGGCATCCGGCGACCTTCTATGGCGACTTGGCGTCTGTGCCGCGATCGCCATGAACTCGATGATCTTCGGGATATCGATCTACGCCGGCCTCGACGTAGGGCCACTCTTCAACCTCTTCACGAGGCTCAACTTCGTGCTCGGCGCCACCGCCGTCGCCGTCGGTGGCTCCGTGTTCTTCCGATCGGCGGCTCGAGCCATTCGCCAGCGCGTCTTGCACCTCGACCTGCCCATCGCGGTGGGCATCGCCCTCGCGTTCGTGGGTTCCGCCTACTCATTTGTCGCGCATGGCTCGAGAGCCGCTTACTTCGACACGCTCGACGTCTTCATCACCTTGATGCTCTTGGGTCGCTGGTTGCAAGAGCGCGTCATCGAGAAGAACCGCGCGTGGTTGCTCGCGAGCGACGGCGCGAGCGGCCTGCTCGCGCGCCGGATCGAAGAGGGTCGGGTGCGCCTCGTACGCTGCACCGAGCTTCGTCCGGATGACGTCCTCCTCATCGCACCCGGTGATCTGACGGCGGTGGATGCGCGTGTGGAGCAAGAGGGCGCGATGTTCTCGCTCGATTGGATCAGCGGCGAGAGCGAGCCGCGCGCGTACGCGAGAGGGGACGTCGTTCCGGCGGGTGCGTTCGCGGCGGGACGCGAAGCCGTGGTCGTCCGCGCGACCAGCGCGTTCGAAGCGTCGTCCCTGGGCGAGCTTCTTCGCGAGCCCGCCCGCGGCTCGGACGCGTCGCGGGCGACACCATGGTGGCAACGACTGGCGCGGCTCTACGTCGTGGGCGTTCTCGGGATCGCGGCTATGGGGTTCGCCGCATGGTGGGCAGCGACGGGCGACGTCTCCCGAGCGCTTTCGGTGACCACCGCGGTTCTCATCGTTACGTGCCCCTGCGCGTTCGGCATCGCCACACCTCTCGCGTACGAGCTGGTGCATGCGGGCCTTCGCCGCCACGGCCTCTTCGTGCGACGCGCCAGCTTTCTGGATCGCGCGCGCGACGTGAGGCGCGTCGTATTCGACAAGACCGGGACATTGACGACGGGAGCCTTGGAAGTCGCCAACCCCGAGGCCCTGGACGCGCTCGACGCGGAGGCCAAGGCCATCCTCTACGAGCTCGTAGCACGCAGCGCGCACCCGAAGAGCGCCGCCATTCATGCCGCACTGGAGCGACACGGCGTCTCCCTGCGTCTCGACTCCACGATCGTCGAGCACCCGGGCCTCGGGCTCGAGTGGGCGAGGGGTGCGCGCCTCTGGCGCGTCGGACAGCCTGACTGGGTGACCGAAGACGCCGCGGAGGGTGACGGGTGCGACGTCGCCTTCGGAGTCGACGGTCGGGTCCTCGCCCGGCTCACGCTGGTCGAGCGCTTGCGGCCAGACGCCGCCGGAGAGGTCCGCGCGCTCGAGCGCGACGGCTGCGAGGTCTGGCTGCTCAGCGGCGATGCGCAGCGGCGCGTCGAATCCGCGGGGCTCTCGACCGGCATTGCGCTTTCGCGCTGCCTTGGCGGCCAGAGCCCGCACGACAAGGCGCGTGCTCTCGACCACCTCGACCACGGCGACACGCTCTTCGTGGGCGATGGTGTGAACGACGCCTGCGCGTTGGACCACGCGCACGCCTCGGGCACGCCTGCGGTCGATCGCCCGTTCGTCCCATCGCGCGCCGACTTCTTCTTCGTGACCGCGGGGCTCGCGCCGGTCCGCCTCGCGCTGCGCAGCGCCCGCGCGCTCGCGAAAGTTGTGCGCGTCGATCTGGCCATTGCCCTCGCCTACAACACGCTGGCCGTGGGTCTCTCACTGGCCGGGAAGATGTCCCCACTGGCATGCGCCGTGCTGATGCCTCTCAGCTCATTGACGACGATCGCGGTCACCGTCGCCGCGCTCTCGCCTAGAAGCGCACTGTGGAAGTCGTAACCCTGCAAGTCTTCGTCAGCCTGATGCTCGTCTTGGGCTCTGTGCTGCTCTTCGGGTTCACGTGCCGCCAGCGCGACTTCGACCACGCCGAGCGCCTCGCGCTGCTCCCGCTCGAGGACAGCGCGGCTCGCCGTGGACACACTCCCGCTCCCGCGCCGCCCGGCATTGTCGAAAAGGACGAGATGACATGAGCGAATCGATCACCGCCGCGGCCACTGAACCGGCCGAGCCCCTCGACGTCGAGACCCGGCACATCGTCTACAACGACTCCGTCGCGCGCTGGTTCGTGGGCGCTTCGATCGTCTGGGGCATCGTCGGCATGCTGGTCGGGGCGTTCATCGCGCTGCAGCTCGCCCTCTGGCAGGCCAACTTCCCGCCTTACTTCACCTACGGTCGCCTCCGACCGTTGCACACGAACGCCGTCATCTTCGCGTTCGTCGGCAATATGGTATTTGCCGGTGTCTACTACTCGACGCAGCGCCTCGTGAAGGCGCGCCTCCCGAGCGACTGGCTCGCCAAGTTTCACTTTTGGGGCTGGCAGCTCATCATCGTGGCGGCCGCGATCACGTTGCCCCTCGGCCTCACGCAGGGCAAAGAGTACGCGGAGCTCGAGTGGCCGATCGACATTGCGATTGCCGTCGTGTGGGTCGCCTTCGCGGTCGAGTTCTTCTGGACGCTGGCGCGGCGCGCAGAGAAGCACCTGTACGTCGCGATATGGTTTTACATCGCGACGGTCGTGACCGTCCCCGTGCTCCACATCGTCAATTCGCTGTCGATTCCTGTCTTCGGATTCAAGAGCTACTCGCTCTTCGGCGGTGCCAAAGACGCGCTCGTGCAGTGGTGGTACGGCCACAATGCCGTCGCGTTCGTTCTGACGACTCCGATCCTCGGCATCATGTACTACTTCTTGCCGAAAGCCGCGGATCGGCCGGTCTACTCGTACCGACTCAGCGTCATTCACTTCTGGTCGCTCATCTTCGTCTACATCTGGGCTGGCCCGCACCATCTCCTCAACACGGCCCTGCCCGACTGGGCTCAGACCCTCGGAATGGTCTTCAGCGTGATGCTCTGGGCGCCGAGCTGGGGCGGAATGCTCAACGGGCTGCTGACGCTGAAAGGGGCTTGGGGGAAGGTTCGCACCGACCCGGTGCTCAAGTTCTTCGCCGCAGGCGTCACCTTCTACGGGATGGCGACGTTCGAGGGGCCGCTCTTGTCGCTCAAGAGCGTCAACGGTCTCGCTCACTACACGGACTGGATCATCGCCCACGTGCACAGCGGTGCCCTCGGTTGGAACGGTTTCATGGCCGCCGGCATGTTCTATTGGATGGTGCCGCGTCTTTACGGGCGCGAGATCTGGTCGAAGAAGCTCGCTGATGCGCACTTCTGGATAGGAACGTTCGGGATCCTCCTCTACGTCGCCGCGATGTGGGTGAGCGGGATGACGCAGGGCTTGATGTGGCGCGCGACCGATGCCCAGGGCGCGCTCGTATATCCCAACTTCGTAGAGAGTGTGATCGCCATCCGCCCGATGTACTGGATGCGACTGGTCGGCGGGTCGATGTACCTCATCGGCATGATCCTGATGGCCTACAACCTCGGGCGCACAGCGCTGGCCGGCAAAGCGGTCGACGGCGAGGCGACGATCGTCGTCGAGCGCACGCGGGTGGCCGAGGCAAAGTGGGACGAGATCCTCTTCGGCAAGCCGGTGATCCTCATCGTGGTCGTGGCCGTTGCCGTGGCGACGATGGCGGTCGTCAACAACGAGGCGAGCATCATCTTCGCGGCGCTCGCGGTCTCGGCGGCGGTGCTCGGCACCGTCGCAGTGCGGCTCGCCGCCGACCGAACAGGGCCTCACTGGCACAGGCTCCTCGAGGGGCGCGCCCTCTACTTCACGTCTTTCTCGATCATCGCGGTGCTCGCCGGAGGGATCGCCGAGCTCGTGCCGGCGCTCTTGGTGACCCCCAATGAAGCCACCCTTCTGTCGGTGGACACCAGGCCCTATCGTCCGCTGGAGCTCGAGGGACGCGACGTCTACGTGCGGGAGGGCTGTTACACGTGCCACTCGCAGATGATTCGGCCGTTCGCCTTCGAGGCGAAGCGATACGGCGATCCGTCGACCTTGAGCGACTCCGTGTACGACCACCCGTTTCAGTGGGGGTCGAAGCGCACGGGACCAGACCTCGCGCGAGAAGGCGGCAAGTACCCGAACCTCTGGCACTACCGGCACATGCTCGACCCCCGCTCCGTCTCGCCGGGGTCGAACATGCCCCCGTTCCCGGTTCTGGCGAAAGACGAAGTGGAGCTCTCTCGAACGGGAGACAAGATGCGAGCGCTGCGCGCAGTGGGCGTACCCTACGGCGCGGATCAAATCGCGAGCGCGCAGGCGGATGCGCAGGCGCAGGGCCGCGAGATCGCCATGAACCTGGGTGGCGACGGGGCGGGCGGGGTTAACCCGCAGTCGGAGATCGTCGCGCTCATTGCCTTCCTTCAACGACTCGGTGCACGCCCGCAGGCCGATCACCCGGGCGGAGCGACCGTCTCTTTCGTGAAGTGAGCAAAGGAAAGAAGAAAGGTCGCCATGCACAACGAGCTTCTTGCCCAATCGCCGCTGCTCGCGTTGCCGCTGGTCGCGATGTTCCTGTTCATTTCGGTGTGGGTCCTGGCGACCGTGCGAGCGATGAAGCAATCCCGCGCGGAGATGGCAGCGGCCGCCCGACTGCCCCTCGACGAAGAGGTCGGGCGGGTGGCGCGGCCTCGTCCGAGCGCGGTGGGGAGGGCGTCGTGAGCGACCCCGATGCGCGCAGCCCGCCGGGGGATCACAGCCACGTCTACGACGGGATCGTCGAGCACGACAACAAGCTACCCTTCTGGTGGCAGCTGACGCTCTACGGGGCCGTCGTCTTCGCGCTCGTCTACTGGTACGGCCGACGGCTCAACGCAATCGAAACGGTGAACGAGGCGTATGCGAATGACGTCGCGGTCGAGCGCGCGGCGGAAGCGGATCGCGCTCGGGCGCGCGGCACGATCGACGACGACATGCTCGTGACCCTTTCCAGGGATCCGGCGACCCTCTCGAAGGGCCGCAGTACTTTCGCAGCGAGCTGTGCGCCCTGCCATCGCGCCGACGCAGGGGGCAACATCGGCCCGAACCTGACCGACGCGTACTGGATTCACGGCAGCAAGCCGACCGACTTGTTCAAGATCGTGTCCGAAGGCGTCCCCGCCAAAGGAATGCCGACTTGGGGGCCCCAGCTAGGGCAGGATCGCATCGAGTCGGTGGTTGCCTTCGTGCTCTCGCTCCGAGACACGAACGTCCCCGGAGGCAAAGCGCCTCAGGGTCAGCTCGCCGCGAGATAACCGTGTCGATCGTACGGCTCCCGATCGTCGAACCTCCCGAGCTCGCGTCGGCGGCGCTGCCCGAGGACGGTCGGCGCCACGGCATTCATCCTGCCGACGTACGAGGTCGTTTCCACCGCGCTCGCAACATTGTCTTCGCGGCGCTGGTCGTCCTCTGGGCTGCGCTCCCCTGGATCCGGATCGGCGGTCATCCCGCCATATTCATCGAAGTCGACGCTCGGGAGCTCTACCTCTTCGGCGCTACGTTCAACGCGCAAGACACCTGGCTCCTGTTCTTTCTGCTGACGGGGATCGGCTTCGGACTCGTCTACGCGACGGCACTCGCCGGCCGGGTGTGGTGTGGCTGGGCGTGCCCCCACACCGTGTTTCTCGAGGGCGTATTCCGGCGTATCGAGCGCTGGACCGAAGGGCCGCGCGAGAAGCGCTTGCGGCGCGATGCGGGACGCTGGAACCTCGAGAGGATCGCCCGTAAGGCGGCTACCCACGCGCTCTACGTAGTCGCTTCGGTGCTCATCGCGCATATCTTTCTCAGCTACTTCGCGTCGCTGCCGAAGACGCTCGAGATGGTCCGCGAGAGACCCGAGGCGCACCCGGAGGCCTTTGCATGGGTCGTCGCGATGACGGCGGCCTTTTACTTGAACTTCGCGTGGTTTCGCGAGCAGCTCTGCGTGGTTCTCTGCCCGTACGGGCGGCTGCAGTCCGCCTTGCTCGACCAGCACTCGCTGATCGTCGGGTACGACGCCAAGCGCGGTGAGCCCCGCGGCAAGAAGGGTACGGAGGGCGCCGGCGACTGCGTCGACTGCAAGCGGTGCGTCGTCGTGTGCCCGACGGGCATCGACATCCGCAACGGCCTGCAGATGGAATGCGTGGGGTGCACGGCGTGCATCGACGCGTGCGACGAGATCATGGAGAACCTCGGACGGGCCCGCGGCCTCGTGCGCTACGACTCGCAAGAGGGCCTCGCGGGAAGGCCGCGAAAGATCGTCCGCCCGCGGATCGTCGTCTACAGCGGCCTCATTGCCGTCGGGGCCCTGGTCGCCCTTCTGGCCACGCGATCGCGCAACGACTTCGAGGCAGCGCTCCTGCGTCTTCCGGGGGAGCCGTACACCATCGAGGGCGGCGAGGTGCGCAACGCTCTGCAGCTTCACCTGGTCAACAAGGATGCTGCGCAAGAGCGCTATCGCATCGACGTCGATCCCGCGGCCGGGATGAGCATCCTCCTACCGATGACGACGGTGACCGTTTCCCCGCTCGGCAACGTCCGCGTGCCGGTGTTCTTGACGGTTCCGCGGGACCAGTTTCGGGGTGAATTCCCGGTTCGGATTCGAGTCGTCCATGACGGCGGCCGCCGCGACGCCGCGACGGTGACTGGCACGTTCCTCGGCCCATCGCGATGAACGAGCTGCTCTTCACGTCAGCTCTGCTCATGGGTCTCCTGGGGAGCGCGCATTGCGTCGTGATGTGCGGAGGCGTCGTCGCCATGTCGTGCTCGGCGCTGCCGCTGGCGCGGCGATCGCGCCTTGTCGCCCAGCTGCCGTATCTCGTCGCGTACAACGCCGGGCGCATCGCCTCGTATGCCGCCGCCGGAGCGGTGGCCGGTCTTCTGGGTGCCTCGCTCACTTCCTTCGGAGCCGTCCAAGCCGTGCAGATCGCGATGCGGATCGCCGCTGCGGCGATGATGGTCGCTGTGGGCTTCTACGTGGCCGGGCTCGCGCCGGCCCTGCGCTGGATCGAGCACTTGGGCGCGCCTCTCTGGAGGAGCCTTGCGCCGGTCGCGCGACGCTTGGTCCCGGTGCAGCGTCTGCCGCAAGCCCTCGCCCTGGGCTTGCTCTGGGGCTGGATGCCTTGTGGCCTCGTTTACGCGGCCCTTGCGGCTGCGGTCAGCAGCGGCTCGACGGTGCGAGGCCTAGCCACGATGGCCGCGTTCGGCCTCGGAACGCTGCCGACGCTGCTGGCGATGGGGTCCGCCGCCGCCGGCATCGCGCGCCTCGGACGCCACCGCCGGGTACGCGGCGCCGCGGGCATGGCGATGGTCACGCTCGGCGTGTTGCAGGCCGCTGAGTGGGGAGCTCGCTGGGTCGACCTCGGACACGGGTCATCTGCGACTTGTTGCGCGAGCCACCGTCACGATCTTCAGTCTCGGTGAGCGGGCTCGCGGACGACGACCACCGTGCACGGGGCATGGTTGACGACTTTCGCCGCCGTCGTGCCCAAGAGCTTGTCCAGCCCCGCGTACCCGTGAGAGCCAATGACGACCACGTCGGCATGGATGCGCTGCGCCGTGTCGCAGACGGTTTGCCAGGGCACCCCGATGGTCACCTGACAGCCCGCGAGCAAGTCAGCCGGTACTTTCGCGGCGCACTCGTCCAGATAGGCCTGGGCTCGCCGTCGCAAAAGCTCGGGAAGCGGCTCGTCGGTCGTCTTCCAAAAGTCTTGCGGAACGTCCGGCGGGAGACCGACCGAACGAAGCAGCGTGACCTTCGCGCCCTGGGCCCGAGCCATCTTCAGTGCGGTGTCGAGCACCCCTGCGGCCCGCGGCGAACCATCGAGACCAACCAGGATCTGTTTCATCGTTCGCTCTCCATCGTCTGCTCGTCGAGGATCGACTAAGCATCGAGCGTGCCGTTGGGCGCGGGCAACGTGTCACGCGCAGAGCGGGGCTTTCTGGGGCGAAGATTGCCCATGCGGACGGGGTGGGGGCGATGCGTGGAAGCGCACTTCTTGCGCCGAAGGTGGCGAGGGACGACCGGCTGGGCGTTCTCTCGACAAGGTGTTCGCGGCGCGTCACCGGCTATCGGTCGAAATCCGAAGATCCCTGGGGGGTCTGGGTCGATCAGCGACCGCCACCGGCCCCGACTTCGCCACATAGTCCGACGCGCTTGCTCTCGTCTGCCACCGCAGCCGGTGGCACCGAAAGGCGGAGTCGACGCTTCGTCTCACGCACCATCCCCTGGGGCAGGTTCGCGATCGCTTGGGCGCGGGCGAGCGCCGACCCCATCAACTCTGCGCGAGGAACGACAGCGCTCACGAGGCCGGCCCGGAAGGCCGTCTCTGCGTCGATGCGCTCTCCGAATAGAAGCCACTCGGAAGCACGCTGAAGACCGACCGACGCTGCCAAAAGAACACTGGAGCCGGCTTCGGGCTCAGGTGCCGCCCGTGCGAAGGAGAACTCGAATGCCGCGGTGCGAGCCGCAACGACGAGGTCGCAGTGCAGCACGATGGTCGCGCCCATCCCCAGGGCGAGCCCGCCGACCGCCGCCACGATTGGTTTGGGGAACGATGCCAGTACGCCGATGAAGGCTGCCGCCGCCTGGGCGAATGCCTCTCGATCGGTGGCGGTCGGGGTTCCGTCCCAAAAATCACTGAGGTCGGTTCCGGCGCTGAAGGCGCCTCCCGATGAGGCGATCAGCAGGACGTCGACGGCATCGCTCGCAGCGGCTTCGGCGAACGCGCTAGTCAGCATTTCGTACATCTGAGGGGTGATGGCGTTCTTCCTGCTCGGCCGGTCGAGAATCACTTTGCGGACCGGGCCCTCCAGCTCGACACGGACGCCCGCTTCCGGTCGGGTCGATGGCGGGCGAATCGAGCCTCCAGAAACGCTCTCCGGTGCCTGCAGCATGGCTTACTTCTGCCTCCCAGGGAGACCGTACCACGCGAATATTTCGCGATGATGTCGCTCGCCCGCCGCCCGCCGCAAATCGGACATCCGGTGGGCCCGGGTCGAAGGCGGCCGATCGGCGGCCAATCCGGGCTACAGAGCGGTCAGGACAACAGGGGCAATGTAGTCGCTGGCGCGTTGACGGTCCTTGTAGACCTTGTGCGAAACGTTGAATTCGTCGGCCACAGTCGTCGACCCGTACAAGGAGTCGAGCCCGTCTCCCTCGACGTACCGCGTCTTCGCCTCTTCCAGGGAGAGAAAGTGGCTGCCCTGGATGACCGCCGCGTACTCCTCGGGCTTCACGCCGACCTTCGCCGCCATGATCGCCAGCGCTCGGTCGCGGGTCTTCGCGTCGCGCACGAAATCGGAAATCCGGTACCAGACTTTGGCGAACTTGATCCAGTCGTCGCGCCGCTCGGAAAGGCTCGTCGGGCTCACCGAAACCGCGTCGTAGATCAGCCCCGGAACGTCCGCGCTCGAGAATACCGGCTTCGCCCCAGGGACGAAGCGGAGCGCCTGCGCCGACGTCGGATACCAAGCCGCCACGGCCGCCACCTCTCCCCCGGCGAGCGCCGAAGCGGTCTGACCGGTCGGGACGTTCACGAGCTCGACGTCCGTCGCCTTCATCCCGTTTATTTCGCAAGCCTTTAGGAAGAGCAGGTGATCGATCAGCGTGAGCTCGAGGCCAACCTTCTTTCCTCGCAGATCTTTGAACGTTTCGATCCCGGGACGCGCCACCACTTCGTCGTTGCCGTTGCTGAAGTCGGTGAGCAAGATCATCTTGTTCTTCGCGCCGTCGGCTCCCAGCACGAGCGCGTCGGCGTGCGTCAGCGTGACCGCATCGACCGTTCCCGACGAGAACGCGTACAGCGAAGACGTGTAGTCCGACCACGAAAAGGTGACGTCGAGCCCCGCCTTCTTGAACCAGCCCAGCTCGATTCCAATTTCGAACGCGGTCCACCCGGGCGAATCACTATAAGCAACGCGCAGCGGAGCACGACCGACGGAGACCGCCGACGTACCCCGCTGCGCCGAGCCGAGGATGCTCGTCTCCGTTCCCTGGTTTTCACACCCGAGCAGCGCCGAGCAGAGTGCCAAAGAACGAGCAAGCCTCATCACGCGAGAGTCACCTCATTTCGTGCTGGCGATGACACCGAGCTCCGTCGTCCACTGCGTCTTGGACGTTTCGGTCGTGCCCTTCTGAAAGATGGACTGGTTGGCGACGTCGAGACGGTTGTCGAGCATGAACGCGAGGTGCGTGCCGATGCCGTAGGTGAGCGTGAGCGTGCCGTCCTCGAGATCGGTCGAAGGTCCGCCGGCGATGCCGAGCGTATCCGCGTGCTCGTCGTGGTACCATTCACCACGCAGGGCGGCATTGAACGCGTCGGTGAAGTTGTACCGGATGACCAGGTTGCCGCCGTACACGGACTCGGTGTGCCCTGGAAGATTGGACTCCGTCCGATAATCCAGATTGAGCAAGAAGCGGAGGGCCGGGATCGGGCTGATGTCGGCCACGAAGTCCACCATGTGCCTCCAGTGGTCGTTCGCGTCGGGCACGTCGACGGGGCCGTTCGCCGTGATCGCGGTGTCCGCGTTCTCCGGACCTCCGACGTAACCGATATAGAACATCGCTTGATCGGCCGGCTTGAGGAAAATTTGACCGCCGAACGTCTTGCCGCGGTTGATATCGAGCGTCTCGTTCCAGCCGTTGGCTGCGAACACCTTGATATCGAACGCGTCGGAGGCCGCGTAGTCGACCCTCAGTCCGGAGAAGAAGAGCGGCTGCATGTACCAGAAGAGGAAGGTCCGCGAGTAGTTCATGTTCAGCTGCGAGTCGGCGACTTCGGAGCCGAACGGCTGATCCCACTTGCCGAGATCGAGCGTGAGCTTGTCGACCGGTTTCCACGTGGCATACGCCTGCTTGACGATGTTCAGCCCAACGGCGTTGTCAGCGGGATTGTTGTAGATGCTTGCGCCGGGACCGACTCGAAGTCCGATGGTGCCGCCGATCTTGTCCGCCGTATACGACGCGTTGACGCCGATCCAGTTGAGCGCGAACCCCTCGGCCACGTCGAATGCCCGGAAGCTGTTGCCGCCCGGCCCACCCGTAATGGGCACCGGCTGCTGGGGCTTGGGGCCGTTCCCGTTGATCGTGGCGTAGGCATCGACGAACGCGTCTACCGCGAACTTGTCGTACCAATTCCCGGGGGCGGCTGCGGGAGTTGCCGGAGGCGCAGCCGCAGGTGCGGCCGCCGCGGGCGCGGGCGCTGCGGCGGGCGGTGCCGCCTCTGGCGCCGCGGGTGCCGCAGCTGGGGGGGCTGCGGGAGGGGGGGCAGCCGGTCCAGGTGCCGCCGGTGGAGGCGGAGGCGGAGTCTGCGCCATCGCGCCACTCGCACCTGTTACGGCACTCAACGTTAGCAATGCTGAAAGGATGTGCGTTCTCATCACTCGACCTCCGGATGGACAGCCACTCGCGCTTGCCTTGGCTCACACGGTGAGCCGATTTCGGGGCCGTACCGGAGGGTACGGTGGCAGTCGCAGGTGTGTCCTCCTGGACGAGGTAGGTAGCGCTGCGACCATTTCACAAATGTTTCGAGAAATACTTTTTGAGACCGATACCGAAAAAATAGAATGCGCATCGTGTCGTCGTCCGGGCGGCGACGAAGCATCGGTGCCATTCATCGGTCGCCTGAAAGGCTGCGTAGGCGCCGGAACGGCACGGGACGCACCGCGTAAGCACGTATCCGCCGCGCGCCACGGCGGCGATCGGGTCCCCAAATGGCGAATGGCCCGACACTGCGTCGAGCCGTTCGCACAATCGAGCCTGTCTGATCTTAATCTAAGATTCGGCGGACTTAATCCAAGTTTCTTGCGGACGTGACTCAGGAGGCCTGCGTAACGGGCTTCTCGGTAACGAGCACGGACTTGGACTTCGCCTTGCTCGCGCGCAGGAAGTAGATGCCGCCGTAGAGTCCCCACATCGCGCAGACGCCGAGGGCGATGTACGGCTCTTTGACGCTCATCCCGCTGACGGTGAACGGACCGACGAGATAGAAGAGCATCATGACGAGGTTGGCGACGAGGCCGAAGACCGGCACGACCATGTGCTTGAACCCGTGGAACATGTGGTGCTCGCGGAACGCCACGATGCAGATGAAGCACGTGAGCATGTAGAGCATGAAGGTGCCGAAGTTGCTGACGAGGGTCACGATGACCAGCGTGTTGGGCAGCTTGCTGAGCAAAGTGGGGTCGAAGATGCCGAAGCTGTACCAGATGGTGTGGTACTTCGCCTCGAGCGCCGACGGCGTCGTGCCGCCGAGGTACACCGACACGGTGATGATGCCGATGATCGCCGAGAGGATCCCGAGGGTCCAGATCGCGCGGTGCGGCG
>Ga0265342_10003496_pt1 | contig 12868 bp, 13 predicted proteins | sample 4CB327metaG_FD_203125 | JGI IMG/M metagenome (GOLD analysis project Ga0265342, IMG submission 203125) | Rhizosphere microbial communities from Carex aquatilis grown in University of Washington, Seatle, WA, United States - 4-CB3-27 metaG | ecosystem: Host-associated > Plants > Roots >...
GTCGCCGGCGGCACCGACGTCAGCTTCCACGAGAACATCGTGCGCGCGGGCTTGAACTACCGCTTCTAAGACCATCGCACGACGAACTGCACGAAGCCCCGGAACTTTGTTCCGGGGCTTTTTGCGTCGAAGTTCCTTCGTCACATAGCGCGCCAATCTGTGGCGCGGCCGCAACAGCGCCATCACATGTTCGCGCGTCGACGGAACGTCGTTTCCGTTCAGATGTTTGCTCGCCATCGGGGGACGGCGCATCCGCAGCCGTCCAGTCACTGGAAGTGAGGTGCGTGATGAAAAAGCTTTTGCTCGCGAGCGCGAGCGTGCTCGCCATGGGCGTTGTGTCGGCGTCGGCCGCCGACCTGCCCGCGCGCATGCCTGCGAAGGCGCCGGCCTACGTTGCGCCGATGACCTATAACTGGACCGGGTTCTATCTCGGTCTCAATGGCGGCTACGGCTTCGGGCGCTCTGAATACAACGGCACGCTGCCGAGCGGCAGCTTCGACGCCGGCGGCGGATTGTTCGGCGCCACGGTCGGTTACAACTGGCAGACGGGCCCGCTCGTGTTCGGTCTCGAAGGCGACATCGACTGGAGCGGCATGAGGGGCAGCGGCGCCTGCGGCGGCTTCTCGTGCAGCACGCGCAACGACTATCTCGCCACCATCCGCGGCCGCGTCGGCTACGCCATGGACCGCTGGATGCCGTACATCACCGGCGGCGCCGCCATCGGTAACGTCAAGACCAGCATTGCCGGCTTGGGCGATACCAACAACACCAAGGGCGGCTGGACCGTCGGCGGCGGCATCGAAGCCTCGCTCATGGGACCGTGGACGGCCAAGGTCGAGTATCTTCACGTCGATCTGGGCGACGCCGACACCGCCGTCGCCGGCACGAACGCTAAATTCACGAGCGACATCATTCGCGGCGGCATCAACTACAAATTCTGATCGCGCACCGCGAGCGTGAAAAGAGGAAAGCCCCGGGGTTCGCCCCGGGGCTTTTCGTTGGCGCTTACTTCGCCGGCGCGGTGGCCGCGAAAGCCGGCACCGCTGCGGCAAAGGCATCGTGCCAGGCGTGGAGGCGTGGATACGTCTGCCGCCACGAGCCGTCGAAACGGAAATCGCGATAGCCAAGCAGGCAGGCGAGCGCGATCTGCCCGACATGCGGCGTACCCGACAGCGGCGGCGCGTGCGCCTCGAGCGCAGCCAGCGCGCGCTCGACCTTTCCTGCCTGGCGCTCGACCCAGGCCATCACGCGCATTTCAGGCGGCCGATAACGGCCCTCGTAGACGATCAGCACGCTGGCATCGAGCGCGCCGTCGCACAAAGCCTGGAGCGTCAGCGCCGAGAAGCGCGCCTCCGCCTCGCGCGGCACGATGCGGCCGCCGCCGGCGAGATGATCGAGATATTCTAGGATGACGCGGGAGTCGTAGAGCGTGCTGCCGTCCTCGCGCGTGAGCGCCGGGATCTTGCCGAGCGGATTCTGCCGCCGTATCGCGTCGGCCGGATCGTTGAGATCGGCCTCACGCTCCTGGATGCGGTCGCCAAGGCCGAGCATGCGAACCGCCATGCGCACCTTGCGCACGAAGGGCGAGGCGGCGGTGGAATGCAAAATCATCATCGGCAACGAACTCCCGTCCGGCGCGACGCCGGCAATGCATGTGGTTCAAGAGGAATAGCGCCGCGCGTCGATGCGGCGCCAGCCGCAACACGAATTCGTTGCGTGAAGCCTGCGCAGCTCTCCGGCGCGTCAGCTCACGACGAGATTGACCGCCTTCGGGCCTTTGCCTTTCTTGTCGGGCTCGACATCGAAGCTGATGCGTTGCCCTTCGTTGAGGCTCTTGAGGCCGGCCGACTCGACCGCCGTGATGTGTACGAACACGTCGCGTCCGCCGTCATCGGGCTTGATGAAGCCGTAACCGCGCTCACCGTTGAAGAACTTGACCACGCCTTGCTGCGCCATCGGGAAACTCCAACCCGCACTGCCGCCGGCCCCACGCTCGGCGGCGCGGCCTGACGCTCAGGTTGGAATAGGCCCAGCGGGCCTTAGACTCCGCCCGTGCCCCCCTGACAGGAGGCGGAACGCCTAGCCACGGAGGGAACTACACACCAAGTGCGGGCGGCTTGAAAGGGAAAAGCGGTGTCAGCGTGTTGCCGGGCCCTCCGCGGCCAGCCAGTCGAGCGTGTAGCGGCCCTTGCCTTCGCGGCCGAGCACGTCGGCCAGGAGCGGTAAAAGCTGCTTGAGCTCGGCTTCCAGCGTCCAAGGCGGGTTGACGACGATCAAGCCCGAACCGTTCAACCGGGTTGGATCGGACAGGCTCGAGACGATCAGTTCGGCGCGGAGGATCTTGGGAATGCCGAGGCGGCGCAGGCGCTTGGCCAGAGCGTCCGGCTCCGTTCGGCCCTTGATCGGATACCACAGGAGATATTGGCCGCTCGGCCATTTGCGGTGCGCCACCGCGAGCCCCTGGGCAAGTCGCGGGAAGTCGTCGTCCCGCTCGAACGGCGGATCGGTGAGCACCAGTCCGCGCCGCTCCTTCGGCGGCACATAGGCGGCAAGCGCCGTCCAGCCGTCGATCGCCGGGGTTCTGACCCGCGGATCGCGCCGCATGGCGCGGGCGAGCGCGGCCTGCGCCATCGGCTCCAGCTCGCAGGCGATGAGCCGGTCCTGCGGCCGCAGCCAGGCCTGCACCAGGGCCGGCGAGCCGGGATAGGTTTTCAGCGCGCCCGGCGCGTTGAGCGCGCCGACCACGTCGAGATAGGGCGCGAGCAACGCGGCCGCCTTGTCCGGGAGCTGCGCCGCGAGGAGACGCGCGATGCCCTCGCGCCATTCGCCGCCGCGCGTCGCCTCGGGCGAGGCGAGATCGTAGAGGCCGGCGCCGGCATGGGTGTCGATGACGCGGAAGGCCGCCGGCTTCTGACGCAGATAGTCGAGGAGACGGCACAGCACCGCGTGCTTGAATACATCGGCGAAGCTGCCGGCATGGAAGGCGTGACGATAGTTCAACGGCGGCGGCCTTGAGCAAGGGATTGCGCGCCGCCGCTTATGCCACAGCGAAAGCCTATTGCGGCACCCCGCGCAGGCCGAAATGCGTCCGCGGCTCGACCACCTTGCGCGGCGGCGGCATTGGCCGGCGCCGGGCGCGCGGCTTTCGCGTTGCCGGCGTAACGACCGCCGCGGGGCGCGTGTCGGGAGACGCGGCCACCGCATCCTGACGTCCGCCTCGCATGCGGCAAACGCCGCGCACGCAGAGATGCAGCACCGCCACCACCGCGCAAAACGCCCCTGCCAAATGCAGGCCGATCCCCAGCTGAAACGGATGCGGCAGGCCGCAGACGAAACCGAGCGCACCTCCGCCGCCCTCGCAGAGGAGCGAGGCGCCGAACAGGTCGCCGCCCGCCGGCGTGCTCACCGGCCACAGCACACCGTAGCCGAGGCCGACGAACCGCACCGCGAAGCAGAGATGATCCTTGAGACGATTCATGCCCCCGCGCTCCATCGCGCCCGATCGCGAGGTGCAAGATTGCGGCACGCGCTTACGAAAATCTTGCGCGAATTGTCGACAAATCGGGGTTGTCCCCGCCAGCAGATGCCAATGCTGAGCGGCTGCTTAACGCGATCGTCGAGACTAGGTCCGCATTGCGAACCGAAAATGCCCGCGCCGGTCAGCCGCCGCGCACGGCCGGCATCATCATCCGCTCGAGCTTGCAGGCGCGTTGCGCCACCTCGGGACAGGCGCGGAACGCGAAGGTCTTGGTCAGGCACACGCGCACTTCGCTGATCCGCTTCTTGTCGCAGACGACCGCCAGGTCGTCGCGCGACAGGTCGGGGTTGGCCTTGATGAAGGCGTCGGCGACATCCGCTGCGGTTACGGTCTTGGGCTGCGCCAGCGCGAGATAATCGTCCGGGATTTTGACCGCCGAACGGGCCTTGCGCATGGTTTCGAAATAGGCGTGCGGCGTCAGCCCCGAGCAGGTGCCGTGCCGGTCCCATTCGTGGAAGACCAGACGCGGGCTCGGCATGAGGTCGAGCACGCCGCCGACAATTCCGCGATCGAGCCGCGGCGCCGGCACCTGGCAGTACGAGGGGAAGCCGCGCTCATATTGCGGCCACAGGCCGTGCACGACGAAGGCGAAAGGACGGGCGCCGCACTGCTGATCGGGCGCGCGGTTCGGCGCCCGCTCGGCCGAGGCCTCGCAGTAGGACGGCGACCAGGAAAGCGAGAGGACGTAATAGTCGAACTTGCCAGGCTCGTTCTGACGCCGGTCCTGGGCGGCGCCGGGTGCGGTCAGGGCGATGCCGACGGCCAGGGCGAGCGCACAGCCTCGGACAAAGGGGAGAAAACGCCCGTAACGCATGCATGCCTCCCGACGACTGACGCGAACAAAACAGGAATTGACCGGGATCAACGGTTCCGGACCCACGATACCGACAATTTCGGAACAATACAAGAACAAATTGAAACGAATGGAGATCGTAACACCCCACCGGCCCTATGGAACGAATGAGTAAGTTACTCGTTATCTGCCAAATGCTGTGTCTAGATTTAGGGGTAAGGATCGGTCAAACGGGGGAGCACGCCATGGCGAGGCGTATCACGCCAAAGGAAAACCTGACGCGCGGCGAGCGGCTGCAAATCATGCTGTCGCCGGACGAATTGAACGCGGTCGACGATTACCGCTTCCAGCAGCGCATGCCGAGCCGGGCCGCCGCGGTGCGGGAGTTGTTTCGCCTTGGCCTCGCCAGCGCCGGTCTGACGCAGGACGTCATCGGCAAGAAGTCGTCCGATTTCGGCGTGCTCGATCGCAATGGCGGCGAGCCGGGAGCGCCGATGCCTTCAGCGCTTTCTAAGTCGAATGAGTGACTTGCTCTTAGACTACGTGTGACTCGCGTCCGCTTCGGAAAGAGCCGACATTCCTCACGGGTGGACCCTCAGGGAGGCGCCACGTGCCCGACACTCTCAATGCAGCTGAAATGCGCAGGCTTGCGATGCAGTGCGCAGCGCGCGCGCAAGAATTGAGCGTGAGCCTCGAAGAGCGAGAGCGCCTGATGCGCATGCGCGAAGGATTGTTGGAAGTCGCCGCTTGCGCGGACTGGCTCGCCGGCCGACACGGATCCATAGCGGCCTAGTGCTCCGCGCGTACGACTACGGGCGGCGGTGACGCGCGCCTCAGGGGCCCGCCATCTTGCAGCGCGGATTGTACGCCCAGTCGAGGTCGAAGCCGGTGACACACCATTCGACGCCCCAGTCGAAGCCGGCAAATCCTGAGTCTTCGCCAATCGAGTACTTCACCACGTGCTTGCGATACGGCACCTGCGGATAGCGCGCATCGTTGACCAGCGCCACGGCCGTGCAGAAACGGCGCGGCGTCGCGCCGAGCGCCCACGGATTGTAGGCGACCTCGCGCACGCGCTCGTAGCCGACGATCGACACCTGGTTCGCCCAGAAGTGCGCCTGCGTGTCGGAGAACTGCGAGGAGATGCGGTCGAGCGCGGCGTCGCAGGCCGGCAGATCGCCGTCGTAATTCGGGCCCGAGAGATAGAAGTTCTTCTCCAGCGGGCCCGCCGCCTGCGCCGGGGCCAGCGCGGCCAGCACGAACAGGGCAGATGCGGCGACCGATTGCAGACGACGCGACGCACACGACATGGCGGTACTCCCTCGCAACAGGGCCACTTTATCACAGCTTTTTGAGGGTGAAGCGATTCGATTCACAGATTTGCGGAATTCAAGACTCGTGACTCCGCGCCGCCGGCGGCATTCTCCCGCCCGCGAATCGGGATACCGGCGGCAGCGTTCGAGTCGCGTAGGCACGCCGCCGGACAAAGTCCCGAAGCAGGAGGTGTCCGGCAGGCCACCGCGGTCGGATTGATCGTTGGGCTTGGCCGGGAGAGTCCCGTTGGCGTCCGCTTGCGTCTGCGTTCGCGCGACCCTGTTCGGTCCCGCGCATGGCAATGAGGCTGCCGGCCGCGACGGCTGGCAGCCTCTTACCGCCAGTCTCCGAGCACAGCCTGCACCAGCGCCAGCGCCGCCACCGCGGCGGTGTCCGCGCGCAGGATGCGCGGCCCGAGCGACAGCCGCACGACATGGCCGCGCGCGAGCAGCATCGCCCGCTCCTCCGCGGAAAACCCGCCTTCCGGGCCGACCACCAGGGCGATACCGTCGTGCGACGGCGACGCTTCGAGCGCCGCGACCGGGTCGCCGATGTCCGCGTCCTCGTCACAGAAGACGACCAGCCGGTCCGGCGCGAGCGACGCGATCATCGACGCGAAGGCGACCGGCTCGCCGACCTCGGCGAGCGCGAGCACGCCGCACTGTTGCGCCGCCTCGATGACGTTTGCACGCATGCGCTCGAGATTGACGCGCGCGACCTGCGTGTGCCGCGTGATCACCGGCTGGATCCGCGCGGCGCCCATCTCGACCGCCTTCTGCACCATGTAGTCGAGCCGGGCGTGTTTGAGCGGCGCGAACAGGAGCTCGACGCGTCCGCCCTCCGGCTGTGGACGCTCCTGCGCAGCAAGTGCGAGCGTGCCCGCGCGCTTCCCCGCTTCGGCGACCGTGGCGCGCCATTCGCCGTCGCGGCCGTTGAACAAGAGGACGGCGTCGCCGGCGCCAAGGCGCAGCACGTTGAAGAGATAGTTGGCACGGTCGCGATCGAGCGTCACCGCGGCCCCTGCCCGAAGCGGCGCGTCGACGTGAAGGCGCGGCGTGCGAAAATCGTAGTGCGACATCGGGTCCCGGGGCTCGAGGAGACGCTGTTCAAAGGCGGTTTAGCGGGTCGCGGCCGTCGGGGCGAGGCCCCCGGGGCAGCCCTCTGCCGCGCTCCCGACGCATTCGCCGGGTTGTGATACCTCGTAACAGCGGTCGCATGCGGCCGGGCCGGCTGTATAATGCCGGACGAGAGGGATCGAGAGGATCGATGGTCATGACACTGCGCCGGGGCCTCATACTGGCCGTGGGCCTGCTCCCGCTGGCGGCCGGAGCGGCGTTCGCGCAATTCCCGCCCGCGCCCGGGCAGCAGCCGCAACAGCCGCCCTGCATGGCCGATTTCATCAAGCTGCGGAACGACACCGAGAACAAGGCCAAGGCGATCGCGGAAGCCGGCAAACGCAAGGTCCAGCCCAAGGAAGCCTGCCGCCTGTTCACCGTGTTCCATGCGGCCCAGGCCAAGATGTACAAATTCGCGACCGACAACGCGACCTGGTGCGGAATTCCGCCGCAGGTGATCGAGCAGATCAAGGCGGGCATGGGCCAGGTGGCGCAGGTCCGCACCCGCGTGTGCAAGGTGGCGGAAGCGCCGCCGCGTCCGGCCGGGCCCTCGCTGAGTGACGCGCTCAGCGCGCCGGTGGTGAACTCGGACAACATCAAGACGGGTCGCGGCACCTTCGACACGCTGACCGGCACGCCGATCGGCAAATGAGCGACAGCGCCGGACGCGTCGCCGATGCGACCGGAAACTGGGTCGACGGTTTCGCCCCTGCATTCACCCGCCCCTATCTGCGCCTCGCGCGGCTCGACCGCCCGATCGGCTCGTGGCTCTTGCTCATGCCGTGCTGGTGGTCGTCCGGGCTTGCCGGCATGCGCGCCGGTGAATTGCCGCGGCTGTCGCACATCGTGCTGTTCTTCATCGGCGCCTTCGCCATGCGCGGCGCCGGCTGCACCTGGAACGACCTCGTCGACCGCGACCTCGACGCAAAAGTCGAGCGCACGCGCTCGCGCCCGATCCCGTCCGGCCAGGTCAGCGTGCGCAATGCGGGTCTGTTCCTGATCGCGCAGGCCCTGGTCGGCCTCGTCGTTCTTTTGCAGTTCAACCGATTCACGATCGTCTGCGGCTTCGCCTCGCTCGCCCTGGTCGCGGTCTATCCCTTCATGAAGCGGATCACCTACTGGCCGCAGATCGTGTTGGGCCTCGCCTTCTCCTGGGGCGCGCTGATGGGCTGGCCTGCGGCGTTCGGGCGTCTCGATTTGCCCGCGCTCGTGCTCTACCTGGGCTCGATCTGCTGGGTGATCGCTTACGATACGATCTACGCGCACCAGGACCGTGAGGACGATTTGATGATCGGCATCAAGTCGACGGCGCTGTTGTTCCGCGAGCGCACGCAGCCGATGCTGGCGGCGTTCTACGCCGCCGCGGTGCTGCTGATCGGCCTTGCCGGGTGGATGGCGGGCGGCGGATTGATCTTCATGGCCGGCATGGCCGCCTTCGCCGCGCATCTGACCTGGCAGGTGCTGCGCATCGACGTCGACGATTCCGCGCACTGCCTGATGCTGTTCAAGTCGAACCGCGACGCCGGCCTGATCCTGTTCGGCGCGATGCTGCTCGACGCGGCGTTTTAGTGGCTCGCGGCGGTGGCGGCCGGATCGGGGCGCGCTCGGCCGCTCATGCTCGATTTGCCGAACATCGACCAGCCGCCGAAATCGAACAGGCTCTTCTTGGTCGTGGACGCCTTGACCGGCTCAGCCTTGGCCGGCGCGTCGGACGCATCCTCGTCATCTTCGTCGAGACCGTCGGCGCCGGCGAGCACGTCGCCGATCGTGTTGTATTTGGGAACCGAGCCGGTATAGGCAGGCGTGCCCTTGGCGGCGTAATGCGCGCGCGCCTTCGCGGCGGCCACCTCGCCCGGAATCGCGTTCGGACGGCACGGCGTGCGGCCGCTGGCGCGGCGCATCAGATCGACATGGATGTGATTGTAGTGGGCGGCGTTGTAGCCCGGAGCCAGCACCGTCGTGAACATCTGACAGGCGGAAAGCTGCACGTCGTGCAGAAACCCCTGCTCTTCCGGCGCGCCGTGCCAGCCGCGCTGCACCGAAACTGTGCGCCCGTCCGCGAGGGTGAAGGCCGCGATGTCGAGCGCGTTGCCGAAGGCGTGCTCGGAAATGTGCACGCTGCTGTTGCCGACCATGTCGCGGCATGAATAGGCCGAGATCTGCTTCATCTGCACCACCGGCTGCCCGAACCAGCGCAAGGCTGCGGGCTGCACGCCTTCGCTGACCCAGCGGTCGAGTGCCGAGACGATCGGACAGGCGAGTGTCGCCGGCGGCGTCAGCGCCGCCTGCGTCGCGGCGGCGGCCGGGGCGCGCTGCGGCCCGAGTGCAGGTGGCGTCTGCGGCGGCTGATAGGCGGGACGCATCGGCGTCTGCGATTGCGGGCGCGAAATCGCCGGCGCGCGAGGATCGCCCGGCAGGACGGCGTCGTCGGGAATGTCGTCGGCCTCCTCCGCGTCCGGCGGCTGGATCGACATTGGCGCGCTGGCCGGCGAGGACTGCTCGTAGGACGGCTGCTGCGGGTATGCCGGCTGGCGATAGGCCGGTTGCTGGGGATAGGCCTGCTGCTGCGGATAAGCGGGCTGCGGCTGATAGCCCTGCTGTGCCGGGTAAGACTGCTGCTGCTGATAGGTCGGCTGCGGCGCCGCGGCGCCCTGATCGACGCCCTGCGGACCGACTTGCCACTGCATGCGCTCACCAGACGCGGGCGCCGAAACCGGCTGCGGCGGCGGTGCATAGCTCGGCCCGCTCGCCGGCCAGCGCGGCATGGACGCCGACGATCCGTTCGGGATGCCCGCCGGCGGCCGCAGGTCGTCGCCATAGGCCATGGGCACGCCGCTCTCGCCCAGCGCCGACACCTTCAGCGGAAAGTCTGCGCCGCAGACGCCGGGGCCTTCGATCGGCTGGATCTGCACGACCCCGCCGCCGATCTTCACGCCGCCCGACTTCAGGCAGGACACCTCGGCCTCATGGCGCCAGGACGCGCGCTCGCCATACTGCCACATGCTGCGCCCGCAGCCTGCGAGCGCAATGAGCAAGGTCAGACCGCCGAGTGACAGACGCACGCCACGCTTCATTCGCACAAATTGCGAGCGTGGCGTTTAACGACCTGTCAACGACGCCTGTCAGCGATCCGGTGAGGTTAAGAAACGGTTGATCGCCCCCGCCCGGCCGGACGGGAGCGATCGATGTGGCGCCTTCGCTTTACTCGGCGGCCTTGATCCCGAGCGTCTTGCCGATCTGTGCGACGGTGTCGCGCTGCTCCTTGAGGTCCTTGGCGAAGTCGTCGCCGGTGCCCGGATTGACGACCTGCCCGGTCGCGACCAGCTTGGCGTTGATCGCGGGATCGGCGACGTATTCCTTGATGTCCGCAGCGATACGGTCGATCGCCGCCTTCGGCATGCCCTTCGGGCCCAGCAGGCCAACCAGGCCGTCGAACTCGAGCGAGGGGAAGCCTGCTTCACGCGCCGTCGGAATGGCATCGAGCGACTTGGCGTGCTCGCGATTGGTCAGCGCGATGACCTTCACCTTCCCCGCCTGGATGCGCGGCCGCATGATCGCGTATGCGCCGACATAAGCCTGGATGCGGTTCTCGGCGAGATCGTTGATCGCCTGCACGGTGTCGCGGTATGGCACCTTGGCGACGTTCAGGTTCTCGGTCTTCAGGAAGGCGGCGAACAGCAAATCGTTGGCGCCGGTGACGGAAGCGTAGTTGAGCTTGCTGGGCTCCGCCTTCGCCTTGGCGGCGAATTCCTTCACCGACGAGATGCCGGTCTCGGTCGGCACGCCGAAGGCGATCAGCGTGTTGGTCACGCGCGCGATCGGCACGAGGTCGTCGGCCTTGTAGGGCAGCTTCTCGTGCAGCAGCGGATGCGCGGTGAAGGTCGAGGCCGGGGCGAACAAGAGGACGTGGTCGTCGTGCGCGTTCACGACTGCCGTGATTGCGAGCATGGCGTCGCCGCCCGGCTTGTTCTCGACCACGACCGGCTGGCCCCACTTCTGCGACAATTTGTCGGCGAGCAGGCGCGCGGTGATGTCAACGCCGGAGCCGGCACCGAGCGGAATGATGAAGCGCACGGGGCGCGATGGCCACGCGGGCTGCTGCGCCTGCGCGGGCAAGGCGCCGACGATCGTGGCGGCGATGAGGGCGAAACTCAGGAACAAACGACGCAGACTGGTCATATCTCCCCGTCCTTTTCTCGTTCTCGTTGGTGCGATTGAAAGCAGAACGGACACATAGCGGGCGGAAGGGACCGGGGCAATTGGCTTGGCGCCGGGCCGCGCGAGCCATGCGGTTTCGGCAGAGGCCCCGCCTACGGTACCGTCCCGCCCCCACCCGGCCCGTCATTCCCGCGTCATCGCATTGATGTTTGCTGACGTTGCCGGCGGTTGCGCCGCAACATGGCCGCCGGCGCTGTTCGTTCCGCGCGGGCGATCAAGCAGTTAAGAGCCGCATGACGCCGCCGCATGACTGAAACTGACAAATTTCAGTTGTCGCAGCCACGCGTCGCTTCGAGGGATTAGACTTTCGTGCTAGCGTTCACTCATACCGACCAAGGGAGGCCTGCCGTGACCTTGACCTTGAAGTGGGACGTCATCGCCGTGTGTGCGGTGTTCGTGTTCGTCGGCGCGGTGCTCCTCGGCGCCTTCTAAGTTCACAATTCGCGCGACGTGGCACCGGAGAACGACACGTTCTCCGGTGTTTTGCTATTCCACTCAGGCCGCGGCGATGCTGGGTGCCTGGCGTGGATCGTAATTGAGGATCGGCGCGAGCCAGCGCTCGGCGTCCTGAACGCTCCAGCCCTTGCGCCGGGCGTAGTCTTCGACCTGGTCGCGCTCGATCTTGCCGACGCCGAAATAGGCCGCCTGCGGGTGGCCGAAATAGAGACCGCATACCGCCGCGCCCGGCCACATGGCGAAGCTCTCGGTCAATTCGACGCCGATGCGCTCCGATTGCAGCAGATTGAAGAGCGTGCCCTTCTCGGTGTGGTCCGGCTGCGCCGGATAGCCCGGCGCCGGACGAATGCCGCGATATTTCTCGAGGATGAGCTCGTCATTCGCCAGCGTCTCGTCGGCGGCGTAGCCCCAAAACTCCTTGCGCACGCGCTGATGCAGCCGCTCGGCGAAAGCTTCGGCGAGGCGGTCGGCCAGCGCCTTGACCATGATCGCCGAATAGTCGTCATTGGCGCGCTTGAAGCGGTCGGCGATCTCGTCCTCGCCGATGCCCGCGGTGACGGTGAAGGCGCCGACGTAGTCGGCGAGCCCGCTCGATTGCGGCGCGACGAAATCGGCGAGCGCCGAATTGAAGCGGCCTTCGCGCTTGGCCAGCTGCTGGCGCAGCGTGTGCAGCGTTGCGATAGGAGTGCTGCGCGCCTCATCGGCATAGACGACGATGTCGTCGCCCTGCGCATTGGCGGGATAGAAGCCGACGACGGCGCTCGCCTTGAACCAGTTCTCGGCGACGATCTTGTCGAGCATTGCGCGGGCGTCCTCGTAGAGCGCGCGCGCCGCCTCGCCGACCTTCGCGTCGTTGAGGATCGCCGGATAACGCCCGCCAAGCTCCCAGGTCGAGAAGAACGGCGTCCAGTCGATGTAGTCGACGAGCTCGGCGATCGGATAATCGGCGAGCACGCGCGTACCGAGGAAGGACGGCTTCGGCGGGACGTAGGCGCCAGACCAGTCGAGCTTCACGGCGTTGGCGCGCGCCGCAGCGAGCGGCAGCCGCGCCTTCTCCTCCTGCGCCCGCGCATGCGCCTGCGCAATGCGCAGATATTCGTTGCGCAGCTCCGAGACGTAGGTCCCCTTGCCCTGCGACATCAGCGACTGGGCGACGCCGACGGCGCGGCTTGCATCGTTGACGTGGATGGTCTGGCCGCGGCGGTAGTTCGGATGGATCTTGACCGCCGTGTGCACGCGGCTCGTCGTCGCGCCGCCGATCATGAGCGGCACCTCGAAGCCCTGCCGTTCCATCTCGGCGGCGACGTGGCACATCTCGTCCAGTGACGGCGTGATCAGCCCGGACAGGCCGATCATGTCCGCCTTCTCCGCCTTCGCCGTCTCGAGGATCTTGGCCGCCGGCACCATGACGCCGAGGTCGATGACTTCGTAATT
>Ga0265342_10003497_pt1 | contig 12867 bp, 8 predicted proteins | sample 4CB327metaG_FD_203125 | JGI IMG/M metagenome (GOLD analysis project Ga0265342, IMG submission 203125) | Rhizosphere microbial communities from Carex aquatilis grown in University of Washington, Seatle, WA, United States - 4-CB3-27 metaG | ecosystem: Host-associated > Plants > Roots > Rhizosphere...
CTGCTGGGCAAAGAAAAACGCCGGTCGCGTGGTGCGACCGGCGTCTTGGATAGTCCGTCGACTATCTGGCGTCAGGCTACATCATTTCGCAGGAGATGATGGACGTCTCGGCGCCATTCGAGAACAGGATGTCCATGTTGCCAGAGCCGCAATCGACCGTGCCTTTGGTGCCTTCGCTGTTGTCGAGCATGTTGTTGCCCACGATGGTGGGATCCGTCGCGGAGTCACCGTACAGCTTATTGATACCCGCGCCGCCGAAGATGAAGTCGTTGCCGGCCTCGCCAGCGACGGTGTCGTTGCCCATGTCGCCATAGAGCGTATCATTTCCTCCACCGCCCAAGATGGTGTCGTCGCCGGGACCGCCCCAGATCATGTTGTCGCCGGAATCGCCCGTGAGGGTGTCTGCTCCGGCGCCACCACGCACGTGCATGCATGCGACCACGCTATCCTTCTCGCCCGTTTCACCGAACTGGGACCCTGGGGTGGCCAAGTTCCTGAGATCAACTGTGACAGGGTTCGTGCGATCGCTGTAGTCGAGTACGTTCACACCGAGGACGCCGCTAGCTGCGGCAGAGCCGGACGTGCAGAGGCTGGAGACATAGGCAGCCGCGATGTCGCAGTTGACACCGTCGCCGTCGATGATGTCGTCGCCGAGACCACCCGCCAGCCAGTCGTTGCCGTCGCCGCCGTAGAGGTAATCGACATACGAACCGCCTAGGAGGTGATCGTTGCCCTTGCCACCGTAGAGGATATTCGTGATTGGGGACAGCGATGGCCCCATGCTCAGCGTGTCGTTACCATCCATGCCGAGGAAGATGTGCCGGTTGGTGTAGGCATGGGTGGCGTCGATGACGTCATCTTTGGGGGTTCCAATGACCATCTCAACGTCCGCCAGGATGGAATCCTTTTCGTTGCCCGCGGCATAGCCGTCGTTTCCGCCCAGTTTTGCCGAACCAGTCGAAATGTTCGAGATGGCGAAGCCGCCGCTGGTCTTGGTCACGGCGAAGCTCGGCTTCGAGCCCGTCGCGCTGGACGCGACGGTCAGAACGATGCCGGCACGAGTCGTCACGATCGCGAGCCCACCACTTGCAAGCGCCGTGACCGTGTCCGGGCCGACCTTGGCTAGGTCGTCACCGTCCGCATGGTCCACCAGGACCACGATGGCCGTGGGGTTGGCTTTTTGCAGTGGTGCATCCGCCAGAACGGCGGCGGTCAGGGTGAGCGATGAGGCGGCAAGGAAGGTCGCCGGAGAAGTGGAGCTTCTATTCTGCAGTCCGATGACAGCCGATGCGGCGATCGGAGGTGTCACCGTGACGTTCGGCGAAATGCTCGTGTCGGTCATGGTGGCCGTCCCGGTAGCCGTGCCTGTGTAGGTGATGGTCTGGTAGTTGACGATGCCCGCGGCAATTGCCGAGGCCACCCCATTGGCGTCGAGCGCACCGGTGAGCGTGATGACCGCGTTCGTGTTCGTGGAGGTCGCTGTCTTGGTGTCGGTCGCCTCGATGATCTCGAAGGTCACCGGTTTCACGCCATCGTCCACGGTGAACGTATCGTTGCTGGCAAGACCCAAGGTGGGATCGTCGGCGGGAGACGTGATGGTTCCCGTGGCGCGGTCGAGCCTCCCGTGATACTCCACGACCTTGGTCGTCGTTCCATCATTGATGGTGAAGCCGTCGTAGTCGTTGATCATGTTCGAGTCCACACAGATGATCGTTGCCGACGCTGCCACTGCCAGGTCCTGATCGCCAAGGGTAACCTTGACCGGAACGGTGTAGTTGCTGTAGTCGACCACGTCGACGGAGACGTCGCCCGCGGTGCCGGTGCTGGTGCTCGTTGACGTCGTGGTTATCGTCTTGGTGGTGGTGCCCGTGCCGGTGTTGGTTAACGTGGCGGTGCTCGTGCCCGTGCCAGTGTTGGTCAACGTGGTGGTGCCCGTGCCCGTGCCCGTGTTGGTGACGGTTGTCGTGCTGGTCGCTGTATGAGTCTTGGTGCTGGTGCCAGTGCCAGTTTGCGTGCCAGTGGCAGTCTTGTTGCTGGTGTTGGTCATCGTGCCAGTCGTCGTGCCCGTGGTGGTTGTTGTGGTGGTGCCGGTAGTCGTGCCAGTGTTGGTCTGGGTAGTGGTGCCCGTGCCCGTGCCCGTGTTGGTAATCGTGTCAGTCCCCGTGCCCGTCCCGGTAGTGACATCCGTGAGCGTGACGGTGGCCAGCGGATCGACGCCGCCGGAGATCACGTCATGGGCGTAGACGCCAGGTACCTGGTAGAAGATATCTGCGCCCGCGTTGCCGTTGAGGGAGTTGATCCCGGCGCCAGCCGAACCGCTGGTGATCTTGTCGTCTCCTTCGCCGCCGAAGACCGTCAGGCTGATGTCACCGTCGAGCGCGCCCATGATCGGCGCGACCGAACTGCCTTGTCCGGTGATGATGTCGTTGCTCGGTCCGGTGCTGACCAGGATGTCACTCACGCCGGCAAAGCTGAAATCGGCGTGCGCGGTGGCCGTGGGGACGCCCGTGCTCGAGGAGGCATAGGCACCGTAGTTTTTGGCAGGTGAGGTGGTGCTGCCAAAGGTGAACAAGTCGGCGTCCACGGTCCCTCGGAACATGACCTGGTGGGTTCCAGCGTCGCTGCCAAGATCGATCGTGATGCCGAGGGCGTCGAGGCCAGTCGTGCCGTCGCCCCCCTTGGCGAATTGACCGTTGAGGAAATCCAGCAGGACCTTGCGGTTCTGCGTCCCGCTCCCAGCGGAGACGATGGATATCTTACTGGTAGAAGGAAATGCGCATTCGCCACCGCCGGTGGAGTTGGCGTTGGCCACGACACTACTGTCAGCCGGCCGCAGGTACAGATAGGCGAACTCGTTGGCGCCAACCGTGATGACCACGGGATCGGTGGCCGGGTCGCAGTCGTTGGCCAAGAGAGCCAGCTTTCCAATTTCGATTCCCTCGAATCCCGCCGAGGAAAACTCGATGGGCTTTCCCGCTTGCTGAGGCTGCTGCTGCTGCTGCTGCTGCTGCTGCCCTTGACAGGCGAGCACGCTAGTGGCGAGCACCCCCAACCCAAGAGTTCTCAGAATGTGCTTCTTTTCGAACATAGCGTGTCCTCCTTCAGTGTTTAACGGCAAAGACCCTGAGCAGGTTTCGTGCCACCTCGGCGCAGCGGGTTTCATCCATCACCCGCAGCGAGAGGGAACCGACCTTCTCAGCAGGGATCTACGGCTCGTGGGCGAAATCGGTTAAGGCGAAAAGGAGGGAAAATGTTCAAGATCCAAACCGGACAATTCGGGCTGGAATCACGGGATATTGACGGTCCTGCCAGGTTTGGCATACGGAGATCCGACGCTCTGGCCAAAAGTCGCGCACATGTGATCGCAGGTGCGTGCTCAAGATGAAGATCGTCTCATCCGATGCAGGGGTGTCAGGAGCTCTCACCCCTATGAACGAAGCCAGCAAACCCGCGCCTAGCAGGAGCCTTTGGAGCGTCAGAAGACTGGCGCTGGTGTTTACTGGTATCGTCGTTGGGCAGGCCGTCCTGTACGGCCCCGCGCTCGTAGGTTCGAAGATCCTCTTGCCACTTGGCGTTCTCGCTGAACAGAACAAATACATCCCCCACTCCCCTGGGGCGCCCGAGATCGCGTCCCCCAAGCCGGTCTTGATGGATCTTCTGGCAATTACCGAGCCGGACCGGCGCTTTGCCGCCAAGGAGCTCGCTGCTGGCCGGTTTCCGCGCTGGACACCGCACGAGTTCGGGGGCGTTCCGTTCACCTGGCCCAAATACTCGCCGTACTTTCTTCTGACCGCGCTGTCCGAATCGCCGTTCTTCCTGGCGTGGGTGCAGGTCTTGGGTGCGCTCGTGGCTGGATTTGGCGCGTTCGCATTTTGCGTGCGCGTTCTGAAGCTGAGTGCCTGGCCTTCGATCTTGGCTGCCTGGTGCTACCCGCTCACAGGATGGTTCGTTTTGTGGCAGGGCTACGCTGCCGTGGTGCCGGTCATTGGGCTACCATGGATCCTCTACGCCATCGATGGGACGGTTCGAGGTGTCCGTGGCGCGGGCATCGGCCTCGCCGTCATCACCGCTTTGGTCCTGGTTTCAGGAAACCTCGATGTTGCCGGTCAAGTGCTGCTCGTTGCAGGGCTCTTTACATTGTGGTGCGTGTGGGACGTGCATCGCCGCCGCAGCCTTCGTTTCTTGGCAAGCAAGGGTGGCTTGACGCTCGCGCTGGGGTTCGGGCTTGGTTTCCTTCTGGCGGCGCCCAATATCCTGCCCTTTCAAGAGTACGCAAACACCAGCATTCGCCTAGCCCGACGCGGAAACGGCGTGGAGGAGCGTCCGCCCATCGGGCTCATGGCCCTGCCCCAGATCGCTCTGCCGGACATGTACGGAACCTTCGCCGAGAATGGCACCTGTCCATTGCTGGAAGCGAGTCAGAACAATCAACTCGAGAGTCCGGCGCAGATCTATACGGGATTGTTGGCTGCCCTCTTGCTAGCTCCCTGGGCATTGCGGGACCGACGGCGGCGTTCGGCCAGTCTGTTTCTCTTCGGGCTTGCCGGAATCGGTCTCTCCTGGACGTTGAACGTTCCCGGTATGGTGTGGATTTTGCGGCTGCCATTCTTCAATTTGATGTCGCACAATCGTCTGGTCTTCGCTTCCTCCTTTGCCATTCTTGCCTTGGCTGCCATCGGGCTCGAAGATCTGCTGTTCAATCCAAGCCGTCGACGGGCGTGGTGGTGGGTGCAGATGGCGCTCTTGGTGGGGTTTCTGGGCTGGTGCATTCATCGCTCGCAGGTGTTTCCCGAGCCGCTTGCTACGGAGTTTGAAAAGCGGGTCCAGAACGGAAATCCCGATATTTGGGTCCCGACTTTCGAGGCGGTTCGGGTGGCGAAGGTGTGGTTCTCCGAGCGCTATGAAAAGGCCGCTCTCCTTTGCCTTGCCGGCCTTGCGCTCTGGCTGGTTTGGAGGTTTCGGCCGTCGCTGAGGCGTTTCGCCTTTCCGGTAGTCGGCATCCTGATGCTTGGCGATCTGCTCTCGTTCGACTACGGAAAGCGCGTGATGCACGATCCGCTGCTCTACTATCCCGAGGTTCCGGCGCTTATCGAGATGGCCAAGGCAACCCCAGGTCGTGAAGTTGCCATCAATTGCTTGCCGGCGAATATGGGGCAAGCAGTGGGACTCATGGATATTCGCGGTTTCGACTCTGTCGATCCGGAACGCTGGCTGAAGTTGTTGTGGACAGCTTCGGGCACGGAAGGCCAACATTCCGACTACGCGGCAACCCAGAGGTTCGAGCCCCGATGGAAGATCGTGCCGCCCGACGAAATTCGCTTTCCGGAAGTTCTCGACATGCTTTCCGTGCGCTACGCGATCTTTCGCGGCAGCCCCCTGCCAGGCGTCAAGCCGCGCTTTCGCAGCGAAGACTACTGGATCCTCGAGAATCGACACGCCCTGCCTAGGGTGTTTGTCCCCAAGCGGGTCGAGGCGGTCAGCGATGAGGAAACGCTTCGCAAGCTGGCACTCCCCAGTTTCGACGCGCGCGAGGTGGCCTACGTCGATTCGCATATGTCGATGTCCGGGACGATTCGCGGCACGGCGGCAATCAGGGAGGAGATTCCCACGCGCATCGTGGTCGACGCCCAGATGCAGATGCGGGGACTGCTGGTGCTTGCCGATAACTGGGACAAGGGCTGGCGTGCCTATGTCAATGGCACGCCGACACCTGTTGTGCGCACGAACTACTCCATCCGCGGCGTCGTCCTCCCTGCGGGTTCAAGCAGGGTTGAGTTTCGCTATGAATCGCCAGCACTCGCGCGCGGTAACGTCTTGGCTATCGCGGCCATTGTGACCTTGCTTGGGTGGGCCACCGCTCTCGAATGGCGCCGTCGCAAACGCGCACGCGTGACCGGACCGACCTTGAGCCAAGTGCCGCGCGTGCTGCCCGCAGCTCGGGTTGGGTGAGCGGTGCGCCCAACAGCAGCGTTGGGTGGAGGACGTCCTCTCAGAAGGTCACATGCAGGACCACCGGCTGGCCCAGGTCCTCGACCACGTGAACGCCGTTGCCGCTGAAGGTGGCACTGTTCCGCAGACAGGGATAGCTCGAGGGCAGCAAGCTTGCCAAGGGATCGGCGGCAGTCTTTAGGGTGCAAGTGTCGTTGGTGACGGAACTGTTCGCGGCAATAGTCGTCAATCCAGCTTGCGCAAGGATTTGCGCGGTTCCATTGTTGATAGGGTAGGAGCCGTCGAGCAATACGATGATCCCACCCGTGGTGACGAAGGTCTTGAGGACCTTCGTCCAAGACTGCCCCAGCTGCATGAGGATGCTGTTGGTGGCCAGCGATTGACTCTGGATGAGAAAGACGTCGGCCGCGGTCAGTTGCGAGACGATGTTATCCGCGCTGGCCGCGCTGAGGGCCACCGAACGGGCGAGTGCCGTGGCGAAGCCCGAAATGACCACGTGGGTGTTGCTCACGGCGTTTGCACCGGCGACTCCCACGTATTCCGCGAGTTGCACCGGGTCGGCTTGTGCCAAGAAGACGGCGTTGCTGAGCAGTTGATTCATCGGCGTGTTGCTGGACGAGAAGTCGTGTCCGATCACGACGATGTGACCAGCGGTGCTTGCCTTGCAGACGCCAAAGCGGCAAGCGCCGGTGGCGCAGAGCTGGCCGCAGCCACCGCAGTTGGCGGGATCGGCTTGGGTGTCGGTGCATTGTGCGTTGCACGACGTTTGTCCCATCGGGCACGTCTGGCACCTTCCGTTCGTGCAGATCCTGGGCGAACAGTCGTATCCGCAGCGACCGCAATTGGTCTGGTCAGTTTGTACGTCGACACAGATATCGTTGCACAGTGCCTGTTGGTCAGGGCAGGAGGACTGCGCCTCTGGTGCGCTGTCCGCGGCGGGCGCGTCCGTGCCTACTGCGTCGTTCGCCTTGGCGTCCGCGCAGCCTTGACAAGCGCTGTCGGCACTGTCGCTGCCAAGACGGACTGGATCTTTGGCGGCGTCGCGCACGTCGGTGGTGTTGCTGGAAGACGAATCGCGTGTGTCGCTGACTGCCGTGTCACGCGTGTCGACGGGTGCGTCGTTCGATTTCACGAGCCCGGCATCGCTTGCGTCAGCGGCGCGTCCGTCCTGATGGGCGGCAGTCACCTGGTCCGCCTGAAGATCATCGGCCAGGTCGAGCGTTGCGGTCTGGACCTCGCCACCTTCATCCAGACTCGTCCCTCCATCCAACGACTCGCCGGCGTCCAGCGCCCCGCCCACAGTGCCTGCTTCCTGGACCCCGGCCTCTCCGGTCGCCAGGTCCAAAGCGCCAAGGTCGTAACCACCGCCATCCATGGCGCAGGCGCCTGGCGCGCAGCGATTTCGGCAGTCGGAAACGCCATCCACGCATTGGGTACCCACCAGGGGATCGAGGCAGCCAGGCAGCAACAAGAAGGCCAAGAGGGCCAAAGCTTTTGCGCGCTTCATGACCTCTAGCCTTCAGACAAATGGCTCAGTTGACTTGCCGCTTTGGGAAGCCTCATCGAGGTGTTGCTCGCCAGTTTTGCCGCAGTTCTTGAGTCGGCGGCGGCGAAACCGTTGGACCTCAGCGGTAAAGGGCCGTCTTCCCACCTGGTGGCAAGGGTCCAATGTCTTGCTGCGTGGCTGTGATGTCTGCCGTGTGGCGCGCTGGGCTAGCGCCACGAGCGGCGCGGCCCGAGCGGCTTGGCTTCTAGCCTTTCCAGCTTGCCACGCGAGCGACGGCGCATATTGGGCGAGGCACCCGCACCCTTGCCGATCTCGCGTCCCAGCTTCTGGATCCGCCCGGTGATGCAGCCATTGCACATGTCTGCGGTTTCGCGGATGCATGCCTTGGCGGGATAGATTTCGTAGTACACCCGATATTCAGGCGGCGTCATGTTGGGCATGACGATGTTGGCACCGCGCTGAAGCCCGAGCTCACGCCCCTCGGTGATGTTCAGTGTGGCCAGGGCCGTGGTGCTGGGAATGTTGGCGTCCGGACAGAGCAAGCGGGCCAGAGCGATCATCTTGTACGTCATGAGCTCGCTGGCTGGTACCTGGCCGGTGTCCTCGCTTGCCTCGGTCTGGCCGAACGGCGTGGCCGGATGGGCGATGAATGGGCCGACGCCAATCATGTCCAGATCCAGCTCACGAAAAAGCTCGAGGTCGCTGGCGAGATCCTCGTAGCCTTGGCCGGGGATACCGATCATGACGCCGCTGCCGACCTCGTAGCCGAGCGACCCGAGCTGGCGCAGCAGACTCATGCGTGAGGGCCGCTGCCCGCCGCGCGGCGGGTGCATGCGGGAAAACAGCTCGCTGTTGGACGTCTCGAAGCGGAGCAAGTAGCGATCGGCCCCGGCGTCGTGCCAGGCGCGGAGCTCTTCGAGCGTTCGTTCGCCCAGGCTTAGCGTGACAGCAACTGCGGCCTCGGCCTTGATGCGCTTCACGATCTGGGCCACGGACTGAAGGGTCAGGCCTTCGTCTTCGCCGGCCTGCAGCACGACGGTTCCGTAGCCGAAATCACGGGTCTGTTTCGCGCAGGCGACGATTTCGTCGGCGGTCATGCGGTAGCGAGTGACGTCGCGATTGCCCGCGCGCAGCCCGCAGTAGTGGCACTGACGCAGACAGTGGTTGGAGATCTCGATGAGCCCGCGTAGGTGGACCTCCTCGCCCACTCGCTCCTTGCGTACGCGGTCGGCCTCCCGCCATAGCTCATCGAGCCGCGCGGTGTCTGTTTCCGTGAGCCAGCGGAGGATGGCGGGGCGGTCGAGGGACAACGTCATGCTTTCCACTATTCTGGGTGAGGGCCGTACGCTTTTCCACCAGGTTCGTTTGGGGTCCCTGGGCTATATACTCCCGCTACCGTGAACCGCACCCCTGACCTCATTCTCGCCTCGGCCTCGCCGCGGCGGCGCGAATTGCTTGAAGACCTGGGACTGGCCCTCGTCATCCTACCTGTGGATATCGACGAGGCCGCGCGTGAAGGCGAACCCGTGCGCGACTACGCCGTGCGCGTGGCGGCCGAGAAGTGCGACGCCGCAGTTGCGCGCCAGGGCGCCACGGCATTGGCGGTGCTGGCTGCCGACACCATCGTCTCCATCGGCCATGACATCCTTGGCAAGCCCGCCGACGAGGCACAGGCCGAAGCCATGCTGCGGCGTCTAGCCGGACGCCGACACGAGGTGCTGACCGCCTATCGCATCCGGCTGGGCGAAACCATGGTCGAACGTCTCGTGACTACCTTCGTGACCTTCCGTTCCCTCGACGACAAGGAAGTCGCAGCCTACCTGGCTTCGGGCGAATGGCGCGGGAAGGCCGGCGCCTACGCCATCCAGGGCATCGCGGGCTGTTTCGTCACCGACATTCGCGGTTCGTTCACCAACGTGGTTGGGTTGCCGGTGGCCGAAGTCGTCGCCGATCTGCGCGCCCTCGAGGCCTTGCCTGGCTATCCGCCCCCGGGATTCGGAGCTGTGCCGTGACCCGCGCCGAGCAGATTGCCGCCAATCTGCGCGAGGTCCACGAGCGTGTAGATGCCGCCCTCCTGCACGCGGGCCGATCGTCTGAGTCCCTGCGCCTGCTGGCGGTCAGCAAGACCGTGCCAGCCGAGGACGTCGTGGCTGCGTTGGCAGCCGGACAGCTCGATTTCGCCGAAAGTTACGGGCAAGAGTTTCGCGACAAGCACGCTGCCGTGGCCAAGCTGGTCGCCGCAGCAGGCTTGCCATCGCCGCGCTGGCATTTCATCGGGCCGCTGCAATCCAACAAGGTCAAATACGTGGCCGGCAAGGTGGCGCTCATTCACTCGGTCAGCTCACTGGAGATTCTGGCCGAGATCGAACGTAAAGCCGCCGCGCTCGATGGGGTGCAAGCTTGTCTGGTTCAGGTCAATGTGGCTGGCGAGACGCAGAAGAGCGGCATTGCGCCCTCCGATCTGGACGCTACCCTCGACAGTTTTGCCGCGTACTCGCACGTTCGCTGCACGGGCCTGATGGTCATTCCGCCCTACCACGAGGATCCCACGTTGTCGCAACCGCACTTCGCGGCCTTGCGCCGGCTGCGCGATGAGCAGAGCCAACGGATTCGATCCAACGTCGTGCTGGCCAATCTCTCGATGGGTATGAGCCACGACCTCCACGTAGCCATCGCCGAGGGCGCCACCCTGATCCGCGTGGGCACCGCGATTTTTGGAGTCCGCACATGACTGCGCCCGTGAGGGAACCCGTGATTGAACCATCCTCGGCCGACAAGCAGCGATTTCTTGGCCTAGCCATCGCCGAAGCCGTGCGCGGTGCCCAGGCGGGACAGGGCGGTCCGTTTGGCGCGGTAGTGGTCAAGAACGGCGTCGTCCTCGCCAAGGCCGCCAACGCCGTGATTGCCAACAACGATCCCACCGCGCACGCCGAGGTGCAAGCCATTCGCGCTGCTTGCGCCGCGCTAGGAACCTTTCAGCTCGATGGCTGCGACATCTATGCGAGCTGCGAGCCCTGCCCCATGTGCCTGGGCGCGCTCCTGTGGTCCCGGCCGCGCGCAGTCTACTTTGCGGCCACCCGTGAGGATGCCGCCGCAGCCGGCTTCGACGATGCGGCTTTCTACGAGGCGCTGGGCAACGGCTCGGGCACCTCTACGATGGTGCGCGAGCGCGTGAGCTGCGACGGCGCCGAGGCGCCTTTCGTGGCGTATGCCGGGCTTCCGGAAAAGATCCGATACTAGGGTTTCCACCACAGCGCCGCCGCCGGGCCCAAGGCCCGGATCCTTCAGGGATGAAACTGGGCAGCCCCTCACCCGCCTCGCTGCGCTCGGCGACCTCTCAACCTGTGGCACTTCGGGACCTACCCGCCCTGCACCTGCCCCCGCGGCTTTGCCGCGCCCTCGCCCGCTGCGCGGGGCGAGGTGAGTTTCAGGTCAGAGACATGGAGAGTACAGAGGTCGGATGCAGAAGGGGTTCCGGAGCCTAGAGCCGAACGTCTTCAGTCCCCTCAGGCCTCTGTGCGCTCTGTGTCTCTGTGGTTAACTATCCGGATCCGCCCAGCCTGCTAAAATGCGCGCAACATGAACCGATTCTCAGCGCGCTCGTCGCTCGTGATAGCCGTGCTCTCGCTCGCCTGCGCGGGGCAGACTCCGCCGCCGCAGGCTCCTCGCGCAACCTCGATGCCTGATGCGGCCCGGCCTACCGATCCGCCAGGGTTTGCACCGCTTTTTGCCGGTGCCGGGCCGGCTCCTGCCGCCATGGGGCCCAGCAACGTGCGGCTACAAATCCGCGAGGCGATCTTCACCGCGGCCTGGACCGCGGTTCGCGACAAGGACTTCGACAAGACGTTGGCCGGGCTCGACTGGCAAGCCCTGCGCGCGAAGTACCAGCCACTGGCCATGGCCGCGCCCGACGAGCCGACCTTCTACCGCCTGCTCAACGAAATGCTGGGGGCGCTTGGCCAGTCGCATCTGGAGGTGCACGGACCTGGCGAGGAAGCCGAAGTGCAGGCCGACGAGCCTGAATTGACGAGACCGCCTGGCTCGGCCGAGGTCATCGAGGTTGGCACTGGCACGGGCGATCCCGGGATGGTGGTTCGCGCCATCGAAGGCAGGCCCACGGTGACTTGGGTGCGCCCTGAATCTTCAGCCGCGCGGGCCGGGCTGCGGCCAGGCTATGTGGTCACGCACATCGGGGGGCGCGTCGTGGGAGCATTGCCAGCGTCGTCGCGTCCGTTGCGCCCGGTGGAAGAGCGTTTTCGTCTACGCCGGCACGCCGCGCACCTCTTGTCCGGTCCCACCGGCAGCAAGGTCAGTGTGCGTTTTCTCGACGGCGACGACAAGGCGCACGAGACGATGCTCACCCGCGACCCACCTGCGCGGGCCGCGGTGCAGGCCCTGCTGATGCCGCCCATCGTGCCCGAGGTACGCATCTCGCACGTCGGCGAAGTGGGCATCATCGCGTTCAATTTCTTCCTGCTCGAACCCATCCTGGGCGAAGTACAGAAGGCCATCGAAGGCTTCCGGAAAAGCGGTGCCAAGGCCATCGTGTTCGACTTGCGCGGCAACCCGGGTGGTTTCGGTGGCATGGCTATTCCCGTCGCCGCCCGTTTGATTTCCAGCGAGACCAGCCTGGGCGCCATCCAGTTTCGCGACTTCACCAACAACCTGGTGGCCGCGCCTTCCCTGGGCCAGAAGCCCTTCGCCGGCAAGGTCGTCATCCTCACCGATGAGGGTAGCGCTTCGACTTCCGAGATCCTGGCCGCCGGGCTGCAAGAGGCGAAGCGCGCCATTGTCGTGGGCGAGAGCACCGTGGGCGCCGCCTTGGGCTCGACCATCGAAGCCCTTCCTGGCGGCGCCGTCATGCAGATCCCGGTGGCCGGTTTCAAAACGCCCAAGGGCATCGCCATCGAGGGACGCGGCGTCCAGCCCGACCGCCGCGTCCTCGAAACCCGCGCTGCCCTGCTGGCCGGCCACGATCCGGTGCTCGACGAGGCGCTGGTGCTGGCGCGTTCAGTGAAGTAGCGGGCAAACACGGCGCGCGCCTCGTGGTGTCGGGCTAGTTGCAGCTCGCGGGCTCCGTGGTCTGGCAAGCAGTCGGCGTGGCAATGCTGTCACCTCCCGTGAAATCCTTGCAGATGCACAGCTTCTGGCAACATCGGGCGCCTTTGACGAAGGCGATGCCACAGGTGTAGCCGGAGGTACACGTCTTGTCGCTCAGATTGGTAGAATCCCGCAAGACGCCGTCGCAATCGCTGTCCGTTGAACACTTGGCGGTACAAAATGCGGCCGTGTCGACCGTGGCGCTGGCGCCGGCAGTTGATTGGCCGACAGGTTTGAGGCAGAGGTGTGTCGCGCATTCGGGCGCCGCCGCGTAGAACGCCCCTTGGGCAGGGCCGGCGTCGTCCCGGACA
>Ga0265342_10003501_pt1 | contig 12844 bp, 11 predicted proteins | sample 4CB327metaG_FD_203125 | JGI IMG/M metagenome (GOLD analysis project Ga0265342, IMG submission 203125) | Rhizosphere microbial communities from Carex aquatilis grown in University of Washington, Seatle, WA, United States - 4-CB3-27 metaG | ecosystem: Host-associated > Plants > Roots >...
CGTAGTACCGGTCGGCCTGCTCGGGGTGGCGGGCCAGCAGGGCCACGGTGGCGCGCGGCTCGCGACTCGGCAGATCGCGCAGCGCCTCGGCCAGAAACGCCACGGCCGCGCCCACCGAGGAGAAGCGGAACCCTTCGACAGGCGCCCCGCTGCGCGGCGCCTCGGGTACGATGTCGTCGGCGAGCGGCCCCATGGCCTGGCGGGCCAGCGACAAGATCTCGCGGGTGGATCGATAGGCGAGGCGCAGGGGTTCGACAGCCACGTGCTCCAGTGCCAGGTGGCCGAGCACGCCGCGCCAATCCCCGAAGCCGTTCTCCAGGAACAGCTTCTGCGACGTGTCGCCGGCCAGTGTGATCGAGGGGCTCGCGGCCTTTGGCGACGCGGGCGAGCGTCGCCCCGCCCTGCCCGTCCGTCCGATCAGCACTGACAGTCTCATGGGCGACAGATCCTGAGCTTCGTCGACGAACAGGTGTGCGAACGTCTGCTTCACCCCGCACAGCAGCTGATGCCCGTGCAAGAGGATGGCGACGTCGTCGAGATCCAGCAGCGCCCGATCGTCCTCCGTACGCAAGCCGTCGATTCCGGTGTCGCCGCGGATGTTCTGGTCGTCCTCATCGTCACCGAGCGCGCCCTCCACGCGGCGCACCCCCTCGGGCAGATCGCTGTCGACGGTCCGCTGGCTAGGCCTGCGCTCGCCCAGCGCAACCGCGACGTCATTTTCCTCGGGTTGGCTAGCCCTGCGCACGATGGTCTTGCTCACTGTCCGCGATTCGCGCGGGCGCTCGCGCGGATCGCGGGCCGCCACCGCCACGACGCGATCGACCATGATCCGGTGTGCTTCGACGATGTCGCTCTCCGAGACGGGCATCTCGGGTGCGTCGCGCAGCAACGCCATCAATCGCGTTCGATCGGTCAATAGATCCGCCCACAGCTCGACGACCGCCCGCGCGTTGCGCTTGCCCACATAGGCCGCGGCCCTGCGCTCCAGCTCGTGCAGCAGCGCCGGATGACTCTTGACCCGCCTGACGGAGGGAAGAGCCTCATCGATGACCTCCGCTCGCAGCCAGGGGATAGCCGCGCGCAGCTCCTTCTCTGCCCAGCTGGCGAAGACCAGGACCCGAACGCCCTGGATACCCAGCGACGGGAGCACCTCCCCGATATACGCCGCCAGAGCGGCCCCATACGTCACGACCACCATGCGCGCGGGAGGAAACTTGTTCGGATAGGTGAAGGCCAGATAGGCCAGGCGATGAAGGCCGACGGTGGTCTTGCCACTGCCCGCCCCGCCCTGAATGACCACGACGCCGGCATCGCGCGCCGTGACGAGATCGAACTGGCGCGAATCAATCAGCGCCGCGATCTCTGGCAGGTGCCGATTCAGCGCCTGAACACCGACGGGGGCGGCGCCCAGGACACCCCGTGCGCGCCATTCCCGGGTCGGGCTGGTGCTGGTCTGCTCGCCGCCGGCCAGCTCGTAAGTCGCCACCTCGTGACGGTCCCAAAGAGCTCCGGCAGGATCTTGGGTATTCGCCCCCGGGCGCCGCGTCCAGATCCCCTGTGGGCTGGCGATGCGCACCAGGACACCGCCTTCGATGGTCAGTGTCCGCCGAACCAGGATCTCGCCCTCGAGGTCGCGATCGTCGAACCGCTCCTCATAATCGCTACCCTCACCGTAGCGGTAGAAGAGCTGGCTTATGGGCGCGTGTCGCCAGTCGACGATGTTGATGCGGCCCTTGGGGTCCACAAACGTGGCGCGCCCGATCAGCACGTCGCGCTCGATCAGGCCGCGCCCTCGGACTTGCTCGCGCAGGCGCAGGTGGCCGAAATAGGGAGACGCGGGATCGACCAGGATGGTTTGCAGATCGGCGCGTGTCAGCGAAACTTGTTGAAGCCGTTCCATCTGCGCCACCAGCTGGGGAACGTCCTCCAGACGCGCTTCGCCGATCTCATCGCGCAAGGCCACCAGCTCTTCGTCGTAGCGGGCCCGCGCCTTGACCCCGGGGCCGTTCGCCGCGGCGGCCCCTCGGCCTGACGCGATCGGCCGTGGCGACGATAGCGCGTGGTCCGCCAGGCTGCGCAGCACGCGTGCCAGGAGCTTCTCTTCTTCTGCAGGGATTTCGGCAGGGATCTCGGCAGCCACGGCGCATGAACGTAGCGCATTCGTTGGTCAGACGGTCGAACCGCCTTGACTCCGGGCCGCATTGGGCTAGAAACGCGCCTCCCGGTGCCGCGGCGAAGGTTCGCCTTCAGTTTTCTGGGAGACGACCGACCATGTCCGCGATGACCCCTCCGAAGAAGAGCACGACGTCCGCGAAGGAGAGCGAGCGCAACAAGCGCGAGCTCATCGCGATGGGCAAGGCCAAGGGCTTCCTGACGCACGACGACGTCAACGATCACATGCCGGAGAGCACTCTGTCATCCGATCAGATGGACGACTGGCTGTCCGCGTTTTCAGGCGAAGGCATCGAGCTCGTCGATTCGTCGCCCAAGGTCAAGGTTCCTGGGGAGACGACGCACGGAGCCGTGCCCGACGACGACGAAGACGAAGAGGTCGCGGCGAACAAGGAAGAGGCCAAGGACGAAGAGGACGGCGACGGCTACTCCACGACCATCGATCCCGTGCGCATGTACCTGCGCAAGATGGGCGCGGTCTCGCTGCTCACGCGCGAGGGCGAGATCGAGATCGCCAAGCGTATGGAGGAGGGCGAACGGCGCGTGCTGCAGGTCGTGCTGAACTCCTCGGTCGCGATCGAGGAGATCCTCACCCTGGGCGACAAGTTGCGCGGGCAGACGATTCGCGTCAAAGAGGTCGTCAAGGACGCAGACGAGGAGGACGCCGAGTTCGACGAGCAGTGGCACGTCGAACGCGTTTGCAAAGCCATCGACCGCGTTCGCCGGCTCTTGAAAGAGCAGGAGAAGGTCGCCGAGAAACTGGACGCGGAGGTCGCGGAGGCCGCCAAGAAGAAGCACCGAGGCCAGATCAACGACTTCAAGCAGCAGATTCTGGACGCCCTCCAGAAGATGCGCCTCAGCAAGAAGCAGATCGACGCGATCGTCTTCAAGCTCAAGGAGTTCACTGGCCGCATCGAGCAGGCAAACGCCGAAATCAGAGCCTGCGAGAGCAAGTCGGGGCTGTCTTTGAAGGAGCTCCGCCACACGCTGCGTGAGATCCGTTCATCGCCTGCGAAACAGACTGCCATCGCCAAGAAGCTCGGCATCCGCCCCGACGAGATAGAGGCGATGTCGCGGGTCGTCGCGGCGGCGCAGAAGCAGATCAAGAAGGTCGAAGAAGAGGCGAAGCTGACGGAAGCCGTCTTGCGCGAGACCGTGCACGAGATCCAGCACGGCGAGCGCATGGCCGAGAAGGCCAAGGCGGAGCTGATCAAGGCCAACCTGCGCCTGGTGGTGTCGATCGGGAAGAAGTATACGAACCGAGGCTTGCAGTTCCTGGACATCATCCAGGAGGGCAACATCGGGCTCATGAAGGCCGTTGACAAGTTCGACTACAAACGCGGCTTCAAGTTCTCCACGTACGCGACGTGGTGGATCCGCCAGGCCATCACCCGCTCCATCGCCGACCAGGCCCGCACGATCCGCATCCCGGTGCACATGATCGAGACGCTGAACAAGCTCATCCGCACCAGCCGCTACCTGGTGCAAAAATTGGGACGCGAACCGACGCCCGATGAGATCGCCGAGAGGATGGAGCTGCCTCTGGACAAGGTCCGGAAGGCGATGAGGATCGCGAAGGAACCGATCTCGCTGGAGACACCCATTGGTGAGGAGGAGGACTCGCACCTCGGTGACTTCATAGAAGACAAGAGCGCGGTCTCGCCCGCCGACGCGGTCATCTCCATTGACCTGGCCGAGCAAACCCGAAAGGTGCTGGCCACGCTCACGCCGCGCGAGGAGAAGGTGCTGCGCATGCGCTTCGGCATCGGCGAGAAGTCTGACCATACACTGGAAGAAGTGGGGCAGGACTTCGAGGTGACCCGCGAGCGCATCCGGCAGATCGAGGCCAAGGCACTACGCAAGCTGCAGCACCCGTCCCGTAGTAAACGGCTCAAGCCGTTCACGGCAAACTAGCGCTCGCTCCGGCGAGAAGGGCAAGCCGGCTGCTCGCTCCCTAAAACAGCTGCAGCCTGCGATGCTCGACGAGCCGGCGGGCGTGGCGGTGATGGTGGGGCGCGCCGTTGTCGGCGACGACGTTTCCCTCGATGAGTTGTACGCCCCGATTGCCGAACAGAACCAAGCTCTGGGTGTTTTCGCCGGCCGTACCCTCGACCACGAGCACGAACTGGCTGGCGCTGCCGTCGTTGAACACGATGATGGTGTCGCGGCTGCCAGGGACGATATCGGAAGGGTTGCCGCAACAGTTGTTCGAAACCAGCACGCCCTCGCCACCCGCGTCCGCGTTGGGATTATCGGGAATGGCTATTCGGTTTTCGCGCACGGTGGTTTTGTCGGCGGCGAGCACGAAGATTCCGACCATGGAGAAGACATCGAACCCGTCGGGGATGGTGCCGTCGATGTCGTTGGCGAAGACGATGTTGTCTTCGGGACGGTTGACGGCATCACCAGGGCCGCCGGGCGCCGCGACGTCGCCGCTGGCGGCCTGGATGATTATTCCGTCGCCGCCCGCGCACAGTCCTGCGGTGCAGTCGAACAACGTGAGTCCGTGGATTTCGTTGTGCGCGATGACCCAGCGATCACCCGCCGTATTGGTGATGGCCTGCACGGTGCCGAAGAATCGGTTGCCAGTGATCTGAACATCGTTCGCGAACCGGGCGAAGACGCCGAAGGCCAGCGGGTCGAGATCGCCGGCGGTCACTCCGCGGCCGTCGAAGTGGAAGCCCTGTATACGCGTCCCGCTGGCCTGACTGGCGCCCGCCACGCCAGGCAGGACGAAGCCGGCGCGCAGCCCGCCAAAGAGCTCCGGTCCAGTCGGGCAACCGACGATGGTCGCCTCACCATGACCATCGATTGTGACCATCCGGTCGATAACGGCCCCGCAATAGCGCCCGGGCGCCACGCTGATCTCGTCGCCGGGATTGGCCGCGTCGATCGCTTGCTGGATCGTCGTGTACCGCCCAGGGACACGCCGGATCGTTCCGGCCCGAGCGGCGCTATCTAGAACCGCGCACGCCAGGACCATGGTCAATGCACCCATCACCACGCGTCTGCCGAGCTTCCGAGCGTTGAACATCAGACACCCCCGCCGAAGATCTTGGGCAGTAGGGTACGGGATTCTTCCCTGTCACGTCAAACGTCGTCAGATCGCTCCGACGGCCGCGGACCAAGTGGGCGGGAGCGTCGTCAGACTAGCTCGACCTGGACGCAGCTCGCATCGATGCCATCCGCCTATGGACCGCGGTACTTCGCGTCGGCGGTGCCTCCGCAGTCGAAGACGTCGGCAGCGTCGTCCAACGGGTGGGCATCGGCGCCGCATGGGCAGCAAGCGACCGAACCACCGCCCGGTCCGGGCGGGATGCCCCGGCATTCCGCGGGCGGTGACGGCCAGGGGCCAGGACCGGGCCCGCCACAGGCAACGGCGTATTCGTTGGGATGACACAGATCGAGACAGTTGCCGAAGCTCTCGCCGACCACGCCACTGAGCCCGGGACATTGGGTGGCATCATCGCTGAGGCAAAGCTCTCCGCCGCCGTCCGAGCCCGAACAGGCGAGGAACGTGCGGGCGGCCACGCACTGAACCACCGACCCGTCGATTCGATCGAGGCTCGGCGACCAGCCGCAAGCGGCGAGCACCGGGCCGGCGTCCACGGCCGTCTGGCTGCGCGTCGATGAGCACCCCGACCCGACGAAGGTTACCGCGAGCGCGAACGCAGCGAACCGAAGACCATCACGGACCACCGTCATCGCATCTCCTTTGCTGGAATGCGCGTTCCTCGGATGCACGCCGCCCCACGGCAGACCTCAGCGCTTGTTGCAACTCGGTCGCGCCAGGTCTCAATCGATCCCCACCCCCGTCCACTCCTCGCTAAGCCCCCACAGCCGCTCCGCCGCGTCGGGATCCATCGCCCACGGCCGCACGCCGCCGAGCTGGGTTGCATCGGCGGCGACGGGGGTCGCGATGTCGGCATCCTCGCAGTAGACACCCCCCATGCCATCGAGCTGCGGGCTGGTCGCGCACCAGATGCTGGTGGCGGCGCCCTGCTCCGTCGTCTTGTACGTCGAGCCGACCAGACGCGCGCGGATCGCCTGCAGCTCCTCGGCCGGGAGCGAGCGCACGAGATCGGTCATGACGGCGCCCGGGTGGGCCGCGAAGGCACGGACCCGATGCGCCTCGCCGCGCGCGTCCAGGGCCAAGGCGAAAAGAGCGTTGGCGGTCTTCGACTGTCCGTACGCGATCCACTTGTCGTAGGGGCGCCGCTCGAACTGCGGGTCGTCGAAGTCGATGCCGGCGCGGCTGTGCCCGCGAGAGGAGAGCGACACCACCCGGGCGCCGTTGGCCGCCCGCAAGGCCAGCCAGAGGCGCGCCGTCAGCTGGAAGTGGCCGATGTGGTTGGTGGCCAGCTGCGACTCGAACCCGCGCGCGTCGCGCGCCAGCGGAGGCGCCATGATCCCGGCGTTGTTCACCAGCATGTGCAGAGGCCGGCCCGAAGCCACGAAGCGCGCGGCAAACGCGTCGATCGACGCGGGATCGAGGAGGTCGAGACGATCGACCTCGACGCGCGCGAGTCCGGCCATGGCCGCGCGCGCCGGCTCCAGGACCCGGGCGCCGACCACCACCGTCGCGCCGGCCTCGACCAGCGCGCGAGTGGTCGCAAGGCCGATCCCCGCGTGACCGCCGGTGACGAGGGCGAAGGCGCCACTCAAGTCGCGCCCGCCGAGAGCCTCGCGCGCAGTGGTCTGCTCACCGTATCCCGAATGAATGGGCGCCTGCTTGCTTCGCATGCGTGGAAATCTAACCGGCGGTGCGATCAGCGCTCGTCAAATCGGAATCTCCGGCGAGACGACCGCAAGTCGACGGGCAAGGTGCTGCTGATCTGACACTCGATGCGCGTCGGTACTGCGCACGACGAGATCGGCTGCAGGCGCGTTGACGAGGCCTTCACGCAAACCGTCGGCCACGATATCCGAGACCACGCGATCGCCGACGATGAGCGGCAGCTGGTTGAGGTAGATGCGATCTTGAAAGCGCACAACGATGGACATTGCGCGCGCCACCGGCAGGCTCACCGCCGCGTCGAGCCCCAGGAAATCTCCTCCTGCTCCGAACGGAATGGCGCGAGGTCCCGGCGGCGAGAGCGTCGCGGACGACTGGGACGTTGCGTGGTCGCTCTCGCGTCCCACGACAAGCGCGATCTCCATGTCACGCCCGGGGCCGAACCACGCACCGGCGAGTCGCGGCAACGCGAGTGCCAGGCTCGCCCCCACCATGCCTCGCCACAGCTCAGTCGTGAAAGAGCGCGTCGGCTTCGCTCCAGTTCGACGCCGTGACGTCCGGGGTGCCCCCGCTACACCCGGCCAACAGGATTGCGAGCAGCACGAATGGTGCGCGCACGCGGCAGGCCCCCTGCCCTGGGCAAGACCTCCGAGTCATTGCGACACGTGGCTTCATTCCATGTTCCCCTCTGCAAACACGCAACTCGCGATTCGAGGGAAGTGTTCAGCGCGCTGAGCCCGCGGAGCCCCTTTGCCCCTGTTTGCTTACACATCTATGCCCTCGAGTCGCCAGGCTTGTGCGAGGCGGTCGCGGCAACCTTGTTCGATGACGTCGGCATGCCCGACGAGCAGACGTTGGACCGGTCGCTCCAGCATCGAGCGGAGGGAGCGCGCAGCCGCGGTCTTGTCCGGAATCTTCCTTCTGACGTCGGGAGGTACGCGCACCCGGCCGTAGAAGCCGGTCAGGCGCGCGGCACAACGCACAGTCCAGTGGTCCCTTGCGCCCGCACAAAGGACAACGTCTGCGCCCAGCAGAGTGTGCGTTGGTCTATGGTAGAGCACCGCTTCGTCGAGAAACGGCACCCCCAGAAGTGGCAAGGTCTCGAATTCTGGAACGTCCTTTCCAAATTGGGGGTCGTTGATATCTAGGTGAAGTCTCAATGCCTTGTTTCTCTTTAGCGCCGACGCCGGCCCCACCACCCGTGCCTCGGGGAAATGGGCCGCCGCCGCGGGGGTCCCGAGATGATGAAAGCAGTTGGGGACCACCAGCCAACGCACGGGGCCGAGGGCGCGTAACTGCTCCGCCAACGCATCGGTGGGAGGCGCCGGACTGTGTACGAGCAAACCGCCATCGTCGAGGCGGACGACAGTGGTGCGGGCGCGCAGCCGTACCCCGCCGAACCACACGGGGCGCTCTAGGATCCAGATCTTGTCGGCGACTACGGCAGCGAGAGCGCTCTTAGGCATGCGGACTGTCCTTGGTTTGTGTTTGGCGCTTCTCGGAGTCATCCCCACGTGGCTTCATTCCATGCTCCCCTCTGCAAAACACGCAACTCGCGATTCGAGGGAAGTGCTTCAGTGCGCTGCTCGCGTCTGACGGCCGCCTCAGAAATTCGTGACCCACATGAAGGGACCGTCAGAGTACGCCGGTGCCAGCCATGCGCCGGTGCGGACTTACTCGGTGGCTCATGGGTTGCAGCCGCTGGTGGGGATGCGTAGCCGCTGTTTGCCATCAAGCGTCGGAGTGACCATCACCGCGCTGGCTCTGGGAAGCCTGTCGCTGGGATGCGGGTCGATCAGCCCGCTCCCGATCGGAGGCGACGGCGGTCACAACGGCACGGGAGGATCTGGAATGGGCGGCGATCAGACCGGTGGTAGCGACGGCAGGGGAATCGGCGGCGCAGGCGTGGGCGGCGCGGGCGGCAAGGGGACCGGCGGCGCGGGGATGGGCGGCGCCGGCGGCAAGGGAATCGGCGGCGTAGGCGTCGGGGGCGCGGGCGCGCGTGATGCGGGCGGCTGTATCTGCCCCGCGATCTTCCAACCCGTGTGCGGCGCGGATGGCGTGACGTACGCAAACTCTTGCGAGGCAAACTGCGCGGGTGTCACGATCGCCCACCAAGGCGCCTGTAGTACCGGCCCCGACGCGTCCATGCGCGGCTTCTGTAACGCCGACGCCGACTGCATCTTTCAACGGAGCGACAGTTGTTGCGGCTCCTGCCTGGCGACCACCGATCAACCCATACCGCCGGGCGCGGGGTGCGGCGGCATCGCGTGCGCGATCCCCCCTGGCGGCTGCAGCTGCGTCAACCACCAGTGCGCGCGCGGCGTCCTCACCACCGGGGCCTCCTGCAACGCCAAGCAGGACGCGTGCGGCAATGGCCTCAAGTGCTGCCCCCCCTGCGCGTTACCACCAATCGATGGAGGCCCTCAATGTCCGCCGGTCTGCACGGGTGTACAGAGCCTCAACGGACAGTTCATCTGCCCGCTAATCCCTTGAGCAGTCGACCGGAACGAGGTTCGTCGCTCCCGGCTCGAACCAGCGCCAGTGGTTCTCGCGCCACAAGAGCAGGTTGTGCAGCGAAGGCCGGTTGGGCCCGGCTTGCTTGTCCACGAGCCGCCCCACGTTCGACACCGTCCCCGAGATCGTGGCCAGGGCGGCAGGCTCGTAGACCGGGATGTAGTAGCGCACGAGCTCGGTGTCGCTCCAGCTCACGAAGATCCCGGCGTCGTTGGTGCGCCTGAGATTCGCGCCGCTACCGTATCCGAGGATCCCCGCCGCGTGGAATCGCGCCAACAGATCGGCAAGGCTCGCGGCGAGCTGCGACATCGGCGCCGTCTCGAGGGTGCTTCGATCGATAAAGAGCGTCACGATCGGCGGCAGGATCCCCTCTTGGTAGATCTCGTCAGTGGTGACGGCGGAGATGCTGTCGACGGCGAAGCCGACCTTCTGGATCGCCGCCAGGAAAGGCCCGACCAGCTCCTGTGCACGTTCACCCGGGTCGACGAAACGGAGCCGGAGCCGCGGGGGCACACGCGCCATGATCCGCTTCGCCTCCTCGAGCATGCGGGACGCTTCTTGATGCCCCATGATGCCGTAGAGGACGGCAAGATTGTGGAGGGTCACTCCCACCTGGTAGTGGGATTCCCCGAACAGCTGCTTCTTCATGACCAGCGCCAGGCGCAGCTCCTCCTCGGCCCGTAGATAGTCCTTCTTTCTGAAGTAGAGCGCCCCCAGCTGGTGGTGGGTCGCGGCGATCGATTCCTTGTTGGCCTTGAGGACGGTATCGGACAGCGACAGGATCTCGCGGTAGAGCGTCTCGGCCTGCTGAAACTCGTCCATTCCAAGATGCGAGCTGGCGATATTGTTCATCGCGGTATAAAGGTCGGCGGTCCGTTCGGGAAAATGCGTCTTGAGGATCGAGACCGCCTCCGCCGCCGGCGCCAGAGTCTCGCGATAAAGACCGGTGGCGCCATAGGTGGTCACTACCGCCATGAGGGTGTCGACCCTTTCGAGTGAGGGACGACCTTCGGTCTCTCTCAAGATCGCCAGGATCTTCTCGTAGATCGGGCTGGCCTTGCCGGGCATCTGGAGCTTGCGATAGGCCTCGGCCGCTTGGCGGAAGGCGACGACCTTCTCCTCGGAGTTACCCGGGAATTTTTTGTCGTAGGTCCGCACCAACTCCTCGATCGTCGCCTCTACCTCGGCCACGTCCTTTGCGTCCATGGAGACAGCTTGCCATAGAGGCGCTCGCCGCGGTCAGTAGAGAATCGCTTGCTCGTCCATAGCCGCGGTTGGCCGGGGGGTTGCCGGGATCTGGCTGCGAGGATTCGTCCAAGAACGGGACGACGTTCGCTTACCAGAGGCAATACGAGCACGCGCGCCATCGTTCGTGTGCCCGCCCGCGAGCGCCACCATTCCCTGAAATGAAATCCGCCTGTCGCATGCTTCGCACGTTCGCAGGGTGCCAGATCGTGCTGGCTCTTTCGGCTTGCGCCACGCAAGCCCCCGAGCCGTTACCGCAGGTGGCCCTCGCCGAGTCGGCCGGCGCGCCGACTCCCGCTCCCGCTATCGGATCTTCTCCATGCGCCCCGATCGACCAACCCTTCGTCGGCACTCTGTGCGTGCCGGGCGGACCGGGGCGGCATCCGGCGATCGTTTTCTTCGGCGGGTATGGCGGAAACGGCGACGCGCGGCGACTGGCGTTGGAATTCGCGGAGCGTGGCTTCGTCACGGCGGCGGTCTCTTATTTCGGGGTTGCTGGTGCCCCACGCACGCTCGTCGACGTTCCAGTGGAAATCGGCGTGGCCGCCGTGGCGGTGCTGGCCAGGCGCAACGACGTCGATCCGGCGCGCGTCGCCGTGATGGGCACGTCGAAGGGAGGCGAGTACGCGCTGCTGGTCGCGGCCACGTCCCCATCGGTGAAGGCGGTCATCGCCAACGTGCCGTCGCCGTTCGCCTGGTACGGGCTCGGCACGCGTGGCGTACCCACCGGTTGCTCCTGGGCGCGGGGTGGCAGGCCACTGCCGTGCGTGCCCGAGGACGCAAGCGCCAGCAAGGAGATCTGGAAAGCGATGAGCGCGGGCAACCCGGTCAGCTTCCGTGCCGCTTACGAAGCGGCGGCGCGCAATACCACCGCCGTCGAGAGGGCCCTCTTCCCTCTCGAGCAAATCGCCGGTCCAGTCCTCTGCCTGTCGGCGGCCGACGATCAGGTGTGGAATTCGTCGGCACAATGCGAGCTCGCGATGACCTATCTGCGTGGGCACCATCATCCGTTCGCCGACCGCGCGGTCTCCTTCCCCGGTGCCGGCCATGAGTACCTACTCGCTCGGGCCGGCACAAGCGCCGCGATGAACACCGCTCCAATGGGCGCCGGCGGCCGCATGGCTTTCGGCGGAGCCCCCGAGGCAGACGCCCGCGCAGCCCAGGCCGCGATCGAGGCCATCGATGACCTTCTCCTTTACCGGGGGGTCGACGAGCACCGCCTACGCTGACATCACCGCGCGCGCGAGGGCGCCGCAACTGCCCTTCGATGCCGCCGCCGATGCCAGACTGGCTGGCCCCGACGGCGGATTCACCAACACCTGCGTTCATCGAAAACACCATCCCTTCAATTCGCGCGGGCTTCGCGGCCTGAGGCGCGCGTGGCCGTCCGGACGCAAGGGGTCGTCGTACGAGCGCACCTCGGATCAACCTGGGAGGGATGTTCCTCAGCGCGGTTCGCTCATCTGTGCCGAGCGCCGGCGGCTTCCTGGGACGGCGAACTCGACGAGTCCTTCATGGAGACGCTCGCGGCGGCCACCGCCTCCGAGCCGCTTGAGAGCGGCGGTTGACCGCCGCACCGCCGAAGATCCTGAAAGGGCGCGACGTCGCTGGACGCTGATGAGCGCCTGCTCGGGAACACGCGCGCGGTTTCAGCGTTACATCCTCGATGAGGACGCAGGCGATCAGGCCCGCGCGCCAACACGCCGTGGCGCGCCTCGACCCGGGAATGGCGATATACGGCCCGATCAGACATCGATGGGAGCACAACAAAAAAACTGGGCGCTTCCGGTGACGGCTTCTTTTTGTGATCGACAAGGGTCGGCGGCTCTGGGTCGTTCAAACGAACACCACCGGCAGGAGCCACAGCCTCGCTGTCACCGTCGAGGACGAGACTTGCAAGGTGCTAGCGCACCACGAGCTGACGCGGAAGCGCGCCGCCGTTCGTTGGAACTTCTGCTGTGACCCCATCGGGTCATCGTGGGGGGCGAGATGGGCGGTTGCTGACAGTGGTCGAAGTAGCGGAGGAGACTCGCTCCTGGCCCTCACCTCACTGGATCTGAGCCGACGCTGAGGCCAATATGCCAGCCTGATCGACGTTCGGCGGGATACAAGCAGCAACCGCGCCTGCTCGCAGCTGGCGATTCCCCGACCCTCAAATAGACGACAGGAGCGAGA
>Ga0265342_10003508_pt1 | contig 12830 bp, 11 predicted proteins | sample 4CB327metaG_FD_203125 | JGI IMG/M metagenome (GOLD analysis project Ga0265342, IMG submission 203125) | Rhizosphere microbial communities from Carex aquatilis grown in University of Washington, Seatle, WA, United States - 4-CB3-27 metaG | ecosystem: Host-associated > Plants > Roots >...
CCGGCGGATTCTGGAGCAGGGTGGGGTGAAGGCAGTGAGATTGCCGCCGCAGAGCCCGAACCTGAACGCATTCGCTGAGCGATTCGTGCTGTCGATCCGAAGCGAATGCCTGGACCGGATCGTGCCGCTGGGAGAGGGCCATCTGCGACGGGCGATCTCTGAGTACGTGGAGCATTATCACCGAGAACGGAACCATCAGGGCCTCGACAACGAGCTGATCGTAGCGAACGAGGCCGTGAACGGCACGGGGAAGGTGGTCCGTCGAGACCGGCTTGGCGGTCTTCTCGGCTTCTACCATCGCGAGGCCGCGTGAAATGGGCCTGGGTGAGACCCGCGGCGGTGACGATCGGTTTTCGGCACACGACGCGGTGGAATGCTCAACTTCTACCAACGCGAGGCCGCTTGAGCGGTGCCGACGGATTCTTGGACATCACGGGCTCCTCTTCCCCGGTGGTGGAGGAGATAGCTCGTCACCTGCTCGACGGGAAGCGGCCCGTGACCCAACGGAGGCTCAGGACCGCCGCGGTAGCCGCGTCGGCCTGACCCAGCCTGGCCAGCCGCCTCCGCTGTTCGTCGGCTCCGAGGAAGACCATCGAGCCGGAGTCGTTGGCAACGTACCCACCCGCGGCCTCAGCAATCGTCGCCAGGCGCTCGGCCAACTCCGGCGTTCCGCAACAGGACAAGAGGACGTCGAAGACTTGGGTCGTGCCGTCACCGGAAACGGTCACCACTCGTTGACCATCGGGGCTGAAGGTCGCGGAGTAGACCGCCACTGGGTGTCGCAGTGGGCCGCCGACGGGGTTGCCGCTCTCCGTCTCCCAGACCTGAGCCGTGCGATCATTGGAAGCAGTCACGATCCGCTGACCGTCCGGGCTGAAGGCGGCGGAGTAGACGACATCACCGTGGCGCAGCGGCGCGCCGATCGGCACGCCGGTGTCCGCGTCCCATACCTGCGCGGTGCCGTCGCTTCCGGCCGTCACGAACCGCCGACCATCCGGACTGAACACCGCAGCCTGGATCCCCTTGCTGTGTTGCACCATCGGTCCCACTGGTCTGCCCGTACCTGTCTCCCAGGCCCGTACGCTGACCCGCACGTCGTATTCTTGCGCGGTGACGATCACGCGCCGGCTGTCCGGGCTGAAGGCCACGGACTTCGGCGATCCACCATACTTCACGGGCGTTCCCACGCGCTCACCGGTCTCGGCAGACCAGATCTGGGCCGTCTGCGAGCAGACCGTCAGAGCGCGGCGACCATCCGGGGTGAACTTCACGACGTTGACGTAATAGTCGTGCCGGATCGGAGTGCCAACCGGCTTTCCCGTGTCGGCATCCCACAGCTGTGCCGTTCCGAAGGAGCCGGTCAAGACGCGCCGACCATTTGGACTTATGGCCGCCGAGACCACTCTGTGATCGTGCTGCAGCGGCGGTCCCACGAGGTGGCCGGTATCGGCGTCCCACAGCTGTGCCGTGGTGCCCGATGCAGTCAGGACCCGGCGACCGTCGAGGCTGAACTCGGCGACCTCGATGCCAGCCTCCGACTTCACGGGCACGTCGACGAGGGTGCTCGTCGCAGCATCCCATCGCTGGACCGCATCGCTGGAGGCGATCAGGACGGTGCGCCCATCCGAACTGAAGCCTACCGAGCGCAGTTGTCCTTCGTGCCGGAGCGGCGGCCTCGTCGCGCTGGCCGGGAGCAACTCCCAGACGCGCGCACTGTTGTCCCAGGAACCGGTCACCACTCTCCGCCCCTCGGGGCTGAAGGCCGCACTCACGACGTCACGCTCGTGTGTCAGGCGCTGGCCCACCGGCAAACCCGTCTCGGTGTCCCAGACCTGCGCCGTCTTGTCGGAGGACGCGGTCACTACCCACCGCCCATCCCAGCTGAAGGCGGCCGAGAAGACTAGAGCCTCGTGAATCAGCGGCTTGCCCATGGGGCGACCGTCCGTGGCATTCCAGACCTGCGCCGTCCCGTCGGAGGAGGTGGTAACCACGCGTTGGCCATCGGGGCTGAAGGTCGCGAAGGTGACATCGCCACGATGCCGCATAGCTGCGCCGACCGGCCTGCCCGTCTTGAGGTCCCACACCTGCGCCGCGCCCGATTTCACGCTGAGGACGAATCGCTCGTTCGGACTGAACACTGCCGACTCGACCACCGCTCCGACCGGCAAGGTCGAACCCGAGCGCTTGCCGGTGTCCACGTCCCACAGTTGCACTGTCTCGCCGGACGCGGTGAGCACACGCTGACCGTCGGTGCTGAGCCTCGCCGAGCTCACGACGCCTTGGTGGCCCAGCGGTGGCCCAACCTTCTTCCCGGTCCCGACCTCCCACACCTGCGCCGTCCGGTCCCAGGATGCGGTGACCACTCGCCGACCGTCGGAGCTGAAGTAGGCGCTATTGACGCGTTGCGCGTGTCGAAGGGGAGGACCCACGGGCTCGCCGGTGGACGCCTCCCAAATCTGGGCGCTGCCGTCGTCGGTTCCCGATGCGGTCGCCACGTATCGCCCGTCCGGACTGAACGTGGCGAAGAACATCTTTCCCTTCTGCCGCAGGGGAGGACCAATAGGGCTCCCGCTCGCAGCATCCCAGACCCGCGCAGCTGTGGAACTCTGAGTCAACAAACGTCGACCATCGCCACTGAACTCTGCGGAGTACACCGCATTGTCGTGCACCAATCGCGCGTCCGGGGTCCACCAAGCCCTGTGGAGGAGCTGATCCGAAAGCCAGCTCGTGGCCGCGATCGATTCAGGGGCAGTTCGGAGCGCTCGGGCAAAGTACGCGGCGGCTTCCCCTGGTCGGTTCTGCCCAACCAGATCTGCGCCCGCCTGGACGAGCGCACGAGCCAGGGCGAGTTCCGCCTTCCTCTCGTTCCGCCGGGCTTGCCAGGCGGACAGGCTGGCGGAAGACGCGAACGCGAGGAGGAGCAGGACGACCAGGGCGACCAAGCGCTTCGCCTTGCGCCGCTGGGTGCGCTCCTCTCCCTGCAGCTCTTCCCACGTGAGCGGCTCGTACAGACGCAGAAAGACCTGCCGGAGGCATTCCACGAGCCGGGCCGTGAGCTCACGGCCGCGGGGACGCGCCAGGATCTCCGCGCGGTGATGCCGCAGGTCGATCCAGACAGGCTCGCAGCTCAGGTTGGACCGAGCCGAGGGAGGGAGCAACACCTCACGGATGTCATGCCACGTCCGACCCTCTCCTGCGGTGACGATGACAAGGATGGCTCCCTCGCGTGGACGGCTGAACCAGTGGTGCGCCTCGAGTTCGACGCCGGCGCTGCGCCCCGCCTCGGGCGAGGCGAGGAGCACGAAGTGTCTCGAGCGATCAAGTCGATCGAATAGGGCCTCCTCGAGGCTCGAGCCGGCCGGAAGCGCCGAGAGGTCTCGGAAGACCCGCCTCGCACGGAGCTTGTACCAGGGGCATAGGAACCTCTGGAGGGTAGACTGGAGGACGGGCGCGACCTCGCGGTCGGAACTCCAGCTGTACGACAGGAAGGCGTCGTATCGGACATCGAGGCCGGTCCAGAGCAGGTGCTGGGACCACTCGGGCAGTAGCCGGCGCCAGAGTCGACGGGGCGCCTTGTCGAGCTGGGCGAGCCCCTGCTCGCGAACGGCGTGCCGTAGTGCGGCGGTCTCGTGGCCAGCCTTCGCCATGAGCGGGATCGTGACCTCCACGATCCGGTAATGTCAAGCAGCGCTCGATCGGATAATCGGTACAGAGTCAGTGCCCGTGGGGTGCTTCGCGACCCCCATTGCGTGAACCCGTACGGTGGGTCGGTAAATCGTCGCCATGGTTCAGGCGGCCTGGCGGTAGTAGAAACTCAACACCCGCCCAGCCGAGACCGGCAGACGACCTTGCTCCGCGCCCCTTTCTCGCTCGTCGAGCCGGCCCGCGCCTCGATCAGCTGGCCCCCAAGCCCCTGATGAAAGCGCTCCCGATGGTAGTGGGCTATGAATTCGTTGATGACGTGCCGGAGATGTCGTTCGCCGAACAGCCAATGTCCTGCGAGCGCTGCCGCGTTGCGAATCAGGACATCTGGGACTTTTCCGGGTGCAAGTGCACCACATCGGAAAACGCTGAAGCTGCCGGCTGCTGGCCGTCGATTCGGCACTGGGCACAATCGAAGATAACCCAATCTGTCCACTACGTCGCACCGCGCCCCCCTATGCCCCCAGCGCGATCAAGTTTCGGCCCTCGACGCCCTCTACCCGGCTCTGCTGCTTTTTTGCAACCGAAAGAGCTACGGCTACATCTGACGCGTGGCGTCCAAGAATCCATCGGCACGGCTCATGCGGCCTCTCGGTGATAGAAATTCAGGATGCCGCCGAGCCGAGATCGGCAGACGACCTTGCCATGAGCACCCTTCTCGCTCGTCGAGCCGGCCGTCGCCTCGATCAACTGCCCACCGAGCCCCTGGTGAAAGCGCTCCCGATGGTAATGGGACAGAAACTCTTTGAGCAGGTATCGGAGGTGCCGTTCTCCGAAAATCACGAAGTGGCGCAAGCACTCGTCCCGGACCGTCTTCACAAACCTCTCGGCGTGCGGGTTGCAATTGGGACTCTGCGCTGGAATCTTCACGCACCTCACCCCTCGCTCCTTGAGCAGGGCCTCGAACGCCGCTGTGTACAGCGGATCCCGGTCATGAATCAGGTAGGTCGCGTTCCGAAGAAAACCGTCCACCGAGTCGGTCAAGTTGCGTGCCATCTGCTTCATCCACTGCCCATCTGGGTTGGTGGCGATCCCGGCGATCTCGACCAAGCGCGTCTGCACGACAATGACGAAGAACACCATGTAGCGAACCGTCCCCGTCAGACCGAGAGCTTCGACCGTGAAGAAATCGCACCCGCAAAGCGAATCCCAGTGCGCCTTCATAAACCGCTTCCACGTGTGTGTCTTCTTCCGCTCCGGCGCCGGTTCGATGCGGGCCTCCTCCAGGTAGTTCGCGACGGTGGTTCGGCCGATTTCGATACCCAGTCCCGTGCGCAAAGCGTCCCTGATTTTCGTGTAGCCCCAGGTCACGTTTCCCAGAGCTAGCTTGATGACTAGCTGGCGAACGTCCTTGGGCTTGGGCGGCCGAGCAGGCCTTCTTTCCGGGCTCCAAGCACTCTCTTGGGCGTTGGTGGGCGGAGACCCCGTTCCCACGAAAACGGGTATCATCGAAACCATGACCGCGTTGAGGCGGAGCTCCCGGTGTTGACTATTCTGTGCGTCCGTGGTCCAGGACGCCGAAGATGGGGCAGGGGTAGAATGGGCCAGCGTTTTCCAAGCGGGCGGTGATCTCTGCCGAGAACATGAGTGGTTCCCTAGCGTCCTCTCAGGGGATGAAACGGATGGGTCACCCACGGACGAAGTGAAACACTCGCCCTTTGATCACGTGGAACGCGTTGGTCGATAGCTCCCTCTTCATGGATACGCCGTCCGCTTGCGTGACGATGAACTCCGTGTCGCTGAGCCGCACGAGCAGACCCGGGGCGAGATCGACGATTTCGGACGCGAGACCAATGGAGATGCTGTCCTTGTCCGCAAGGGAGAGCGTCACCTCCCCCTTAGTTTTCCCGCTGCGAGTGTTCCCCTTTACTTTGGGGACCATTACAGAGCCGCTGTCGAGCTTCATCTGATTGTCTACTAGCTTGATACGCGCCCCTGCGAGAACCGTGACCTTGCCTTTGGGGATTTCGTCCAGCTTCCCATGGTCGAAATGGAGAATGACCTTCCCCTTGGTCACGTTGAGGTACGGTTGCTCAGCGAAGTGGAAGGGCGCTAGGTCCAGCTTCGCATCGGTCGGGATTACGATCGCGATGTCGATCTCGCCGGGTTTCGTCGAGTTCCGAACGAAGAGGTGGTAGCCTTCCTGCCCTTGCCCTGGCTGTGAGGGGAGGGTGATGGATCCGCCCGCCTCCACCATGAAACGTCGCAGTGCCCCTTCATTGTTGGCATCAGAGACGAAAGTTCTGAGCGCCTCAACTTGGGGCCCCTGCAGAATCCTTGTGAGATCGATCGCCGCATGTGCAGCGGCGAGGTGCTTGCTTCCCGGGTACTTGGCAAGGAAGGCCTTGTACTCGTCAATCTTGTCGGCGTCCTGGGCTCTCTTCCAGTCACTATCTTCGATCCGTTCCATCGCGGCGCTTGCGGCACCGGCATGCTTGCCGTTGGCGTGCTGCTCGAGGAATGCCTTGTACCCCTGGATGGTGTTGGCCCCCTCCGCCTTCTTCCAGTCGTTCCCCTCAGAGTTGCAGCCGGTCGGTCCGAACATCACGGTCATGCAGATACCTACGGCGACGAGCTTGGCGTTCCTTCGCACAACGTCCATTTGACTCCTCCACGGTCCCTTATATCCGAGGCAATCAGGGAAGAGCAAGTGGTCGGCTGCAAGCCGAGAGTCTCAGCCATCCTGAACGCTGGGGCGCACCAGCCAGCGAACGTCAGCCTGCGAGTAGCAAACGCGGGGGATCGGGTGCTGCGTTGGTGGCGCGAGAGGTGAGCAGGACGAGAGCAACATCGAAGTGGCGGCGGGCAACGGCAAGACCACTGTCGCTCTCGTCTACCTCCACTCCCACATGACCGAGACTGGACGCCCGGTGGCCTATCTTTGCCCGACTACTCAAATCGTCGAGCAAGTGCTTCGGGAAGCCGAGATCCTCGGCATCAAGGCCGTGGGGTATCCAGACCGCCAATCCCTGCCTGATCCGGAGGCGGCAGCTGGCAAGTCCATCATAGTGTGCAGCTACGATAGACAAGAGCGCGCTAAGCGGGATCGCCGGTCTTGACATGGGCTTGGGATTCCAAGCGGCTGGCGCATCTCGGGGGCGCGCTCGTCACGATCGTCGTGCCGCCCTTCTAGGCAATCGTCTACACCCGCAGACGCCATACGATCGCCCTTGCCCGAAGAGGCGAGCCGAAACAGCGTCCTGTCCGAAACAGCGTCCTTGCCTGAGAAGCCGCGGCATTGTTACTCTGTCGCGATGGATTATCGGTGGCGCGTACTCTGCATGCTCACGATGGCCGTGCCGTGGCTTTCAACATGTGCCTCGACTTCCGGCACCCGGAGCGCAGATCAGAAGGCTTCTGCATCCACGCCATCTGTGGCGACACCGGAATCCGGGGCCGCCCTGACCGCGGCGTTGAAGGCGTTCGAGGACGTCCTGTGTCCGGGCGGCTGCAGTGCAAGGGCGCCCACGGTGGTGGTTCTTCCGCCGCTTTCTCCGCGCCAGGAGGTGACCCGCCGATCGCGGATACTGGCCGAACAGATGGTCACTGGGCTTGCCGCCTCGGGCAGGCTGCGGGTCATTGATCGCGACCGCCTCGATCTCTTGCTTGATGAACATCAGCTCCAATATGGCGGGTTGTTCGACGAATCCACATTGCCGGCAGTGGGTAAGCTGCTGGGTGCGGACAGTTTCATCATCGGTCGCTATTTCGATGGCCCGGACGGGATACGCTTGTACCTGCGGTCCGTCGCAGCCGACACCGGTCTCATCACGTCGAGCGAGTTTGTCCTCTTGCGTGATGATCCCGTCCCCACGATATCTTCGAAGACCGATGTCGCAGCTCTCGCGGCGCAACTGGCGGCCGAGATCGCCAGCCAAATCAAGCCCGCCCCTGGCAAGCGCCCCCTGGTCGCGGTGCTCTCCTTTCCTTCGATCGACGGAGAGCCAACGCTCTTGGAAGACGACCTGAGGGATGCGCTCGAGATCGGGCTGGCGCAAGGCAGTTCCTTTTCTGTGGTCTCGCGTTCCTCCCTCTCAAAGGTGCTTGCTGAACAACAGTTGCAGACCAGCGGTCGGTTCTCGGAAGCGGCCCTGGCGTCCATCGGCAAGCTGTCAGGTGCCGCCTACGTTGTCAGCGGCTCCATGTTCAAGATCGGTTTCCTGCTCGTGATCCACGCCCGTTTGCTCGACACGTCGACCGGGCGGGCCCTTGCGGCCGCCGCGCTTGCTTTCCCGGCCGAGCCCGCAACCTGGACGCGCTTCGCCTCGAAGCGTCTGGAGAAGACGTTTCAGAACTTTCCCGAGGCCCTTGTTCGCCCGGCGGGAACCGCATTCTTGCTCTCGGGGGCCGAGTATCCCGAGGGGTCCATGGTGCCGGCCTTATCTCCGACCACGCAGGTGGTTCCCACAGAGCAGGGGCCGGCTCTGGTGGAAGCACGGAAGGGAGTTGCGCATCTCAAGCCCTTCATTGCGTCGACCCCGCTCGTCTTCGAAGTCGCACTCGCTGGGGGAGAGACGTGGAGGAATGGTGGTCTGTCGCTCGTCGTCGACGTGGATTCCGCAAAGGGTTCCGCCCGCCTTCTTTCCGTCAACCTAGGTTGCCATGCCGTCGAGGGCTTCAACCTTATCTGCCGAGTGGAGACGTCCGGCTCCGCAATCCACAGGGGCAGACAAAACGTCGCGGAGCTGCGCTTTGACCGTGGAGGCCCCGAGCTTGCGCCCTACTATGTGCAGCTCTGGATCGGCGCGAAGGAAGTCCGGCTTAATGTGTTCTCTTCTCTCCGAGGCAAAGAAGAGAACCACTATCAGTACCGGGTGCTGGAACTTACCCGTGGCTTGGGACCGGGACCGCACACGTACGCCACAGGCCTTCAGTCGTCCCGTCCCATGCTCTTTGCCCGAGCCGTTGGAGGTCTGAAGTGAAGGCGCTTCGAGGATTCGTCACTGTCTGCTCGTGCCTCCTCCTGTGCGGCTCGGCTACTGTCACTGCGGCTGGACCTGCTCCGGGCCCCGATCTCAAGCCTCTCGTGGATGCCGTTTGCGCCTGGAGTTCAAGCGCGGGTGCGCGTCCGCGCATCGTACTGGCAGGCGGCGCTGATCGGCGAACGACCCTGGACGCGATGATCGCGGAGGACGTCTCGGTGGCCCTCGTTCATGCCGGTTGCGTTGACGTCGTCGAACGTTCCCAGCTCGAGCACTTGTGGACGGCGCGGGGCGCCGAAGCCAGTGGCAGTTTCGACTCGAACGCCGTCAGGTCGTTCAGCAGCAATCTGGGTGCCCAGGCCTTGCTTGTCTGGACCCGCTCGGAGACAGGCGGGTCCGTCCGCCTGATGTGGAAGCTTCTCGACGCAAGCACCGGAAACATCGTCACGGCGGGAATCGTTCCCGTGCCTCGTGGCCTGCTGAGTGCGGTTGGCGGCGCGGGTGGTTCGCCCGCGTCGGCGATCCAGCTGAGCGTCGCTTGGCCGGTGGGGCAGCGGATACAGGCCCCGTGGGGCACATGGCGTAGTCTTGCTGCCCCAATTCCTGAACGTGAAGAGTCGTTGGGCTGGTGGCCCGTTTGGGGCCCGCTTTCGCGCTCTAGCCGGCTCGTGTTCCGTGCCGCCATAGTCGGGGGCGGAGCGGTCGCAGGAGGTTCGCTCTTGCTGGCCGGCGGCGGTCTATTGCCATTTGGTTTTGCGTCCGACTATCGTCAGGAAACCCTGTACCTTGGGGGCACGCAGCGGGAGTGCCGGAAACCCAACGACTACTCACCGAAGCTCACCAAGATTGCTGGTACCCTGCGTTTCTTCAGCGACAGAATCGAGCTTTCGGTCAAGACAGACGAAGTGGAGAGCGAACAGAGATGGAGCGTCGAATGCACGATCTCCGTGCCGTATCCAGCAGGCCAGAACGCCGTTGGCGTCCTCTTGAACGGCGAGCACTGGATCCGAGATTGGGGGGCTGGCGTCTCAGCCATTGAGGTCCAAGAGGGGGGAGCTGAGTAGATGGGCGAGGCGTGGTGTAGAGGACACATCGTCGTCGCCGTCATTATGAGCGCTTGCGCCGCATCGCGCGACGGTCCCGCGTCCGAGGTCTTGCCACCGCAGTCGAGCCCATCTCGGACCGCCGCGGAATCGGGGGGCAGCCGGCGGCCTCGCCCCGGGTGGGTAGATGGACGTTCACAGGACTTCTCTCCGGCTGTCTATGTCCTCGGCGTCGGCACCGGATCCGACCGGGTCAAGGCCGCTGATGCTGCCAGAGCGGAGATTTCCAAATTCTTTCATGCGCGCGTGAAGGCTGACCTCATCGACCGGGAAACAACTCATCGTGAGACTGGCGCTGCACATGGCGAGGCCGTTCGCACAGAGCAGGACTTCGTCTCCATGGTCCAGGTGAGCACGGCGGGGTTGCTGCAGGCGGTGGCGATCGCCGACGTTTTCGACGACGGTGCCCAGGTCTATGCTCTGGCCACGCTCGACCGGACGGCGACAATCAAGAAGCTGGCCAATGAAATCGACGCCCTTGCTGGCTCGATCCGCGAGGAGACCGAGCGTGCCACTTCTGGAGCACTTTTGGACCGCGCGGCGTGCCTCTTCAAGGCCGAGCAGAGCGCTCTTCGGATTGAACCCCTCCATCTTCAGCTGTCTATTCTGGATCCGCAGCATGCCAGACCCGCCCCTGCCTTCCCGGAAGATCTCCACCGGCAGGCGCGGCAGATCCTGGCCAAGGTCCTGGTTGGCGTCGAGGTGTCCGGCGCTTCAAGCTCGAAGGTCAGAGGTGGCGTGTCCGAGGCCATCACGCGTGCCGGTTTCTCGCTCCAGTCCGCCGCAAAGGCCCCGGGCCTCAAGGTGCGCTGTCGCTGCGAGACTTCGCGGGCAGATTCCACCGACGTGAACTGGGTCTTCGTCCGGTGGAACCTTCAGGTCGAGATCAGCGATGCTTCGCATGGCAAGATCATCGGTGCGTACGACCGGTCCGGGCGTGAAGGCCACAAGACATGGGCAGCTGCAACAAAGCGGGCCGAGGCCGCGATGCGATCGGCGGCTTCAGCAGAGGTTGAACAGGCACTGCTGGAGTTGACTCGGCAGCAGAGCTCTCAGGTTGAGGCACGTGGACGGTAGCGCCAAAGACAAGGACAACAATGGTACCCAACCACGCAAGCGCGGAGCTGTACGGCCCGTCGACAGGTGCGTTCTCGGCCACTGGCAACATGGCCGTGGAGAGGATCTGGTTCGCGGCGACACTGCTGAACAATGGAACCGATCAGCCGGAACGGCCCCAGGGCGATCACGTGGGAAGTGCGCGCTCGAAGTGGCACGATTCTCTGAAAACGCTGTGGAGATCCGGGTGCTGCGATCGTGACTCCCGCGATCGTTCCCGGCTCGTCCGGCGTGATCGTCTACAGTCCTGATCGATCGGGATCCCGTCCTGTGCCGAAACTGGATCTGCCAAAATCTTCGTGATATCGAGCGGTTTCTCCTGGTTCGCATGGCGAGATGATGCGTGAGAACCGGGGATTTTGGCACTCCCATGGCCGCACGAAGAACAGGTCTCGAGCTTCCGTTGCCGCTCCAGTTTTTGGCAGCGTGGCTCGCGGTGTGGCTCGGCCGGGTTCTCCAGGAGCAAGTCGATTATCTGAAGGCAGAGAATCTGGTTCTACGAGAGAAGCTGGGGCCCAAGAGGGTCAGGTTGACCGACGCCGAACGAAGAAAGCTGGCTACGCTGGGGAAGGCGTTGGGTCGGAAGGGGTTGGCGGCAGTCGCGACCATCGCGTCACCCGAGACGATCTTGCGTTGGTACCGAGAGCTCGTGGCCAAGAAGTACGACGGCAGCCAGCAGCGAGGGCAGGGGCGGCCGAAGACGGCGGCCGAAATCGCGGCCCTCGTCGTCAGGATGGCCAAGGAGAACGATCGTTGGGGGTACACGCGAATCATGGGCGCTTTGAAAAACCTGGGCCACGAGATCGGGCGCAACACGATCAAACGTATCTTGCTGGAAAATGGCATCGACCCCGCACCTGAACGGGGGCGGCGAATGTCATGGGCGACGTTCATCAAGGCGCATCTGGGCGTGTTGGTCGGGATGGACTTTTTCACCGTGGAGGTCGTGACCTGGCTCGGACTGATTCGCTACCACGTTCTGTTCGCCCTCGACATCGCGAGCAGAAAGGTGGAAATCGTCGGGATGGTTGCCAATCCTGGTGGCCCCTGGATGGAGCAGATGGCGCGCAATCTTGTCGATGCGGTCGATGGGTTCTTGCTGGGCAAGCGCTATTTGCTGCTCGACCGGGATCCATTGCACACGCAAGGATTTCGACGAATCCTCGACCAAGCTGGCGTCAAGACGGGGAGGTTGCCCGCACACAGTCCGAATCTGAACGCTTTCGCGGAACGTTTCGTTCTGTCGATCAAGAGCGAGTGCCTGAACCGGATCGCACCGTTGGGTGAAGCCCATCTTCGACGAGCAATCTCCGAATACATGGCTCACTACCATCAAGAGAGGAACCACCAGGGCATCGAGAACCGACTGATCGCGTCCGACGGCCGTGGTGAAAGTGGCGTTGGTGGAGTCGCGCGTCGGGAACGGCTCGGCGGTCTTCTCAGCTTCTACTACCGCGAGGCCGCGTGAAGTGGGTTCGGATTAGCGTCGAGAGGGGCGCAATCGAGTTTCGCACACGACGAGAGGAATGCTGACCAGCGCGTCGCACAAGCGTCGCGTGGCCTCGTCGAGGCCTGGTTTGCCACCGGCTCGCTCATTTCATGCTGCCCGTGCGAGAAGGCGTATCCACAAGAACGATGTGCGGTGTCGGCGGCTCGCCAGTGGGCCCTGCGCTAGCGACATGAGCCAAGCAGCACGTCAACCGAGTTGCCGCCGGTTGTCACGATGTCCAGCCAGCCGTCGTCGTTCAAGTCACCCACGGCAATCGAGCTAGGAGGGTCCGCAACTAGGTAGTCGAGCTTCGTCGCAAAGGTGCCGTCGCCTTTCCCGAGTAGGAGGCTCACCCCGCCTGACTGGGGGGAATCGCCAAAATTTGAAGTGACGACGTCCAGCCAGCCGTCGCCGTTGAAGTCACCCAGCGCCACGCTGTTCGGAGAGACCCCGGTGCCGTATTCCACCTTGGCGGCAAAGGTGCCATCGCCCTTCCCA
>Ga0265342_10003511_pt1 | contig 12824 bp, 8 predicted proteins | sample 4CB327metaG_FD_203125 | JGI IMG/M metagenome (GOLD analysis project Ga0265342, IMG submission 203125) | Rhizosphere microbial communities from Carex aquatilis grown in University of Washington, Seatle, WA, United States - 4-CB3-27 metaG | ecosystem: Host-associated > Plants > Roots > Rhizosphere...
CATGGCCGCCGTCCCACCAGCTTTTCCCTTGAAATACAGGCTGGGATGCACGCCGTCCCAATAGGCGATGCTGAAATGGCCGGTTACGTTCCCTGTAGCTTTCAGATCTTGCGGGACAGCGACTTCCTTGCCTTTTTCCGCGCCCGTCACTCCGTCGACCGCGACGATGAACGAGTCCGTTTGAGTCGTCGACGCGTTCAGCACTTTTCCATCCCCGAAGATCATGCCATTGCCGCCCCTGAGTATCAGTTCGGCCTTCCCGTCGCTGTCGATGTCATACACGGTTTCATCGTCGGCATGCCCACAGCTAATGGTGTCCGGACCCGATAGTGAAAGGTCGGTATTCGTGCTGTTCGGGCCCATATCGACCCGCCACAGGAACGTCCCGTCCCTCTTGTACGCGTCGACATACTGGGACACGCCGGCCTGGAACCGGTCCACGACAAAGTCGTATTCGCCATCCCCGTCCAGATCGCCGACATAGGCTAGATGGATCTTCCTGCCGCCTGCGTCCTTGAGCGGGATTTCAAGGTAGCCATTGGGCAGATTCGTCGCGGTTGTCCCGGTCGCTTCCTCGACCCCACCGATGATGGCTTTCAAGGTGTAGCTGCCGATAGCGCCGCTGTCCTGATAGTTGGTTGAATTGGTGATCGGCGCGGTATTCAGTTTCGCCGTACCCTTGTACACGTTGAAGGCGACATCTGTGCCCTGTTCCGTGCCGTAGAGCCGCCACGACAGAAGGGTCCCCCCGGTTCCTCCCCCAACCGCCACAAAGCCGCGGCCGAGTTTCTCCATAATGCGCTGCCCGTGAGCGGGCACAGCCATTAGGCAAAGGCTCAAGAAGACAAGAGACAGAAAGCCTTTGTTTCTCATCGGGTCGCTCCTTTCGCGCTAGCGGGGCTGCCCGGCCCTCTTCCCCCTCAGCGACTTCTCAGGAGAGGAAGGTCACGAGCGAACGCACACTGTGGATAAATGTGCTTGGTGTAGGAGGGGCCATGACCCGCAGAAACGGGTCAACGGGGAGTCCAAAATTGAAACACGCGCCGCGTGGCGTCGTCAAAGCCCCAGTCCCACGCCCAGGCACAGCACGTACGCCCCGCACGCCTGGTCGCTTCCGGCGCACCAGGCGGCGTCCGAGGATGCGCCCTCTAGTTTCCCTTGATCACAGTGCCGTGGCTGATGTTGGCGCCAACCGTGGGCAGTGTCTTGATGGGCGACCAAGTCTGGAAGACGTCGGTACTATCGCTGTACATCTCGTGACCGGCCGAACCGGCGTCCGTGTAGAAGCGCCAAGTCCCATTGGCAAGTTCAATCAGGCAAGGCGCTTCCTTGTGATTGCCCCAGCCAGCCCAGTTGTTGGAGCCGATGAAATTCCAGGGACCGTCCAGCTTGGTCGAAGTCGCATGCTCGACGTAGGTGACCGACTCGTGCTTGGTGAACGCGTGGTAGGTGTCACCGATCTTGACCATGAAGGTGTCGATGTAGTCGGGCCCAATCCCGATCCACGTTCCGCCGCTCCACTTGGTAAAAGTGCCATCCGTCGGCTCGTACCGGTAGGTCTTGGCGTCGATGCTGACGAGCACGTGAATGCTCCCGTCCGAGTCCTTGAACCATTCAGGCGCCCACACGTTCTTCACCCCGGCCACGCCCGAAGGCACCTGGGTGATCGTGGTCCATGTCTTCAGATCGGAGCTTGAGGCCACGTTGAAACTCGACTCGGCGCCACAACAGCCAGTGCCCGCCGGTGGCGTCGTGTGCACGACGTAGAACTTTCCGTCGGTGTGCCTCATGATGCTGGGGTCGCGCAGATTCCCGGTGGGGCCGCCGTACCCGGTGTCATAGAGCAAGGTGAAGTTCAAGGCATCATTGGACGTGTAGATCATGAGCGTGGATGCCGGAGCGGCATCGTTGAAGCACGCAAAGACGTAGGGGTAGTTCGGCCCGGAGAAAGTTGTCCCGCCCGTGCTACTTGCCCCGCCAGTGCTGGTTGTGCCGCCTGCGGCAGTCGCACCGCCCGAGCTGGTCGTGCCACCCGACTTGGTCCCGCCGCCCGAGCTGATCGCACCGCCCGAGCTGGTCGTGCCACCGAGAGTCGTTGCGCCGCCGGAGCTTGTCGCACCGCCCGAAGTTCCACCGGAGCTGGTAGCGCCACCTGATTTGGTCGCGCCGCCGGAGCTGGTCGTGCCACCGAGAGTCGTTGCGCCGCCCGAACCAGTCGCACCGCCCGAACCAGTCGCGCCGCCCGAACCAGTCGCACCGCCCGAACCAGTCGCACCGCCCGAACCAGTCGCACCGCCCGAACCAGTCGCACCGCCGGGGCTGGTCCCACCGCCTGAACTCGTCGAACCGCCGGAGCTGGTCGCGCCGCCGGGGCTGGTCTTTCCACCAGAGCTGATGCTCCCACCCAATGCTGTGGCTCCGCCTGCGGCAGTGCCACCTGTCTCGGGGATGCCGCCAGAAGCCAAAGTTCCGCCTGAGACCGGGACGCCACCTGTCGCAATACTGCCGGCAGTCGCAGGACTCCCAGCCGCAGGTGCCGTAGCGCCCGAGGCACCGCCGCCTGACGTGGTGCCGCCGGTCGTCGCCCCAGGCGTCGAGCTCGAAGAGCACCCCCAGAGCGAAGTTGCCAGGGTCGCGACCAGTGCGGGCAAACGCACCCCCGCGATGCGTGGGCTGCGTCCCGAATTCTCGTTCGTCATGAAATCCTCCTGCTTACATCTCGTACGAGCACAACTGTGCCGCTTGGTCTGTCCGACGGCTCAAAGAAGTTGTCCCACTGTGGCGGAAAATGCCCACATTCAGCTTTGGCCCGAAGGGATTTCTGCCGCTACTGTCTTAGGTGCAGTTCCTAACGCGGCTTCTTTTCTGAGCCGGTCTCCGCCGGAACAGGCACTTTTCTACTTGCAAGACATGCGCAGCGATCCCGACAAGATGAACAAAGGCGGCGCCAAGATCCTGGTGCTGCCGGCCGCTGATCTTTCAGCGACCGACGACACCGGGCTCGTCAATGCGATCTTGGCTGGGGATCCCCGCGCGCCCCGCGTGCTTTGGGACCGCTACGCGCGTCTGGTCTATCGTATCCTGCGCCGCTCGCTGGGCCAGCAACATGAGGTCGAGGATCTGGTGCAGGAGGTTTTTCTTCATCTGTTCAGAAGACTGCCGACCTTGCGCGATCCCCGGACGCTGCCTGCTTTTCTCGTCACCATGACGACTCTGACCTTGCGCCACGAGTTGCGTCGCCGCTGGGTGAGGCGCTGCATGCTCCTGGGCGCCAAGGAAGACATCGACCCCGATCTGCGTGCCGTGCATCCCAATCCGGAAGCGCGCCAGGCGGTGTCACGGCTCTATGCCATTCTGGACAAGATCGGACGTGAAGATCGCATGGCCTTCGTCCTGCGCTTCATCGAAGGCATGGAACTGACCGAAGTGGCCACCGCCCTGGGATTGTCCCTGGCCACGACCAAGCGACGGCTTGCCCATGCCCGCGCGCGGGTCGACCACCACATCGCCAACGATCCTGGCCTGGCCGCTTACCTCTCGGAAATCGACGAGGAGTCCCCATGAAACCCAGCCTAGAATCTCAAGACTCCGACCGCGCCCTTCGCCACCTGTGCGAGTTGGCCCGCAACACCTTCACCGAGGAACTGTCGCCCCGCGAACAGGCCGGCTGGAGCCGCCTCGACGTGAAAATGACGGGCGGCCCCCGCCCTCGGCGCGTACTGGCGGTGGGTTTTGGCCTGGCGGCTGCCGCAGCCGCCGTCGTATTCCTGGCCTACAGCTGGAATCAGAAGTCGCCCAGCCTTGGCTTCCGCATCGTCGATGAAACCGGCGTGCCGCACGCCGCGCCCGATCTCGATTCAGCGGGGCGCATCGAATTCTCCGACGGTTCCAAAGTGACGGTGGCCGCCCACACACGCGCGAGCGTCACGGCTATCGACGCGCTCGGTGCGCGCATCAGGCTCGAACACGGCCGACTCTCCGCACAGTTCGTGCAACTTCCCCAGGCAAGCTGGTCCATCGCGGCCGGGCCCTACCAAGTTCTGGTGACTGGAACGGCGTTCGACGTGAGCTGGACGCCGGACACGCGCGCCCTGGAGCTTTGGCTTCGCCACGGCAGTGTGCTGGTCAAAGGGCCCAACGCCGGTCAGGGCCTCGCCGTGGTGGCCGGCCAGCACCTCCTGGCCAGCGCCACGACTGGACAAATCGTGCTCGACGCCATGGCTCCTGCTGTCCCGCCGGCTTTGCCCACTCTTCCCTCTGCCGACCTCGCGCCAGCAGTCTCGCCTGCCTACGAGCGGCCCGCGATGGCTCTGCGCGAACCGTCGCGCGCACCGCACGCGGCGCCCGCGGCGCGTGCCCCAGCCCCCGAGCCGTCGCTGACCTGGCCGCAAGCCCTGGCCCGCGGCGACTTCCAGCGCATTCTGGACGAGGCCGTGCGCCGAGGACTCGACGACGTTCTTTCGGGCGCGAGCAGCGCCGACCTGGCCGCCTTCGCCGATGCCGCCCGCTACGGACGCAAAAACGACCTGGCGCAACGGGCGCTGCTGGCCCAGCGCCAGCGCTTCCCGCAAACCCTGGCGGGCCGAGATGCGGCCTTCTTGCTCGGCACGCTCGATGAATCGCGCGCCGGGCACGATGCTCAGACCAGTGCGCTCCGTTGGTACGGGCGCTACCTCGTGGAAAACCCCACGGGCAGCTACAGCGGGCAGGCCCTGGGCCGCCGTCTGGTACTTCTTGAGTCGCTGCACGACCGGCCTGCTGCGCGGGAAGCAGCCGCCTTGTACTTGGCCAAGTTCCCTTCCGGTCCCTACGCGGCCGAAGCCAAGCGCATCGTCGAAACTGAGTAGCGTTTCACCGCAGAGAGCACAGAGGCCGCAGAGCCGGAGCGGATAGGGAAGGGTTGGGTTCTGTCCGGTCCAAACCCTTTCTTTCTTTCTTTCCGACCTCTGCGTTCCCTGTGCTCTCTGTGGTGAAAAGGCTCGCCGCTTCTTGGCGAAGATGCGATTCCGCCCTGCCCGGCTTTCGTGTAGATCTCCCGAGGTTCTCTTCCACCAACGCGATGGCCAAGAAAAGAGCCCAGGAGACGCCGCCAGTCAGGGTACCGTCCTTCAAACGGCACTTGCCCTTGGCAATTCTGTTGGCTGCTTCGGCGCTTTTCTACGTCGGCGCCGGCGTACTTTCGGGCCAGCTCAACCTGGCTGACGACTACGGGTACATCGTCCAGTTCGGCCACTACGACCGGCCCCTGAATTTCGCCGGTCTGCTTCAGATGTTCAACGGCATCTCGAGACAAGAGATGCTCCACGACTACTACCGGCCCATCTACACCTTGATTCGCTCGATTGACTACCGTCTCTACGGGACTTCTCCGACGGGCTACCACCTGACCAGCCTGCTCTTCTACTTGCTGGCCGTCAGCTCCGCGCATTGGATTCTTCGCAAACTGCTATTTTCGGAGCTGGCAGCCTTTCTGTGCGCCCTTGTCTTCGCCCTTCATCCCATTCACGTGGAAGCTGTGGCCTGGATCATGGCTGGCGGCTACGCCATGGCAGGAGCCTTCGCACTGCTCTCTTTCGCGTTGTATCTGTCAGGGCGAACCTGGGCCAGCACATTGGCCTTTGCGGCGGCCGGGCTGACCAACCCGCCGGCCGTGGTCATGCCGGCGCTGGTGTGGGGACACATGTCGCTATTCCAGGCGAAGGAGGCCGCGGAACGGCGACGTCGCGCCATCAACCTCACAATGCTCTCGGTCGCGGCGGTGGGAATTGTGTTCCTGAATTTCGTGGTTTTTCCGCAACGCTATTCTGGAACCACCTTTGATTCGACCGTGGCCGCCCACAGTTGGCTGGCCAATCTGTTTGCCTATCTGCGCCTGATGGTCGTTCCTCTAGGCCTGCGCACTCCCTACGAGGGATACGTCGAGCGGTGGAGCGATCCGCGGTGTTTAGCTGGAGCCGCCGCTCTCCTTCTCATCGGCGCAGCCGTCCTGCTGTTGAGGAGACGCAATCGACTGGCGGCCTTCGGGATCTTTTGGTTCTTCGTGGGCCTTCTGCCCACGCTCACCATTTGGAGAAAAGCGGCCGGCATGGCTGACCGTTACGTATTCCTCGCGTCCTTCGGGTTCATTCTTGTCCCGATCGCGCTGCTGGCCGGGCGAAGCGACGGAGGCCTTTGTCCCGACGGTCTTCGCGACAAGGCACGCAAAGCACTGGCGGCGCTGGCCATCGTGTTTGTGGCCTTCTTCGCGGCCTTCGCCTGGCAGCGGGTGCGGGCCTGGCACGACACAGAGACTCTGTTCACCGACACCCTTCGCACCGATCCCGGAAACATCTTCGCCGTGCGGACTTTGGCACGCTACTACTCGGTGACTGTGTCGACACCCGAAAAGGCGGTGCCCTATCTCGAGCGATCGATGCAGCTTGCCGAAGAGCGAATCGGCAAGGTCACCAATCCTTCTGTCGTACATTATGAGCAATACAACTTGGCGGAACTTCGCAGCGCACTGGGCATTGTCAGACGCGAATTGGGCCAGTACCAAGAAGCCGTGGCCCTTCACGAAAGCGCCATTGCGGAGATTTCCAACACCGAGCTGGATGGCTATCGAGCCGCCGACTACTTTTTCCAGATGGGCCTCGCCTACGACAAGATGGCGGACCTGCGCAAGAAGACAGACGACCAGCCGGGATTTGTCGCAGCCCTGGAAAAGGCCTTGTCGTGCTACCAGAAGAGCATCGAGCGGCTGCCCATCCTATCCCACGCCTACCAAAACGCGGGCTTCGCGCTATTTCGCCTCGGTCGTCTGCCTGAAGCCGAGAGGATTCTGGAGAAGGCCTTGCAGTTGACGCCCAACAATGTCGAAGTGATTGGATTGCTGGCGAATTCCTACATGAAGACCGGCGATCAGGCGAAAGCCAAGGCTCTGTTGGATGAAGCCATCCAGAAAGCCGGGCGACGGCAGGGCAACAGCCCGCTCATGCGCGAACTGCAACGGCTGGAGGCGACACTTGCCGGAACACCGACAGCTTCCGAGGGCCTTGCCGCTTCGTTGTTCGCTCTGCTCGGCCAGAAGAAATACGAAGAAGCGCTGCGGGTAGCACTTTCACTTCAGAAAGAGCAAGGCATGCCTGACCCCTTGCTCTTGAACAACATCGGTCTGTGTTACTACAAACTGGCCCGCTATCCCGAGGCGGAGCGCGCCTACTTGGAGGCCATCAAGCTCCGGCCAGACCACGACACAGCCATGGGCAACCTCTCGCTGGTCTACGCCAAGCAGGAGCGCTGGGACTTGGCCATTTCTTATGCCGAAAGGGCCTTGAAGCTCAATCCCGACGATTCCAGCCTCCGCCGCCATCTGGAAGACTACTACGGCCGCAGGTCCGGCGGCCGCGGGGGCACACAATAGAAGAGTCTATCACTACGGACCGGCGGCGAGCATCGCCGTCAGCCACCGCGTGGCCCGCTCGCGAAAGCCTGCGCCGTGACCACGATTGATGTGGCGAATGGTCAGGCTCGGGTCGAGGAAGAACGTGGTGGGCAGGCGATCCTCGCCAAACGCGCGCGCCAGCAGGCCGTCGCCGTCCAGCGCTATCACGCTTCCAGCCGGCAAGGCATGACCGGCGATGAACTCCTTCAAGGCCGGGACGTCACCCTCGACCGCGACCAGCATCAGACCGAGGTGCGGACCAAGACTTTCTCGGATGGTCAGGATTTCCGACAGGCTCTCCTTGCACGGCGTGCACCAACTGGCGAAGAACTCGACCACCGTCACCTGTCCCCGCAAATTGTCGGCGTGCACGCTCTTGCCCGCCAGGGTGCGCGCCTCGAAAGCAGGTGCGGGTTCACCGACATGCGGGCGCGCTGTGCCGGCCGCGAGCAGGGGCAGGAGCAAGAGCGAGATCATGGAACGAGTCTATCGCGCCTATCGCCCAAGAGCGGGCCAAAGCGCCTCGGGGCCACTGGCAAGCACGGCCAAATCGGCCATAAGGTCGCGGAGGCGTGCCTGTGACGAGTCCGCGCCATAGGATTTCCCGGCTGTCTAGCGTCGCCGCCGGCCTGGCCGCGCTGGCCTTGTGGGTGTCGAGTTGTGTTCGCGGCGCGGCTGGTGCGGAGTCCGTGGCGGATGGGGGCGTGGCTGAGCCACGCGTCGTGCGCAGCAACATCTTGCGCGCCGACTATGCCGGCTCCGCCAGTTGCCGGACTTGCCACCGCAGCTTGTACGACGACTGGCTGGGCTCGCCCATGCGACAGATGACCCGCCTGCCTGCGACGGCAAAGATCCGGGCGCCCTTTGACGGACACACCTGGAAGTTCAAAGACGACCAGGCGAGCTTCGAGCAAAACGCCGGCACGCGCTTCGTGCGCATTCAGTCGCGGCGCTTCGGGAATCACCTGTATCGGGTCACGCGGGTGATTGGTGGGCGCACGCGCGAGGACTTCGCAGGCGTCGAAGTCACAGGCACGCAGCCCGACGCCAGCATCATCGGCGATGCTCACGACGAGGTCATCCTGCCGGCCAGCTACTTTTTCGAGACCGCCTCGTTTCGACTGAAGGGCTATTCCGTGATGGTGCGCGAGCGGCCGGGGCTCAAGGCCGGCGCGACATGGAACCAGTCCTGCGTTCTGTGCCACAACACCGCGCCCCTCTTCCTGTCGCTGTGGGGTGCTCTGCTGGGCAAAGGCGCGCCCGCCTACCAGGGCGAGGTTGTGGATGCGCTCCTGCCCGAGAGCCGGCGCTGGAAGTTGCAGGTGACCGACGTCAACGCTCTCAGCGCAGCAGTCGCCGACGAGGTTCATCTCCTGGGTGAGACGAGCGACTTGCCCGACGATCTGCCCGTGTCGCTGCGACAAGGGATCGCGACGATGAGCCAGCGCTTCGGGGCCAAGCATCTTCTGGAAGTCGGCATAGGCTGCGAGGCCTGCCACGGTGGGTGCCGCGAACACGTGCTGCAACCGCGGGTTTCGACATCGTACCAGCCCCGCAGCCCATTTCTGCACGTGCAGCCTGCGTCGGACCGCAGCCCCAGCACCCGCGCCGAATCGATCAACCGGACCTGTGCGCGCTGCCACCAGGTTCTGTTCTCGCGCTATCCCTTCACCTGGGAAGGCGGTCTTCGCCACAGCGGATCGCCCGGCGGCAGTTCCACCAATTCAGGCGAGGCGCGCGACATGCTGCTGGGCGGGTGCAGCCGCGCCCTGGCCTGCACCGACTGTCACGATCCCCACCGCGACGACGATCCAGCCGATCTGGCTGCGCTGGCCACACCGGCCGGCAACGCCACCTGCACGAAATGCCATTCGGCCTTTGCCAGCCGCCCGGCGCTGCGCGCGCACAGCCACCATGACCCCGAAAAAGCCGGCGGCGTGTGCATCAACTGCCACATGCCGCGCAAGAACCTGGCGCTGACCTATACGCTCGGTCGCTATCATCGCATCGGCTCGCCCACCGAGAATGCGCGCGTGCTGCACGATCGACCGCTGGAGTGTGCGCTTTGCCACGCCCGCATGAGCGCCGAGAAATTGATCTCGGTCATGGAGAGCTGGTGGGGCAAGCGCTACGACCGTGCGATCTTGCAGGCGCTCTACGGTGATCTGCAGCAGCCGCCCCTGCTGTCAACACTGGCCCGGGGCAAGCCCCACGAACAGGCGGTCGCCATCATCAGCCTGCGCGAGCAGAATGTGCGCGAGGCATTGCCGTTGGTGGCTCGGCAAATTGCCCATCCTCTGCCTCTGGTGCGCTACCAGGCGAGAAAAGCCATTGATGCCTTTCTCGGTCGGGACTGCGGCATCGACCTGGACCGCAACTTGCGCGACATCGTCGCTGCCACCGAGACATGCGTTCCCCAAGCCGCACCCATCACCCCAGGAACACCCTTGCGCGAAACGCCGGCCTCGCACCCCGACGACGACTGATCCGCCGGCGTCTGGATATCGGGGGGATCATGTCGAACGTGCCACGGCGGCCAAGGTGCGGCTCATGTCGACGACGCTGTAGGGTTTGGCGATGACGTCGCGGAAACCGTACTCGCGGTAATTGGCCATGATGGGATCCTGGCTGTAGCCGCTCGATACGACCGCCTTGGCTGCGGGGTCGATGGCGAGGAGTTCGCGGATGGCCTGCCGGCCACCCATGCCGCCGGGGATCGTGAGGTCCATCACCACCACATCGAAAGGCTGTCCCTGGGCGCGCGCCTTTCGCCAGAGGTCGAGGGCTTCCTGGCCGTCGCGAGCAAAGGCGACCTGATAGCCAAGCTCGCGGATGATCTTGCCGGCAATGTCGCGCACCAGCGCCTCGTCGTCCATGACCAGGACGCGGCCGGTCCCGCGCACGATTTCGGGTTCATCTGGTTGCGGCGTCAAGGACGCGCCCCTGGCGCCGGGCAGATAGACGGTGAACGTCGTCCCACGCCCAACTTCCGAGTCCAAAGTGATGGCCCCACCATGATTGACCACGATGGAGTAACTGACCGCCAGGCCCAGGCCGCGCCCCTCGGCCTTGGTGGTGAAATAGGGGTCGAAGACCCGCGGCCGGTGCTCCTCGGGAATGCCGGTCCCGTGGTCAGCCACTGAGATGGCCACATACTCGCCGGCAACCAGGGTGGGCACCTCGGACTCGCGAACATGCCGATTCTCGGCCGCGACGATCACGGTGCCCTCGCCCTGCATGGCCTGGCTGGCATTGATGATCAAATTGCTCAGCACCTGTCCCAGCTGACTCTCGTCCGCCTCGACCGGCCAGAGGTCATCCGCGATCTTGATCTCGCGGGCGGTGGCGCGTCCGCGCAGGGCCAGCGCCGCGGATTCGCGGATGAGCGCGCCGGGCTTGAACAGCTTGCGCACCGGCGCGCCACCGCGCGAAAACGTCAGCAGCTGGCGGGTCAAGTCGCGAGCCTGCAGCGAGGCTTTCTCGGCCTCGGCCAGCAGCTCCCGCGACGGTCCGTCGGGTTTCAGACTGGTACGCAGCAAAGAAATATTCCCCAGAATGGCAGTCAATATGTTGTTGAAGTCGTGCGCGATGCCACCGGCCATGACGCCGAGTGAGTGCAGCTTCTCCGAGCGGAGCAATTCAGCCTCCAGGCGTTTCCGATCGGAGATGTCGCGGACGATGCTGATGATCTGCCGCGTCCCTTCCACCTCGGTCCCGGTCGCGTTGATGAGCACCGGCACGACCGCACCCGTGGCGTGCTGATATTCGATCTGAAGGTCGCGCACGAATCCATCCTGCATGCAGGAGCGCACCGCCACTGCGTTCCGTTGTTGGTCGTGCGGAGAGGTCCAGTCCACCACCGGGCGGCCCCGAATCTCATCCAGCGAGCGGTGGCCGGTCACGCGAACGTACTCGGCGTTCGCATCGAGAACGTATCCTTGCTGGTCCAGGATCACGAATCCAGTGGAGGTGGTCTCGACCAATGCCTTGTACTTGCGTTCGCTCTCCTGTACCGCCACCTCGGCCCTGCGTCGCACGATCGCGCCCATGAGGATCTCGCCCAGGACGCGCAGCAAGGCAGTCTCGTCGGCGGACCATGAGCGCAGGCCGCGCACGACATCGAGTCCGAGGAAGCCGTCCAGGGTGCCGCCGTGGACCATCGCGACGTTGATGAGCGAGCGGATGCCCTGACGCTGGAACTCCGCCCGCTCGGCCGCAGCCTCTGTGGGCAGGTCAGCCACCACGGGAACCGGCACCACAAAGTGCTGCCGCAGTTGCTGGGCGAACCAAGGGAAGGCCGTGTCGATGGGGATGCGCTGCAGATTCTGGCGCTCTGCCGAGATGCCCTCGGCCACCCATTCATGGGTGTTGCTCATCAAACGACCGTCCGACGAGAAGAGGAAGACGTAGCTGCGGTCCACGCCCATGAAATGGCCAATCGTGGCCAGAGCGCTTTCGATGCGGGCGTCCAGTTCCGTTGACGGAGCGGCCATGAGCTGCGTCGACACGCCCATGATGAGCTGCTCAAGAGCGATGCGGTGGCGAAGGGCGTCTTCGGCCCGCACTCGCTCGGAGATGTCGATGAGGTAGCCGCGCAGGCCGACCGGTCGGCCGTCCTTCACGACGATGGAGGTATGAACGAGAGCCGGAAAGGTGCTGCCGTCCTGGCGTAGGGCCGTGTACTCGGAGACAGCGAGTGGACCCGTGCTGGTCCGCCGCGCGATGTTTGACTGCAGGGTTTCGCGTTGTTCGGGAATCACTACGTCCGCGACCGACACACCCCGCACGACATCCTCGGCCGTGTAGCCAAACGCATCGAGCCCGCTCTGGTTGACGTACACGAAGCGCCCAGAAAGGCCGAATTCAAACACGGTCTCGGAGAGGCCGTCGAGCAAGTCGCGAAAACGTCGTTCGTCTCCGCTCGTGTCGTCCAGGATAGACACCTCATGCGCGGACATGCGTGCATTGTACACCAGCCGCACGCGTCCCGAATCCATCGGCCGCGTCTATAGCCTGATCAGCCTTCGGCGACCCCGGCTTGCGGCGCGGGGGCCGCCTTCCGGAAGGCCAGCAGGAGCAACGCGGGCTGCAGCAGGCGGGGCAGGATCACCAGTGCCAGCGCCCCGCCGATGACCACGATGGCCAGCGGTTTCTGGGTTTCCGAGCCGATGCTGCGTGAGACGGCGGCAGGCAGCAGGCCCAGCATGGCCACCCAAGTGGACATGAGGACCGGACGCAGGCGGCGCTGCGCAGCCTGGCGAGCCGCAGAGATCGCCGAGGCACCCCGCGCACGCAGCTGGCGCGCGTAAGTGGCAACCAGCAACCCATCTTGAATGGAAATCCCGAGAATCGAAATGAAGCCCACGGCCGCCGACGTGGAGAAGTCAGTGCCGGTGAGGAA
>Ga0265342_10003512_pt1 | contig 12823 bp, 14 predicted proteins | sample 4CB327metaG_FD_203125 | JGI IMG/M metagenome (GOLD analysis project Ga0265342, IMG submission 203125) | Rhizosphere microbial communities from Carex aquatilis grown in University of Washington, Seatle, WA, United States - 4-CB3-27 metaG | ecosystem: Host-associated > Plants > Roots >...
TCTCACCGTCTGGCGTGAAGACCAACCACAACGAATTTCCAATTCCCGACCGGCAGCGCGCCTGGGTGCTCGGCGAGCCCGGCCAGTTGAATTTCACCGAGAAGCCGGTGCCGGTGCCGAAGAAGGCGGAGGTGCTGGTGCGCATCGATGCGGTGGCAATCTGCGCGACCGACCTCGAGATCATCTATCACGGTCCGCCGGCGTCGATTCAGGGCGGTCTGCCGTTCAACAAGAACTTCACGCCGGGCCACGAATATATGGGAACGGTCGTCGCGCTCGGACCGGGCGTCGACGAGTACAAGATCGGTACCCGCGTCGCGGTCGAGATCCACGCCGGTTGCGGCCAGTGCAAACGCTGCCGCGAGGGCATGTACACGTCTTGCCACAACTACGGCCTCAATTACGGCGACGTCGACAAGGGCCATCGCGCCAACGGCTTCACCACCGACGGCGGCTTCTGCGAATACCAGGTCAACCACGTCAATACGCTGGTCCATATCCCGGACGACATGTCCGACGAGGAGGGGACGCTCGTCGTCACCGCCGGCACGGCGATGTATGCGCTGACCGAACTCGGTGGTCTCGTCGCCGGCGAAAGCATCTGCGTCACCGGACCGGGGCCGATCGGCCTGATGGCGGTCGCGGTTGCCAAGGCACTCGGCGCCCAGCCGGTGATCCTCACCGGCACGCGCGACAACCGTCTTGAGATCGGCAAACAGCTCGGCGCCGACGCGGTGATCAATATTCGCAAGACACCGGACGTGGTCGCCGAGGTGAAGAAGCTTAACGGCGGCAAGGGCGTCGACTACGTGGTCGAATGCTCGGCCGCGACCAGCGCGGTGAACGACGCGGTTCGCATGGTCAATCGTGGCGGGCGCGTCTGTCTCGCCGCCTTCGCGCATGAAGAGGTACCGGTCGATGTCGCGCACATCGTGCGCAACAACATCTACCTCTACGGCATCCGCGGCGAGGGCAAGAGCGCCACGCATCGCGCCGAGGCCTTCATGCAGCAGAAGCGCTTCGATGCGACCAAGATCCACACGCACACCTTCCCGCTCGACGACCTGCCGACGGCGATCCGCTACGCCAAGGATCGGGTCGAGGACGCGATCAAGGTGGTGGTGAAGGCGAACATGGGTGCCGCACAGAAGGTGGCGGCGGAGTGACTGTAGAGTGGCTGCGGCAGGACCTGTAAGTCAGGCGAAAGGCGGCGGCCGGGGAGAGCGTCCCCGGCGCCTATAGGTTAGGAAAACGCTGTCATCGGATCGATGACCGTGACCACCTCGTTGACCCGCGTAATCGGGAAGCCGGCGAGCCGCGAGTGCTCGCGGATCAGGTCCTCGCTCAAGCCGAGATAGACGCAGAACGTGTTGTCGGCAGCGATGTGTGAGTGCATCCATTGCACCTGACCCGCGAGCTTGGCGACCGCCGCGTTCGAGGTCGCGGCGAGCTCCTTGTATTGGGCAGCGTTGAGATGGCCGACCCCGGGAATATGGCGTTCGATGACGAAGCGCTTCATGTGGTCTGTTCTTTCTTATGTCGAGGAAGCCGCGCCGCGCGCACGGTGCGCGCGGCGCAGTGGTGAGGTCAGCCTTTCGGCAGGTAGCTGATCGTGCCGGCGACATCGTCGCCGCCGACCAGTTGCAGGCGGCTGGCGCTGCCGCTGCGGCGCGCCGCAGCGAACGGTGCGTAGAGGGGGTCGGTCGCGAACGCCTTCACCGCCTCCTTCGACGGAAACTCGATCAGCGCGATCAAGTCGGTGTCGAGCGGCTTGCCTTCGAGCGTGCTGACGTTGCCGCTGCGCGAGAGATACCGGCCGCCATGGCGGTGCACGATGTCGTGCACCGCCGCGGCATAGTCCGGCACCCAGGCCTTGTTGGTGATCTTGATATCCGCAATCACATAGACGGGCATGGCCGTTCCCTTCAACGCCGCGTCACAACGACTTCGAGATATTCGCCCGGCACGACCATTGTGCCGTCGGTGGCGCGATTGAAGTTGCTGATCAGCTCGATGATGTCGCGCGAAAGCGCGGCGCGTCCGCGGGTGTCAAGCGCGTCGAAAGCCTTGAGCATCGGGCCGTAGTAGCGGCGGAAAACGTCGAGGAAGTGCTCGGGCGTCCGGTAGCGGAACATGAAATGGCGCGGCTCTGCCGCGAGTGCCGCGGCGTCGGCCCGGAATGCCTTCTCGATCCATTCCCAGGTGCCCCACAGCGCTGGCGACTTCATGCCGGCCGGAGGCGGCAACTGCTTGCCAATCGTCTTGAACATCTGGCCGATGAAGCCGTCTGGAGTCCAATTGGCGAGACCGATTCGGCCGCCCGGGCGGCACACGCGCAGCATTTCGCTCGCGGTGCTGCTCTGGTCGGGGCTGAACATCGCGCCGAAGGTCGACATCACACCATCGAACGAAGCGTCGGCGAAGGGCAGGGCTTCTGCGTCCGCCGTCTGAAAGGTCACGGCCAGGCCGTCCGCCTCGGCGCGTTGCTTGCCGCGGGCGAGCAGCGTCTCGACATAGTCGGTCGAGGTGACCTCGCACCAGCGGCGCGCCGCGGCCAGCGTGGCGTTGCCGTTGCCGGCGGCAATGTCGAGAACCTTCTGGCCGGCGCGCAGGTCCATGGCTTCGGCAAGCTGCTCGCCGACGATTTGAAGTGTCGTGCCAACGATGGCGTAGTCGCCGGACGACCAAGTCGCCTGCTGCTTGCTCTTTATCGCCTTGAGGTCCGGCGAAGCTGCGGCCGGACGGCAATCGATGACTGTGGTTGTCGTCATGACGTCATGTCTCCAAAATGCTTGAATGGCGGCGGCCTTTCGCGGCCGCGCTTGTGAGCCGTGTGCTACCGCCGCGCGTATATGAGGCGAATGACCAAGCGGCCTGATTTCTTGCTCAGGCGTCCAAACTTGTTATGGTCAACGCGTAATTTCGACGGCTACGTGGTAGTCCACGCCGTCTTCGCTCTCATCATCAACCTCGGGACTCAGGAGACATGGCGGCCGACGTGCTTTCGGAAGTCCTGTCGGCGGTCCGGCTGACCGGCTCCGTGTTCTTCGACGTCACGGCGACATCGCCTTGGGTTGCTGAGGCGCCGCCGTCGGCGCAGATCGCCGGTGCCGTCATGCCCGGTGCGCAACACGCGATCGAATATCACGTGATTACACGCGGCTCGGCCTGGATCTCGATCGTCGACGGCGCGCCGTTCGAACCGGTGCAGCTCAATGAAGGCGACATCGCCGTCATCCCGCACGGCGAACCCCACGTCGTCTCGAGTGCGCCGCAGATGCGGGCGAAGCCGGATGTCGACGGCCACCGCCGGCCTCAAGACGATAGCGTGCTGCCGTTCAAGCTGCGCACGGGCGAAGGCGAGGCGAGTGACGCGCACCTGTTCTGCGGCTTCTTCACCTGCGACGTGCGGCCGTTCAATCCACTCCTGGACGCGCTGCCGCGATTCATGCGCATCGGCCGCGGGACTTCGGCCGCGACGGACGCGCTGCTTGATCACTTTCTTGGTTTGGCGGCGGCTGAGCATGGCGACAAGCGCGCCGGTGCCCAGAGCGTGCTCAATAAACTGTCCGAGTTGATGTTCATCGAGGCGATCCGGACCCACATGGACCACTTGAGCGGCGACAACACCGGATGGCTGTCAGGATTGCGCGATCCTCTGGTCGGGCGCGCGCTGTCGCTGATGCACGCGCAGCCGGCGCGGCCGTGGACCCTGGAAGAGCTTGCCGCAGAGTGCGGCGCGTCACGCTCCGGATTGGTCAGCCGCTTCACGCAGCTGATGGGCTATCCGCCGATTCAGTATCTGACGCGCTGGCGCATGCAGCTCGCCGCGCGGCGCCTCGGCGAGCGCGGTGCCAAGGTTGCCGCGGTTGCGCAGGAGGTCGGCTACGAATCGGAAGCCGCCTTCAGTCGCGCGTTCAAGAAATTCTCGGGTCGCTCGCCGAGCGAATGGCGGTCATGACGATGGTGCGCCGCCGTCAGGCTCGCAGGAAATCCGGGACCGAACCCTTCTGATCGGCCCAGGACCGGAGCGCCTCTCGCGTCATTTCGGTCATGTAGTGTGGGTTCTCGCGCTCGCGTTCGACCGTGCCCGGTGCGGCGTTCGACTTCGCGACGACGGCGAGATCGCCCGCCTTGATCGCATCGAGGAGCGCGCGGCCCCAGGCGATCGATTCCTGCGTCGCCGCCGCGCCCGGTTCGACATTGCAGAGCAGGCGCGAGGCGTCGGAGACGGTGAAGGTGGAGACGAGCTTCCACGCCGCCGTGGTCGTTTGCGGCTCGAGAGCGAGCGGCGTCGCCGCGATCAGCTCGATCGTTTCGCGCGGCTCGGCTGCGGGCGTTTGGCTGCGGAGCATGGCGATCGTGGCGGCGAAGGCGGCGTAGCCGACCAGCAACGACAGCGCGAGGTTGGCGCCGGTCGCGACCGCAGCGGCGACGCTAACGCCGGTCAGCAGCGTTGCGGCGCAGAAGAGAACCGGCGAGACGCCGCGCAACAACCCGAGAGAAACTCCGGAGGCGAGGTGCGCAGGGGTGGCGGATTGCTGCGGACCGTCGATGAGGTCGTCCGCGACGGGAGAATCAATGGACATTCTATTCCGAACCACGAATCATTCGCGGTCGAGAGTGTACACGCCGCCGGCGGAATCCCGCACCCGCGGGTGGGACAACCCACTGCTCTGCGCGCGCTCAGGCCGGCAGCTCATAGCCGACGGCCGCTTCCGCCGCGAAGGTTCGTTTCACGGCGTCGCGCGACATCATACGCGCGTAGTGCGCGCTGAGGTTGGGGAAGTCCTCCGGCGGCGGCCGCAGCGAACCACTGAAGCGCCAGAACAGCCGGAAGAGGTGGATGTCGGCGATCGAATAACGCCCGACTGCCCACTCGCGTCCGCCCAGGCGCCGGTCAGCAATCCCAAAGACAGACTTGGCATGTTCGGGGCCTTTTGCGCGGGCCGGATGCAAGGTCGCCGCCGTAAACGACATCCAGGAGACGACCTGCGCCTGGTCTTCGATCGACTCTGGCAAGAGCTTCGCCGCAGGATAACTGCGCGCGAGATAGAAAAGGATGGCGGCGACCTCGGTCAGCGGACGTCCGTCAATCACCAAAGTCGGCACCTTGCCCTCAGGATTGATCGCGAGATAGGCCGGCTCGTGCATCTCCTTGCGGTTGAACGACAGCGGCACGGCTTTGAATTGCGCGCCCACTTCGTGGAGCGCGATGTGCGGCGCCATAGAGCTCGAGCCCGGCGCGAAATAGAGAGTCATCATGGCTTACGTCCCGTCGCCTATGCTGCTTCCGAGCATACGCGGGACGCGCGGGGACGGGGAAGGCGTCTACAGCTTCTCGATGGTCCAGCCAACGATCGCCCTCGCAACCTCGCCGAACGCATCGTTCAGCGCGGCGGTGGCCGCTGCGGCTTCCGTGCCCTTCGCCGGGGCGGTTGCGGCAAAGACGCGCGCGTCCTCGACCGCGCCCTTGTCGCTGACGAGCCGCGCGGTGATCTCCACCGTGGCTTTCGGCGCGGCGCCTGACCCGAGATAGAAACTTCGGATACCGAGCTCAAGCCGGTATTCCGGGTTGAGCTGGTCGATCGGTCGGCTCACTTGATTGAGCTGGTGCGCATTCTCGAAGCTTTGCACGATCCGCGCCTGCACGAGTTTGGGCAGGTTGTCGGGCCACTGCGCGTTGGCGATGCTCGCATAGGTGCCGTCGGCTCCGCGGGTGAGGATTTTCGTGCTGTCGTAGAGGATGATGGCGTTCGGGTCGGAGACGACGACCTGCGCCTTGATCGTCTTCTCCGCCTCGGGGAAGCCGCTCGCGGCGGCGAGATCATAAATCGACGGGCCCGGCTTCGGCGTGCCGGTGCCGGTCAGGTTCTCCAGCCCGCCGAGCAGGCCCTCGATGCGTTTGGAGTTCTTGCCGAGCATGTCGGCAAATTCGGCGATGCCGTTGATCGCCGTATTCAGCGGCTTCGCGTTCTGGTCGAGAATAACGTCGAGACGGTGCAGCGTCTCCTGCGCCGACTGCGTCAGGTTGCGTCCGACATCGGCGCCGGCGATGAGGAGCGGCGGCTTGCCGTTCTCGCCGGCTGGCAGTTGTGCGTCGGGCGCGCCGCCGACGAGCGAGACCGCAGTCGCGCCGGTCAAGCCCTGGAACGTGACGTCGACCCTGGTGTCGGCGCGGATTGGCGTTGCCGGATCGACCGCGATCGTCGCAGTAACACGCTTGGGATGGGCCGGATCGAGCGAGATCGCCGTCACTGCGCCGACCCGCACGCCGTTGAACAGGACGCCGGCGCCGAGGCTAAGCCCTGACACCGACTGCTCGAAGCGCAGGTCGTAGATCGCGCGCTGGCCGAGCCCGCCTGTATTCTTGATCCAATAGACGAACGAAAAGGCGGCGAGCAGGCAGACGAGCGAGAAGGCGCCGATCAAAGCGTAGCGGGCGCGGTATTCCATGAGCCGTTCCCGTCGGGTCCCCCCACGCCGCGGTCAGCGGCGACTAAGCGTGATGTTCGCCTTCATTGGCTGGCCGCCGCCGGGCGAGTTGATGGTGACGCTCTGGCGACGGCCGCGTGTCGTGAGCGACAGATCGGCGGCAAACGCGCCGCTCTCCACGTGCACCTGAATCTGGTCGCCGCGCGCGGTGCCGATCGCGTTGCCACCGATATTGCGCGTGCGCTCGGTCCACTGGCCACTGATGTGGTTGCTGCCGTCGGCAGCGAACTGCCCCGTCAGATCGAAATTGTAGCTGTCGCTGGCGCAGCGCAGGTTGATATCGACCTCGCTCCCGCTTGAGCCGCGCGGTTTGTAATCGGCGTTGCAACGGATGCGTTCGGTGGTGCCATTGCCCGGCTGGATTGTGCCGTTGCCGCCCCAGGCGCCGGAGAGGCCGCCGAAGGGGCCGGCGGCAAGTGCCGGCAAGGTGGCGGCGCCGACTACGGCGCTGCCGATGAGGACGGCGGTGAGGACCGAGAAGGGACGACGGTGTGTGATGCGCGGCAAGGGCAAGTTCCCGTTCAAAATGAAGACGAAGCCTCGGCCTTAACCCCCGACGGGCGGGTTCGAGTTCCATCAAAGATGCGCGCGGCTCGTGACGGAATCAAGAAAGGGGATTCCCGTACCACGTCACCCCCTCGCGGTCAGTCGCTGGAGTCCCCCGCGAACTCCTCACGCAGGATCTCGAGGGCCAACCATTGCTCCTCGGCGGTGGCGATTTTTTGCTGTAACTCCCCCAGCGCAGAGGTCACTTTTTCGAAGGCGCTCCGGTCTTTTATATAGAAATCCGGATCATTCAGGTGAGCTTGAAGCGTGCCGGCCTCCTGCTGCATTTTCGCGATCGTCGCGGGCAAAGTCTCGAGGGTGTGCTTGTCCTTGTAGCTCATGCGGCGCTTGACCGCGGGTGCGGGCGCCGGTGCAGCCACGTCCAGCTTATCAGGCCTGGCGGCGTCCGCTTTGCGTGCTTCGCGCGTGAGGTCCGCGCCGCGCTGCGCCAGCATGTCGGAATAGCCGCCCGCATATTCGATCCAGCGCCCATTGCCTTCCGGTGCAATGACCCCACTCACCAGTCGGTCGAGGAAATCGCGGTCGTGGCTGATCAGGAGGACGGTGCCGGGATAGTCGGCGAGCATGTCCTCGAGAACGTCGAGCGTCTCCATGTCGAGGTCGTTGGTCGGTTCGTCGAGTACCAAAAGGTTCGAAGGCTTGGCCAGCACCTGCGCGAGCATCAGCCGGCCCCGCTCGCCGCCGGAGAGTTTCGACAGGGGCGTACGTGCTTGTTCCGGTGCGAACAGGAAGTCGCGCATGTAGCCCACCACATGTTTCGGTGCGCCATGGACCATTACCGTCTCGCCCGCGCCGCCGGTCAGCGCGTCGGCCACGGTCGTGTTGGGATCGAGGCTGTCGCGGTGCTGCGTCAGCGTCGCGATTTCCAGGTTCGCGCCAAGTCGCACCGTGCCGGTGTCCGGGGCAAGCGCGCCGGTCAGAAGCCCGACCAGCGTCGTCTTGCCGCTGCCATTGGGGCCGACGATGCCGATGCGGTCGCCGCGCTGGATGCGGGTGGAGAAGCCGGACACGATCGGCCGCTCGCCGTAGGATTTGCCGACCCCATTCGCCTCGATCACCAGCACGCCGGACGGCGCCGCCGAGGCGGCCGCCAGGTTCGCCTGTCCCGCGACGCCGCGCCAGGTTTTGCGCCGCTCGCGCAGCGCCGCGAGCTCGCCGACGCGGCGCATGTTGCGCTTGCGACGTCCCGTGACGCCGTAGCGCATCCAGCTCTCTTCCGCCACGATCTTGCGGTCAAGCTTGTGCTGTTCCCGCTCTTCCTCAGCCAGCAGAAGGTCGCGCCATTCCTCGAAATGGGCAAAGCCGCGTTCGATGCGGCGGGTAACGCCGCGGTCGAGCCAGACCGTGGCGCGGGTCAGGTTTGAGAGGAAGCGGCGGTCGTGACTGATGATGACGAGGGCGCCGCGGCTACCGGCGAGCTCGCGCTCGAGCCACTCGATGGTCGGCAGGTCGAGGTGATTGGTCGGCTCATCGAGCAGCAGGATGTCGGGTGAGGGGGCGAGCACGCGCGCGAGCGAGGCACGCCGCGCCTCGCCGCCGGAGAGATGCGCCGGGTCTTCCTCGCCGGTCAGCCCGAGCTGCTCCAGCAGGTAGCGAGCGGTATAGGGATCGTCCGTCGGCTTCAGTCCGGCCTCGACATAGGCGCGCGTGGTGGCGAAGCCGAAGAAGTCCGGCTCTTGCGGCAGATAGCGAACCAACGCCCCTGGCTGGACGAAGACTGTACCGCGGTCGGGCTCGATCAGGCCGGCGGCGATCTTGAGCAGCGTCGATTTGCCCGAGCCGTTTCGTCCGATCAGGGACACGCGCTCCCCCGGCGAAACCGAGAGTTCCGCCCCGGTCATGAGCGGCGTGCCGCCGAAGGTTAAGGCGATGTCCTTGAGCTGGAGAAGCGGTGGGGCCATATGACTTCAGAACTCGGCCGCAAGACGCGACAAATCATGCACTTTTCACGGTCCTACAGGGCGAGGGGCGGGCCGTCAAAGGCGGCCGGAGACGCCGTGCGTCATCCGTCATCCAAGAGCTTCAGCGCGCTTGCAAACGCCGCGGGTATAATGCATGACAACCGCGCGGCGGGCCCTGTATGGTCCGCCGCATCCGCTTCCGGAGGAGCGTAGCTCAATTGGTAGAGCGTCGGTCTCCAAAACCGAAGGTTGGGGGTTCGAGACCCTCCGCTCCTGCCAGGCGGAGATCCGGCGCGAAGCCGGTTCGGGCGTTGGCCGCGGCCTCAGGCCCGGCGAAGGGTTCGCCTGACGGGATTGACTCGGGAAGCAACGACTAGGTTTGGCTACGACAGGATACCCACGGATGGCGACGTCTCCGTTCAAGTTTTTGCAGGAAGTGCGCGAGGAAACGCGCAAGGTGACGTGGCCGTCCCGCAAGGAGACGATGATCACGACCGCGATGGTTTTCGTGATGGTGGCGATCGCCTCGGTATTCTTCCTGGTCGCCGACCAGGTCATGCGCATTGGCGTGAGCTTCGTGCTCGGCCTCGGAAGCTAAGGTTTTGAGAAGATGAGCGACACCGCCGCCGCAACGACGTCGACCCGGCCGAAGCGCTGGTACATCGTCCACGCCTACTCGAACTTCGAGAAGAAGGTTGCGGAGTCGATTCGCGAGCAGGCCAAGCAGCGCAATCTCGAGGACCACTTCGAGCAGGTGCTGGTCCCGACCGAAACGGTGGTCGAGGTGCGCCGCGGCCGCAAGGTCAATGCCGAGCGGAAGTTCTTTCCCGGCTATGTGCTGGTGAAGATGGACCTCACCGACGAGGTCTATCATCTGATCAAGAACACGCCGAAGGTCACCGGCTTCCTCGGCACCGACAACAAGCCGATGCCGATCTCGGAAGCGGAGGCGGGCCGCATCCTGCAGCAGGTGCAGGAGGGCGTGGAGCGTCCCAAGCCCTCGATCTCGTTCGAGATCGGCGAGAACGTGCGCGTCTCCGACGGGCCGTTCGCCTCGTTCAACGGCGTGGTCGAGGAAGTCGACGAGGCCCGTTCGCGCGTGAAGGTGGCGGTGTCGATCTTCGGCCGCGCGACGCCGGTGGAATTGGAATTCGGTCAGGTCGAGAAGGTCTGACCGTTTAGCGAGGCGGGCGGGACCATCCCGGCCGCGACAGAGCCAGATGTGGGAGGTGAGGCGGCCGCCAGCCGTCAAGACCCGCACCACTAACGGAGTGAGAAATGGCAAAGAAAGTCACTGGATTCCTGAAGCTGCAGGTGCCCGCGGGCGCCGCCAACCCGTCGCCGCCGATCGGCCCGGCGCTGGGCCAGCGTGGTCTCAACATCATGGAGTTCTGCAAGGCGTTCAACGCGCAGACCCAGAAGATGGAAAAGAACACGCCGATCCCGGTGGTCATCACGACCTACCAGGATCGCTCCTTTACCTTCGAACTGAAGACGCCGCCGGTGTCGTTCTTCCTCAAGAAGGCGGCCAAGATCGACAGCGGCTCGAAGACTCCGGGCATCGCCTCCGCCGGTTCGGTGACCAAGGCGCAGATCAAGGAGATCGCCGAGCAGAAGATGAAGGACCTCAACGCCAACGATATCGAAGCGGCCATGAAGATGATCGAGGGTTCCGCCCGCTCGATGGGCCTCGCGGTGAAGGAGTAATCGGTCATGGCAATCGGAAAGCGCACGAAGGCGATCCGTGAGGGCGTCGACCGCGAGAAGGCCTACTCGATCGCGGAAGCGGTCAAGCTGGTCAAGGAACGCGCCAAGGCGAAGTTCGACGAGACGATCGAGATCGCGATGAATCTCGGCGTCGATCCCAAGCACGCCGATCAGATGGTCCGCGGCGTCTGCAACCTGCCGAACGGCTCCGGCCGCACGGTCCGCGTCGGCGTGTTCGCGCGCGGCGCGAAGGCCGAGGAGGCGAAGGCCGCGGGGGCCGACGTCATCGGCGCCGAGGACCTGTTCGAGGTCGTCAACGGCGGCAAGGTCGACTTTGACCGCTGCATCGCCACGCCCGACATGATGCCGCTCGTCGGCCGTCTCGGTAAGGTGCTCGGGCCGCGCGGCATCATGCCGAACCCGAAGGTCGGCACGGTGACCATGGACGTCACCGGCGCGGTGAAGGCGGCCAAGGGCGGCGCCGTCGAGTTCCGCGTCGAGAAGGCGGGCATCATCCAGGCCGGCGTCGGCAAGGCGTCGTTCACGGAGGCCAAGCTCGTCGAGAACATCAAGGCGTTCGCCGACGCAGTGCAGAAGGCCAAGCCGGCCGGCGCCAAGGGGCACTACATCAACCGGGTGTCGGTCTCCTCGACCATGGGCCCGGGGGTGAAAGTCGACATCCCGAGCCTGTTCGGTACGCAAGCCTAGTTAGCGCCAACGCGATCCCACATCTGACGGCCGGCGCCACCCAGCGCCGGCCGTTTCTCGTTGCGGGCTTGCGCCGGGCGGCCGCTGATTTCCTCCTATTTCCCCTTGGCAAACCGACCAATAGGGGCTAGATGGGGTCTATCGGGCGTGCTGGCCCTAGTTTGTCAGCACGCCTTTGCGCGTCTCAGCAAAACAATGGTGATCGGAAGACTTTCCTTTTGGACATCCCGGCGGGACATCTGAAAGGTGGCTCCGAAGCTGTCGCAGAGTGTGAGCGTGCAAGGTCAAGCCCCTGAAAAGGCAAGGCCAACCTGTCCAAGACTGCCGGCGCCGAGGGCCTTCGAGCCTGACGCTTAATCCCATTCCGGGGGCCAGCATAGACGGGGTCGAGACCCAAGTTTGCGCAGCTCACAAGGCTGCGCCGGTTTGGTTCGAACCTCGGAGAGCCGTTCAAGGTCGCAAGACCAAAAACGGCGGGCAGGCTGAACGTCGCCCTGCTCAAGGTTCGCGTGAACTTCAAGCGGGACGGCAGTCGCAACCGGCGGCTCCCGCAACAGGACACGCGGACAAGCCGTCAAAACCGAAAGAGCTTGCAGTGGATCGAGCGGCCAAAGCGGAGTCCATCACTGAGCTGAGCGGCGTCTTCAAAGCCGCGCAGGTCGTGGTGGTTGCTCACTATGCCGGCCTCACCGTCGCGCAAATGCAGATTCTGCGTCAGCAGATGAAGCAGGCGGGCGCACAGGTGAAGGTCGCCAAGAACCGTCTGGCCAAGATCGCGCTCAAGGACACCGACGCTGCCTCAATCGCGCCCCTGCTGAAGGGGCCGACCGTGCTCGCTTATTCGGGCGATCCGGTCGCGGCACCGAAGGTGGCCATCGATTTCGCCAAGGCGAACGAGCAGTTCGTCATCCTTGGCGGCTCGATGGGCAAAACGGCTCTGGATCCGAACGGCGTGAAGGCACTCGCCTCGCTGCCGTCTCTGGACGAACTGCGCGCCAAGATCGTCGGCCTCCTCGTGGCGCCGGCGACCAAGATCGCGCAGCTCACCAACGCTCCCGCGGCCAAGGTCGCGCGCGTTGTCCAGGCTTATGCATCCAAGAACGCTGCGGCCTGACGGCTTACAAGCAATCTCAATCGGTTCGAACCAATAGGACTTTGAAAAATGGCTGACCTGCAGAAGATCGTTGATGAGTTGTCGAGCCTGACCGTGCTGGAAGCGGCCGATCTGGCCAAGATGCTGGAAGAGAAGTGGGGCGTCTCCGCTGCGGCCGCGGTCGCGGTTGCGGCCGGCCCGGCCGCCGGCGCCGGTGCTGCCGCCGTCGAGGAGAAGACCGAGTTCACCGTGGTCCTTGCCGCCGCCGGCGACAAGAAGATCGAAGTGATCAAGGAAGTGCGTGCGCTCACCGGCCTCGGCCTCAAGGAGGCCAAGGATCTGGTCGAGGGCG
>Ga0265342_10003513_pt1 | contig 12820 bp, 7 predicted proteins | sample 4CB327metaG_FD_203125 | JGI IMG/M metagenome (GOLD analysis project Ga0265342, IMG submission 203125) | Rhizosphere microbial communities from Carex aquatilis grown in University of Washington, Seatle, WA, United States - 4-CB3-27 metaG | ecosystem: Host-associated > Plants > Roots > Rhizosphere...
GGTGGGCGGTCGACTGGACCCAGGGCGCGCGCGAGATGATCAACAAGTTCCTGGGGCCGAACAGCGGTGGCAACGGCAACGTCGCCGTGGCGGGAGCCGAGTGGAACTTCAGCGTTTCGCGCATCCTCTGGGCCCCGCGCAGCTTCAACGGCGACGCGCCGGATCTGCGCGTCGCCATCGCAGCCATGGTGACGCGCACGTTGTCCACCGGTGACCCCAACTACAAGAACGCGACCGGCTACTACACGGGCATTGAGACCGAGTATCGGATGACCTCGCTCTTCAGCCTGACTCTGCAGGCCTACGGCGAATCCCGGCCCAGTTACATCGGCGAGTACAGCGTGTACAGCATCAATCCGGGCATCGCATTTCATACTGACTGGTACAGCCTCGATCGCATCCAGCTCATCTACGGGCGGCGCTTCTATAGCCGCGCCGCGGACCCCAACACGGCCGAACCGCTCGATCGGCACATGATCGCCCTCGGCGGCTACGTCACCTTCTGAGTCGAAGGCGCTTGATGATGCAAATGATAAAACCAAATGTCGCAGTCATCGTCGCCTGGCTCGCCATACCGGGGCTGGCGGCCGCCGCCGACGCTGTCCCCGACCCGGGGCTGCCGCGCCTGGGCCTGGCGCCGGGCGAGCCTCAGGTGCGCAGCGCGACGCCCTCCCTCCCCTTTGGCGTCCAGCCCGTGCAGTCGCGTGAGTACGTGCTGGATTTCCATGGCTACTTCTTGCTGCCCGCCGTCATGGGGCTCCACCAGCGTGAAGATCCCATGCCCGGGCAGAGCGCCATGGTGCTGCATACACCGCCGCTGATCCCGCAGGACCTGCGCGACTTCGAATTCACCGGCGCGGTACCGACGCCCTGGCTCCAGCTCGGTTTCGTGTACGGCAACTCGGTGGTGTCGGCGACCACGGTCCTGGCCGGCACCAGCGCGTCGGACGCCGCGGGCTTCTACAATCCGGTCGACCAGTTCGGGGTCAACGACGCCTTCCTGACCCTCAACCTCACCCGCAAGTTCGGCTTTCCCTTCATGCTCAACGTCGGCGCCTTCACCGGCCGATACGGCGCCATGGGCACCTACGACGCCGGCCGCTACGCGACGCCGCTCATCGCGCGCACCAACACCATCGGTGAGAACATCATCGTCGGGCACATGGTCGGCGACGTGATGCTCATGCTCGAGCAGGGGCTCGGCGGCCAGATGGCGCGTCCTCCGCTGGGACTGGTGTCGGCGGGCTGGAACGACTTCGCCAACGTCAACGTGGGCTCGACCTTCGTGAACCACGTGCACCTCGGCGCCGCCTACCAGCCGTGGGGAAAGATTGGACTGCACTACCTCACCGCGTGGACGCAGGACGATCTAAGCGGTAACGGCTCGATCCCCGACGGTCGGATCACCGTACTCGGTGCCGACATGCACATCACCGCGGGACCAACGGGACATCTGTACTTGGGGATTGCCCGCACCTATGCCACCAACGCTGCCAGCGTATCGGGAGCGATCGAGGTCCTCAATGCGCGCGGTGGCCCCGAACTCGTCGAGCACTACCTGGGACCGTCGGCCACCGGCCACCTGACGACGGTCGGCGCTCAGTACGACCTCAGCTTTGCCAAGATGGCCTTCGGCCCGCGCTACACCGGAAACAGCCCCGACGTCCTGCTCAGCTTGTTCGGTATCGCGACCAAGGTCAGCAGCAGCGACTCGGTGGTCAACGGCGTGAAATACGACGGCGTGCTCAAGATCAAGGGCGGCGGCGAGCTCACCTACCTGTTTCTGTCCTGGATGGGCGTGTCCGAGCGCGTCGACCACGTCCGCCTGGACAACAGCGACTCGGCGCAGGCCTTCACCATGTATTCGTCGCGCCTGCTGCTGCACTCCGGCTGGCGCAGCCGGGACGAGATCGCGCTGCAATACACCCACGCCGTCTATGGCACTTCGGTGTACGTTAAGGCGGGTTATCCTCCTGTCCTGAACCCGGCCCTGAATCCGGATCGTGATGTCTTCTCGCTCACCGGCACCTTCTGGTGGTAGGAGGCCTTATGAAGCTCGAGCGCAGATCGGAAGGCCAGTCGTCGCGCGGCGCGGGGCTCCTCGTCTGCGCGGGCGGCGTCTTGAGCTGCGTCCTTGGCTGTACCGCCTATCCGACGCTGAAACCGAACGTGCCGATCGATTGCACGGCCGATAGCGGGTACGACTTCCTGATCGTCGACAACTTCGAGACCGTTGGCGAGATGCCCTTTTACCCGGCGGGTGACGTGACGTCGCCCGGGCCCACGACGCCGGCAGCGACAACGATCCCCGGCGGTCCGCGCTGCAACAGCAGCGTGGCGTTGGAGATTCAGTCCTACCAGCACAACGATTGGGGGTCTTTGTTCGGCTTCAACAACTTCGGCCCGCGCGACGCCTCGGCGTACGAGGGGCTGTCGTTCTGGGCGCGCGCCCCCCTCAACACCACCGGCAGCTTCACGATCTTGCTCGACGATCCCAACACCAACAATGGCCTGTCGACCGTGTGCGGCGTCGACGCCGGCACGCCCGCCGATGCCGGCCCGATCGAGATGTGCAAGAACTACTGCGTGCCCGACGCTGGGCCGGGTGCACCCACGACGACGTACCTGGACCCGTCGACCGGCATGGCGGTCGGTGGCTCCACCAGCGCGGCGCCACCGCCCGACTCTTGCGGTAACAGCTATATGGTGACCCAGGTCGTGACCAGCGACTGGCGGTTTTACACCATTCCCTTCGCAAAGTTTCAGCAGGGCTACATGCCCAGCCGGGTGCCCAATCCCGTGCTGACGGTGACCGGAACCGTGCCCGGCACGAGCTTGCGAACCTCCGCGTTGATGGGTTTCGTTATCCGCTTTCCCAAAGAAGCCAACGCAGATCTGTGGCTCGACAATTTGGACTTCTACCGGCCGAAGAAGGCCGGCAACGATGGCGGATCCGACGCGCCACGAATGTGACCGCGGAAGATCCAAAGGACCTCGCGGGGTCCGTGATGGAGAAAAGGGAGTGACCTCATGAAAACGAACCTTCGAATTGGAATCTCTTCGCAATCGTCGGGCTTTCTTTGGGCCCTCCTTTTCGCTGTCTGCGGGCTGGGGGCCTGTACGACCCAGGCGGTCAGCACGGGCACGGGTGGTAAAGGCGGCACGACGGGCGGCACCCTGGGCGGCATGACCGGGAGCACCGGCGGCTCTGGCGGCTTATACGCGACGAGTGATGGCGTGCTCTGCCCGTTGCCGGCCCAACCTCTGATCACCGATTTCACCGTCGTGGTGCCGGACGGCGGAGCCGCCGACGCCGCTGCCACCGACGCCGCGGTCGCGACGCAATACAATCACTTCGGGGATTCCACGACGCTCGGAGGCAGCGAGTTCGTCTATCCGCTCGACGGAATGTGGCCGGTCACCTCGGACGTCAGCGGCGGCAACTGGCACATCTCCGGGACGCTGGGCACCTACTCGGGGTTCGGCCTCTATTTCGACAACTGCACCAGGGTGAACGCCGCGGCGTATGCCGGTATTTCATTCACCATCTCGGGCTCGGTCGCGCAGGGCGGCATGATCACCATGGGTATGGGGACGTTGAACAACGTGCTCGCCGCTTCCTGGCTGTTGGCCCACCCCGTCGCCGGCGGCACCACGCCCGATCCCGCTGCGCCCGGTCGCTGCATTCCGCCCGCGACCGCCACCAACCAATACAATCAGGCGACTTGCAAGGACGCGACCGCAACGGTGCCAGTGACGGCGACACCGACCACCATCACCCTCCGCTGGGCCGACTTCATGGGTGGCCTGCCCGAAGCGGGCGTCACGCCCACCGACATCACCAGCTTCTACTGGTTCTTCCCGCCGCCGGCGGGAGCCGGCAGCGCCACGCCGGTGACCTACTCGGCCGACATCATCGTCGACGACCTCAAGTTCATCACGCCCTGAGGACCGTCGCCGTTCCCCCGTGCTTCGGAGCTCATCGCATGACGCTGAATCTGCGCAACCTTGCATCGCTCGCTGTCGTCGCCGCGGGCACGTCGGGCTGCCTCTGCCCGCCCTGCCCCGGGACCACGGTCTCGAACGCGAGCCCGCTCACGCCCGCCGCGCTGGGGATGGGCACGGCCACCACAGCCGGCAACGGGATGACGATGGGCGGGGGCACGGGCTCGGGACCGACGGCGAGCGGTAACAACCTGGTCGTGTGGGACGGCGATGGCGCTGGGACCGGCGCTCAGGGCTGGGAGTCTTGCGACAAGAAGCCCAACTGTAGCGTCAAGGTTGGGCCCGAGTCGGGTGCGGGCGTCAATGGGAGCACGGGCCTCAAGCTGCATGGCGAGGGGCCCGGCTTCATCGGGATGGGTTGGAACTTGTTTGGGTGGTATCCCGAGACGGCCGGCGTCGACCTCACGCCGTACACGCACCTGGCCTTCCAGATCCGCGTCGACGCCAAGTCGCCCACGGACGCCCCAGAGCCCAGCGCCGTGACAGTGCTGCTCGGTTGCAGCCACAACAAGAACGACAGCGCCAGCGTCCCGGTCGAACGCTACGGCAAGGGCTTCACCGACGGCAAGTGGCACAAGATCGAGATCCCCGTCTCGGCCTTCACCAAGGGCTCGAAGTTCGACCTGGCGTCGTTCTGGGAGTTCAGGATCGCCACCTGGAGCGCCGCGCCCCGCCACTTCGACATCTACGTCGACGACATCACCGCCGAGAAACAGTGAACCCCGTGGCTCACGACCGTCGCGCGTTCACGCGGTTCACCGCACCCGGAACGGTTGCGTGGGCCGCGCTCGCGGGGTGGTTGGTGAGCTTCGCGGCCTGCGTGGACACCGGGCCGCGCATGAAGCCCGGAGGTGTCGTCACCGGGACGCTGGTCTGCGACGCACCACCGCCCGTGCCCTACGCGGGCAGCGCAACCATCCCCACCACCGATTTGACGGCGGCGGGTCCCTACCAGTGGCAGAACGCGGTCATCAAGGGTGGCGGCTTCGTCAGCGGCATCGTGACCAGCCCGGTCATGCCCGGCCTCACCTTCAGCCGCACCGACGTCGGCGGCGCCTACCGTTACGATCCGGCCAACCGTCGGTGGAGGGCGATCACCGACGGGTTCGGGCGCAACGATTCCAACCTCACCGGGATCGAGAGCATCGCGCCGGATCCGGTCGATCCCAACCGCGTCTACGTCGCGGCCGGGCAGTATCTCACCGGCGGCAACGGCACGATCCTCAGCTCGACCGACATGGGTGTGACCTGGACCCGCCATAGCATCGCCGCGCCCATGGGCGGCAACGCCGACGGCCGATCGATGGGCGAGCGGCTGGCGGTCGATCCCAACTTGCCGAGCACGCTGTACTTCGGCTCGCGCAACGCGGGGCTGTTCAGAAGCACGGACTCGGCCCAGACCTGGACGGTCGTCGGCAGTTTTCCGGTCACCGGCGCGACCGGCAGCGACGGCACTCTGGGCTACGGACTGACCTTCGTGGCCTTCGATGCGCACAGTGGCGCGGCGGGGAGCGCCACTCCGACGATCTACGTCGGCGTCGGCATCACCAGCGGCGCCGCGCTCTATCGTTCGACCGACGGGGGCGCAAGCTGGGAAGCGGTCCCCGGCCAGCCGGCGGCGGGAATGCCCCATCACGGCGTGATCGATGGGTGCGGCAACCTCTATCTCCCGTACAACAACGGCGCAGGCCCCAACAACGTCACGGCGGGCGCCGTCTGGCGCTACGACGGGACCAGCGGCGCCTGGGCCGACGTGAGCCCTCCGCGCCTCGGCGGCGGATTCGGCGGGCTCTCGATCGATGCCGCGCACCCGCAAACCCTGATCGTCACCACGATCGACTTCTGGTCTCCCGGTGAGATCTTTCGCACGACCAACGCCGGCTATACGTGGACGGCGCTGCTCGGATCCTCGCAGCGGAGCGTGGCGAGCGCGGACTGGCTGTACTGGCACTCCAACAACTTGCCCGCGCAGGGATGGATGGGGGACGTGGAGATCGATCCGTTCAATCCGGACCGCGCTCTCTACATCACCGGGCAGGGGATCTGGTCCAGCGACGATCTCACGGCCGCGGACACCAAAGCGCCGACCCACTGGTCGTTCGATGACGACGGTCTCGAGGAGACGGTCGCGCTCGACGTCGCCAGCCCGCCCATTGGCGCGCCGCTGTTCAGCGGCGTCGGCGACATCGCCGGGTTCCGCCACGACGATCTCACCGTGTCTCCGGTGGGCGGGATGTTCAGCGCGCCGATCTTCGGCAACACGACCGGCCTGGATTTCGCCGAGGCCAATCCCGCCTTCGTGGCGCGCGTCGGCACCTTCAACAGCGTCAACGGCCGCGGCGCCTACTCCACCGACGGCGGCATGAGCTGGCAAGCGTTTGCCGGAGCGCCCGCGGGCAGCAATGGCTCGGGGTTGATCGCGGTCTCGGCCGACAACGCGTCCCTGCTGTGGGCTCCCGCGCGCGTCGCGCCCTTCTACTCACACACCAACGTTGGTGCCACCAACGTTGGTGCCACCTGGACCGCTGCCACCTTTCCCGCGGGCGCAGGGACGCTGACCGGCGCGCGCGTCGCGTCGGATCGGGTCAATCCCTCGACCTTTTACGCCAGCGTTCGCAACACGATGTACGTGAGCCACGACGGCGGCGCGACCTTCGTGGCGGCCGGCGCGGTGCCGGCCGGGCGACCGCGGCCGGTGTTCGGCATCGAGGGTGATCTGTGGGTCCCCACCGGACCCGCCCTCTTCCACTCGCAAGATTCGGGCGCGTCGTTCACGCAGGTACCGTCGGTCACCGCCGCGAGCGCGGTGGGTTTCGGCATGCCGGCGCCAGGGCAAACCTACCCAGCGGTGTTCCTGGCGGGAACGGTGAGCGGAACCCCCGGCATCTACCGTTCCGACGACGCCGGGACGAGTTGGACGCGAATCGACGATCCCCAGCACCAGTTCGGCGTCGTCAACGTTTTGACCGGCGACCAGCGGACGTTTGGTCGTGTCTATCTCGGCACAGGAGGCAGAGGCATCGTCTATGGCGACCCACAACCGCAACAACAATAAGATCCGGTACGAAATGAAGTGGGCGCTGGGGTTGGCAATGATGGGAGCGGCTTCGCTCCAGATCGGCTGCAAAACGGTGTGCGAGTGCCGGGTGGTGCCGCAAGAGCCGGGCACCGCCGTGGCGACGGCGGCCAACCAGCCGGCGGCTGCCGCCGCGGCGAGCGCCCCCGCTGGCGGCGGCGCGGCGACCGCGCCCTCCGTCAAGTACAACTGGAAAAACGTGGTCGTCCTGGGCGGCGGCTTCGTCACCGGCGTGATCTTCAGCCCGGCCGAGAAGGATCTGGTTTACGCCCGTACCGACGTGGGCGGCGCGTACCGCTGGAACCCGGCCGACAAGAGCTGGATCGCGCTCACCGATCACCTCGGGCGCGACTCGAACAACATCGGCATCGAGAGCCTGGCGGCCGATCCGACCGACGCCAACAAGGTCTACATCGCGACCGGCACCTATACCGGTTCATGGGTGGGCAACGGCGCCATCATGCGCTCCAGCGACCGCGGCAAGACCTGGCAGGTCACCGACATGCCGGTGAAGATGGGCGGCAACGAGAACGGCCGTTCGATGGGCGAGCGTCTGGTCGTCGATCCCAATTTCCCGAGCGTTCTCTTCTTCGGCTCGCGCAAGGGCGGGATGTACAAGAGCGCCGACTCGGGCGCGAGCTGGGACAAGGTCACCAACTTCACCGCCAGCGACGGCGACAAGGGCATCGGCATCCCGATTGTCCTTTTCGACAAGGCCAGCGGGACGAAGGGCAAGGCCACGCCCACCATCTACGCCGCCGTCGCCAACAACGAGGGTGGCCTCTACCGCAGCACCGACGCCGGGGCGACCTGGAAGGCGGTGCCCAACCAGCCGACCAGCGGGATGGCCAGCCACATGGAGTTCGACTCCACCGGAACGCTCTATATCAGCTACGGCAACGGTCCGGGACCAAACGACGTCACGACCGGTTCGGTCTGGAAGTATCAGGCCAAGGGCGACAAGTTCACCGACATCACGCCCGCCGCGCCCAAGGTTGGGGACACGTTTGGCTACGGCGGCCTGTCGGTCGACGCCGCGCACCCGGGCACGTTGATGGTCAGCACCATCGACCGCTGGAGCATGCACGACGAGATCTACCGGACCACCGACGGCGGCAAGACCTGGAAGGCCATCTTTCCGAAGTCGGTCAAGGACGACGCCGGCGCGAAGTACCTCTGGTGGCACCGCACCAGCGCGGAAGAGCTGGGCAAGGGCTGGATGGGCGATATCGACATCGATCCGTTCCACCCGGGACGAGTCATGTACGTGACCGGTGCTGGCCTCTGGGCCACCGAGGACGCAACCGCCGCCGACGCCGATCAGCCCACCCACTGGACCTTCTTCAACCGCGGTCTGGAAGAGACGGTCATCAAGGGCCTGGTCAGCCCGCCCGCGGGACCGCCGCTGCTGAGCGCGATGGGCGATCTGTGCGGGTTCCGGCACGACGACCTCAACGCGCCTTCTGCGGGCGGCATGTTCGATAACCCGCTGTGCGGATCGGCCAGCAGCATCGACGTCGCGTGGGCTAAGCCCGACGTGGTCGCGCGCGTCGGCTGGGACAATCACCAGCAGTGGGGCGCCACCTCGCAGGACGGCGGCAAGAGCTGGACGCCGTTCAAGTCGGAGCCCAAGAGCAAGGGCGCCGGCTCGATCGCAATCTCGGCTGACGGCGCCGCGCTGGTGTGGGCACCGCTCGAGGGCAACGTCGTCTTCTCCAAAGACCACGGCGCGACCTGGGCTCGCGCCGAAGGGCTGCCCAACTCGGAGGCGTCTCCCGACTGGGCGCCGGTTCCTTTCCGGCCCGCCGCGGACCGCGTGAACCCCAACAAGTTCTACGTGCTCGATGCGCGCGGCGGACAGGCGTACACGAGCGTGGACGGCGGCGCGCACTTCACCGCCGCCCCCACCGGACTGCCCAACCTTCCCGAGTATCAGTTCAGCTCGGCTTCGGCGCAGGCCACGCCCGGCATCGAAGGCGACGTGTGGCTCACCAACTTCAAAGAGCTCAATCACTCGACCGATTCGGGCAAGAGCTACGAATCGATCCCGTCCGTGACCGAGGCTTACGCGGTCGGCTTCGGCAAGGCGCCCGCGGGCAAGACCTATCCGGCGCTGTACCTGATCGGCAAGATCGGCGACGTCGTCGGTTTCTTCCGCTCCGACGACGTCGGCAAAAACTGGGTGCGCATCAACGACGACCAGCACCAGTGGGGCTTCTGCACCGTCATCACCGGCGACCCGCGCGTGTACGGGCGGGTCTACATCGGAACCGGCGGCCGCGGGATCATCTACGGCGAGCCGTAGGAATCCGCATCGCCTGAAGCTGAAAAAAGACCCGAAACCGGGTCCGCCGCCCTCTTAGACAGGATGTGAGGACTCGGCATTGGTTCGATCGGCTATTGCCTAACTTTGCAGCTGGAAGCGCTGGCGGCGACCGAGAGCAATCCGTTCACCTAGGAGTCGCCAACAGGTGTACCCGTCGAGGCGCTGGGTAGTGCAGGAAAATATTTCCGTTCGTTCACCGCGGCCGACCTCGAGGGCTCGTGGACACCACTGGCAGCGAGCGAGAGCAGTCCTTTCGCCGGGAAGTCCAACGTTACTTTCAGCGGCGCGGCGTGGACGAACGACATCAGCCACGGCGATATTGTTCGCGACAACCCCGACGAGACGATGACCATCGACCCGTGCAATCTGCAGTTTCTCTATCAGGGTGACGTTCCCTCGTCAGGGCTTACCTACAACCAGCTCCCCTGGCAGCCGGGCTTGCTCACGTTGGTGCCATAATCCTCGCCCGGCAGCGCATGAACCGGTTCCTTCTGGCGTTTCCGGCCGTCGCGCTCGCCTTCGCCCCGACCCGTGACGCGTTCTCGGCGGAGCGGCTGATCTCGGCGGACGTGAGTCAGGTGAAAGGTCCCCTGAACACGATGTTCAAGACCTGCGTGGGCGCCGGCCGCGCGAACGAGGGTCTCCGAGCCGACTGGCAGCGCCAGCTCTCCTACGTGCACGAGCAATGCGGCTTCACGTACGTGCGGATGCACGGGCTACTCGGCGACGAGATGGGCGTCTATCGCGAGGATCGAAATGGGCGGCCCGAGTACAACTGGCAGTACATCGACGAGCTGTATGACTTCCTCCAGCGCATCCACATGAAGCCGTTCGTCGAGCTCGGCTTCTGCCCTGGTGCCCTGGCCAGCGGCGCCAAGACCATCTTCTGGTGGAAGGGGAACGTCACCAAGCCGAAGGATCCCCGGAAGTGGGAGGACTTGATCCGCGCCCTGGTCACGCACCTCCGCGAGCGTTACGGCGACGCCGAGGTCCGGACCTGGTACTTCGAGGTCTGGAACGAGCCCAACCTGGACGGGTTCTTCGCCGGTACGCAGAAGGACTATTTCGAGCTCTACGCGAGCACCGCGCGCGCCATCAAGAGCGTCTCTCCCTCTTACCGCGTCGGCGGGCCCGCCACCGCGGGCTGCGCTTGGGTGCCGGAGTTCATCAACTATTGCACCGCGCACGATGTCCCGGTGGACTTCGTGTCCAGCCACGACTACGGCGTCGAGAGCGGCCACCTCGACGAGACTGGCGACACCGGGACCATCTTCTCTCACGATCCGCGCAGCATCTACGGGAACGTCCTGCGCATGCGCGAGCAGATCGCCGCGTCCCCGTTGCCGAAGCTGGAGCTGCACCTCACGGAGTGGAGCAGCTCGTACACGCCGACCGACCCCCTCCACGATAGTTATCACAGCGCCGCCTTCATCCTGGACAAGCTCAGGAAGGCCGGCGCTGCGCCAAACTCGATGTCGTACTGGGTCTTCACTGACATCTTCGAGGAGGCCGGCCCTCGTTTCACGCCCTTCCATGGCGGATTCGGCCTCCTCAACTACCAGGACATCCGCAAGCCGGCTTTCTTCGCGTATCAGTTCCTGAACCGCCTCGGGCCGATGGAGCTGGAGTCGACGGACCCGGCTTCGTGGGTCACCACCGACAAGGCTGGCAACGTCCAGATGCTCCTGTGGGATTTCACCGTCACCAATCCGACGTCGGAGAACAACCAGGTCTTCTACAAACGCGATCTCCCCGCAGCGCCCAATGGAACCGCCCGGGTTCGCCTGAGCCATCTCGCCCCCGGCCGTTACACCCAAACGGTCTACCAGGTCGGCTACCGCGTCAACGACGCCTATGCGGCGTACATGGACCTCGGCTCTCCGCGGCAGCTCACTCGAGCGCAGGTCGCGCAGATCAACTCAGCCACCGACGGGCAGCCTCGCGAGCAAACGTCCGTCACCATCCGTGCCGACGGTGTCTTCGAACGCCAACTGCCACTGCGCGAGAACGACGTCTTCCTCATCATTCTCGAAAAACCATCTGGGCGGTCCAAAGACGATCGAGCCACGCGCTCTACGAAGTAGATGTGAACCTCACTATTGATCGAATGCGTCCTTCGATGAATCCCGCGACGCGCGCGATCTGTTTCGGCGTTGTTGCTCTGGCGGCGTGCCTCCGCCCGCCCATGCCCGAGCCGTCCGCTCCGTCGGCGACGTCCACGGCAGTGCCCACCCCGGCGGGGCCGCTCATCTACAAGGATCCGGATCGTCCGCTCGAGGCGCGTGTAAGGGACCTGGTGGCCCGCCTGACGCTCGCCGAGAAGGCGTCCCTCCTCATCGACAAGGCGCCCGCGATCGAACGCCTCGGCATACGCAAGTACGACGCCTGGAACGAAGCGCTGCACGGTGTCGCCTGGCGCGACGGGGTGACGGTGTTTCCCCAGGCGATCGGGCTCGCGAGCACGTGGGACCCCGACCTCGTGCACCGCGTGGCTACCGCGATCTCGACCGAAGCGCGGGCGCTGTACAACGCCGGCACCTTCGGCCTCACTCTGTGGACCCCGGTGATCAACATCGCGCGTGATCCGCGGTGGGGCCGAACCCAGGAGGGCTACGGCGAAGATCCGTACCTGGTCTCACGCATGGCAATCGCCACCGTGACCGGCATCCAGGGCGACCACCCCTTCTACCTTCGCGCCGTGGCGACGCCCAAGCACTTCGCGCTCAACAACATCGAAGGCACTCGGTTCAGCGGCTCGTCGGACGCGCCCGAGGAGGTCATCCGCGACTACTACCTCCCGCACTTCCGGGCGGCGATCGTCGAGGGACACGCCCAGAGCATCATGTGCTCGTACAACCGCGTGAATGGAGTTCCCGCGTGCGGTGATCGATGGCTCCTCGACGACGTGCTCCGCAAAGAGTGGGGATTCGGCGGTTTCGTCGTCTCCGACTGCGGGGCGATCGGCGCGATGGTCTGGGGCCATCACCTGAAGCAGGGCGAGGACGAAGCCGTCGTGGCCGGAATTCACGCGGGATGCGATCTCGAGTGCGGCAAGGCCTATGGCGAGCAGATCGGCCGCGCGGTGGCGCAGGGCGCGCTCTCCGAGGACGATGTGAACCGCGCGCTCGGGCGCGTTCTCGCCGCCCGGTTCCGGCTCGGCATGTTCGACCCGCCCGAGCGAAATCCCTACGCCTCCATCCCCATGTCCGTCGTCGACGGCCCCGAGCACCGGGAGCTGGCGCGCGCCGCGGCGCGCGAGTCGCTGGTCCTGCTCAAGAACGAGGGGGTGTTGCCTCTCGATCCGAACAAGACGAAGAAGCTCGCCATCATCGGTCCGGCCGCAGGGACCTTCCTTCACGGCAGCGCGGGGTACCACGGCTCGAACAACCACCTCATCACTCCGCGCGACGGAA
>Ga0265342_10003514_pt1 | contig 12820 bp, 10 predicted proteins | sample 4CB327metaG_FD_203125 | JGI IMG/M metagenome (GOLD analysis project Ga0265342, IMG submission 203125) | Rhizosphere microbial communities from Carex aquatilis grown in University of Washington, Seatle, WA, United States - 4-CB3-27 metaG | ecosystem: Host-associated > Plants > Roots >...
AATTTAAAAATAAATTAGAAATAATACCTGCGTTGAAAACTGCATTTAAAGCATTGACGCCGGGACGACAGAGAGCATACATCCTTTATTTTTCAGCTCCCAAACAAACAAAAACACGTGAGTCAAGGATTGAAAAATATTTGCAGCAAATTCTTGATGGCAAGGGATTAAATGATAAGTAAATTATACGAGTAAAGCTTTATTCTAGAACTTTGGCATATCTACTCCCCGCTCAGCCTCTTTTTGCTGTTTACTCTTCGCTTTATTTCTTTTGCTTTCTCTTAACATCAACAATCCACCCAGCAGGAATAAGAACGCAGAAAGATAGAATGCATATTCAATTCCAAATGTTTTCATTACAATGAAGCCTATCACCGGGCTGAAAATACCTCTGATCCCCGTTAACGTAATATGCGCAGCCTGGTAATTTGAAACTTCACTTGCAGGAGCGAAATAAATAGAACTTAACGCCCATGCAATTGCAATACCGCTCATTCCGATACCAAAAATAAAATGCGAAAAATATACGATGTAATCGGTTGGGATATTTATTCCAAAGCCTGCGGTGAATTTGGCCGAAACCAAAAGTAAAGGATATAAGGTAAGAATAATAAAAACATATCCGCTGAACCGCTCGGGATTTCCTTTGCCGTGGATCTTTCCCATTAGGGGAGTGAAGATAATAAGCGCTGAATTAAATAATAAACCTTTTGCTAATGAAATAGGAGCATAACCAAGCTTCAAATTATCTACCAGAAAAACAGGTATAGCGGGTGTAATAGTCAAAAAGGCCATTCCATAAAGGAAGAAATACATTTCAAATTTGAAAAAAGCTTTATTCTTAGTGAATATCCTCTTCAAATCTCTTGCAGGGAAAACAAGAATATCTTTTATGAGCTTTAATGAATAAACCGTTTTTACGTCATTACCTCTACCCGAATAATCATCCATGCTAAGCGAAATCATCTTAGCGAGAGTATAATAAGTTAGCATTCCGAACACGCCTGCAATAGGGAAGAAGATCTTATAAATGTTCTGGTTTAGGTCAAGAAAGTGTCCGAACAAAGTAGAAACGCCCAGCAACACCAGCACCTGCAGAACTGAAGCATAAGAAAACAGCCTGCTTCGGTTCTTTTCAGAGTAATTATGTTTGAACACAATATTCCATGAAGAGAGCATCATAGAATCAAGATAAGCTGATACAGAAATGCAAAGTATATAGAAAACCGGGCTATCAATTAAGGGCAGTAAAATGAAAAATGCCTTAGATGCTAAGCCGAACCATATAATAGTTTTTGCCCTGCTGCGCGAGCGGTTTACAATTTCGCTTCCATAAATAGATACAAGAAATGCAGAATTTATAAGAAGTGAAATAACCATGACCTGGAAATCAGAGCCGCCAAGCGATTTCTTCAGTATAATATCCTGTAAAAGGACGACCCCTAATGTGATACCGTTAAATAACTGTGAAATTAGGTGGAGAGCGAAGGTCCGTTTTTCCAGTTTTTTTATTTGCTCTTCCGAGCCCGGTGCAGTTTGCAAAAAAATAAATTATTTAAGAAGTAAGTTGAGGAAATTCTGTGTGTTTTAATTCAATGAGTAAATTTCCGTTAAAAGTTGATTTAAGGTATTCCTTTAGTTTCTCTGCAGCATAAATAGAGCGATGCTGGCCGCCTGTGCAGCCGAAGCTTACCATCAAATCGGTAAAATTTCTTTCTTTAAAATTTTCAAGAGCTGCCGTAACGATACCGAATGAGCGTTGCAGGAAATCCTGCATTTCAACGTGATTGTCAAGGAAATTTATGACTTCCTTGTCTTTGCCAGTCAGGTTAACAAATTCCTGAATTCTGCCGGGATTATAAATAAACCTGCAGTCGAAAACAAAACCGCCGCCGTTTATAGTTTCGTCTTTAGGAATGCCGGATTTTTTGTAGCCAAAAGAATAGATTCTTATTTTCAACATATTTAAACAAATGAGCAGGAGATCCCGCAAGGCGGCCTGCTGCAGGCAGGGACGACGTCAGTTTTGAAACTGACATTCGGACTCTATCCCGCTGAAAGCGGGAACTGAATTACTCCCGCATTTCTTTAGTTATTTCAAAGAGCGGGAGACGGGGCTCGAACCCGCGACGTCCAGCTTGGGAAGCTGACATTCTACCACTGAATTACTCCCGCATATATAAATCATACAAAAATAAACAAATATCCGGTGCAATTCAATTTATTTAAAAAGACCTGAATGTGGCTTAAAGATTTCATTTTATTTCATTTTTCGAAACGTTAAATTTAGGAAATAAACCTTATACGATTATGGGTAAAAGAATAGGCATAGTAGAAGACGAAGGTATAGTAGCAATGGATATTAGAAACAGCTTAATTTCTCTTGGCTACGAAGTTCCTTTCTGGGTGGATTCAGGCGATAAAGCCCTCCAAAAACTGAATGAATTTGAAATAGACATGCTTTTAATGGATATTATCATTAAAGGCAACATGGATGGTATTGCAACTTCCAAAGAGGTTCGCAAGAAATTTAATTTCCCGATAATATTCCTCACAGCTTTTGAAGACGGCGCCACTATTGAAAGCATAACAAAAGCCAATGCAGATGGATTTCTGATAAAGCCGTTTGAAGATATGAAGCTTAAAGAGGTTATCGAATCAGTTTTTGAAATGATACAAAAGAAGTAAATAATTAAGTTTTAGTTACCTCCCTTATATGTCGTAATTGTAAGTCTCATATTGTCCCGCTCTCTCTACCGACAAGCGTTTCAATCTATTATTGAATGTTTAAATCTGCATTCGATGCCGGCTCATAAATATACGATAAAAATAGATTTGAACTTTTTCGGAAAATTTATCACAATCAAAATTACGGTTTAGGCTATGTATTTTCATCATAAAAGGGTTAGTTTATACCCTTTTCTGATGGTAAGCAGTTTTTTAATACTTTCCAAAACTTTTGGGGCTGCAATGCAGTTTACATGATAAACAGATACTATTTTTATAATTAGTAAAATCATAATATTATGAAGAAAATCAATTTGATCATTGTTTCATTTTTCATTCTTTTTTCCACGATTTCTTACGCCAGTAACGGCGACCCAAAACCTGTAAAAAAAATATTCTCTACTGAGGATATTAAAAACCTGGCAGATAAATACGTCAATAATAATCTGGGTTTAAAAAACCCCGCTATTGTTGATGTTGACGGCGATGGCGCTTTTGACATACTTATCTTTAAAGATGGTAACGTTGCTTACTACAGAAATACAGGCACGCTGGAAGATCCGTTCTTTGTTCCTGAAAACATGCATTATGAGAAATATACCAGCGCATTTTTCCTGAAGACAACTATTCCTTACCCGGTTTTCTTTGCTGATAAAAACGGCGATGGCAAACTGGATCTGTTTGCAATTACAGACAAAACATATAATGCGAACCAACAGCAATATGAATATAAGGTTCTGTATTCTGAAAACATGTTGGGTCTTGATACAGGCGTACTTATAACGATTATCCTGGTTCTTGTTATAGTTATACTTGTTGTAGCAATCATTCATTAAGAAAGAGAAAAGACAGTTTTCGGTCTCAAGGCTGCAATCACATTCAGCCTTGTTATGAAACATATTATTTTTTACTTTTGCTGATATTGTTAAAGGTTAGCAGAAATATAGCGTTTTTTGTTTTAGTTCTCTCTGTTTTTTCATTAAACAGCGTTGAGTTTTTCCACCATCACGAAAATGACTCACTAAAAGACGATAGTAATTGCCAGGCATGCCTGCTTACCAGTGTTCTAGGCGCTATTGATATTGGCGACGCTACGGTCGCAATAATAACCCCAACTCAATACCAGCTTTTTACTCTTAACGAATATTCAATTCCAGTTTCCGAATCTCACAGAACATCTCAGGGCAGAGCCCCTCCCGTAAATACAATTTTATAAGTTTAACATTTTCGGTTTAATTAAGAAGCATTTTCAGTTTGAATTAATTCAGGCTGATTGCTTTAGGTTTCTTAAGAAATTATTACATAAGCGTACTTCGCGTTATATGCGCTTGTTAACCTTAGATAAAATAAAATTGTATTTAAATGAAAATATATCAAATCATATACATTATAATATTCAGTACGCTCATAAATGCGTATTCGCAGGAAAGAAACATTTCAAATCCTCCAAATATGGCTTTTGTTGTTTATGTTTTTGACAGCTCAAGCAGGGCGCCATTGCAAAATGCCAGAGTCACTTTCCGGAAAAACGGAGCCGAGATTGAAACTGAAATTACAAACGGAGCAGGTAAAGCAATATTTCAGGATATATACAGGGGAAAATACAATATCACGGTTTACCTGGACGGTTATAGTTCTTTTGTGGACTCAATTTCGATTGATGAATCAGCCTCATCTTTTTCGGTCGGGCTAAAGGAATACTCAACGCAGGAGATTGACATTACCGATAAAAAAAATGTAGCCGTATCAGATTTCGATAATAAAACAGGCAACCAGGTTTTTGAGTCGGAAGGCTACCATGGCGCCCCTACCGACAGGATGACAAATATTATTCAGGAACATCTGATGGGCGCTACGCGCGCGCCCACCGGCGAAGTACATATAGCGGGGCAGCACGCCGAATTTACATATTATGTCGATGGGGTCCCAATTCCGCTTGGTGTATTTGGCGGGCTGAATGAAATAGTCGACCCTAAAGTAATTGACAGAATTACATTTCTTACAGGCGGCTTCCCGGCTGAGTACGGCGGACAAATGTCGGCCGTGATGGATATACTCAACCATGTTCCAAAAGGAAGATTTCATCTGGATTTTTCAAGCTACATTGGCAGCTATCTTGTTTTCAACGGCGCTAAACCATTCTCAACCGGAACAGAAGTACCCAGCGGACAATCAAGTTCGGTTGCAGGCGATACGCTTGGCGGCAGAGTTGGGCCGCTCAGGACAATTAACTCTAACGGCCAGTCGCTTTCACTCAGCAACCACATGGGTAACTTTGCTTTTTATGTTTCCGGCTCAAGGCAGGAGACCGATAGAAGAATCGACCAGCCTACAGCTACGTTATTTAACGACAGGGGAACAGACTATTTCCTCTATGGAAAGTTTGATTTACTTCTGAACAAAAACGATTACATTACTTCAAATCTAAATTACAGCTCGACCGAAACACAGGTTCCGTTTGATATAAATGAGCAGGGCTATGCGCCGGATAATCAAAATACTACGAATTCGTATCAAACATTATCTTATTACCATACGATATCTTCAAAGCAAAACAAACTTAGTAATCTGTTTATTGGCATGTATGCAAGGCAGGGGAGCCTGCTTTATACACCCAGCTCTGTCAGTCCGGCAACATTCCAGTTTGCCGGTGATAGCGCTCTGTATGCTTTAACCGAAGACAGAAGCTTCAATACCTATGGAATAAGGTCCAAATATGATTTCAGGTTAACAAGCGAATTTAAATCTTATGTGGGATTTAATTTCAGCATAACTAATGGCGCTGAACATTTTACATCAAGGGATAGCGCCGGCGCCACAGGCCCCGAGGTATTGACAGATTTCAAAGGGTCGGATTTCGGCGTATTTGCTCAAAGCGAGTGGAAACCTGTGAAAATGTTCAAGCTGGATCTAGGCTTAAGATATGATCAGCAAATATCTCCCGGGGCAGGACTTGAAAGAATGGTTAGTCCCCGAATTAAACTAAATTTTTATCCTGATGAAACAACGACAGCCTATCTGTATTATGGTAAACACTTTATGCCCAACAATATAGAAGGGCTAAGGTCTCTGGCATCAAATGTCAGCTCATCAGATATTCCAACTGTGGCCGAAAAAGATGATTTCTATGAGGCTGTTTATCTTAAGGCATTTCGTTTCGGGTTAGACGCAAAAGTTGGTCTCTTTTATAAGTATTCAAGTCCGGGGGTTGATGACCAGACTGTCGGTTCAAGCGCGGTTAAAACGCCTGTGAACATTGCTACAGTTAAATCAACCGGGATAGAACTTGGTTTATCTTATACGCATCCTACAATTCCTTTAACAAGTTATGTGAATGCTTCTGTAATTCACGCTTATGGCTCAGGCGCAGTGACAGGCGGTTTTCTCGATATCAGCAATGATGGCGCCGCTACCGACCTTGACCATGACCAGAGGCTTTCTATTGTCGCCGGAATTAATTATCAGCCTAAAAAATGGTTCGTGAACATGACAGCGATATATGGTTCCGGGCTGACAAACGGCAATCCAAACGGAAGCGCTTATCAAACCGGACTTTTTGATTTCAATTCCGGAGCGCATGTGCCACAGTCAATCATATTTAACATCGGGGCAGGCTACACGTTCTATTTATATAAAAGCTCAGCTATTGAACCATCAATATATATTTCCAATTTATTTGATAATAGCTACCTCCTCAAAGGCGCATATTTCAGCGCAGCAAGCTACGGCGAAAGAAGAAATGTAGTTTTGAAATTTGCGCTGCATATATAGTTTTTTCTTGTGGCAAGACTCCGTGTCGTGCCAGGAATTTGTACTAATATAAAAACCCCCTGCCAGGACCTTCCTGACAGGGGGTTTAGTTTTATTAACTGTACTTTATGGTTTGAGTCTGATAACCATTACGTCGTCAAGCTTTCTGTTACTCGCCTATCTTTACTAGATCAGGATTGTATTTCAGCTTGGTTAAGTTACTCATGTCTTTTTTCGATGCTTTCTTCTGTTCATATAATCCAACCAGCACTTTATAGCTGATTATCTGCGTCTTCTTTTCAGGATCCTGTGTCAGTATTTCTTCCAGATAGATCTTTGTGAACCCGTCCCGTTGGAGGCTGCCGATCCTTCTATCTGCCAGCGACTTATCTGTAAAAGTCCCTGTTTCTATTGAGTAACCCTTTACTACCGCTTGCTGGTCTGCCAGATCATAGAACCTGATGAGGGAATCTATGTTATCAACATTTTGATACAGGTTCGAGGTTTGGGTATCGTCATCATTGGTCTTAGGAGTGATAACCTTTATCTTCAGGTTCCCGCCTGATTTGAGATTTTTATTAAGCTCGAAATCATTCTGGGTTCCGTCAACCGATTCAAAGCTAACAAAAACTTTGGAATCAGCCTCTACCTTCTTATCTAACAGGTCGGTAGTTTTAAATTCATTCGTGTCTACTGGCGTTTCATCTGTTTTCTCAGTCGGATCGATACCGTCTTTTAGCATTTCCGCTTCTTCATCGGAAATTGCTTCGATCCTCACCTGAGCGGTGCCGCTCATTCCGATAGCGTCTTTCGCCGCCCTGGAAAGGTCAATTATCCTACCTCTCACATAGGGGCCTCTATCGTTGATCTTCACTATAGTCCAGAGATTTGTTTCAAGATTTGTAACCTTAAGGAGGGTTCCAAACGGTAAGGTTTTGTGAGCTGCGGTCATTTCATACGTATCAAACCGCTCACCACTTGCGGTTTTTCTACTCTGAAAACCAGGCCCATACCACGAAGCCTCACCTACTTCAACATATCTTGTTTCGGTAGGATCTCCTTTGGACTCAGCGACGTTCGCCACGTCGGCTACCAGCGCCAGTTGTACAGTTAAAAAAAAGAAAAACGGCAAGAGTTTTGCTTTTAACAAATGTGACTCCTTTCACTTTTAATTATAAAATACAAGCTGCCCGGTCCGTGGATATCATAATTACTAAATAACATAAATATGGACAGCAAAATGCTCTCATTGTCTTAAGACAATTTCTTGGAGCGTGTTTTCTTTTTTTTTATTTTGGGCAATGATTGGAGAACTTCGCTCCAATAGCCCAAACTCTATGTTAAAAGAACTTCAAAGCAGGGCAGTAAGGCCCTGCTTTATTAAAACTATATTTACATGGCCTGCGAGGGCGAAAGAGGTATTATCCTCTTATTATCCTCAAGGAACGTAAGCCAGTTGTGTTTATCGTTTGCGTTTTGAACCACGTCAAAGAACGCAGCCTGAAGCTCGCGCGTTATCTTTCCCGGGATCCCTTTGCCGACAACATTCTTATCAACTGAACGGATTGGCGTAATTTCTGCCGCTGTGCCGCTGAAGAACATTTCGTCCGCGATATATAATACTTCTCTTGGAATGCTTGTTTCCAGAACTTTGTATCCCATATCCGTTGCAAGCGTTATAACAGTCTCTCTTGTGACTCCTTTAAGTATCGAATTTGATACCTGTGGCGTATAAAGGACTCCGTCTACTACACAAAATACGTTTTCGCCGCTTCCTTCGCTTATATAACCCTGCGAATCGAGCGCTATACCTTCTGAAAAACCATTTGTAAGAGCTTCCATCTTTATCAATTGGCTGTTCATATATGCGCCGCCAATTTTAGCCATCGAGGGCGTGCTGCCCGTAACATTTCTGCGCCATGAAGAAACACATACTTCTATCCCGTTCTCAACCGCGCCCCTGCCGAGGTATGAACCCCATTCGTAAGCTGCAATTGTTAAGTCTACAGGGTTGTTCAGCGGGTTTACGTTCAGATCACCGTAACCTCTGTAAGCTATCGGCCTTATGTAAGCGGCTTCAAGCCCGTTGATCCTGATAGTTTCTACTATAGCTTCGTCAATTTCTTTCTGTGAATATGGTATTTCAGCCCTGAATATCTTCGCTGAATTAATGAGCCTCTTAGTATGGTCATCAAGGCGGAATACTGCAGAACCCGCGTTTGTTTTATAACAACGGATTCCTTCAAAATAAGATGAACCATAATGGATGACATGAGAGAGTACATGGATCTTAGCATCATTCCAGTCCACAAACTTCCCGTTCATCCAGATTTTCTCTACTGCTTTTAGCGCCATGTCATTTCCTTTAATTTATTAAAGATTCTTTTGATAAATTCTGTAAGTCTTATAAATCTTTGCCCCTAATTTTTCGGCGGTCATTCGCATCGGCATATTATCTTCCAGCACCCATGAAATCTCGGCTCCCCTGTAACCGCCGCGGTTTCCCGCTTTGATCGTTTCAAGATAGAACAGGGAGTCGATGCCTTTTTTCTGATATTCGGGCTTTACGCCCATTATAATAACGCGTAAGTTATTAATTTTCTTTTTACCTGTGAGCAGTTTAAAAATCCCGAATGGAAGCAATCTTCCGTTCATTTTCTTCAGTACCTGGTTAAAATCAGGCAGTGAAAGCGAGAACCCGACCGGCTTGCCGTCAATTTCTGCAAACATCACAAGGTCCGGGTTAACAACGGCTTTAAGAGAAGCGGCCATGTAATCAAACTCATCGGTAGTAAGCGGAACAAAACCCCAGTTATCTTCCCATGCGCTGTTGTATACGTCTTCGATCTTCCTTACCTCATTTATCAAATCCTTCATATTCACCTTGCGCAGTGTAACTCCTGAGCGCTTTGCCATCAGGTCGGCCATTCTTTCCAGTTTTGCCATCACCTTCTCATCGTTAATCACTTGTGACTCAATGTCATATGCATACAGGTCTTTGGCTTTTTCAAATCCGAAATCTTCTATCTTTTTAGCATAGTGTTTCGGATTATAAGTCATTAGAAAAACAGGGGGAGAATCAAATCCGTCGATCAAAAGACCGCACTCATCATTAGTAGATGGATTAACCGGTCCTATTATTGTGTCGAAACCCTTGTTTTTGCACCAGTCGCAGGCTGCATCCAGAAGTAAATCGGATACTTCTTCATCATCGATAGTTTCAAAGAACCCAAAGAACCCTGCCTTATCCTTATAAAAATTGTTGTGGTTATCGTTTTTAATGGCAGCAATTCTTCCAACAAGCTTTCCGTCTTTTTCAGCCAGGTAAAATTCTATCTCAGAATGCTTAAAAAACGGATTTTTTTGCGGATTTAAGTTATTTCTAACGTCAAAAATGAGAGGCGGAACCCAGTTGGGGTCATCTCTGTAAATTTCCCAAGGTAGCTTGATGAACCGCATCTTATCCTGATCATTTTCAACTCTTCTGATTTTAACCAAAACCGCTAAATAGTACTAATTTTATAAAAAAGTGAATTTTATTATTTTAGTGACCAATTAATATAAGGATATATGATAAAAGATTCAATCTGAAAACCTCTGCAGGGGGGTCAGGCAATTCTCTTACTCCGGAAGCATTATTTTTTAAATGAACGATCCCAAACCATCGGAACAGATTTTTCTATAGAAAATCATCCTGTCAACTGCGGGCTAATCATAATATAATAAAACAGCCCAAAGTGTAACAGGTTCAGCATAGGTTTGCATAAATATAATGATATTGACCATTTTATTACTTATTTTGCATTAAAATTACATTTGGACTTGGTCCCTCTTATGAATTCATTAGTTCAGAGAACTGTTTTGTTGATTCTTCTGGCATTGGTCTGCGCAGGCACGGCTAATGCTCAGGATAATTGGTGGAAAGATAAGAAGTTCAGAACTGAAGAAAAGAGGGTTAAGTATGCTTCATGCAAAGCCTCTTTTATGAATATCGGGGATGGTTTTCTGTATTCTAATGTTTTTAATATTACCCAGTATTTTGATTCTGAAATATACCTGAGCATAATGAATGACGATAAAGGATACTTTAATGAAGAGCAGAGCCGGTTCATCCTGGATAATTTTATGTCAAATAACCCGGTTGCCTCTTTCCGGTGGAAAAACTCCAGCGTGTCTGAAAACTATGCTTTTGCTATGGGAAGATATAAGTTTAAGAAAAACGGTTATATAAACAGCGCAGCCATATCTGTTTCTTTAAAATACGTGAACGGTTCATGGTTAATTGACCAAATCAATATAAATTAACGGATGCCGTTTGATGTTTAATTTATTATCTATCCGGAAGTCGCGCTTCAAACCTTTCATATTCATCTCGCTTACTTTACTATTCATAATTTTACTTACTTATTCTGTAAACGTCTACTTTCATAAGACAATTGAGAAGAACTGGAACAACATATCCGTTGAAAAGACTAACCAGATAAGAGATGCCTGCCTTGGGTTGTTCAATAACTACCAGAACCAGGTATCGGCGTTTTCAACCGACGTATTGAAAAACAAAAAGCTGGTTGGCGCCCTCTCAAACCAGAATTCAAGGAAGTCGTATGAATATCTCTCAGAAACCGAGAACTTAAACGATTTTGACGTTGAAATATACAACTCGCGGCTTGAGTTGTTCATGTTCGAAGGCAGGCAGCTGAATCCGGATGTGCTTGAGCTTAAAAGAGCAATGGCCGGCGAAAAGTTTTCGACGGTGAAGGAAATAGGGTTTTACTCGTACGTTGTAGTTTATGAGCCTATCCATGTCGATTCAGTAATCTCCGCTAATAAGTCTGTGATAAACAACTGGGTGCTTGTAACCGCAAAACTGCTTGACATCAAGTATGAGATCCAGAATAAGTTCTTTAGCGATATTGGCATCACCAAAGAAATAGCGGCAAGATACCATACTAATGTAGATTTTGATTTCACGCGTTACACAACCGCTCTGCATACTTCTGATTCTTCGCTGACCAGGGATAAGCTTCAGTTCGATATAAAGAACATCCGGCAGGAGGTGATAGGCAAGCTTTACATACCGCAGCTAGAGAAATCATCATACATCCTGAACGTTGAGAATAAGTTTTCAACAGTGCTGGCTCTCGAAATTTTCATATTGAATGTATTCATTGGCGCTCTTTGCATAGTATTTATTAACAGGATCAGGCTGTTGTCGCTTCGGGGGGCAGCCTTCGCGGCGCTTATGGTTGCCTCGAGGTACATTTGGCTGATTTCCGATTTCCCGTCGCGGCTTATGGGCGAGCTTGGCTATGAAATGTTTGACCCCGCATATTATGCCTCGAGCTTTGCATTCGGGATAGGCAAATCGATAGGGGACCTGCTGATAACCTCGATCCTGTTTCTCGCTATTGTAATTTACATGGCAAAGCTTTCCATCGATTATTTCAGAAAGAAAGTAGATAAGAGAAATATAATCGTTAATATCTCTATTGTAGGACTTAATATTGTTGCAGGCATCCTTGCTGCGTATTTCTACGGCAATCTGATACAAAGCATAATATATGATTCAACGCTTAAGTTTATAGACAGGTCGCAGATAATTACCACTTCACAGCCTGAACTCATCTATGCAAACGTGGCTTTACTGCTTATGTCGGTTGCCCTTATAGTTATAATCTCAGTTTCGGGATTAATAATTACAAAAACCATTCAGCCGTTTTTAACTAAGACTCCGTTCGTCCGAAAGAACGCCGTTTTCATTGTGTTCTCGGTTTTATTATTGCTGAACGTAATATTAGAGCCAATGTCAGGGTTAACCGGCGATTTTTCTTTGAAGCTTAATTTCAGGCTGCTTATTTACGCAATTAGCGGAGCATTTACATTCTATATTTACCGCCAATTACTGGTAGTAAAGAAATACAGGTTCGTAAATCTGCTTAATATAGCGCTGCTGCTGTTTGCGTGCGTTATTTTTGTCCCGGCTTTGCTGCTCAACAAGATAGGTTCCCAGGAAAACCGCTACCTTGAGCGAATCACAAAAGAAATCTCCGAGCAGACAGACGACAAGATCAGCTTCTTAATTAATACCAGTTTAGATGATGTGTCAGATAACCCTAACCTGGAAGAAGATATTAAAGATAAGAATATTTATCCGCGGCTGGCATTCAACATCTGGACCCAAAGCAAGATTTACAATGAAGATATCAATTCTGCTGTCTTTGTTCTGGATACTGCAGATAGACTGGTTAGCGATTTTAATATCAATCCTTCAGAGCTGATTGCCGATAGCGTAATAAAATTCTCGGTAAGAAGCCTTATCCATTCAAGGCAAATATCCAGCAAA
>Ga0265342_10003521_pt1 | contig 12805 bp, 9 predicted proteins | sample 4CB327metaG_FD_203125 | JGI IMG/M metagenome (GOLD analysis project Ga0265342, IMG submission 203125) | Rhizosphere microbial communities from Carex aquatilis grown in University of Washington, Seatle, WA, United States - 4-CB3-27 metaG | ecosystem: Host-associated > Plants > Roots > Rhizosphere...
CTCGCGAAAACGGTCGCACAGTTCGGACACGTCCACGCCGGGCATCTGCACGTCGGTCACCAGGATGCTTGGTCCGAACGTCGCGCACAGGTCGAGCACTTCGCTGATTGTGGTTGCGGTGCGAACCTCGAAACCGTTGCGTTCAAAAACGTGCGACAGAGCGCGCGCAGCAAATGGGCTGTCATCCACCACAAGCACGCGGCAAGAACGTCCTTCGCTGGAGTGCTCGGATCCGCGCTGCGCGTTCCAGCGTGCCTCCTCGTCGTCCAGCCCTTCGTGCATGGCGCGAACAGCTGCGGCGCAGGCAATCCGCGCTTCGGCCATGTCTTGCGTGCCCAGACGTCGAGCAGCCGACTCCGCCTCGCGGGCCAGCTGTGCGATTCGGGGCAGCTCCAGCATGGCGGCCTCGCCCCAAATCAAATGGATTTCCATGGCCAAGGCCCTGCCCTCTGCGTGCTCGGGCGCAGCAATCACCTTCTCCACTCGTTCGAGTCTTCTCCTAGTCGAAGCAATGAACCGGCTCAGGAACTCCTTGTTGTCGCTAGCTGGCATTGAATCCGTGATCTCCAATACCAAGCAAATGTCGTGCACAATCTTGCCCACAGCGATATTGATAAGTTGGAATCGAAAAGACGCTGCGCGCTACAGCAAAGATGGCCAGGCAACGCCAGTTTCCGGACACTATCAACGGGATGTCGGAGCGGACCGGATAAGAGACGCAGAGCGTGATGTCAATTTAATGACAGACTCTTCTCACAAAACCGGCACAAAATTGACGCCTGTGCGAGCGTGAGCTGCAGTCTAGGGAACTGCCATGAACGACCCAGCGCTGAACGGAATCATCGATTTTCACGCCCACGCCTTTCCCGATGCCCTGGCCGAACGGGCCATCGCTCACCTCGAAAAGGAAGGCGACGCCAAGGCTTTCCTCGATGGGAAGCTCTCCTCGCTTCTGGCTTCCATGGACAGCGCGGGCATCGAGCGCGCAGTGGTGTGCTCCATCGCCACCAAACCCGATCACTTCGCGCCCATTCTCAATTGGTCGCGCCAGATTGCCTCGCCGCGGATTGTCCCGCTTCCCTCGGTCCACCCCAAGGGACCGGATCCGGTGGGCAAGGCGCGGTTGGTGGCGCAAGCGGGGCTGCTTGGCATCAAGTTGCATCCGTACTACCAGGACTTCGAACTCGACGACCCAGCGCTGTTCCATTTCTTCCGCGTGCTGGAACAGATGCACTTGCTGGTGGTCTGTCACACGGGGTTCGACTTCGCCTATCCGCGAGACCGCAGGGGCGATCCGGCGCGCATCGTCCGCCTGCTCGACAAGTTTCCCAACTTGAGATTCGTGGCGACTCACACCGGTGCGTGGGACGACTGGGACGAAGTCGAGCGCCTCCTGCTGGGCAAACCCATCTACATGGAGATCTCCATGTCGCTGGAACAGCTCGGCCCGCAGCGGGCGCGTGAGTTTCTGACGGCCCACCCGCCGGAGTACATCCTTTTCGGCACCGACTCCCCATGGGCCAGCCAGGCTGAGACGCTTCGCTTGGCCCGCGCGCTGGATCTCGGTCCGGAACGTGAGCGCCATCTCTTCCGGGAAAACGCGCAGACGCTGCTTGGTTCGCAGCCGCGACAGGGTCGCTAGACAGGCACTAAGGGCCAAGCCCGGCCCGGCTGAAAAGGATGGCTGCCGTGGAGGAGAACCAGCGTTCTTGCTGACCACTGGAATCGATCGCCCAGGCTTGCCATAATGCGGGCCAGGCCCGCCGCCGCCCGGGGTGACAGAAGGCGATCCAGATGGCCCTCTTCTTGCGGATGAGGGGTATATTCAGCCCTTGGAGATGACCGTGAACTTAACAGTCAAGATCTTCCTGGTGTCCGGACTGGTTCTGACCACGCTCGTCGGCTGCGTTCCTCGTCGAAGCCCGCGCGAGGCGCCGGTTCGGTACGTTCCGCCGCCGCCGCCACCACCGCCACCGCCACCACCTAAGAAGGTGAGGCTCGTCCTGCTCCCGGCGGAAAGGTTCTTGTTGCCCAACGTTGCCACGGCGCTTAGCGAGAAGCTGGTCAAGGCCCAGGTGCTGGGCGTGGACGATCGAACGGTAGCCGCGATCAGCATGGAAACGGCGCAGGGACAGGCCGAGTGTGTCCAGGCCAATGACGAATGCTACGTGAAGGTTGCCAAGTTGCTGGGGGCCGATCGTCTGCTGTGGGCCGAGATGGAACGCGTGGGCAAGGCCAAGAAGAAGGCGCCGGTCAAGATCGTCGTCCTGCTCTTCGATGCCGAGAAGGGCGCTCTGATCAGTCGCGCCGAGGAAGTTCTCAAGAGCGACGTGGTCGACGACTCACTCGACAAACTGGTAGGAAGGGCTCTCTCCGACGGCGGGCCCACGGCGCCCCCGCCACCACAGCCGCCGCCCCCGGCTCCGGCGCCATCACCAGTGCCGCCGCCGGCTTCGGCGCCAGCCCCGGCATCGACCCCGGCCTCGTCGCCGACTCCGGCACCGACCCCGTCACCGTCGCCGCCCCCGGCCCCGGCACCGACCCCGTCACCGTCGCCGGCCCCGACTCCGGCACCGACCCCGTCACCGTCGCCGCCCCCGGCCCCGGCCCCGGCTCCGGCCCCGGCTCCACCTTCGTCCGCACCAGCGCAGCCAGTCGGCTCGCCTTCTCCACCCCCACCCGCTTCAACGACCAAATGACACCATCAAACTGCCCCTATTGTCATGCTCCACTGCCAGCTGCCAAGTCGGGCGCGATACAGCCGGTCATTCTTTGCCCATCCTGTGGCAAGGCAATTGTCACGGCAGGTCCGGCGGTTGGAGGCCCAAGCGCAGGCAGGTCCGCCTCGCCCGCCAAGACGCTCATGTGGACCGGCGGCCTTCCGCCGGGGATCGCGGTCAAGCCCAGCGCTCCGGCAGCGGCTGTGCCTTCCCGGATGGGCACCCCAGCTGCCGCTGACAAGCCCGCTTCGCCGGCAGCGGCCGCAGTGCCGCCAGGCTCTGGTGCTGCTCGCGGCGATGCCAAGCCCCCAGTCTATTCTGCGGCCGCAGCCGCGGCGGCGGCCAAGCGTCGAGTCGAGACCGCAGAATTCGCGGTGGCCCCAACCATGGTTCCGCCCCCTCCCTCCTGGGAGGTCCCGCCTGCGCGCTTCGAAGAAAAGCCCGCGGCCGATTCAAGCGGGCCGGCTGCTGTGGAGGTGGACATCTCGTCTGAGAGCAGCGCTACTCCGGCACGTGGTGCCACAGCCGCCGCCGATCTCGCGGCTGCTGCGACAGCCTCGAACGCAGGTGCGGCGTCCGCGCCTGAAGATGCGCCGTCCCCTGAGCCAGCCGACCACAAGGGGCAGAATAGCGCTGAAAGCGAGTCCGAAGCCGTCCCCGAGTGGGCGGGGTCCGCGCCTTCGATGGGAACAGCGGCGCGCCTGAAAGGTGGCCAGCACAAGTATTACTTTGTCGCCGGCGGTGTTGGCGTCGTGGCGCTCGCAGTGTTGGGCGTGGTCGTATTGGGGGGCAAGAAGCAGTCCAGTTCGGAGCAGAAGCCAGCTCCGGTCAAGGCTGCTGAGAAGGCGGCCGCGCCCACGAAGCCCGTGACCGTCGAGAAGCCTGCCCTTCCCGTACCCGCTGCAGCCGTTGAACCGGCCAAGCCTCAGCCAGCAGTGGCCGAGAAGCCTGCGGTGCCGGCGGCGAGCAAGCCAGCCGCGGTCGAGAAAATCGCGGCGCCGGTTGAGAAGCCAGCTTCGTCAGAGAAGGCGGCCGTCGCGCCAAGTCCGGCGGTGGAAAAGCCGCGGCCTGTGGAAAGGAAAGCCGCGGCCGAGAAGCCAGCTCCGGCTGAACGTCCTGTTTCTCCCAAGCCAGCGGCTTCCCCCAAGCCAGTTGTCGAGAAACCCGTCGCCGAAAAGGTGACAGCCCCGAGCGAGCCGGCCGCACCGCCGCCCGAGAAGAAGCAAGCGGAAGCGGCCCCGCCCGTGGCCAAGCCTGCCACCGACAAGACGCAGGAGGCGGCCGAGGCCTACCAGCGGGGAAATGCCAAGCTCCTCAACGGCGCCTTGCCCGAGGCCATCGCGGCCTTCTCGGAGTCATTGAAGCTGAATCCCAAAGATCCCCAGAGCCAGCGCGGCCTCGGCATGGCCTACGCCCAGTCCGGCAATGCGGCGCAGGCCGTGCGTCACTTCAAACTCTATCTCAAGGCTTCGCCCAGCGCGCCTGACCGCGCGCTTATCGAAAAAAGGATCAACCAGCTTGGCGGCCGCTGATTATTGCGGGCGGCCCTCGTCGGGCGAAGGCTAGGCGCTCTCAACCTGGCCGGGGGCTATCGCACGACGCAGCCTAACATATTGATGAGGACTACCATTGCTCGCCTCGAACCCAGGCGAGCCCTCCGGGGACGATTGAGCGGCAGAACGAAATCACAAAACCATCATCCGAAAAGGGGCCATCGTGGGCTTGAAACTGACCATTCGACATTGTCTCTTCGCTAGCTGCGCGCTGTTGCTCCTTGCGCCCGCGTGCGCGACGTCGTCGAAAACCGGGAAGTCTTCCTCCGCGCCAGCCTCGCAGAAGAGGTTCGCGTCGAAGTCCGCTGCCGCGAAATCATCCGGCGACAGCAAGAAGAACGCCAAAGTGGCCGATTCCCCCAAGGCGGTGGAAGTGAAGAAGCCGGAGCCGCCGCCCGAGCCCGATCTGCCATCCCGCCTCCGGCATCCGATCAATTGCCCCATCCCATCCGAGGTGGCGGCTGACACCGAACTTGTCATCCGCTGCGCGGTCAAGCCCGCCCTGGCCACACGATCGGTTGTCGTTTCCTACCGGCCCTCGGGCACGGAGCAGTTTTCCACGACCGATGCGACCCGCTCGCCCAAGGGTTGGTACGTGGTCACCATCAAGCCCTTTGAGGTGCGGGGCAGCTCGTTGCAGTTCTACGTCCAGGCGTACAACGGCAACAACAAAGTGGTGGCCTCGAGTGGCACCGACGAGAGTCCGAACATCGTGCTCATCCGCAAGAGCAGCTCAGGCGCGCCGGGTACCGGCGGGGCCGACCAGCCTGTGGCTGACGAGGATCCACTGGCCCGCATTCAGAGAGAGCGGGACTTGGAAAGCGGGCTCAGCCATGAAGTCCATCGGACGCCAGCGGGCAGGGTGTGGCTCGCCATGGGCATGGGTTCGGGCTATGGCTGGTACCCGACCCGGGTTACGGATGTCTACCAGGCGAAGGCAACCGGGTGGTCGACGGGAGGCATCCTGCACCTGTTGCCCGAGGTGGGTTACCAGTGGACCGATCACATCGCGTTCTCCTTGCAGGGGCGCTTGCAGTTCGCGTACACGCAGACCGGCTCGGGGCAGGTCCAAACCTTGGGGCCGCCGAAGACTTTTGCCTGGGCGGTGCTGGGTCGTGGGTATCTGTTTACCGACAGACTCTTCGGGCCCGCGAGCAGCTTTCAGCTCTTCGCAACCGGCACCCTCGGCTACGGCACAGCCTTTCGTCTCTACGTAGCGCCCGATGCAAAAGGTGGCTTCATAAACAGCGACACCGTGAGCGGCGGTCCCATTGCGGTCGGAGTGGGTGGCGGTCTGGCCTACCATTTCACCAACGCCCTCGCACTTGCCGCTGAGTTGCGCGCCCTTGCTGGCGTATGGAACTTCGCCACCGTCATCGAGGCCGGGGCGTCGGTCCAGTGGGCCTTCTGGTCCCCGGGCGAGCATCGCGCGGCCGAGGCTGCGCCCGAAATTGCGCCCGAGCCCGAATTCACCCCGCCCGACTAGGGGCTGCGCCGCTAGATTTCGTCCAGGATCTGCCGAACGACTTCGACCGCGGCCTTGCCGCGCGGGGTGTAGCTGGTGGTCGCGGGCCCGCCGTAGCCGTACCAGTTCCAAACGTAGAGGCCGGCCAGGCGCGAGGGGGCCTGCCCGCGTGCGCTCCACGCCTGTCGAAAGGCCTGAAAGGCGCGTGTCTGTTCGTCCACGTCGGGCACGCCACCTGGAACTTCGTCCCAGGGCGCAGCCGTCGCGCCGGCGCGCGAGCGGTAGCCCAGTTCCGTCAACACGAACGGTTTGGCGTAGGCGGCCAGGTTGAACTCGATTTCGCGCCGCAAGCTGCGCCAGCGCGCGGTCAGTGCAGGGACGTCGCTGGGGCCGTCCTTTTCGCGCAAACTGAAATAGGCGACCACGCCGATCTCATCCACCAGATCGTACAACCGCACATCTTGGTAATGGTCCCAGTTGGCGGAGTACATGAGCGTGCCTGTGAACAGGGCGCGGATGCGTTCGACCAAGGGCCGCCAGCGTGCCAGGTCGCCGTCAAGCGACGACAGCTCACTGCCCACCACCAGGCGCGAGGCGCCGGTCAGCGCGCCCAGAGAAGCGAGATCTGCCAACAGCGCACCGTAACTGGCGAACCACGCGTTCCGATCCGCGGGCGCCAGGGTGCCGCGCCATTCCTTGGGGTTGCGCGGCTCCGAGAGTCGCACGATGGGGAACAGGGTGACCTCCAAGCCGGCCCGGCGCGAAAGCCGAATGGCATCTGCGATAGCCTCCAACGTGGGTGACAGGCGCGTGTGAAGTTTCAACGCCGTCGAGGCTCCGTTGGTTTGGTACAGGGGCACGACCAACGAAACATGGGTCGCGCCCAGAGCCGCGATCTCCTGCAGCAGGGGCGCGTAGGAAAAGCTGACGTCCTCGGCGAACAGTCCCAGCGCCACTCCGCGCTGCTTGATATCGGCCGCTTCTGGCCCTGGCGTGGTCCCTAACGCTGACGAATTGGCGGACTCGCCCGGCTGACCATGCGCTGGCAGGGAGCGCGCGGCGGGAATCCGCCAGGCCATGGCCAGCAAGACAATCAAGCCAAGCCCAGCCAGGGCCGCGAGCGCACGACGACGATTCATGGGGATCCAGTCTACCGTGGCCGCCGCGACGAAACGGGAGAATCCGTGGTAGACGGACCCAATGCCGGAGCCGACTCGCTTCGATCGCGTGCTTGCCATTCTGGCTGATGGGGCGCGCTGGGATGTGGTGGAGCGCCTGGCGACGGCGGGCGAGATGCCAAACCTGCGCCAACATTTCGCCGACTGTGGGGGCCTGCGTCCTGCCACTTCGGTGTTTCCCACGGTGAGCGGCCCGGCGCATCTGCCTCTGCTGTCCGGCCTGCATCCAGGGCGTGCCAACCTTCCCGGTATTCGTTGGGCCGAGCGCCCGAAGGGCAAGCGTGGCCGTTTTCTTTTTCGCACGCGCTCGTACATGGCGCCCTGGCGCGCAGCCAAACTGGAACGCGACATCCCGACCACCGTGCGCACGCTCTTCCACCACGTCCCCGGCCTGGCCGACGTGAACACCTGGTTCGTGCGGGGCTGCCCGTCGCGTGCGCGCATCACCCGCTTTTCCAAAGGCGCGAGCTTTGTGAAAGCGCTGGCCACCAGCGACTGGTACGCGTCGAATTTGCAGGCCGAGGCGGCCGTGGGGCGCGCCTGGCAGCGGGGCTTTCCGTCGGTTTATGCTGTGTTTCCCGCCATCGACGAGCTGGGACATCGCTTTGGACCGCTCACTGAGCAAAGCTATGAAGCCTACCGCCGGTTCGATGCCAGCCTGGGGCGGCTGATCGAGGAGTTGCGTCGGCGAGGAACCTTGGCGCGCACGCTGATCGTGATCACCTCGGACCACGGTCAGACGGGAACGCACACCCACGTGGACATCGACGACCTCATGCGGCCGTTGTATCCGCGCACGTTGGTCTATCCCAAGCTGTGGCGTCACCTTTTCTCGGCGCAGGCAGCGGCCATGGTGTCGGGAAACTCGATGGCCAACCTCTATCTGCAGGGCGAGACCGGCTGGCAGGAACGACCCGACTTCGAGGCACACGGCCAGAAGCCGGCTGATCTGGTCGCCACGTTGCTGGCCCATCCCGCCATCGCGCATGTGATCTACCGACGCTCGCCTGGGGTCTATGTCTTGGCGGCAAGCGCGGGCAGGGCGGTGGTCGATGCGCGCAAGGTTTCCGCGGACGACGCGACCTCGTCGGCCGGCGTGGGATTCTCCGTCGAAGGCGAGAACCCGCTCGGCTACGCTGCCCTGCCTGACAGCATGACCCGCGACGAAATCGCCGTCCTGACTGCCGGCACCGGGTTCCCCGATACGCCCTGGCAGTTGGTGGAATTCTTTCGGTCGCCGCGCGCCGGCGACCTGGTTGTGTGCGCCCGGGCTGGCTTCGACCTGCGCTCGCGTTTCGAGTACCAGCCGCACAACGGTTCGCATGGGGCGCTGGAACGCGACCACATGCTCGTGCCCGCCGCGGTCAACGCGCGCTGGGCGAGCGATCGCCCTTTTTGCACGGCCGATCTCTTTCCCACGATACTTTCAGCGCTGGGTTTGCCCGTACCCGACGGTCTTTCTGGCCGCAGCGTCGAACTGGCGCGCTAGCGTCCGCCCGCCTCCGACCGTCGGAGATTGCGCGGCGGCCTGAGCTCGGCTAGCGTGAATTCCCCGATGAAACACAACGCCGCCGCTTGGGTCCTGGGCCTGTCGGTGCTGTCCGTCGCGCCGAGCGTTGCGGCCGAGCGTCCGTCTTACAACCGTCGCACGGGCCTGCTCGAGGCGCCCCTACAGGGCCTGCGCAAGGCAGCTGAACGCGGCGATCGGGCCGATCTGGGCCGCTGGGCCGCGCGCATCGGTGTAGCACGACTAGCGAAGGCGCTGGTTGATCCGGATCGCGGCCTGGCCCTGGCTGTGCTCGACAGCGTGGCTCACTTACCGGAGCGCCTGCTGCTTCTCGACGGCGTGCTGGCTCAGTGCGATTCGACCGACGCGCAGCTGGGCGAACAGGCTCTGCGCACCGCAGGGGCACTGTTGGGCAACGCTGACGCAAGTCTTCTCGAAACATGGGAAGTGCCAGTTGAGGTCACGGGGCGCGCGTGTCGGATCCTGGCCGCTGTTGCTGCAAGGGAAGATCGCGCAATCGAGGTGCGTCTGGCCGCGCTGCAAGGCCTGGCCGACGCCAACGCGATCTGCGCTGGCCGGAACGACATCATGGCTCTCGTGCATGATCGGTCGGCGGACATTCGTCGCGCTGCTGTCTTGGCGCTACCGCCCAACGGTGCGCGCACGTCGCCAGTTTTGCGCGAGGCAAGCAAGGATACGAACCCAGGCGTGGTGGCGGCCACGGGCGTGGCCCTGTGCCGGCAGCAGCAAGCCACGCGTGCCAAGCCCGCGCCGCCGTCTGCGCCGGCCCGGCCTTGGCGCGAGCTTGTGTTGGCGCCGAGCACGCCAGCAGAGGACGCCGCTGAGATGCTTCCTTGCCTGGTCGATTCCGGCGATCCCACCGATGCCAAGGCCATCGAGGAGCTGCGCGGCAAGAGAAGTCCTTTGGTTCGTGGCTTCGCCAGGCCTGCGGCCGAGCGTCCCTGATTCCGGCGCAGAGGACGACAGGGCTCAGAATTCACTTGTTCATGCGTCGACCCGGAGTACGCTGAACCCCGAGCGCGCATGGCGTTGCAGGCAGGCCACCTGTTCGGCAACTACCGCATCGTCCGGCTAATCGGCGAAGGCGGTTTCGGGGAGGTGTATCTTGCCGAGAACCCGCTCATCGAGCGTCGCGCGGCGGTCAAGGTTTTGCACAAGACGTTGGCGCAGGACGCGGAGCTGGTCCGGCGTTTTCTCAACGAGGCCCGGGCGGCCAGCGCCATCCGTCATCGCAACATCATCGAAGTCTTCGACGCCGGTGTGACAGCCGAAGGGGCGCCCTACATCCTGATGGAGTTTCTCGAAGGGGTGTCGCTGCAGAAGCGCTTGGCGGACAAGGGTCGTTTGTCTCTGCCGCAGGCCCTGGAAGTTGCGCGCCAGGCCGGGTCGGCCCTGGCAGCGGCCCACGCCGCTGGAATCGTGCACCGCGATCTGAAGCCCGAGAATCTGTTCCTTGTCCCCGAGCCCACCGCGCCTGGTGGTGAGCGGGTGAAGATACTGGATTTTGGGATCGCAAAGATAAAGCGCGCAGGCGGCACGGGCGGAACCATGCGGACGCAAGCCGGACTGATCATGGGCAGCCCAGCGTACATGTCGCCCGAGCAGTGCAAAGACAGCGCGGATGTCGACCTGCGTTCGGACATCTATTCCTTCGCGACCATCATGTACGAGATGCTGGCGGGGCGGACGCCCTACGTGGCGGCCTCTGGGACGGAGATGCTGGTCATGCATCTGACCGCGACGCCCGCTTCTGTGCGCGAGCTGGCAGTCGATGTACCGGGGCATGTTGAGGCGGCGATCAAGCGTGCTCTGTCGCGGTCGCGCGATGAACGCTTCGACAGCATGGACGCGTTTTTGGGCGCGTTGCTGGGTGAGGCCGGCGCGGGCGCGTTGGGTCGGCTCTCGCCGTCGGGAGAGTTGCTGGCGGTTGGCGGTCGCCGTGTGGCAGGTTCTGATCGGGCGGTCGCGGCACCGTCGATCACGACTTTTTCGCGGGCAAGTGGTGAGGTGGGTGTGGGTCCCAGCGACGACGTGTTGCTGGAGGCCACGCGCACTCGGCGCTGGCCGATCTTTGCAATCGGCGGAGCGGCAGTAGCCGGACTCGCACTCTTTCTGCTGGTGCGATCCAGCCACGAATCTGCGCCAAGGCCGGCACCAGCCACGCTGAGGGTTGAGGTCGCCGATGCTGCCGTGGCCCGAGCAGTTGAAGACGCAGCGGCGCTGCCCGAATTGGCTCGAGTGCCGCCTGCTGCAAAGTCTCCGGACGCAGGCGCTCCTTCGGTCGTGGACCGGGGACGTCCCAGTCCGAGACGACGCGCTCAGGCGTCTCCAGCCCCCGCCAACAAGAAGACAACAGAAAATCCGTGGGTCGTTCACTAGCAGCCCAGCCGTCCATCTCGAGTCGCTGACCTCCTGCCTCACCGGGAAAACCCCGCGGTTTCGCTTCCAAACAGGGGGTTCTAGCGCCGGCTGTGGGATGCCAAGGTCGACCAGAATCAACTTGTCGGATCGGTCGCCAGGAGTAACCTAGCCCAGGACAACCATGCCTCTCGAAGCAGGTCAACTCTTCGGCAACTACCGCATCGTCCGGCTGCTCGGCGAAGGCGGGTTCGGAGAGGTGTACCTTGCCGAGAATCCACTCATCGAACGCCGCGCGGCGGTCAAGGTTCTGCACACAGCGCTGGCGCGGGATGCGGAACTGGTGCGGCGTTTTCTCAACGAAGCGCGGGCGGCCAGTGCCATCCGTCATCGCAACATCATTGAAGTTTTCGACGCTGGGGTGACGGCTGACGGCGCGCCCTATATCCTGATGGAGTTTCTGGAAGGCGTGTCGCTGCAGAAACGCCTGTCAGACAAGGGCCGTCTGCCCCTGGCCCAGGCCCTGGAGATCGCCCGCCAAGCCGGTTCGGCCCTGGCAGCGGCCCACGCCGCCGGGATCGTGCACCGCGATCTGAAGCCCGAGAATTTGTTCCTGGTGCCCGACGCTGCCGCGCCGGGTGGCGAGCGGGTGAAGATACTGGATTTCGGCATCGCGAAGATAAAGCGCGCTGGCGGCACGGGCGGAACCATGCGGACGCAGGCAGGCCTCATCATGGGCAGCCCGGCGTACATGTCGCCCGAGCAGTGCAAAGACAGCGCGGACGTGGACCTGCGTTCGGACATCTATTCGTTCGCGATCATCATCTACGAGATGCTGGCGGGACAGACGCCGTACGTGGCGGCCTCTGGAACCGAGATGCTGATCATGCATCTGACGGCGACGCCGGGGCCGCTGCGCGGGCTGGCCGCGAATGTGCCCGTGCATGTTGAGGCTGCCGTCAAGCGGGCGCTGTCTCGCTCGCGCGATGAGCGTTTCGACAGCATGGCATCGTTCATGGGGGCGCTGCGGGGCGAAGCGGGCCCGGCGGCCCTGGAACGGCCGTCGCTGTCGGATGAGATGCCGGCTGTTGGGGCCAACCCCGCGTCGGGTTCTGACCGGACGCCGGCTGGCCGGACGATCACGACGCTTTCGCATGCCGCCGCCGAGGCGAGGACGGCAGGAGGTGACGGAATCTTGTCGCCGACCTCGCGAACGCGGCTCTGGCCGCTGTTCGTCGGCGGGGGAGCGGCAGCGGTGGGGCTTGTGCTGTTTCTGGCGTTGCGCCCCAGCCACGAGGCCGCGTCACGGCCGACACCAGCGACCGCGAGGGTCGCAGCGCCAGAGCCCGCGGCTGTCCCGGCGGTCGTGCCTGCGCTGGTCCTAGTGCCCCAGGCAGTGCCGCGCGACGCGGGCCTGCCGGCGCCCGCCGCTCTTCCTATCAATGCTGAAAGCGTGGCAGCGGTACCAGAGGCGCGGCCTGGTGCCAAGCTGGCGCGAGCGGCCGCCGGTGCGTCGAATCGCCGACCAGGACCGGCGCCGAAAACAACCTTGTCGCCTCCACCACCGGTGGCCGTGCCCATTTACACTCCGCCTCCGGTGGCGGCGCCACCATACAGTCCGCCTCCGCCACCGGTGGCCGTACCCAGCTACAGTCCGCCCCCGCCGCCCCCTCCGCCGCCGGTGCGGAAGCAAGACGACCCTGCGGGTTTCTGAACGATGTATTGATGAAAGGTGCGATTAGCGATGCATGGCAAGTTTGGTAGTCTGGTTTTGGTACTGACCATTGTTGGGTTTGGGATCGGGACAGCCCGCGCCATCGACGACAGCGCAAAAGGCGCCGCACGTGCATTGTCGAACGAGGCCAAGCGGGATTTCGATGCGGGACGTTTCGAAGAAGCCGGACGCAAGTTCCAGCGCGCGTACGAAGTTGCGAAAGTGCCGACCCTGGCTCTGTGGGCAGCGCGGTCGCTGGCCAAATATGGTCAACTGGTGGCGGCCTCGG
>Ga0265342_10003526_pt1 | contig 12800 bp, 11 predicted proteins | sample 4CB327metaG_FD_203125 | JGI IMG/M metagenome (GOLD analysis project Ga0265342, IMG submission 203125) | Rhizosphere microbial communities from Carex aquatilis grown in University of Washington, Seatle, WA, United States - 4-CB3-27 metaG | ecosystem: Host-associated > Plants > Roots >...
CCATGAAGCCCATGTCGCGCCTCCTTAGGAGGGATCACCTCCTCAGCTGCCCACGGCTGAGCGGATAAACCCTTCGGCGGCGGGCGGCCGGTGGAGGCGGCCCGGGCCGGCTGCACGCCCGCCACCGCTCACCCGGTCGCGGCCGGCGGTGGCCCGGAACACCCGCGACAGGATGAACCCGCGGGCGTGATTCAGTACGGTCATTGTTTGTGGGTACCGACCGCACGACGGCGGCGCTGACCGCGAGGGCCAGAGAACTATGGGAGTTCCTCGCCCGGGGCGGGGGCGGGGCAGAAACCCCGGCCGTGGGCGGGGCCGCGTTCGCTCCCGCCATCCGTGTCGCCGTATCACCCCGGACATCACTCTGCCCGCCGGGCTGGGCGGGCGTCGTGGTACTCGGTGACGCGGTCGTCGCCACCGCACCCGATCCGGAGACCGCCGAGCTCATCGAGCAGGCCCTTGGCGACCTGCCGGTCGCCTCGCTCACCGATGCCTATGTGCTGCGGAACCGGCTGCCCGTCGCCGCGATCCTCGGCCCGGCTTCGCTGGCCTACCTGGATCCCGCGGAGTTCCATCCCAGGCACGGAGATGCCGTCATCACGCCGCTGCACTTGGATGACCCGGACTTCAGGAGGTTCGTGCTGGCGACCGACCCTGGTGAGGTCGAGGAAAGCGGCATCGAGGAGCTCACCACGCCGGCCTTCGCGGTCCGTGAGCATGGCCAGGTCGCCGCCGCCGCCGGGTACCGCGACTGGCCGCACGGCACCGCGCACCTGAGCGTGCTGACCGCCGCCGCGGCGCGCGGCCGCGGCCTGGCCAGGGCCGCCGCGTCGGCGGCCGTTGCCCGCGCGATCGCCGACGACCGGCTCCCGCAATGGCGCGCGCGCCCCATGGCCTCCCGGCGCGTCGCCCGTGCCCTCGGATTCCGCGAACTCGGGCTCCAGGTAAGCATCCGCCTCGCGTCCCCGGTGGCCTCACGCGAGCATTAATGTCAAGAGTCCCAGTTTTCTGGTATCCCTGCTTCCGGGGTGCCGTGGAGGGCGCGGACTTGGGTCTGCCATGGCTGCCAGGGGCGGCCGCCCTATCCCCAGCCGCGGAGACAGGAGGGGCCATGCCGGCCGAGCGTCTGATGCCGACCCAGGAGTCGGACGACCTGATCGAGCTGACGCGGAGCATCGTCGACAAGGAGCTGCGCCCGCTGGCGGACGAGGCCGAGCGCGCGCATGCGTTCCACCGGGAGGCGTTCACCACCCTGGGCCGGGCCGGGCTGCTGAGCCTGCCCTACCCGGAGGAGTACGGCGGCGGCGGGCAGCCGTACGAGGTCTACCTCCAGGTGCTTGAGGAGATCGCCGCCGCGTGGGCCGCCGTCGGCGTGGGCACCAGCGTGCACGCGCTGAGCTGCTTCGGGCTGTTCCACGCCGGCACCGAAGAGCAGAAGCAGCGGTGGCTCCCGGACATGCTGGGCGGTGAGCTGCTCGGCGCCTACTGCCTGTCGGAGGCGCACGCGGGCTCCGACCCGGCGGCGATGCGCACCCGGGCGGTCCGCGACGGTGACGACTACGTGATCACCGGGGCGAAGGCCTGGACCACGCACGGCGGGGTGGCCGACTTCTACAAGGTGATGACGCGCACCAGCGACGACGGCGGCCGGGGCATCTCCTGCTTCCTGGTGCCCGCCGATGCCCCCGGGCTGTCCGCGGACACGCCCGAGGACAAGATGGGCCTGATGAGCTCGCCGACCACGACGATGCTGTTCGATAACGTCAGGGTCCCGGCCGGGCGGCGGCTGGGAGCGGAGGGCCAGGGACTGCCGATCGCGCTGGCCGGGCTCGACTCGGGGCGGCTCGGCATCGCCGCGGTAGCGACCGGCGTGGCCCAGGCGGCGCTGGACGTCGCGGTGAAGTACGCCAAGGAGCGGGAGTCGTTCGGCCGGCCGATCATCGACCACCAGGGACTGGCGTTCCTGCTCGCCGACATGGCCGCCGCGGTGGAGTCCGCCCGGGCGACGTACCTGTACGCGGCCCGGCTCAGGGACGCCGGGCGGCCGTTCTCCCGCCAGGCGTCGATCGCGAAGATGACCGCCACCGACAACGCGATGCGGGTGACCACCGACGCGGTCCAGGTGCTCGGCGGCGCCGGGTACACCAGGGACTTCCCCGTCGAGCGGTACATGCGCGAGACCAAGGTCATGCAGATCTTCGAGGGCACCAACCAGATCCAGCGCCTCGTCATCAGCCGCGACCTCGCCAGGGGCTGATTCGAGGGCGCTGACCTGCGGTTTCTCGGGTGACAGGGTCAAGAGGCGGGCCGTTCGGCGTCGAGCCGGGCGACCCGTCTCGTATCCCGTATGTCCGCTTGGTGCCCGTCATTTCCCGTCACTTCCGGGCCGCGTGCTGAATCCGTGCTGATACCTGCAGGCCATAGGTCTTGACCAATCGGGCAGGATCTGGACTGCAGCGGCTTCCACGGTGTCGAACATGAGAGAACCTCGGCTCAGTGGTGCCAGGGTGGCGGCTCGGTTAGGAACGGCTGACGCCAGGAGCGGAGAGGCGGGCACGTCGCGTACCGGGATCTCGGCGTGTGGCGGAGGTCACGCTGGGAGCGGGCGGGCGGCGGGATCCGCGCAGCCGCGCGGAACCTGGGACTAGACTTGGGAACACGACGCCTGGAATCCCCTCTTTTGCGGAGGCTTGACTGCGATGCCGGAAGCTGGCAGTCCGGACGTGCCCTTCCCGGTCGCCGCGCTGCCGCCGGGCAGTTACCTGGCCATCTCGCACGCCACCGCGGACTTCAGCCCCGAGGAGATCGAGAGCGTTGCGGGGCCGACCCGGCACGCGGGCGTCACTTTCGCCCCGCGCACCCAGGCGGAGGTCGCGGCGTTCCTCGAGGGCCTGGACCTAGTGGAACCGGGCGTGGTCCTATTCCTGGCCTGGCGGCCCGATGGCGAGCCGCCCGCCGACCCGCGCGCTGCCTACAACTACGCCGCACTCGGGCGCAATCACTAGCGACCCTGAAAGGCCGCCAGAGAGACAACGGAAGGCACCAGGAGATGACCAGCGACGACGCGGCTGCGCCAGGCGCCGGGGCCGCCAGTGGGACGGCAGGGACGCTACCGTTCGACACCAGCGTGGCGCATCAGGCGCGGATGTACGACTACGTTCTCGGAGGAAAAGACAACTACGCGGCGGACCGGGTGGCGATGGACGCGGCGCTGGAGGTCTGGCCGGACATGGCCTACGGCGCGCGGGCGAACCGTGCGTTCCTCGGCCGGGCGGTGCGCTACCTGGCCGGGGAGGCCGGGATCAGGCAGTTCCTGGACATCGGCACGGGCATCCCGACCGCCGGGAACACCCACGAGGTCGCCCAGGCCATCGCGCCGGAGTCCCGTGTCGTCTACGTCGACTACGACCCGGTGGTCCTCGCTCACGCCCGCGCCCTGCTCAACAGCGGCGACCGGGGCGCCACCGAGTACATCGACGCCGACCTCCGCGACACCGCCAATATCCTCGCCGGAGCCCGGGAACTGCTCGACTTCACCCGGCCGGTGGCGGTCACGCTGCTGTCGGTCCTGCACGCGATCCCGGACGCTGATGACCCCTGGGAGATCGTGGGCACGCTGCTGGAGGCCGTCCCGCCAGGCAGTTACCTGGCGATCTCCTGCTCGGCCGGCGACCTCATGGACGCGGACGCGCTGGCGCGACTCAAGGACATCTGGAAGGGGTCGGTCCAGCAGCAGCTCACCTTCCGCGACCGCGAGCAGGCGGCGCGGTTCTTCGCCGGCACCGACCTGGTCGAGCCCGGCCTGGTGCCCGTCGACGAGTGGCGCGCCAAGCCCGGCACACCACGCGTGGGGAACCCGGCCATGTGGGCCGGGGTCGGCCGCAAGCCATAACGGGCCAGGGCATCACAAGTTACGTCACCCCAAGGCAGAGCAGAACCCCGGCAATGAGGGCGACGCCGACAGCGAGTCGGCAGCCTGAAATGCCAGGTCAGCAACCAGACGCCGAGCAGAACGGTCAGCAGACCGCTCCTCCAGGCGGTCGGCCCACCGCTTCTGCGCCCGCCGTCCGTGCCCGTCCGTGGATTCCGCGCCCTCCGGGCCCGGCACGCACGGACGCATAGCGGACGGCGGCGGCCCGAATTTCCGCCTCGAAGCGCGTCCGCGCTGGTCGGCGGGGGGTGGCTCGGACGGAGCGAGCGGTCTGACCAAGAAATAACCACCTCAGCCGTCTAGCGTGACCGCGGTTCCGGGCATGACGTGATGGCCCGTGGCGAGCGCTGCCCAGGGCCTGCGGCGGAGGTATGCGGTTAGCGGCGCTGCCGGCTCAGGCGGCGTCCTCCCGGAGGGTGATGATGACGTCGTAGCCGAGGGCCTCGAGCTGTCGTCTGGCGTTGCGGGCTTTGCGGCTGCGGTCGGTGTGCCGGGCGTGCCAGTCAGGTCCGAGGTCGCGGTAGCGGGCGGCGGGGTCGTTGAGCAGGTGCCAGACAATGATCAGGATGGAGCGGCCGACGGCGCAGCCGGCCTTCTTCCGCCCGCCGCCGCCCGGACGGGAGGACAGCCGGCGGAAGCGCTCGCCGAGGAAGGTGTCGGTGTTCGCGGCGGCGTAGGCGGCCAGGACCGCGATGCGCTTGGCGTAGGTGTTGCCGTGCCCCTTCTTCCCCCGGCCCGAGCGGGGGCCGGACTGCCGTGCGGTCGGGGTAAGGCCAGCCCAGGACACCAGCGCCTCCGGGGTCGGGAAGCGGCTCATGTCCAGGCCGATCTCCGCGATCAGCGCCATGGCAGATTCCCGGCCCAGGCCGGGAATCTCATCCAGCCGCTCCGCGGCCGGGAGCGCGGCCGCGTCAGCGGCCCGCCCGGCCTGCGGCCCGGTCACGCCGTCGGCGTCCACGCCCCAGGAGCCGGGGATCGCGGCCAGGTGCTCGGTTACCCGTTCTTGCAGGTCCCGCAGCTCGGCATCCAGCAGGTCGATGGAGCGCAGCAGGGACGCGGCGGCGTGCGCGTGCTGCGGGCCGAACCGCATGCCGGACAGTGCCTCAGCGAGCGCGGGGAGCTTCTCGTTCCGCATCCTGCCCTGGCCGTGGGCCGCCAGGACCCGCGGGTCGCGCTCCCCGGCGATCATGGCCTCGATGACCGCGCGGGCGGTCTGGTGCCCGGCCAGCCTGGAGATCACGGACGTCAGCTTGCAAAGAGCGTCCTCGAGCAGCTTCTCGAGCCGCTGCCAGTACCGGGTGCGGTCAGCGGTCAGGTCCCAGATGTGCCGGGTGTAGACCCGCAGCGCCCGGATCTGCGGCGGCGGCACGAACGAGGACCGCAGCATCCCATCTCGGTCAGCCGCGCGATCCAGCGCGCGTCTTCCTTGTCGGTCTTCGGCCGGCCCGGCAGGTTCCTGGCCTGCCCGGCGCGGCCGGCGAGCGCCAGGAGCGGGGCCAGGCCGGCGTGCGCCAGCAGGTTCGGATCGTCGAACACGGCACGGGTCCGCGCAGCGGCATGCAACAATTGCACTGACGAGGTGTCCTCTCCAGCGGGTCCGGTGGAAGCGTGGTAACTCCCATCATCCCAGGCCAGAGGGCACCTTTTCATTTAAATGCCGGCAAACTCGGGGATTTCGTCGGTGGATCCAGGCCAGGCAGTCGTGCCGCTCACTGGCCGCCGCCCTTGTTCCCCCTGATCGCGACGTTGCTGGGCATCAGCGACTTGCACGAGTTCTCCGCGGACGTGAACTGCGACGAATTCGGGTTAATGCTGCTCGGAAGGGTGAAAAGCTGTCCCCCACCGTTCCCCCAGATGGTGCTCGCGGGGTTGGGGTCGGGGAAGGCCGGCAGGCCGTGGGTGCGCATGCACTTGGCGAAGATCAGCAGCTGGCCCAGCACATGCTGCTGCTGGGCCGGGGTCGGCCCGGTGGCGTGCCGCTGCGGGTACAGCCGGAAGCAGGCGGTCCTGGCTGACTCATAGACAGTGTCGGAGACCCCAAGCTGGCTGGAATCGACAGGACCAGAGACGGCCGAGGGGTCGGGATAATTGGGTATGCCGTGGGAGCGCATGCATTGCGAAAAGGCGACCGCGTTGCTAGATGCCGAGGGCGCTGCCCCTGCTGATTGCGATGACCCGCCGGACCCGGTGGAAGCCGAGTTGCCGCCGCACGCCACCGTCAGCAGCACGAGGCCGGCCATAACGGCCAGCAAGCCCACACGCTGCGGCCACGCCTGGTGCCAACGCCGAGGGGCGCCTGTCCCGGTGTTCACTTCATTTCCTCCCCTGGGCTGCGCGAACTCTAGGGCTGCGCGAATCGCTTGGCCCCTGTCGGCTGTATTTCTCACTTCCGGTGTACCTTCGGGCAGGTCACATCACCGTCACATCTGTGACCGGCGGCCGCCGACACGCCAGGGCGAGGCAGGAGTGCCGAAAAGGCTGCCCACATTGCCTGGTATTTGCCTTAGGTGATCAATGGCATTCACCTGGGAATGCCATTTACCAGGAGATCTGGCCGACTGGAACCGGGCTCGTGGTGATGAGAATGTCGCCCGCGCCAGGGTTCTCCGCCTCTGGCGGCGATAGGCTACACGCCTAACGCGACGCCCCGTTGCGCGGGCTGGCCCGCGACCCGCCCCGGCGGCGGGAAGGTAACGTCGATGGCCAGGCCGCCCCGAGGCAGGGCTTGCGCGTTGACCGCGGCGCCGTGAGCGGCCGCGATCGCGTGGACGATGGACAGGCCGAGGCCGTGGCCGTTGCTGCCGCGGCGTGGCTGCAGCCGCTGGAAGGGCTGGAATAGCCGGTCGACCTGGTCCGGCGGGATGACCGGCCCGGTGTTCGCCACCGACAGGATGGCACGGCCGCCGACGGTCCGGGTGGCAACCTGGACCCATCCGCCCGGGATGTTGTGCCGGACGGCGTTGTCGACCAGGTTGGTCACTAGCCGTTCGGTCAGCACCGGGTCGCCGTCCAGGACGGCGGTGGCCGCCTCAAGGTGCAGCCCCAGCCGGCCTGTCTCAGGGCGGGGGGTGGGCAGGACCGCCCTGATGACGGCGCACAGGTCGACGGGCTCGCGGTGATGGAGGCCTGCCTCGCTGGTGGCCAGCGTGAGCAGGGCCTCGATGAGGTGTCCCTGCTCGGTATTGGAGGCGAGGAGCTCCTCGCCTGCGTCCCGCCACATGCCGGCGGTGGCGTCGGGCTCATCCAGCGCGACTTGCAGCAGCGCGCGGTCCGTGGTCAGCGGGGTGCGCAGCTCGTGCGAGGCGTTGGCCACGAAGTGCCGCTGCGCTTCGAAGGAAGCCTCCAGGCGGGCGAACAGCCCGTCCAGTGTGTCGCCGAGATCCTTGAGCTCGTCGTCGGGACCCGGCAGGCTGAGCCGTTCGCTCAGGCTGGTGGCCGAGATCTGGCGGGCGGTCGCCGTGATGGTGGAAAGTGGGCGCAAGACCCGCCCCGCTGCCAGCCAGCCCAGCGTAAAGGCCATGGCGTTGGCGATGCCCAGGGCGATCCCGTACTGGATCAGCAGCCGCCTGAGGTCGACGTCGGCTTGATGGCTAGCCGCCTCCCTGAGCTGGGCTGCGGGAGGCTGGGACGCCAGGTTGCCGACGGGCTTGGCACCTGAATAGGGGGGCGGCTGGCCTTTGTCAAACCCGTGCGGCGCCGTCGCGAGGAGCAGGTAGTTGATGCCGACCAGGGCAAAAGCGCACACCATAAACACTCCGCCGAAGAGGAGGGCCAGGCGCAGCCGGGCGGTACGGCGTGGCGGCCGCAGCCGGGACCAGAACCCTGGCCGCGTACGGGGAATGCGCATCACCGTTCTCCGATGCGGTAGCCGCTCTCGCGGATGGTCTCGATCACCGGCGGGTCGCCGAGCTTGGCGCGCAGCCGGTTGATGGTGGCCTTGACGGTGGTGGTGAACGGGTTGGTCGCCTCGTCCCACACCCGCTGGAGCAGTTCCTCGGCCGAGACCGGACGTCCCCCGGCGGACAGCAGGCACTCCAGCACGTCGAATTCCTTGTGGGTCAGCGTCAGCGCCCGCCCGCCCCGGGTGGCGGTGCGCCGGGCGGGGTCCAGGCTCAGGTCGCCGTAGCCCAGGATCGCGGGCGCCGGTGCGCCAGGGCGGCGGGCGAGGGCCTGGACACGGGCGACCAGCTCGGTGAAGTCGAATGGCTTGGGCAGGTAGTCGTCGGCGCCGAGGCTGAGCCCTTCCACCCGGTCCTGGACCGACCGGGCCGCGGTGAGCATCAGGATGCGGCTCGGCGACTGCTCGGCGGCCAGGGTGCGGCAGATGTCATCGCCGTGCATGCCTGGCAGGTCCCGGTCCAGCACCACCACGTCATAGCGACTGACCGCCAGCCGGTCGAGGGCCGTGTCACCGTCGAGGGCCACGTCGACCGTCATCCCGTATCGGCGCAGGCCCGCCGCGACCGCTCTGGCCAGCCTTTCGTGATCTTCGGCCACCAGCACTCTCATCGTCGTGCGTCACTCCACCATCGAATGCGGCTGGCCGGCCCGCACCTGCCTTCGCTCTGCATCGGCCGCGACTGGTTCACAGAATGCCAGGTCGCCGGTCACACACGGGTCACAGCTGTGACGGTGGCGTGACCGGCTATTTCCTATAACTCTACGTGGAAGGCGCGGTCGGCAAAGGTCGGCGATTCCGCGCGGCCCCTAAGGAGAACACCGATGAGCCTGAGGGAGAACACCGATGATCCCGGCACAAGGAGGCGGGTCATGAACGAGACAGTTCCGCGCGGCCGGGAGGCCGAGCAGGAAGAGGAGGTCACGGCGGTCCCTGAGGCAATCCAGTCGCGCCACCCTGGCCGGTGGGTCGCCCTGGGCGTCGTGATCGCGCTGGCCGCCGGCGCGGTGTGGTCGTGGCGGGCCGGGGTGTTCTCCCCAGCCTCCTCGTCCGGGTCCGGGCAGCAGGGGGCGGCCGCGCCGGCGACGCAGCCAGTGACCCGCCACGATATCTCGGCGACCACGCCGGTATCCGCCATCCTGGGGTATGCCGGGTCCTACCAGGTGACCGGGCAGGGCAGCGGGACGCTGACCTGGGTGCCGTCGGCGGGGGCGGTGATCCGCCAGGGGCAAGTGCTGTACAAGACCGACAACGGGTCCCCAGTGGCGCTGCTGTACGGCAGCGTCCCGGCGTGGCGAGACCTGTCTGAGGGGCTCACCGGCCAGGACGTGTCCCAGCTCAACCACGACCTGGTGGCCCTGGGCGACGCCGACCGCGCGGATATCCTCGCGGAGGGCTGGGACTTCTACTCATGGGAGACGGCGGTCGGCGTCGAGAACCTTGAAACGCACCTGGGCGTCTCCTACCCCTCGGGGAGCCTGACGCTGGGGCAAGTGGTGTTCAAGCCCGAGGCGCTGCGGGTCAGCACCCTGAGCGGCTCCCTGGGCGGTCAGGCCTCCGGGCCGGTGCTGTCCGCGACCTCCGACCGGCACGTGGTGACCATCAACCTGGACGCCTCACAGCAGTCAGAGGTCAAGGCGGGGGACGCGGTGAGCGTCACGCTGCCCGACGGGGCGACCACCCCCGGCGTGATCTCCTCGGTCGGCACGGTGGCGACCACCACGACCGGGTCGGGCGGGAGCGCGACCACCACCATCCCGGTGCAGGTGAAGCTCGCTCACCCGGACGCGGCGGGAACCCTGGACCAGGCGCCGGTAACGGTGAGCATCACCACCTCGACCGTGAAGAACGCGCTGGTGGTGCCGGCGGGCGCACTGCTGGCCCAGTCCTCGGGCGGGTACGCCGTCGAGGTGGTCGGTACCGGGAACACCCGCAGCCTGGTGCCGGTGAGCGTGGGGCTCACGGATGACGCTGACGGGCTGGTGCAGGTAACCGGCGCGCTGACCCCCGGGCAGCGCGTCGTGGTGCCCGCGTCATGACCGCCGGCGCGCAGGGGGCGCTCACGCCCGGGGCGACCGCGACCCGGGCTCGGCCGTCGGCGCCGGTGCTGGAGCTGGACCGGGTAACCAAGGTGTACCCCGGGTCACCGCCGCTACGGGCGCTGGCCGGGGTGAGCCTCACGGTAACGGCGGGGGAGCTGGTCGGCATCGTGGGGCCCTCGGGATCGGGCAAGTCCACGCTGCTGCACCTGATGGGTACCCTGGACAAGCCGGCTGGCGGGACGGTGCGCGTCACCGGCCTGGACGTGGCCCGGATGACCGACCGGGAGCTGTCGGCTCTGCGGGCATCCCGGATCGGGTTCGTATTCCAGCAGTTCTTCCTGGCCGAGCATCAGTCCGTGCTCGCCAATGTCGCCGACGGGCTGCTGTACGCCGGAGTCCGCCGCGACCAGCGGCGGCGGCTCGCGGCCGCGGCGCTGGCCCGGGTCGGGCTCGGGCACCGGACCGGCGCCCGGCCGACCCAGCTGTCCGGGGGCGAGCGGCAGCGGGTCGCGATCGCGAGGGCGATCGCCGGCTCCCCGCCGGTGGTACTGGCCGACGAGCCCACCGGCAACCTCGACTCCGCCAACGGCGCGTCCACCCTCGCCCTGCTGGAGGAGCTCAACGCCGCCGGGACCACGATCATCGTGGTCACCCACGACCATGCGATCGCCGGCCGGATGCGGCGCCGCATCGAGATGCTCGACGGGTACATCATCGCTGACAGCAACCCCGTCCCTGTCCCCGGCCAGACGACCGCGGGCCAGGGCGGCTGGACCGCGCAGGAAGGACAGTCATGACCACCACCTCCCGGCGGCCGGCCACCCTGACCGCCGCCCGGCTGCTCCCCTCCGACCTGGCCGGGCTGGCCAGCATCGGGCTGCGGACCCGCAAGCTGCGCGCCGGGCTGTCCGCACTAGGCATCGCGATCGGGGTCGCGGCGATCGTGGCCGTCCTGGGCCTGGCCGCCTCCTCCCAGGCCGCGCTGCTGGACGAGATCGCCCGCCTGGGCACCAACCTGCTGACCGTCACCAACGGCCAGACCCTCTCCGGCGGCACGGCCGAGCTGCCCCTGGCGGCGCCGGGCATGATTGGCCGGCTGCCCGGAGTCACGGCGGTACAGGACACCGGCGCCGTCAGCAACGTCAGCGCCTACCGATCCCCCTACGTCCCGGCGGTCAACACCAACGCCCTCACCGTGAACGCCACGACGCTCGGCCTGCCGGCGGTCGCGGGCACCAGCATCGCCCAGGGCCATTTCCTGAACGCCGCGACCGCCCGCCAGCCGGTCGCGGTCCTCGGGGCCGCCGCCGCACAACGGATGGGCATCGACCGGATCTGGCCAGGGATGCGGATCTGGGTCGGCCACCATTGGTTCTACGTGGTGGGCATCCTCAACCCGGCCGTCCTGGCGTCGGAGATTGACGTGGAGGTCCTGGTCGGCTTCCCCGCCGCGGAGAAGTACCTAGGCTTCGACGGGCACCCGTCGCAGGTCTACATCCGCACGGTCGACACCCAGGCCGCCACTACCGCGGTCGATAACCTGCTCGGCGCACAGGCCAATCCCTCGAACCCCAGCGAGGTCGACGTCTCCCAGCCCTCGGACGTGCTCACCGCCCGGGCCGCGACCGCGGGCGCGCTCAACACCCTGTTCCTCGGACTGGGCGCGGTCGCGCTGCTGGTCGGCGCCATCGGGGTGGCCAACATCATGATCATCTCGGTGCTAGAACGCCGCCAGGAGATCGGGCTGCGCCGGGCGCTGGGCGCCACCCGCGGCCAGATCCGGGTCCAGTTCCTGGCCGAGGCGGTCCTGCTGGCCCTCATCGGCGGCGCCGCCGGCGTCGCGATCGGCGCCGCCGCCACCGCCATCTACGCTCACGCCCACCACGAGGCCATCGTCATCCCGACCGAGGCCTGGGCCGGGGGCATGGGCGCGGCGGTCGTCATCGGCGCCCTGGCCGGGCTGCTGCCCGCCATCCGCGCCGCTCGCCTGGCACCCACCCGGGCACTGTGGTCCGTGTGACCCCACAAACGACGCGTCCCGCCTCGCTCGGCGGGGCAGTCGCCCCGCCGTCAGCGCTAAGGGTGTCGTCACTCAACCACCGCCGCGGCGTTTTCGTCGATCGCCCGCAGGATCTCCTCTGACCTCTCCGCCAGATCCGTATCAGACTCGAAGGAAGCGAAGAACGGCAGATCCCGTGCGCTATGAGAAGCATCAGCCCGGCCTCGGATCAGCTCAAGAACAGGCCAAACCTCCTCATCGGGGAAGCTGGGTCCGTGCGCGCGAGCGCGAGCAACCACGGAGCAGCCACGGGGACAAAGCGGACACATAAAAATGAACCTGGAGCGATAAAACCCCAGGTCATAATGGGTGCGCCGCCAGGGACTTGAACCCCGGACCCGCGGATTAAGAGTCCTGAGCTGCAAAGCAGCAGGTCAGGCAACCTGCACCGGCGTACTTTCCCGGTTCTGTGAATTAGTTTCCCGAGGCGAGTGAAAAAACGCCCTGAAAACCGGATTTCTGTAGTGTCAGCGGTTGCAGCGGCGGCGGGACTCATCCCGTCATGTCACTTCATTCTCTAGCCTGCGTGACGCTGGTTTGCCCGGCGGCCGTCACGCGGCAACTGGGTCATGCCGCCGGGGCCTGTTCCCGTCCGGTAACCGACTGCACTGGCGGCTGCGTGCATGAACCGCGTCACCAGTCAGGGCCGCGGAGCGGCAGGAGCGCCTTCGCCGTCGGCATCGTTGCGAGACCCGCCAATCCGGCCAGTTCCAACGGAGCCGTCCGTCGTGCTCTGTCACCTCCATATCGGGGTCGTTGGTGACTGCCGTGAACGGCGGGGGAGAGCGGCTGGGCGCGCTTGACGATGTCGGGGGAGGCGAGCGTGCATCGTCCCGGCACCGGGCCGCCGGCGCGGCTCCTTCGCCGGGC
>Ga0265342_10003529_pt1 | contig 12794 bp, 13 predicted proteins | sample 4CB327metaG_FD_203125 | JGI IMG/M metagenome (GOLD analysis project Ga0265342, IMG submission 203125) | Rhizosphere microbial communities from Carex aquatilis grown in University of Washington, Seatle, WA, United States - 4-CB3-27 metaG | ecosystem: Host-associated > Plants > Roots >...
GCTGGTAACCTCCTTCTTACCGTAACATGCAAGTTACCGAATCGAAAATACTCCTTTCCCCGGACGGGCGGCAACCTTTATTTGCGAGCCCACGGAGAGCGGGAGGAGATGCTCTGGGTCAGCGGCTGCGCTCCTGAGCCGGCCGTTGGGAAGGGGTTTCAATGCCGGCTAGACGCCCGTGTCGACCAGAATGACCAGTTTGCCGAGCGTTCCCGTGCTGAAGTCGTGTATCGCGCTTGGAACCTCCCCGAGCTTGTAGGTGCGGTGGGTCTTCACTTTCAGTCTCCCGGCGGCGACCTCGGCAGCAAGAGCATCGAGAGTGGCGACGCTCGGATTGGCCATGATGGAGGTGATGACGATCCCATGAGGCGTCGCGGCATCCTGCCTGATGCCCAATGTAGAAGCAATTCTTCCCTTCGGCGCGAGCACGTCCATCAGGTCTTGGGCCTTTCCCGCGAAGTGAAGGGCTGCCTCCACCCCGTTCGGACGCAAGGCTTTGACGGCTTTCGCAATGTCAGCGGTATAGTCCACGACATAGCTGGCGCCGAGGGAGCGTACGAAGTCGGCTTCCGTCCCCGGACGAGCCGTGGCAATGACGGAGGCACCGCGTGCCACCGCAAGCTGGATGGCGAATGCGCCGACGCCGCCCGTGGCGCCGGAGATCAGGACCGTCTCGCCCTTCTTGAGGTTCAGGGCCTGCACGGAATCATAAGCCGCCGCCCCGGCGAGGCCTATGGCCCCCGCTTCTGCCACGGGGATAGCATGGTCTCGATTCGTGATCCCGACGCCCTCGGGGACGCGGAGGTATTCTGCGAAAGCGCCATCACCGAGAAATGGCTTCATGACCACGCCCATCACGTCATCGCCTATCTTGAAACGGGTGACATCGGTGCCGATCGCGGCGACGGTACCGGCAAAATCACGTCCAAGAACAACCGGGAATCGGTGCTCCATCATGCCTTTGAGGTATCCTCCGGCCACCGCGAGGTCGATTCCGTTGAGTGACGACGACTGGACCCGGACCAAAACTTCGTCAGGACCAGGCGCGGGGGTCGGGATTTCGTGGATGGAAGGGCTGACGCCAAAATCAGCAGTTGCAATTGCCTTCATTGAAGACTCCTTGGTAACTCTCCGGGGCGCACTTTTGTAAACCTCAGAGGGTATGATTATCTCTGTGATTCGATCACTGTATGAAGGTTGCTGACCGGTACCACCCCAAGTCAAGAAAAACCGGGAGATTTTGATATATCGTGGGTCCAGCCCTTGCAGCCCGAGGGCGGCGCCTAGATCTTCAATCCCGTCGAAGCGATTCCCTTGATGATGTATTTCTGCACAAAAAGATACGCGATGATCATGGGCACCGTGGCGATTGATGCAGCGGCCATGAGCGGGCCGAAGTTGATGTCGTAGGGGTCGCGGAAAAAGGCCACGCCAACGGGGATGGTACGAAGCCATTCCGAATTGATGATGATGACAGGCCAGAGAAAATCGTTCCACGACTCGATGAAAAGAATCAGCCCCGCCGTGGCGATCACGCTCTTCACCAGGGGCGCGATGATGGTGAGGACGATGCGGACCTCGCCTGCTCCATCGATGCGCGCGGCGTTGATGAGGTCCGCGGGCATGCTCTTGATTCCCTGGGTGATGAGGAACATGCCGAACGCGCTGGCCAGATCCGGGGCGAGGATGCCGGGGAACGTGTCGATCCATCCGAACTTTGCCATGAGGACGTACAGCGAAACCGACGTCACCTGGATGGGCACCATGAGGGTGGTGAGGATGAGAAAGAAAAAGAAACCCTTTAGCGGAAACTCGTAGATGGCGAATGCGTACCCCGCGAAAAGACCGAGAAGCAGCGACAGGCCGACGGAGATGATGGCCACGATGAGGCTGTTGCGGTAGTACAAGAGAAAGGGCGCCTTGGAGAGCGCCGCATGATAGTGGGTGAGCACGGCGGGGCTGGGCCACCACTTCGGCGGGTAGGCTACGAGATTCTGCGGCGTGTGCAGCGAGCTCACGATCATCCAGTAGAATGGCATCACCATGATGACCCCGAAGGCGATGAGCAGGAGGTACATGACGGTGCGCCCCGCGAAGGCGCCGGGATGGATTCTGCGCATCAGTAGCTGACCTCCCAGCGGCGGCTCAAGCGGTACTGGATGATGGTGATGGCGATGATGATGACGAACAGCACGAAGGCCATAGAGGCCGCGTAGCCGAAGCGATAGTTTTCAAACGCCTGTTTGTAGATCTGGAGGACAACCACCGTGGTCGCCTCCGCCGGGCCACCGGCGGTGAGGACGAAGACCTGATCGAAGACTTTCAAGGCAAGGATCGTGTTGTACATCACCACGAAGATCAGCGTGGGTGCAACCAGGGGGACGGAGATGGAAAAGAAGCGTCGCAAAGCCCCCGCGCCGTCTATGATGCCCGCCTCATAGAAGCTGTCGGGAATGTTCTGGAGACCGGCGATCAGAATCACCATGTTGTAGCCCACCGTCTTCCAAATGCTGAAGATGATGATGCTCCCCAGCGCCTCCTTGCTGGAGGAGATCCAGCTCCGGGTGGGCAGTCCGAAGATCTCCAGAACACTATTGAAAAGGCCGAAGCGCGGATTGTAGAGGAATGTCCAGACCACGGCGGCGGCGACGGTGCTCGTGATGAAGGGCGCGAAATAGACGGCCTTGAAGATCGCCCCTCCGCGCAGCTTGGAGGTGAACAGCGACGCCAGGATGAGTCCGAGAGCCGTGGAGAGCACCACGATGTACAAGGCGAAGGTGAGCGTGTTCTTGATCGCCTTGAGGAACGTGGGGTCGTGCACGAGGAGCAGGAAGTTCTTCAAGCCGACACCGTGCATGGTTTTTGCGACCAGATTGATGTCGAAGAAGCTGTACACGAGGGTCTGGATGGACGGATAGATGCGGAACAACCCGAAGACCACGAGAATCGGGAGGATGAACAGGTATGCGTAGTGCCACCGGTTCTTGCGAATCGTACCCAGAATGCCGTGCATACCGGCGGTCTCCTTCCTGAAAAAAAGAAGCCTGCCCCGCGGGGGGGGCAGGCAGCGAGAATCGAACCTTACTGAAGCGCTTTGATGGCGTCGTTGGCCTGCTGCTCGGCAAGAGACAGAGCATCGGCAACGGTAGCTTCGTTGTGGAGAATCTTGGGCACCGCGGCGCCCACGGCGTCCAGGATGCCGTTGAGGGCGAGAGACCGCGGGTAGGTGGTCCCGTACTTCACCAGGTCCAGGAAGGACTTGGTGCTGGGGGCCGACGCGAAGGGCTCGCGTGCCCAGTTTTCCTTATAGCGCGGCGTGGAGTTGTACTTCTTCGCCTGATTGTAGTCGTTGTCTTTGTTGTTGAACCACGCGACGGCCTTCAGGGCCAGCGCCTGTTCCTTGGACTGCGTGAATACGGAGTAGTTCCACGCGGCGACCTGCACCTTGGGATCCATGCCGGCGCGCGGAGAGGGAGGCGCGGAGAAGCCCCATACGAGATCCGGAGCTTCCGTGGGCTGGCGCACCGTGATGCTCACCAGCTCGCTGATCTGCATGGAGGCGATCTTCGACAGGAGGGCCTGGCGGGGATCGGGGAAGTCGAGGCTGCTCGACTTGTCCACCCACACCATGTCGTGCGCCATCTGGAGGCCGTCACGGACGTCGGGGAGGTTGATCTTGGCCACGCCGCCCTTGAGCGCGAACTGGTCGGAGTTCAGCTGCATGCCGGCGCCGACCAGGAGCCAATGCCACTTATCCACGATGCCGTGCGGCTGGCCCGTGTGGCGCATCGCGTAGCCGACGCGCGTCAGCTTGCCGGTGGAATCGGTGACCGCGGTCTTCTTGGACGTCGCGCGGAAATCCGCCCAGTACTTCGGCGCCACGTTCGGATCCAGACCCGCGGCCTTGAACATGTCCTTGTTCCAGGTGAGCGCATAGGCGTCGACGCCCCACGTGGAGTATCCGTACATCTTGCCGCCGCCCCAGTCTGAAACGGCGACCGTGTCGGGAGATACGGACGACATCCAGGTCTTTGCATCCGCGGCGGGGATGGCCACGAGCGCCCCATCCTTGATGAAACCGCCCATCCAGGAGAAATCGATCATGCCGATGTCGGGGGCCTTGCCGCCGGCGAGGGCCGTGAAGAGTTTCTGCTGCATGGTGTCATAGTCGATGGCCACGACGTCCACCTGGACGTTGTTGTCGGCCTCGAACTGCGCCCAGGGGTCGGTGCCCTCACGGAAGGGCATGGACGTTGCCGTGATATCTCCCGCGGGATACCAGAGTGTGAGCTTCTTCTTGTCCGCGGCCGTCACGAACAGCACGGGAACGAGAAGAAACAAAGCGAGCACGATCAGAGCCTTTTTCATGGAGCCTCCTCTACCGAGAATGTTGGAGACAGAGACAGGGGTGAAACCTTGGGAAGGCGGCAGAAACAGAATGCGACGCAATCCAGATGAGCTGACGCACCGAGCGAGCCGTTTTTCTCATAGACGGTGAGAGTGTAGTTGTAGCATTTGCAATTGTCAATCAAACCGCCGTGTGTGTGCCGCCGCGACGGCGGCCGCACGCGGGCTTCGTGGCGGATCATTTTCGCGCCGCTTGATAGATCTGGAGGATGAGCTCCGTGGTGAGCCGGGCATCCTCCCCGGTAACGGCGGGTGGTCTGTGCTCGCCAACGGCGCGTATGAAATCCATTATGATGGCCTCGTGGCCCGCGGTGTCGGAAACAACGGCCCCGGCGGCTCCCGCCCCGCTATGAATGGCGGCCGCCGGCGCATGGGAAGGGTTTTCCACACCGTCGACCATCCAGCGGGTTATGAGGTCGTTTTCCATCACAAACGAGCCTGCCTCGCCGTGGATCTCGAAGCGAGGCGGAAAACCCGGCTTTGCCACGGTGGAGGCCACGATGCTCCCGATCATGCCCCCCTCGTGTCGCAGAACAACGGCGCCGTGATCCTCCGCTTCCATGCGATGTGCCAGCGTCGCGGTGAAGCTTTTCACGGCGCGCGGCTTTCCGAAGAACCAGAGATAAAGATCCAGCTGATGGCAGGCCTGCTGCATGAAGGGGCCGCCGCCATCGATTTTCCACCCGCCCCGATACGGCGCGCTGTCGTAATAGGCCTGATCGCGGAAGAACTTCACCGAGAGGTCGGCGGCGTAGATCCGACGGAGCTTCCCGGCCGCAAGGAGGGCTTTCACGGCCGCGTTGTCGGGGCTCATGCGGCGCTGGAAGCTCACACCGAGAGAGACCCCGGCCTTGCGGCACGCGGCGATGGACCGGTCGGCAGCTTTCAGCGAGATTTCCAGCGGCTTCTCGGTGAGGACGTGTCGGCCCAGCGCCGCCGCTTCCTCGATTCCTTCATGATGGAGACCATTCGGCGTTGCCACGATGACCGCGTCAAACGGGGCGGTGATCTCGCGCAGTCCTGCGCGAACTTCGACGCCCGTTGCCTCTCCGAGCTTGGACGGACGCTTGCCCGAGCGGGAGACGATTCCCACGAGACGGGCTTCGGGAAGCTTGCGGAGTGCTTCCACGTACGTGTTGGCGATATTGCCGGAGCCTATGATGACAAAGCGCAGTTGATCGGCCATGCGGCACCCCCCTACGGTTTGGTATCACAACGATTGGGGCCTGTACATGGGGCAGTATTGCGGGAACCACGCAAACGCGCTATACAGACTCCGACCTCATGAACAAGCGCCGTGTCTTTCCCTTCATTTTTGTCGTTGCGGCCCTGCTCCTTGCTTCCTGCTCGGAAACGACCCTTCTTTTTCAAGTGCAGGATGCGGTGAGCGGCGCATGGGTCTGGGATGCAACCGCGCGTATTCAGGACAGGATCCTCACCAGCTACTATCAAACCGACGCCGGTCCGATTCTCCAGAAGATGTCGCACTTGTCACCGGGCGCCGCGACCCTCGCCGTCTCCGCCCCGGGCTATCAGTCGATCTCGGTGCCCTTAGAGCTCCGCCGCGGGAAGAATCGGCTTTCCGCGCCGATTGCGCTGGCCGGCCGCGCGATACCCGGTCTTGATTCCTTCAGTGTCTTCGAGAGCGTGGACAACGGAGACTTCAGCATGCAGATGCGGCCGCTGGACGCCGCGGGCAAGGCGATCCTGCATCATCCCTGCATCGACGTGTGGGTGGGATGCGTCGTTTCCGAACAGGCGCTCGACGGTGTTCCCGCTCGCGCCGAGGATGCCGTCGGCGCCACGCGCGGCGCGGCGCTTTACCGCGGTACCCTCCCCTGGAGCTGGGATGCGAAGCCGGAGAGCCTCTTTCGTTACACGGCGCATCTCTCCTCCGCGGACGTGATCGCCGCCCCGTCTCTGTATCGCGTCATCGACTATCTGATCGTCGTGCCGGACCCCACGTTGATCACGCACGAAGAGCTCTCCTCCCGCATGGCTACCGCATGGGCCACCGGCGGACTGGTCGCGGGCAACCCGACGCGCTCGAGAGCCCCCGTCATGGAAGCGAATCTCGCCGCGGCCCTCGAGCCCCTGAAGGGCAGGGTCCGCTTTTATCTGATCACCTCATGGGACGTCAGGGCTCGTCAGTCATGATCAGGACCCGAGGGCTCGTCAAAAGGTACGGACGTTTCACCGCGGTGGATGGCATCGACCTTCACATCCAGCCCGGGGAAATCTACGGATTTCTCGGACCCAACGGCGCGGGAAAGACATCCACCATCATGATGCTTCTCGGGATCAGCCGCCCCACGGCAGGGGAGATTTCTCTTTTCGGCGAGCCATTCACCGCGGCGCGCCTGCACCTGCGAAAGCGCATTGGGGTGGTGCCGGAAAAGCACCCGCGCGGCGTGTGGCAATGGATGACCGCCGCCGAATACCTGGGCGTTTTTGCCGACCTTTTCCAGGTTCCAGACGCCGAGCGGCGCATCGACTTCCTTCTGGACAAGGTGGACCTGCTGTCCGTGCGCAACAAGCGCATTCGCGCATTCTCACACGGCATGCTGCAGAAGCTGAGCCTCACCCGCGCGCTCATCCACGACCCGGACATACTTTTCCTGGACGAGCCGATTTCGGGTCTCGATCCCATCGGCATCATGCAGACCCGCGACCTGCTTTTGTCGGAGAATCGCGCGGGTCGGGCCATCTTCATTTCCAGCCACCAGCTCTCGGAAATGGAGCGGATCTGTCACCGTGTTGCCATCATCTCTCATGGGAAACTTCTCGCCGAGGATTCGATGTCGGGACTCCTTGCACGTATCAGCTCGGGTCGGGAGATCCACATCGATCTCGAGAGCGTGCCGGCGGATCTTTCAAGCGCCCTGGATGCCCTTCCCTTTGTCCAAGGGGTCCGGGTGCTGCCCGCGGGAGTAGCCGTACGCGTCAGCCCCGAAGGCGACCATCGTCGCGCCGTATCCGAGCTTCTCATCCAGCGAGGGCTCATTCCCTTGCGCATCGAGGTGAAATCCCCGTCCCTCGAGGAAGCATTCGTAACCATCACGCAGGACACCGTCGCGGCCCTCGCTTCGGGGAGGCCCGCCCATGCGTGAGCGCCTCCATGCCATGAAGGTCGTGGCCCGCACGCAGCTCACCGAGTCGCTTCTGTCCCCGGGAGTGTACGTGGCGCTGGGCATCGGTATGGGAATCGGCTGGCTCCTCTGTGCGGGCTTTGTCCGTTCCATGGATTCAAGCGGGTTCGATCCGCGTCTGAACGGGTTCTGGGATTTCGCAACGCGCGCACTTTCCGGCGCCTTTGGCCCCGTCTTCGTTGAACGGATGTTCAGCGACGGTCCGTTTCTCGCCATCCTGATCATTTCCGTCGCGCCCGTCGTCCTTTTTCTCGCCATCGGATCCGTTTTCCGATTCGGGATGGAAAAGGCCGTCGGCGCCGTGGAGCTTATCGTTTACGGACCGGCGGACGGGACGGCGTACTTCCTCGGATCGGTCATCAAGGACGCCGCGCTTTCACTCGGGGCCCTCGCGGTGCTCACGCTCTACTTCCTTCTCCTCGCGTGGGTCCAGAATCTCGTGATTGGGCCCTTCTTCTTTGCCTTTTTGCCGGTGATTCTTCTCCTGTCCCTCTCCCTGTCCGCGTTCGGCATCCTGTGCTCGACCATCGTTTCGCATGCCGCCGCCGCGCTCGCGCTTTTCATTGCCCTCGGGCTCCTGTTTTGCGCCGTGATGGCCGGTTCCCTGGGCTCTTCCGTCTCCTCGGTCAGACAAGCGGCGCAGGTCGCGTCGGCGGCGATTCAATGGATTTCGCCGCTGTATTACGCGGCGATGTCCGCGCGCGGTTTCGGCGGTGGAAGCGCCTTGGGCTACTCATCCGGACTCCTGCTCCTGCTGATCCTCAGCGCGGTCGTGCTCCTGGCCAGCCACTTCATCATCCGTCGGCGCGGGGTGCGCGCATGAGGCGGATCCTCCCCGTCGTGCTTTTCTGCGCACTTTGCCTTGCACCCGCGGGAGCCGACGTTCCCCTGCGCGTCGAGCAACTCATCTATTCCATAGAGGCTTTCAACGGCGGGGACTATTCCGCCACATTCGCCCTGCAGACCGCGGACACTCTCTACCTCGTGGCGGGCGCGGACAATCTCCTCTCGGTGCGAAAGACCCTCGTGTACTGGTGGCCAATCACCTCGGAGTGGAAGACAGACACCGACACCCTCAACGAGCCGATCGCGGGAAGTCTCGAGATTCGCGGCCCCGGTTCCGTGGTGATGAAGATTGGCCTCCGCAAGCTCACGTATTTCAGCACCGAGACCGTGTCCGGTGAGCAGTGGAAGATACTGTACGATGATGAAGCGGACCGCGAGGTGGCGCGAGCCCAGAAGCAGAGTGATGACTATTTCGCGGCGGTCACCGCGTTTCAGAAAGAATCGGCTGCGTACGACGCGCGGGTGGGAACCCTGGGCAGCCGGATCGCGGAGCTCAAGGCGCAGGGCAACGCCGCGGCGGTAGAGACCGCCGAGCTGCAATCGCTTCAGAAGCCGGTTGCCCCGGCCGCGACGAGCGCCTACGTCACCGCGCCCGAGCCGGCGCAGGACTGGTACGTGGTGAATATCCCCCCGGGAGAGTACACCGCACGACTGGTTACGAATGACGGCAGTATCGTTGAAGGCTCGGACAAGCGGATCGTCGCCTATTCGTGGCGGAGGACCGGCGGCATCGGGTATGAGGTGATTCCGAGCGACAAGTGGACGCGACCCGAAGAATCGAAGACTCCCGCGTCCGTGCTGTACGTGAACGGCAACACCGATCTCTACGTCCGGCCGTTTTCGGAAAACGAGGCCGATGATTTGTTCTACGAAAAGACCGTTTCCAATCAGGCATCGGGCAATCCGTCTTTGTTCAAATGGGTACGGAAGGCGGATGTTTCGGGCGCATCCCTGGGGGCGACGCGGCCGGGGCAGCCCTCAATCGAAATCCCTGAGCAGGCATTTGCCGTGAAGCAGTCGAATGGGTCAGATTTGGGATATACGATAGCGCCCTATGACCCGGCAACGGCCGCTGCCGGTGAGACGGCAAGCCTGGTCGCTTTCCCGCTATCACTGCAAAAATCCGATGCGATCGTCAGTTTCGGGCTTCAAAGCGCCGGACGTCCAATACCGGGCAGCGAACGTCAGATCCGGATCGTCAGGCCGGTGTCGAGCTTTCCCGCCTACTCGCTTCTCGCCCTGTTGCCGCTTGCGGTCATGGCATGCGTGCTCGCTCTCCGCGCTCGACGCCTGCGGGGTCCCCGATCCGGTCACGGCGGACCCCGCTAGCGATTTATCCGCGGGCGCTCAGCCCCGCATGCACTCGGCGACTTTCGCCACGCCCTTCACCATGTCATCGACGTCCGCCTCGGTGTAGAACTCGGTGATGCTGAGGTTGAAGGTGTGATCGTATGCCTCCTCCGCGACGGGGCAGAGACCTTTGGGATACGATACGCGCGAGCCCAGATCCTTCGACACGAACGGAAGCTTGCTCTTCGGAAACGCGCTCAGGTTCTGGAAGATGTCGTAGAGGTAGACCGGCATGCCCCCGGTGATCTTTGAGGGCTCGCAGGGGATCCCTTCGGCTGCCAGGGCCGCGCAGAAATCCGCGACGGGCGCCCGAATGATCTTCGGATCCACTCGTGCGACGAACAGGAAGAATGTGTGCTCGGCTCCTTCAGGCACGGCCTGAGGGATGATGCCGGGGACCTGCTTCAAACCGGCAATCAGGCGTGCGCCCAAGGCGATACGCCTCTTCACGATACTCTCCACTTTGCCGAGCTGTGCTATGGCCACCGCTCCCTGCAACTCCGTCATCTGGTAGTTCGGTGCCAGGAAATACGGGTTGCGCTTGCGCCCGTCACGGAAGTAGCACTTGTCGATGAACAGGCGCGCCCGCTCCTCGATGTCGTCGCGATTGGTGAGCACCACGCCGCCGGAGCCGGTCGTGATGTGCTTGAAATGATTGAAGCTGAATGTGGAGATATCGCCGAAGGTTCCTAACGGCTTTCCCTTCCAATGCGTGAGGTGCGCCTGCGCGCAGTCCTCGATCACGGGGATGCCGTGGCGCTTGCCAATGGCGACGAACGCCTCGATGTCCGCCGGCAGGCCCGCGTGATGCACCACGAGGATGGCGCCGGTCTTTTTGTTGACGAGCTTCTCGACGCTTTTCGGGTCCATGTTGTACGTGGCCGGATCGATGTCGGCAAATCGGGGCACGAGCAGCTGGTAGAGAACGCCCGTGAGCGTGCCCATGTCCGTGATCGAGGAGGTGATGATTTCTCGTCCTGGTTCGATGGCAAGGGCACCGAGGGCGATGTGCACGGCCGCGGTTCCCGATGAGCAGCCGCTGGCGTATTTCATGCTATACATGCTCTTCATCATCGACTCCATCTGCTTCACCTTGGTTCCGAAGACGTAGAACAGCACGTCGCTGTCCAGCGCCTCGAGAACCTGCTTCTTTTCCTCTTCACCGAAGCGACGGCCGGTGCCGAATGGTGTTGTCTTTGTCTTTTGTCCGCCGTGTAACGCGAGTTTGTCCACTGATGTACCTCCTACAGGTGATGAGCGAGCGCTTGGCGCTCGAGGAACATGCGCGTTCGATCGAACGCGTCGGTGAGATTCGGCATTTTTTCAAGGTCGATGGCGAAGAATCCGTCGAAACCGCGCCGCGCGAGGAGAGCGAATATCTCGTCCCAATCGACATTCCCTTCGCCCGGCGGAAGATGGCGATTGTCACGCGAGTCGTTGTCCGCGACGTGGACATACTTCATGTGGCGTCCGAGCTTCTCGATGGCCAGGGGGATCATCTCCTTTTGTGCGTGCTGGTGGGCGACGTCGAGGATGAAGCCGAGGTTTTCGTCATGAACGGCGTCCCAGAGCCGCAGGAGGGCGTCCGAGTTGCTCACCGTCTCGCCGACGCGCGGCTCCACGAGCAGCGGCAGCCCACAGGCTCGCGCGATACGGGTGCATTCGCCGATGGTGTCGACAAACGAGCTCCAGAATGCCTCCCAGGAGAAGCCTTCGGGAATGCGCACCCGCATGCTCTGGCCGTAGACCAGGTCCTTTGTAGGGAGCACGCCGGTGAGCAGCTCGAGGGGCGGAAAGTAGCTGTCGATCCACAGGAATTCGCTCTCGAAGAAGGCGGCCGCTTCGGCTCCGCGCTTGAAGTAATCCAATGCCCTGGCTTTTACCGTGGGATCCATGCTGATGACGTCCGAAAGGAGCACGGCGAAGTTCGAGATCTTTACCCCCGCGTCGCGGTAGGCCTGGCGAATTTCCTTTTTTTCGGCGATGACCTGCGTGAGATTCTCATAGCCGATCCCTTCGAGCTCTCCGTAGGTGAAGCCCATGCCCCGCATCTCGCGTACGGCCTTGTAGATGTCCGCCGTCGCGGGTGGGAATCCGTAGCGACCAATGGCGTACATCCAGGCGCAAGTTATCTTCATTTCGCGGAGTCCTCCGCGCGACTGCGGTAGTGAGCGTCCAGCTCGTCCACTTTCTTGTGGAATGCCATGCGTCGCGGTTCCGTGGATGGAGCGGTGGCGAGCCACTCGTCGATGATCTCAGGGGCCAGCATGTCGCCGCACAGGCGCATTGACAGGACGAGGACGTTCGCGTTGTTGGCGAGCTTGGATATTCGTGCCCCGTAGGTGTCGACACAAAGCGCTGCCCGGACGCCGGGCACCTTGTTCGCCACGATGGAGGCGCCGGTACCCGTATTGCACAGGAGAATGCCGAAATCGCACTCCTTCGCGGCGACCTTCTCGGCCACGGCGCGTCCCGAGTCGACATAATCCGCCGTCTCGCCTTTGAGGGCGCCGCAGAGCACCACCTCGATGCCTTTGCTCTTGAGATGGTTCACCACCACCTCACCGATATGCTGAACACTGTCGCTTCCGACGGCGATGCGCATCTGTTCCGCCTTTCTCTGCCAGAGGGGATGGTATCGGTGTGGGGAGGCCTGTTCAAGCTCGCCCGCCTTGACCCCTCCCGGAATTAGCCTCACAATGGTCCATGGACTCAACAACCCTCCGTCTGGACATCGAAAAATCCTTGGCGTCGGTTCCAATGCTCGACGCGCACACGCATCTGGACGCGACGCATCTCACCGCCCGAGGCCTGCATGATCTCATGCTGTATCACATGGTGGTAAGCGATCTTGTCTCGGCGGGGTGTCCCGATCGCGAAAGATTGTCCGAGGATCCGTCCGATGAGGAGGCGCGGGCGCGCATTGAACGCGCGCTGCCGTATCTGCCGGCTATCGCCAATACAGGCATGTCATGGGGTTTGAGGATCCTCTTGGCGGACATCTATGGATGGCATCAGCCGATCACGGCGGCAAACTGGAGA
>Ga0265342_10003534_pt1 | contig 12788 bp, 11 predicted proteins | sample 4CB327metaG_FD_203125 | JGI IMG/M metagenome (GOLD analysis project Ga0265342, IMG submission 203125) | Rhizosphere microbial communities from Carex aquatilis grown in University of Washington, Seatle, WA, United States - 4-CB3-27 metaG | ecosystem: Host-associated > Plants > Roots >...
CGGACCATCGCTTTCAGCGCCTTTTCGTCGATCTTGTCGTTCTCCAGAATGTCGATGGCGCGCCACTGTTTGCCCTCCAGCTCGGCATTGAACAGCTTGTCCGGATCCGGCAGCATGGCCCCCCAGGAAAAGGTCACCTTCACCTTGCCTTTGAATGCGGCGGCCAGGCAGATGTTGCCGTCGTGCGACCAGACCGGCGCGCCCCTCCACTTCACCTCTTCCGTGATGGCGGGGTCGGCCTGAAGGATGATCTTGCGGATCCGCGCAAAAACCGCGCCGCGCCAATCGGTCAGGCCAGCAATCATTTCGTCGATCTGTTCACTCGCGCTCATTGAAGTCCTCCTGGGATGAAGGTCGTTGGTTTCAAGGTAATCACGGCATTTGCATGAGGTCAAAAAAAATCGCGACGAAAAAATGTGCGAGCCCCCTTGGCCGGTCTCAGGCAACAGCCTGCCGCCGCAGCTTCACCGTCAGCACGCACACCTGGATGAAGTTGAGCGAGTACACCACCAAGAACATCGTGCTCATGCCATGCGAGTAGCCGTCGTTCCTGAATCCTGACAAGGTGAACAGCACCCCGTTGCTGCTCGCGAGGGCCATCGCGATGACGACTACGCGGAGAGATCTGAGCCGTGTCATATGTACCTCACGGACGGCAGAAAGGCTTGCGCTTTTCCAGCACGTCGGAATCAAACATACCTCGAGGCGCCCGAAAGTGGGGAGTGAGGGTCGTCACTTTTTTTCCGTTATATTTGTCATTCTAAGACAGCGTGGGAGAAGATTCACCCATCCATTACTCCCCGAGCCGGATTCGCATTTTCGACATTGCTTGGCTGTGGCTACGTGAAGCTTGGCGAGCCACTGATGGGAACCAGAATAACCGAACCAGGCTGCGCCTCATTGACTATCGCGCGCAAGCGCGGCCAGATCTTGATGAGGCGCCAAGCCATGGTCCAAAAGTCAAGATCAGCCCAGGAGTTTCGGAACATGAGCACGATGAGCCCGGCAGATTTCCAGGCTGCGACGATCTGTGGAACTCGCGTCACATGACTGTCGAGTGTCGCAATTGCCCACATGCCTTCAGCAGACAATCGATTGACATACTCTTCATCGGATATGCCACGCTGGAATTTGTCCACCAGCGGGACGGCATTATCGCCGTCATGACTTGCTATGCTTCCCAGGCCTCGAATGAGTTTCGGTGAAAAATGCTCGTCAAAAAAGTAGTTCACGCCGCCGAACGAGTTTCGAAATCAACGGCCTGTCGTACGGCGTCAGGATCGATTTCGAACCAGGAGGCCACTTTCTGTATTGAGCGCTCGGCTTGGTACGCGGAGAAGAGCGTTGCACAAGGAATCGTACAGGAGGCCACAACCGGCTGCCCAAAAGAGTACCGGGGGTCAATGATGATTCCGTTCGCGGGTGACCACCGTTCCGGGAGATCGCCAACGAACTCTACCCCTTCTAGCAGTAAAGGAGAGAGAATGTCCTCTATGGCGTACTGCTCTTTGACCAAATCAAGGAGATCAGAATCGTTGGCTTCTCGGGCAATCTGGAGAAGTATCGTCTTGCCATCGGTAACGAATCTGCGAGAAGCAAATGGGTGGCTGTTTTCAAGAATCTTGGCCGCGCGAGTGGCGGCCACACGGATCTTTTGAAAGCTCAAGCCATGTTTACGAAAACGCCGCACGAGACGCAGCTCCATCATGTCCAGGAAGCTGAGGGCAGACTTTCCCCCAATCGGGGCATAATCGGATATAATGACTGCCGGGATGCTGTGGGCTTCGCCTGACCGCTTGTACTGGTACCCCCTCAGCCATCGGGATATGCTGCGAGTATCGATGCCAGTCAGCTTGGATGCGTCGGATAAAGAATACAAGCCTCTTTCGAAGTAGTTCGTTTCATCTCCCACGTTTTGCCGCAACCTTTAATATTAAAAATACTCCATTTTAGGCGCGCGTCAAGGGTGCATCTGACATCCGATTCAGGCCTATTTGCTCCCTCACCTGGACTCGCCTTCCACTCGCCGCCGTCGTGGCGGCTCGCTCCAGGCCGCCTCGCTCGCTTGCGCGCGACATCCTGTCGCGCTTTCGGCGCTAATCGCGCCGCGCTCGCTCGTTTCGAGTCCACGACATAAAAAAAGAGCATCGAAGTGCAACTTCGATGCTCTTTTCACCTTGCTCCCCCGGCCGGACTCGAACCAGCGACCTAGTGGTTAACAGCCACCCGCTCTACCGACTGAGCTACAGGGGAAAGTGTTCCATAGATAAACATGAAGCCACATTTGTGTCAATATGGAATCGTGGGAGGATGAATGCCAGCGGCGACGATTCTTTACATGACGGGCACCGGCAACACGTGGAGTGCCGTAAGCGCCATTGCGCAGCGGCTTTCGGCGCGGGGGTGGGCGGTGGAGAGCATCGAGATCCGCAAAGGGGTAAAGATCCCAACGGGCGATTTTGAGGGTGACCTGCTCATCCTCAGCTTCCCCGTTCTCGCATTCGGCATGCCGAGCCTGGTCCGCTCCGTGCTCCGCGGCTTGCGGGGAAAGGGGTATGACGCGGCGGTCTTCGCCACCTGGGGAGGGGCAGCCACTTCCTCCCTCTGGCAGGCCGCGGGATTCCTGCGCCGAAAGGGCTTCCGCGTGGTGGCAACCGGTGGCGCTGCGTACCCGTTCAATTGGACCCAGATGCTGGCCCCCACCGATGATGCGACGTCTCGGTCAATGACAAAGGACGGGGACGCCGAGGCGCGGCGCTTCGCTGATGCGCTGGTGAGGTCCGCTGAGACGGGCACCGTCAGCGTGCGAAAGACACCCGCTGCGATTATCCTTCTTGGTGAGACTGTGTGGTGGCTCTACGCGGTGATCGGCAGGTTCGCGCTTGGCGCCGTCTTCGCCGCAGACGAACGCTGCACCGCATGCGGCGCCTGCGCTCGCGACTGCCCAGCCCAGGCGATCGTCATGGCCAGTCGGGGCGGGAATCGCAGACCACGCTGGCGCACGCGGTGTCAGGGGTGCAACCGCTGCATCAACATGTGCCCCGCCGCGGCCATCCAAAGCTCGCCGTTACGAGCCGTGGTGCACCTTACGGTCAATGTGGCGCTGCTTATCCTGTCAGTGATCGGATTGAATCGGCTTTCCGCGTCTGTGGCGTTCCCCGCATATGTCTCAATTCCGGCCTGGATTGTCGCGTTCATCATGACTGTGATCTATCTATCACGACTTCAATTCGTGGCACTCGAGCCCGTGCTGTTTGCGTTGGAGGGGTTGCCACGATTGCGGCGGCGGATCGGCAAATCGTGGACGGCGGCATTCGGCCGCAACAGCAGCGCGGGCTTCGCGAGCCGCGCGGACAAGAAGTTCACGCCCCGACGATAGGGCTCTGCGCTCCGCACCGAGCGCACGCGCCGTTCTTGATTCCTGTCACGCTCACGGAATAGCCCATGCGGTGCACGAGTACGTTTCCGCAATCCGCGCAGACCGTGTCGGATGCCTCCGCACCGACATTGCCCACATAGACGTACGGCAGATGCCGACGCGCCACGGCAGCAAGCGCTCGGATCGTGGAGCCTGGCGTGGCAGGTATCTCGTACTCGTACTGGGGATGATATGCGGAAAGATGAAGCGGAATCTTTTTATCCAAAGACGCGATGAATCGGGCGATTCCCTCGATCTGCTCCACGGTGTCATTCTTGGAGGGGATCACGAGCGTGGTCACCTCCAGGTGCACGCGCGGTGCCGCCTGCGTGATAAATCGCTTCACATCTTCGAGGGAACCACCGGTTTCGCTCTTGTAGAATCCTTCATCATAGGCCTTCAGGTCGATATTGGCGGCGTCCATGAGGGACAGCACGGCTACCGCCGGCTCTGGATTGAGATATCCGTTGGACACGAGCACGTTCTTGAGCCCGGCCTGTCGCGCCGCGCTTGCCGCGTCCATCAGATATTCGGCGTGGATGAGCGGCTCGGAATACGTGTAGGCGATCCCGAACGATTTCTCGCGTAAAGCCGCTCGCACGAGGTCATCCGGACTCATGAGCTCGGTGGCCACTTCAGTGCTTTGGGATATCTGCCAGTTCTGACAGAACTTGCAGCGAAACGAGCACCCGACGAATCCCGCGGAAAGAATGCGGGCGCCGGGATGAAAGTGATAGAGGGGTTTCTTTTCTATTGGATCTACGGCCAAGGAAGAAATCCGACCGTAAAAGGGGAGGGTCAGACGACCCGCCTGATTGACTCGCACCCCGCAGATGCCGTGGCCGGCCGCGGGAATGCGGCAGGAGTGAGGGCAGAGCAGGCAGGTGATTTTCTCGTTCTGCCCGCTCTCGTACCACAGAGCTTCCCGCTCTGTCGCCCCCGCGCGCATCCTATTTCAGCCTTGCCTTGAGAGCCTCCACCTTGTCCGTCTTTTCCCAGGAGAAGCCCTCCCGGCCGAAGTGTCCGTAGTTGGAAGTCTCCCGATAGATGGGCTTCAGGAGGTCGAGCGTCTTGATGATCCCCTGCGGCGTCAGATCGAACACCTCGCCAATTGCCTTTTCGATCTTTTCGTCATCCACTTTTCCCGTTCCGAATGTGGAGACGAAAAGCGATACCGGTTTCGCAATGCCGATGGCGTAGGCGACCTGCACCTCGCAGCGATCGCAGAGGCCGGCAGCCACGATGTTCTTGGCCACGTAGCGGGCCATGTAAGATGCCGACCTGTCCACTTTGCTGGGGTCCTTGCCCGAGAACGCGCCGCCGCCGTGGCGGGACATTCCGCCGTAGGTGTCCACGATTATCTTGCGGCCCGTGAGCCCCGTGTCGCCGTGCGGTCCGCCAATGACGAATCTACCCGTCGGGTTGATGTGGTAGATCGTGTTCTTGTTCAGCAGTGAAGCGGGAATCGCCTTCTTAATCACCGACTCGATGAGTGCCTCTTGAAGCTCCTTGTACTCCACCTCTTCGGAATGCTGGTGAGAAAGCACGACCGTCGCGACATGCGAGGGCTTGTTGTCGACGTATTCCACCGTCACCTGGCACTTGCCGTCGGGGCGGAGGAAGGGGAGCGCACCCCCTTTGCGCGCCTTCGCGGCGGTCTGCATGATGGCGTGCGCCAGACTGATGGGTGCCGGCATGAGGTTCGGCATCTCGTTGCACGCGTACCCGAACATCATTCCCTGGTCACCGGCTCCCATCTCGTGATGGAGACCGGTACCGTTGACCCCTTGCGCGATATCGGGTGACTGGCGCTGGATGGTGGAAACCACGGCGCACGATTCGTAGTCGATGCCGTACGACGGATCCGTGTATCCGATGGATTTCAGGACGCCGCGCACCACTTGGGGAAGATCGATGTATCCCGTCGTGGTGATCTCGCCACCAACCAACACGAGACCGGTGGTAGTGAACGACTCGCAGGCCACGTGCGAGGACGGGTCTTCACGGAGCGCTTCGTCCAACACCGCATCGGAGATCTGGTCACAGACTTTGTCCGGATGACCCTCGCCGACGCTCTCCGAGGTGAAGAGGAAATCTTTTCGTTGATTCATGAGACACTCTCCCAATCAGGAATTGTGTCTAAAAAACGCAGGCAGGCTTCAGCGGCGTTCCTGGTTTTTTAGCACTTTTTTACGTGGTTGCAATAGACCGCAAATCATCCCACGGGACCAACCGTCCGAAAAGATTCTACCGCGCCGCCTGCTGAACGTCAAGCAAGTCGCTTTTCCGCGGCGCGGCCGGTCACCCGATCTTGTACGGCTGACCGGTAGCCTCGAGCACCGATAGCCACAGCGGGTCATCGGGGGAAAGAACCTTACGCCGCGAGGTGGCGAGGGCGATAGGCACGTCGGTGAAATGGCCGTTCCACTGCCCGATGATCATGCCCGTCTTTCCCGCCATGCCGGCGTGGACCGCGTTCTGCGCGAGCTGGATGCAATAGATGGCATCGTGAGCATTGGCCGGCACGGAGCGCACCATATAGCTCGGGTCGATGTACTTGATGTTCACGTACAGATCCGTGTGCTCCTTGAAGTACTTTTTCACGGAGTCTTTCAGGAAGATGCCGATATCGCCGAGCACCGTATTGCCCGATTCATCCTTCCTGCCCGTGGGGTCCTCCACGTACTCCTGGCCGGCGCCTTCCGCCGCGACAATGACGGCATGATCCCGCTGACGCAGGCGCTGCTCGATCAGCGCGTACAGCCCGAAGCTTCCCTCCAAGGCGAAAGGCACCTCCGGTACGAGGCAGAGATTCACCTCATTGAGGGCGAGGGCGGCATTGGCGGCGATGTAGCCGGACATGCGCCCCATGACCTTCACGATGCCGATGCCGTAGGGGGCGCCGATGGCCTCGGTATGGGCGCTGCGGATGCTCTCCCCGGCAATGGAGAAGGCCGTTTCCAATCCGAACGTCCGTTCGACGAACGCGATGTCATTGTCGATCGTCTTGGGAATCCCTACCACGGCGATGTGAAGCCCGCGTTTGGCGATCTCCTTGTAGACGTCCAGCGCGCCGCGGAGCGTGCCGTCACCGCCTATCGTGAAAAGGAGGTTGATTCCCTTGCGCTGGAGGTAGTCGACGATCTCCGTGGCGGGCTGCGAGCCGCGTGAAGAGGAGAGGACGCTTCCGCCCTTTTCGTGGATGTCCTTCACGGAATCCGGGGTCAGCGGGAGCGGCTCGTAACCGTACTTGGGAATGAATCCACGGTACCCGTAACGGATCCCGATGATGGAATGAACACCGTAGCGATAGTGCAGCTCCATGACGAGAGCCCGGATGACATTGTTGATCCCTGGGCAGAGACCACCACACGTGACCACGGCTGCTCGCACCCGGGAAGGATCGAAGAAGATGCTGGGACGCGGCCCCGCCATCTCGAATGCGGGTATCGAGGCGCCCGCTTTGACTTGGGCGAGCAGCTCATCGCGATCCGTGCTGTACAAAACGGTGCGCGCATCGGTGACATAGTTTGCCGATTCATCACCAGAAACACTTCCTAGCCCGAGAGGGGATGGAAGCTTGGGCTCTCCGAGCGACGCGACCTTCAGGTCTTCAGGCTTCAGATCTGAATTTTCCATACCTTTCGCAGCCCCATCCTTTCCTTGACTTCACGCATCGTCTCCCCTGCAACCGCGCGGCAACGGGACCCGTTGGCCGCCAGACTCTCTTCAACTTTCTTGCCGCCGTCCGCCGCGAGCTCGGCGTAGCGGGCGCGAATCGGGTCGAGCGTCTTCATGAGATTGGCCTGGAATCTCTTCTTGCAGTCGATGCAGCCGATGCCGGCGGTGGTGCATCCATCGTGAATGTCCTTGCGCTCGCCCTCGGGCGTTACCAGGAGGTGGTAGGACCAGATCGTGCACTTTTCCGGTGTTCCGGGATCCGTGCGCCGCACACGCGCCGGGTCGGTCTTTGCTGGTGCGACCTTCGCCCAGATCTGCTCAGGCGTTTCCAGGATGCCGATGGTGTTGCCTTTGCTCTTGCTCATCTTGGCGTCCCCGTCCAGTCCGAGCACCCGCGGAGTCGCCGTGAGAAGCGCCTGGCACTCGGGAAAGGTGTCGCCGAATCTCGAGTTGAAATGGCGCGCCACTTCTCGGGTGAACTCCACGTGCTGGATCTGATCCTCGCCCACGGGCACCACCTCACCCTTGTAGAGGAGGATGTCGGCGGCCTGGAGGACCGGATAATCGAGGAGCCCGACATTCACCGATGCGCGGAACTGCTCCCGCTTGTCCTTGAACTGGGTCATGCGCTCGAGCTCGCCGAGCGGGGTGATGCTGTTGAAAAGCCATGTGAGGTCCGCATGGCCCGGCACCTCGGATTGGACGAAGAGGATGGCCTTTTCCGGGTCTATGCCGCAGGCGCAGAGTGTCATCGCAAGATCGAGAACGCGGCGCGGCATATCGGCCGGCTCGTAGGGTATGGTGAGGGCGTGCAGGTCCACCACGGAGATGAATGTGGTGTACTCATTCTGGATGCGCACCCAGTTCGCAATCGCCCCGAAGTAGTTGCCAAGATGTATGTCGCCCGTGGGCTGGATGCCGGTGAAAAGAACCTTCACGTCGTCCTCCTCCGTGCAGTATATAGGAGTCCGCCGCGGGTGTGTCAATGTCGCAGACTTGTTTCTCCGGGACGCTGACGTTACATTGCTTGCAGAAGCAATGAAGACTCGAGAGCGGGCGGTGAGGGAAGGACGGTCATTCATCGAAGTGCGCGACGGCGTAGCTGGGCGCGTGTCGACGGTGGCCGTATGTCCCGGCTGCTGGAATTCACCCACCGACCGACCCGCGCTCTTGGCAAAGCTCACGGCACGCGGCCTTTTGGTCGTCCATGGAGACGACAGCGCGACGGGACGATTTCCCGCCGACGCTCCGCACCTGTCGGGATGCCCACGCGCATTGCGGGGGGAATAATCGCATGGATCCGGATCAGCACAAAAAGACCCAATTCTCGATTTTCTATGTCGTACTGGGTCTTCTCGTCATCCTCGGCCTTCAGTGGTTCATCGGCGGCGGGACGGCCACCGATGTTCCGTACAGCGACTTCAAGCTGGCGCTGGCGGCGGGCAAGGTGCACGACATTTCAATCTCTCCGTCCGACATTCAGGGGTCGATGACCGGCACGAGCGGTCAGAACGTCTCCTTCCATACATTGCGGGTGGACGATCCCGACCTGGTGAAACAGCTCACCGATAAAGGCGTGAAGTTCAGCGGCAAGTCCTCGGGTTCCATACTCGGCAATATCCTTTCCTGGGTGCTGCCGGTGGCGATCATGTTCGCCCTCTGGAACTTCTTCATGATGCGCATGGGTTCCGGCGGCGCCGGGGTGCTCAGCGTGGGGAAGAGCAAAGCAAAGCTGGTTGCGGACCAGGGAGCGAAACGGACGACCTTTGCGGATGTGGCGGGCATTGACGAGGCCAAGGAAGAGCTTCAGGAGGTGGTGGACTTCCTGAAGACCCCTCAACGGTTTGAAGCGCTGGGGGGAAGAATCCCGCGCGGCATCCTTCTCGTGGGAGCCCCAGGCACGGGCAAGACGCTGCTCGCGAAAGCGGTGGCCGGCGAAGCCGGGGTGCCTTTCTTCAGCATCTCGGGCTCGGAGTTCGTTGAAATGTTCGTCGGCGTCGGCGCCGCTCGCGTGCGCGACCTGTTCGCGCAGGCCGCGGCAAAATCGCCGTGCATCATCTTCATTGACGAGCTGGACGCTCTTGGCAAGGCCCGCGGCTACAGCCCGATGGGCGGATACGACGAGCGCGAGCAGACACTGAACCAACTGTTGACGGAGATGGACGGATTTGACACTCGCAAGGGCGTCATCATCATGGGGGCCACAAACAGGCCGGAGATCCTGGATCCAGCTCTGTTGCGCCCCGGAAGGTTCGACCGCCAGGTGGTCGTTGACCGGCCCGACCTCATTGGCAGAGAAGCGATCCTCAACGTCCACGTCAAGGGCGTGAAGCTCGCCGCCAACGTGAATCTGCACCTGATCGCGCAGCGGACACCCGGTTTTGTCGGGGCGGATCTCGCCAACATCGTCAACGAAGCGGCGCTCCTTGCCGCTCGCCGTTCCAAGACTGAAGTGACCCCTGACGAGTTCAGCGAGGCCATCGATCGGATCGTTGCGGGGTTGGAGAAAAAGAAACGCCTCATCAATCCGCATGAGAAGAAGATCGTCGCCTTCCATGAATCCGGTCACGCCGTCGTCGGCCACAGCTTGGGGAGCGCGGACGTGGTGCAAAAGATTTCTATTGTTCCACGCGGGGTGGCGGCCCTCGGCTACACCATCCAGCTTCCCACCGAGGATCGATACCTGGTGACGAAGAAGGAGCTCGAGGAAAGGCTTGCCATGCTGCTCGGTGGCCGGGTCGCGGAGGAGGTCTTTTTCAGCGATGTCTCCACGGGAGCGCAGAACGATCTGTTCAAGGCGACCGACATCGCCCGCGCGATGGTCAAGGAATACGGGATGAGCGAGCGCATGGGGCTCACGACCTATGAGAGGCCGCACAACCCGTTCCTCCAGGGAGACTCGTTTATGCCGCCCGGGAAAGAGTATTCGGAAAAGATCGCGGCTGAGATCGACGATGAGGTAAAGCTCATCCTGGAGCAAGCGTATGCGACGGCGCGCGGGATAATCGAGCAGAAGCGCACTACCGTTGAGGCCCTTGCGGCTCGTCTCTTGGAAAAGGAAGTCGTGGACAGAGACGAGTTCCTGCTCCTCGTCGACGCGCAGAAACAGGTCAGTTAGTCGGAGGGCGGCTTTTTCTCACTGGTCGCGCTCTTCAGGGCGCGCTCCGCGCGGGACTGGATGTATTTCAGGAGCGCGTGGTGCCCGCCCTCTTCGAATGACACGAACTGGAATCCCAGCTCTTCGCGGTTGCGCGTGACCTTGCAGTCTACGCTCATGATGCGATCTTCTATCTTCAGCGAGCAGGACTTGATCTCAGTTCCAACGGACAGGTCCGCCGCGGCTGACGGCCGGGCCGGAAGAAAGCTCGATCCCTGTATGGAAATCTCCCGAATCGTGCCGGTGATAAGGGCCATTCGTCGGGGATGCGTGAAGGCGAAGCCGACCTCGTCCGAGCTCTGGGGGACAAGGCGCGTGAAGTTCCGTTTGTCCTGCACCGAGCGGTAGCGGCGGACAATCTCTTCCAGCCGGTACAGCTCCTTTTTATCGGTCAGGTTATCCTTGAGAATGCCGTTTACCCCCAAATGCGCCGCTTTCGCCGCGTCCTCCATCGGGAAGTCTGGCGGGGCGATGAGGAGGAAGATGAGCTCTTCGCGCGGCTTTTTTTCCCGGGCAAGCCTCAGAAGGGGTTTCCAATGCCGGGGGAAGTCTCCCGCATGGAAGAGAATCGCCTGCGGATCCCATAGTTCCAGATTGTCGATGACCTGCACCGGATCCTTGTGATGCTCCACGCTGAATCCCAAGGGCTTGAGGTGGTAGCTGAGGGCGGCCACATGCTCAGCGCTCGCGGCCACGTAGATCATCTTCATGGCAGCCGTTCTCCCCTTGGAGCATCGCCAGAGCCGAAGAGAGAATTGATCCCGATCATCTACTCGGTGCCCTGGTTCTTGATCTCGTAGTCGTAGATTATCCAGAACCGGTCGCTCTTCTTCAAGTGGTACGTGTAGCCCTTGAGCTCCGTGTAGTCGGGGTATTTGAACTTCTCGAGCACTTGGACGGTCGCTTCGGATGCATCGTAGCTGGTCTTTTGAATGGTGAACGAGCTCGGGATGACGCTGATATCCTGCTGGAGATTCGGTTGCATGAGCTGCTGATGGAACGTGGCCACCATCTTGGTCTGGGCGGTTTCCGCGGAGTTGCGGAAAATCCGGTCCTTTTCGGGATTCTTTCGCATGAGGGATTCGAGGTCCAGATACAGGAAGAAGCGCTCCCACTGGCTCTTCTGCCGGGCGGAGATCGTCCAGCTCACTACTTCATCCGGCGGCAGAGCCTGCCGCGCCAGCAATGCCCCCGTCTCAGCCTCGACGACGGCTTTTTCTTCCGCCGTCGCAACGGCGGGCTTCACATTGAGGGAAAGCCGGTTGGATTTCAGGGTCGCCGATGTAGGCCCTTGGAAAAGATCGGGGAAGAACGTGGCCTGTACGACATACTGTCCCGCGCCCGAGAAGGAGGCATACTGGGTGAGATCCACGTCGATGCCGAACTTCTCGCTGGGTTTGAGGTCCACCTCGCGGAAGAAGACGGGTTGATCCGTGTTTCTCTCTATGGTAAATTCCTTGGCGTGCTCCAAACCGACGTTGGTCGTCGTGCGTACGTCAAAATCAAGATTGAAAAAGCGGTTATCGGCGACCTTGAATTGCAACGTGTCGGTTCCGGTGTTGGTGAGCACGAGCTCCACCTGGATCGGATCTCCCAGGAAGTACACCTTTTGGTCGAGGAAACGGATGCTGAACTCCTGCGCATCCTGAGCCACCGCCCAAAAGGGGCGTGAGACGGCGAAGAGCACGAGGATAACGGTGATGGTCTTTCTCACGAAACTTACTCCCCCTTTTACTATTCGGTAGAATCAATGACAAACTTGTTCCGAAAACAGATCGAACGCCACTTCGCCACTTCCCGTGCCCTGGCCGGTCTCAAGGCGGACCTTGTCAAGGGGAACGGCATGATCCAGGTAGCCGGCCCCAAAGGAGCTTACCTTTCCCTCGTGCTCGGGTGGCTCCATAGCGCATCGGGAAAGGCCTCTCTCGTCGTCACCCCCACGGAACGCGAGGCGGAAAGCATTGTCCAGGACCTGGACCTGAACGAATCAGGTGATGTCGTGCTGTTCCCCTGGTGGGGGACCGCGCCCTACGAGGGGGCGAGCCCCCTCGCCGGGATCTTCGGCGAACGCGTCCAGATCCTCGCCCGACTGCGGGCCGGCGCATCCCTCATGGTCGTCGCACCGCTTCGTGCACTGCTCACCCCGGTGCCGGATCCCGAGTATCTCGCGAAGCAGATTTTCACCGTGCGCAAGGGCCAGACGCTGGATCCCCAAGCCACCGCGGACACGCTGGGACGCGCCGGATACCTCCGCGTGCCCACCGTTACCGTCCATGGCGAGTTCGCCGTGCGCGGCGAGGTCATCGACGTGTACGTGCCGGGACAGGAGAAGGCACACCGCATCATGCTGGACTTCGACGAGGTCACGGCCATTCGCACCTTCGATCCGCTGGACCAGGGTTCGACGGGTGCCGAGGACAGCGTGGAGATAGCGCCGTGCCGTGAGGTCTGCCTCGACGAGGAGATGGGCGAGGTTCTCCGCACGGCTCTCGGCGCGCAGGGCGGTCTGCCCGCCGATGACATCGATGAGAG
>Ga0265342_10003536_pt1 | contig 12784 bp, 14 predicted proteins | sample 4CB327metaG_FD_203125 | JGI IMG/M metagenome (GOLD analysis project Ga0265342, IMG submission 203125) | Rhizosphere microbial communities from Carex aquatilis grown in University of Washington, Seatle, WA, United States - 4-CB3-27 metaG | ecosystem: Host-associated > Plants > Roots >...
TGGAAAAGGAATAAAGGGAAGGCTTTCAGTTTTCGGGGAAGGTGATCTCGATTGTCGTGCCCGGAGTGCGACGGATGGCAAGGGTGCCTCGGAGTTGCCCCGTCAGCGTGTTGACGATGCGCAGCCCCAGCGTGGACGGGGCATGGATGTCCACCTCCGCGGGGAAACCCACCCCGTCGTCGCTCACCGAGAGGGTGAGCTGATGGGCGCCGCTTCGCTTCAGTCCCACCACCACGGTTCCCTTTCGTCCCGACGGGAAGGCATATTTCAGCGCATTGGAGAGAAGCTCGGTGATGAGAAGTCCGCACGGCACCGAAAGATCCATGTTCAGCGATATTTCTTCCATTTCAACATTCACGGCCACTGAAGAGGATTCCCCTTCATAGGAGTGACGAAGATGCGCCGCGAGGTCTTGGACGTACGCGCCGAAGCTCATGCCCCGTTCATCGCCTGAGAGATAGAGCTTCTCGTGAATGAGACCCATCGAGCGCACGCGGTTGCGGCTTTCCCCAAGAAGCTCCCGCGTGACGGGGTCCTGCGTGGCGCTGGCCTGCAGCGCGAGCAGGCTGGAGATCACCTGGAGATTGTTCTTCACCCGATGGTGGATCTCTTTCAGGAGGGTCTCCTTGCGCCGCGCCTCTTCGGCCAGCTTGAGGCTCGTCACCTCGCGTACGAGGACGATGACCTCATTATCGCCGCTGGCCACGAAGCGCTCCTCGTAGTAGCGTCGCCCCGATTCCGTGTCTACATGAAAGGCGAGCATCTGGGGCTGGCCTGAATCCAAGGCTGTCTCGACGGAAGCCAGGGAATGATCGAAGTGCTCGGGGGAGATGAAAGAGTAAAAAGCCAGAATTTGCTCCGCATCCCGCCCCACGAGGTTGTTGGCGATTTCCATGAGCGGGATCTTTGACGAGGAGCGGGCATCGAGAATGGTGCCGTCACGGGTGACCCGGAAGATAACGTCGGGAATGGCGTCGAGAAACGCCTCGTTTCGCCGCTCGCTCGCTCGCAGCTGTTCGGTCGAGCGGGCCAGCGCGTCCAGCATCCCGTTGATTGCGGCACCGAGATAGGCGATCTGGTCGCGACCGGTGATGGAAACGCGTCGGGATTGATCGGCACCGGTACCGATGGCCAGCACGCTCGAGCCGAGATGGAGAAGCCGCGACAGGACCGTACGCTCGAAAACGAACAGCACCACGGCACTGAAGATCACACCGATGAGGAGCAGGCTCAGGGCGAAGTAGCGCTGCGAGCGTACTCCCTGTGCGCGGATGTCACTCGGCGCGTCCATACGGAGGAGCACCGCGGGCGTCCCGGTCAGGTCCGGCAGGAGCGTGTACGCGGAGACGATTTTAGCCGCCCCATCATCGAGGTAGATGGGCTGGTTCTGCGTGATCAAGGCGGCGCCGCGCGCGTCCGCGGGCGGAACGTCGGATGCCGGAAACAAGTCGAGGGAAACCAGCAGACGATCGGAGAGCAGCTGGATGGCGGGTTTGTCGAGCAGACGCGCGAGCACGAGGGTACCGCCAACGGGGCGGAGTCCCTTTTCGTCCACGATGGGACGGCAGGCGACGATCATGATGCCCTGCGCGAGGGAGACGAGACCTTGGGTGGCATCCGCGCGGGAAGAGAAACGGACGTAGCGGGGATGTTCGTCCACCCAGTGGAGCAGGCCCGTGGCAAGCGCGTTGGAGGAGTCGCTCCCCGTGGAATGAAGAAAGACGGGATTCCCCAGCGGATCCAGAACGATGACGGCACTTACGCGCAAGTTCTGGCTCACGCTGTCAGTGAAGTTGGAATCGACGAATGCCGTGGTGGGATGCTGGACGAAATCGTACATCTCGTTCCACGTCGCGTAGTCTGTCCCCGTCGCCCCCAGGGAGGTCGCCTGCCCATTGAGATTTGCTTGCACGCGTTGTACGTCACGGCGAACGTAGCGCGCCTCCAATATGCGAGTGCTGTCCACCAGAATGGCCCGCGATGCGATCATGAGTATGAGAAACATGACGACGAGAGTGCTGCCGATGGCGATCAGAATGCGCTTTCGCATAGTCTACACGAAAGCGTACCCCCGCCATTGCGCGGGGTCAAGGGCAAGGAGAATGCGTGGGCCGCGGAGGTGGAGGCTCCGTGCGGCGTGTCATCGGGACAGCATCACGACGAGGGATCGCGAGCACACGAGGAAGGTTTCCCGGTCCACGCGCGGCTCCGCGCCCGGGGCGACGATGTCGTTCGGCGGATCGTCGCACGTGTCGATTGCCTTGTACCATGCCTCTTTGCCCTGCGGCACCGGGGCGAGGGTGAAAAGCTGATCGCGCTCTCCGGCATTCAGCATGATGAGGATGTCGTTATCGTCGCGGTCCGCGGCGATTTCGGACTTGTTCCCGTCGATGAGCAGCGCCAGCGTGTGGCTTTCAGGCTTCCAGTCCGCCGGCTCCGCGTCATGGGTGAGCCACGTGATGTCGGGGATCCGATTGTGGTTTGAATCCTTGCCGTTGTAAAACTCGGGTCGCAGAAAGGCTGGGTGGCGCATGCGAAAAGAAATGACAGCCGCGCAGAAGCGGCGGATGTCGGCGTGCCGCACGCCCAGGCTCCAGTCGTACCAGGAGATCTCGTTGTTCTGACAGTAGGGATTGTTGTTGCCGCACTGGGTGCGGCGCATCTCGTCACCGCCCAGGAGCATGGGGGTTCCCAGCGAAAGGAGCAGGGTGGCCAGCATGTTCTTTACCTGCCGATTCCTGATCTTCTCGATGCGGGGATCCGCCGTCGGCCCTTCCACCCCGTAGTTTGCTCCCTGGTCCGGTGTCGAACCGTCTCGGTTGCCCTCGCCGTTGGCCTCATTGTGCTTTTGCGCGTAACTCACCAGATCGTTCATCGTGAATCCGTCGTGCGAGGTCACGAAATTGATGCTGTGAAACGGCTTGCGTCCGTCGCGCAGGTACAGATCCGAGCTTCCGGCCAGACGCGTAGCGAGGGCGGACACCATTCCCGCGTCGCCGCGCCAGAACCGCCGGATGTCGTCGCGGTAGCGGTCATTCCATTCCGCCCATCGGCCGCCGGGAAACCAACCCACCTGATAGGCGCCCGCCGCGTCCCATGCCTCGGCGATGATTTTCGTGTGCCGCAGAATGGGCTCTTCCGCGATACGCTCCAGAATGGGCGGGTTTTCCATGATCCGCCCTTCGGTGTCCCGCCCCAGCACCGAGCCGAGATCGAAGCGGAAGCCGTCCACGTGCATTTCCACCACCCAGTAGCGCAAGCAGTCGATGATGAGCGTGCGCAGGATGGGGTGATTGCAGTTCATGGTGTTTCCGCAGCCGGTGAAGTCCCTATAGAGCCGCGGGTTTTTCTCGTCCAGCATGTAGTAGATGGAGTTGTCCCAGCCACGAAAGCACAGGGTGGGACCGGTGGCGTCCCCTTCGGCGCTGTGATTGAACACGATGTCGAGAATCACCTCGATGTCGGCGGCGTGCAACGCGCGCACCATCTCCTTGAACTCGGTGATCTGTTGTCCGAGGGACCCGGCACTCGCGTAGCGCCCCTTGGGAGCGAAGAATGAAAGCGTCGCGTATCCCCAGTAATTCTGGAGCCTTTCACCGGTGCTCGGATTCACGTGGGTGTTTTCGAGCTCGTCGAACTCCTGGACAGGGAGAAGCTCGAGGGCCGTTACGCCCATCTCCCTGAAGTAGGGGATCTTCTCGGTGACGCCGCGAAAAGTGCCGGGATGTTCCACACCCGAGCTGTGGTGTCGCGTGAGGCCGCGCACGTGCGTTTCATAGATGACGCTGAGGCGCAAAGGCTTGTTCAGGGGACGATCCCCCTGCCAGTCGAAATCGTCGACGGTGACGATACCCTTGGGCATGCCGGCGCCATCGGAACCCGAGGAGGGGGTCAGGTCGCCGTCTGGCGAGGACAGATCGTACCCGCGGGCATCGGCCAAATTCCAGGTAAAGCTGCCCGTTACAGCTTTGACGTAGGGGTCGAGGAGCAGCCTGTCCGGATTGAAGCGATGACCCTTTTCCGGCTGATACGGGCCGTCCACGCGATAGAGATAAAAAGCGCCGGGGCCGATCCCTTCGATCAGCGCGTGCCAGATATCCCCCGTGCGGTTCAAACGCGGATCGAAGGGAATCTCATGAACGGGAGTCGCGTCGTCCGGATTGGCGAAGATGAGTAGCGTCACGGAGGTTGCGTGGCGACTGAAGACGGAGAAGAGAGTGCCGTGACCATTGGGGGTCGCGCCAAGGGGCATTGGCTTGCCCGGAGAAACACGTACGGCAGGCGACTCGATGCCTTTCTCCCTTCCTGAAAAAACAACTGTATCCTACAGGCGTTGCGTGGTCAACGAGCCGCATGGGAGGCGCCGCCAGGGGGCGGTGCCTCCGGCGGTCACAAGAGACCGGCTTCCGCCGCGTAGCGAACCGCCTCCGCGCTGTTGCGCGTCCGAGTCTTTTCCAGAATCCGCTGCCGGTGATTATTCACCGTGGCCACGCTGATGAAGAGCGTGTCGGCGATCTGGCGGCTGGCCATGCCCACGGCGACCAGGCCGAGAATCTCGATCTCCCGCGGGGTGAGCTTTCCCGCTGAACGGGTGTTCGGATTCTCTTCCGGAACAAAAAGATAGTACTTCCCGTCCTGGAGACCGCGGACGGAGCGGCTGACGGGGGCATTCGTCGCACCGCCCGGGAGGCGATCATTGACGGCGAGCACGAGCCAGATGTTGCCGCGGGCATCCTGCTCGAGCACCACAAGCTGTTGCAGGAGGCGGAGATACACACCGTCGGATCCGCGCATGCGGAAGTCGAAGCTCAGCTTGTACCGTGAGCGCTGCGCGGCGGGCTGGGCGTACAAGAATCGCATCGTACGGATCACGGTATCCAGCACGACGGGCAGGTCCTCCGGATGCATCTGTCGGAAGAAGTAGTCGGGGCCCTGGCTGATCGCTTCCATCCGCTCGTAACCGAGCAGAAATCGGAAGGATCCCGTGAGGAAAGCGTACTTTTGTCGGTACATGTCGTAGAGCACGACCGAGCTGCCGTCAACCGCGTCGAGGCGCTCCAGGAAGGGCAGGTGGTAGGCCAGACGAGCCTCGTCCCGGTCCTCGGCCCTCAGTCGCTGTAGGGACAGGGTCCCACGATACTCCGCGTAAAGGCGCGAAAGCTCAGGCGTCGGATCCATGATGCTCCGTTTGCAGAATGATGAATCCTCATCATATCAGACCCGTGCGCCCCCGGGATAGATTGACTCCCGAAAGGAGAACGGAAATGACGGATACGGAATCGAAGACACTCAAACTGTTTTACGCGGCGCAGCTCGTGGATGCCGCGGCGAACTTCGAGGATTGCGGCGTGGTTGAGAAGGTTACCGCGAAAAAGAAGGCCGAGCAGTCCGCGGCGGCTCCCGCTCAGCTTGCGCAATTGGGAATACGAGCTCCCCGCGAGCTCTTTGAGCGATTCGGGGCGATCTTCGGCTGCGCGGCATGGACGGTGAATGAGAAACCTGATGGCGGTGTGACAGCCCAGACGGCGAGCTGCCTCGCGTGCGCGATTGCCCAGAAGCGCGGCGCCGGCAAGCCGTGCGAGCTGTACTGCATCAATCCATTCCGAGCTCTTGCCGCGGCTCTCGTTCCCACTCGCGCACTCGATGTCGAGGAGACCCTTTGGGACGGAGCGCGGTGCGTGTTCACCGTCAAGTAGGGTGCAACGGGAATCGATAAAGATGGTCCGGGATCGCGGGCCTGAGTACATTGAGACGGAGTGAAGATTGTCATCGTGGCCCGAACGCATTCAGCGTGAGGCGGGAGAAAATGTCGATATGAAGAGGAGTCATTCGTGAGCGCTCAAAGAGTTATCGGATTCGTCGTTCTGGCGGGCGGTGTCGTTCTCATCATCCTCGGGATCACCGCTTTGAAATCCTTTGGAAACCAGATGAGCCGTTTCTTCATGGGTCGTCCGACAGATACAACGCTGTGGTATTTGATCGGCGGCATCGTTGCGGCCGTGGCGGGCGTGGTTTTGCTCTTGGGACGACCCAGCCGGAGCTGAGGCATGAACAAGCACTCGTAGTCGCGCGGACTCCCGGCGCGTGTCAGCGCCGGGTTGTCGGCCGGCTATTTCTTTTTCGAGCCCTTGTTCCCTTGATAGTATGTCCGTACCTTGGCCGCGATTTGCCGGTCAGTCATCTTGTCAATGGTTTCCACCCCGACGATGAGTGAGCCGAGCTTGTCCTTCACGAGAAGCTTCTTCAATTCGCCCTTCGCCTCGCCGGGGCCAAATATGAAAATGGATTCCGCGTCACGGACACAGGAGACGACCGCTCCGTAATAAATGCGGAGGGCGGAGGTGAGTTTTCTTTCGCGGGTGTCATCGGCGGCAACTTCCAGCGATTCATACGGGGCCGTTGATTTCTTGCCATTCACACGGCCCGGCTGTCTTTCCACTTTAGAAATGATCAGCTTGATTTCCTCGTCCTTGTCCGTCACGGCCACGATCAAGGCCTTCCGGTGATCGATCCATATGCCGATTTTGGTTTTCATCAAACTTTCCTTTCGCGGCCCCGTCAGAGGGCCGGGGGGGACTCTTGCTCTGTTTTGAGCGCGGCCTTCACGAGCTTGCCGGCCCCGGACACCCTCATCCAGCGCTTCTGGGAAAAGAGCGCCATAACGACGATCAGCGGCACGATCAGATAGACCGCGCCGAAAGAGGCTGCCACTATGGTTCGCACCTCGGGGCTCCAGGGCATGAACAGGCACAGCGCGATGGGGATCAGGAGCATACCGCATGCCAATGCCACGACGAAGAAGACGAGCAGGCAGAGGACGATGGCAAGGCGTCGTGCGCCTTTCAGGACGTTCAGATAAACGATGGCCGCCTCTATCTTGGACAGAGAGACCACCGAATCTATTTCGGCGCCGAACAAACGCCGTACGAGCCCGAACAAGAATCCTTTCATTGGTGCGTGACCTCTCGGAGCCGCCCGGAACGGGGCGTTACTTTTTGGGCTTGCTGAGAAGAATGCCCAGAATGAAGAAACCGAGGGCCGTACCGCCGATGACCGGCCACGGGTTTTTGTGCACGCTTTCATTCACTTTAGAGGCGATTTCTTTCACCTCTTCACCGCCCTTTGCAAATAGGTCCTGCGCTGCACGCCCGGATTTCTCTCCCAGGCCGCCGAGAACGGATTTCAGGTTTCCGTATTTTTCCGTCACGATATCCTGTAATTCTTCGGATTTTTCCTTTGCAACTTCGTTGAGAAGCTCCAGAGCCTCGTCGATCCTTTTGTCTTCGAACTTTGCGGCCATAGGGTCCCTTCCTCCCGACAAGAAAAAACATTTGCGTTCTTTACGTTGTCAACGATAGAAGGTACTCATTCCGGCCGGGGAATGATAGGAAAGATATGCGAGCCCCGCCCGCTGCCGTCATCTGTGCACAAGGCGCCGGCCTTGAGTGTTCCTAGCGTAAGGGCGGGAATCGTGATAATTCTGTCGGGCGTTCCCGCGGTGCGCGCCAGGAAGGAATCAAGGCACACTCTGTGCGCGCCGGCCACGAGGGCTTCGCCCACCGAGTCATAAGCACCCACCAGGCTTTCCCCTCTGACGACGAGTATTTTCCCTGGAAACTGCCTGAGCCACATGGCTGCATTGCGGGCGCAATAATTTCTCTCCACTTCGCGCATAGTTGTGTCCTCGCTCTCCTGTGAGAAGAACACGGCCGGGAAGTGCCCCCTGCTTGGCGCTTATCCCCGCGCGGCGACCCTTATTTGTCCCAGGTGATTTCCGCCCAGTGCACGGGATGATCCGTCGCTGAATCGGGGGGGAACAGGTATGCCGGGTTTCGGACCTTCAGGTCCCGCGAAACGAAGATATGGTCGATACGATCCGGCATGGCTTTTCCACCCGCGTTTGCCCACGCCTCGGTAAGCGCGGCGGAGAGAAGCACGTACGGCTCGTCGGTTTCCCGCAGATTGAAATCACCGAGTGCAATCGTGCCGGTCTGGCTGGCTGAACGCTCCAGCAGGGTGCGAGCAAAAGCCATCTTTGCATTGAGGGAGCCATCCGGGTGAACGTCGTGTATCGTGAACGTACGTCCTGCCACCTGGATTTCCGCTTCAGCGGTCCCGTTCTCGTCGGTATCGCTGTAGGAGAAGGCGGTTCGTGTGTTTCGCAAGGGGTAACGCGACAGGATGGCCGTGCCGAAGGATCCCGTGACGGTGGTGGGCCCGTACCAGGAATAGTAGCCGAGTTTTGCCGCGAAATAGCGCACCGAGTCGTCGTTATTGATGCCGAGACGGGCGGTGTCGGACTCCTGCAGCGCGATAATGTCCGGTGAAACCCTCCGCATAACCGCCAGTTGCCGCTCATACGAGCGCTCCGCGGCGCCGTCGTTTCCGGCCTGGATGTTGTAGGTCATCACCAGAAGCGCATCCTTGTCAGCGGCGGAGCGCAGAGGGCGATCCGCACTGTACGCCGCGAGCCCGGTTACCGCGAACGCGGCGCCCAGGAGAACGGCGCAAACCGCGAAGACAGGACCCGTGAGGCCGTTCGGAGAAGCGTCCGTGCCGGCACGCGCGGCAGGCTTCATGAGTGCAAGCACCGTTGCACCAGCGGCCGCCAACCCGAAGGGAAGCCAGAACTGGTTGCGAAATGGCGTGCTGATCGGGCCGATATAGCCCCACACGTTGGTGAAGATGCTCATGAAGACCAGGGCCACGAGCGCCAGGCTTCCCAGTAGCAGGCCCGGGACAAAAGCGCGAGGTGATGGATCGGCCTCCGCGATGCGGCCGACAAACAGCCGCATGTCGACGAAAAGGACGGGGAAAAGAAGGAGCATGAGAAACAAGGGAATCTGCTGCGGCCAGATCGGCGCGGTTACGACCGCCGCGGCTGCACCCGTGGTGGCGGGGAAAGTCACCCGATGAGCGATGATTGTTCCCGCGAGGCTTACGGCGAAGAGAAGGTTCCATGCAACGAGCCCTGCCCGCGGAAGCCGATCGAGAGCCTTCTCTCCGCGCAACGCAAATGCGACCCAGCCCAGTGACAGGACGCTGACCAATCCCACCACGAGCAGGTAGCTGCCTTCCGTCCAGCGCGAGATCACCGACGGGGCGGAAAAGGCGAACCAGGCAAGGGCAAGGACGAGGAAGACGCCGATGATCGGCAGGGTTACCCCGCGCGCCCGTGAAGATGAGCTTTTCTCGCGTTGCAAGTCCACCCCTGTCATGAGGAGTATCAGGAGGGCGCCGAGAACGCACGCCGCCCACCCGCCTTCGGGCGTCAACGAATAGTCCATTCCGAAGCCGACGGCTCGGAGGAGCACCGAAAGTCCGATTCCCAGGGCGAGCCCTGCTGATGAATGCACGGAGTTGATCTCGGGCCGCTCCGGCTCGCCCCGCGCGTGGCTTGTGAAAATGAGGGGGAAGAGAAGGAGCGAAGCGCTCACCGCGACGAAAGAGGAATACAGCCTGCCCAGGGTGGGGAGGTAAGGGGTGAGGCCCCGTGAAATGACCAGCGCGCTGAGAAGGACCCAGGAGATCCAGCTGGGGAGGCGGCGTCCAAACGGCACCAGGAGAATTGCCGCGAAAAATGCGAGCACCCCCAAGGCTTTTGCATCCAGGCTGGTGTGCATGAGATCCAGGATGTACACCGACTCGACCAACGTCCCGCCGGACTGGATGAAGAAAAGAAACAGGATTGCGCATACGGCGATCAGGGGCAAAGCCTTTTTCATGGACATCCTCCGCCATTCATAATGGAAGAAATCAAACCACAGGGCGCCGCCGACCGTTCATCGGGGCAGCCTCACAATGAACGCGCTCCCTTTGGCCGGTTCGCTGCGCACCAGGATTTCCCCTTTGTTGAGCTGCACGAGCTCCTTGCAGAGGATGAGCCCCATTCCATGGCCCGGCTCGGATTCGGTTCCGGGGCAGGAGAATGAGACGTCGATCCTGAAAAGCTTTCGCAGCTCATCGGGGGCCATGCCGACACCCGTGTCCGCGACGGTGAGCTGCAGCCACGCCTCCTCGGTCTCCGTGGAGAGGACGATTTCTCCACCGCGCGGTGTGAACTTCACGGCGTTGGAGAGGAGGTTGCGCACAACGGTCGCCACCATGTTTTCATCAGCGTACACCGTTGCATCGGCGTCCACCATGGTGGCGATTCGAATCTCCTTGCCCGCAGCCGCGGGGTTTTGCAGCCCCACGATGTCGTGGCAGAGCTCGGAGAGGTGGATGCGCGAAGGGTGGACCTCCAAGCGGCCGGTTTGAGCCCGTGCCCACTGAAGGATGCATTCCAGAAGCTCCGCGCTGCGAAGGGCGCCCTCATGAAGATTGCGGCCGAGGTCCCTGATCTTCGAAGGATCGAGGTCGTCGAATCGTTCGGCAAGGAGCTCTGAAATCGTGACGAGCCCGGAGATAGGATTGCGCAGGTCATGTGCGAGGATGGAAAAGAATTTGTCCTTGGAAAGATTCGCCGTGAGAAGCTCGGCCTGGCTCGCCTCGAGACGGGCCTTCGAGCGCTCCAATTCATCGATAAGGACGAATCGGGCCCGAATCTTCCCGGCAAAAAGCGCCTGATAAGCGAGGAAAAACGCCCCGATCTTCAGAAAATGTCCCATGAGGTTCTGGTATCCGTACGCGCTGTGGTAGAGGGTCAGGACAAGCTCGCTGGCGATTGTCAGTGCGAATGATCCGCTGAGCAGCCATCGCTCGCGCCCCGTCATCGCATGGGTGTTCAGCGCGACCAGGGCGATGGAGCCGGCGAAGATGGCTGATATGGCGTACTCGGCGAGCTTCTTGAATAGCGTGACACCGACCCCTTCGACGAAGCAGAGAGGAAACACGTTCCACCGGAAAATGGAAAGAAATGCAACAATGGTCGCGGCGCCGAAAAGTCCGAAGGCCAGGGCGTACGGCGCGGTGCGTCGCAATCGTGCAAGCAGGGCGAACGCAAACGTGGCAAGGGCTTGCAGCATTCTCGCGGCTACCCACAACCGCGTCGCGTTGTCCTGGACGTTGGCGAGAACCCCCATGCCCTGATAGGACAAAAGGTGGAACACGTCGAGGATCGCCACGAACAGGTAGCCGATGCCGAGAAGAACGAATGGTCGCGCCTCGGGGTAACCACGGGAGCTCCAGGAAATCATGAATACCGCGGAGGCCACGGCGATGCTGAAGATTTCCGCGATGCTATGGAACAGAAGATAGCTCCGCTGGGCGCTCAACCAGAGGGCGAAGGACGTGACGGCGAGGATGGCCACCATTCTGAGCAACCGCCCGGGAAGGGGAGTGACGGACACCGGATGGGTTGTCGCGGCCATTGCCAGAAGGGTAGCCGCATAATCCGGGTGCTGTAAAGCGGGGAGACCCTTCGTTCGTGTCCTTCCGTCACCGGGCGGAGGCCGTCCCCCCGGCTGATTGCACGGCGCGGGCGCGATTCAGACCGCAGCGGTCTACAGTGCCCGCATCCGGTTGTTTTTAGGATTCTCCTCCACTTCGGCGAGCTTCAGCAGCTTCATGACCGGCGGCACGTACATTGCGAAGCGTCCGCGCAGTCCCTTCTTCAGGCCGTACCAACCGCCGACCGGGTTCGTCGATGATCGTGCCCATGCCTCCACGGTACCTTCGGCGGCCGGCTTCTGTTCGTCGGCGCTTCCCAGAAGCATCCAGTCCCCATGCTTCTTCAGCATCTTCTGCAGGTCGGACAGACACTGCAGATGGTAGCGAAGCTCGGTCTTTCCCACCTTGACTACAAGGGCCGGCGGATCCAGCGTCTCGTCCCGATAGGCCGTAAACTCCGAAGATCCGCTGGGAGTTTTCAGCACCCACGGACTCTCGCTCGTACCGGCTCCGGAAGTCTTATCTTTTGCCATGCGCTTCTCCTTTCATTCACTCAGCTGGGCGAAGACTCTCACGAACCATCTGCTCATAGGCGGGAAGCACGACCCCCCAATTCCGGGTGAATACCTGCGCGCGGTGAGGCCATGCTTGCCCGAGGCCGCTTCCTCCCTCGCTGTGGGTCACTTCGACGATGGTGTGGTCGCCGTTGTCGAAGAAACGCACCTCCACGGTCGTCGGCGCCGTGACGGCGCCCGGATACCACGTGTAGCTGATCGCACGCGGGGGCTCGCAGAGGATCACCTCCCCCATGCGCAGCTCCTCCCCGGCCGCCGTGCGCTCGGCAAAGATGCCTCCCACCGCCGGCTGCAACACCATCACCGATCCATCATGCCGTCGATGACTCTGCGGCCACCACAGATCGATGCGTGATGTGAATACCTCGAACGCATGCTCCGCGTCGCAGTCCACGCGCACGAGCTTCCGTATGGGCTCATTCATTTCGTTTTTCTCCGCGGCGCTGTGTTGCGGGCCGCCAGGGCGAATCGCGCGAGGGTTCCCTCCCAAAAGGAATCAAGCGATGCGCGCGCCGCGTCGAATCCCTGGGAATCGAGGCGGAAGAAATTGCGGCTGCCCCTTTTTTCATGCGCGACGAGGTGCGCTGTTTCGAGGATGTGCAAGTGCTTGGACACCGCGGGTCGACTCACCGGCAGCGCCGCGGCGATTTCACCCACCGGTAGCGGACCGGGGGCGAGAAGGTGCAAGATGGTGCGGCGGACCGGACTGCCCAGGGCGTCCAGCGCCGCCTCCCTCTGCGGCAGACCCATTGCTGGTAACCTCCTTCTTACCGTAACATGCAAGTTACCGAATCGAAAATACTCCTTTCCCCGGACGGGCGGCAACCTTTATTTGCGAGCCCACGGAGAGCGGGAGGAGATGCTCTGGGTCAGCGGCT
>Ga0265342_10003537_pt1 | contig 12782 bp, 6 predicted proteins | sample 4CB327metaG_FD_203125 | JGI IMG/M metagenome (GOLD analysis project Ga0265342, IMG submission 203125) | Rhizosphere microbial communities from Carex aquatilis grown in University of Washington, Seatle, WA, United States - 4-CB3-27 metaG | ecosystem: Host-associated > Plants > Roots > Rhizosphere...
GTCCTGGCGACGCATCTTGCCGGTGCTACGTTTTCCAGCCCTCGGCCGTGTCGTCGCCGGCCGCGTGCTGGAACTTGGAATCGAGAGCGCGGGTTCGGCCCTGGTCATGGCCTTGCTGCGCTTTGGCTCGGCTGGCGAAGCGGACGCAGCCCCAGACAGCGCCCAGGAAATCGCTTTCGCGATTCGCTTTCTCGCCCATGTGCACTGGTTGCACATTCTCTTTGCAGGAGGCCGGTCCCTGGCGTCCGGCTCGGACTTCGCGACTCTGCTGACCGCCGCGGCTGACGTCGACCCGCGCCTGCTCTGGCCGCCGGATGTTGTCCGCAGCAGCGGCCCCGGGCTCGAGTTCACGCAGACCTTGCAACGTCTGCGTGCCGAGCCGCAAGCGCCGGAGCGCTACCGAGCCCTGCGAGCCCTGTGCGCGCTCGCCGCGGCGTCCGGCGGCGGAGGAGGCTAGCTTTTCTTACCACAGAGAGCACAGAGGCCACGGAGCCGGATCGGAAAAGGAAGGGTTGGGTTCCGTCCGATCCGAACCCCTTTCCCCTTTCCGATCTCTGTGTTCTCTGTGCTCTCTGTGGTGAAATAGCACTATATGGTTTCGCCGCTTTCCACCGACGCTGGCTGCGTGGGCGCGCCGGTGCGTAGATAGCGCGAGGCCATCTCGAATTCGAAGAACGACGCCATCTTGGTGTCGATGACCTTGGACCACAGAGCGTGGGCATCGTTGCTCTTGCCCTCGGCCAGCAGGCGCATGGCCTGGTAGAAGAAGACCTCGGCCCGCTTGCCCGGCGTATCGGCCTTGGCCAGCAAGCGGTCGTAGCTGATGCGGTCGAGTGTGTAGCGAACCAGCTGGCGGTACCAAGCCGAGGCGCGCGGCGGACGCAGCTCGACCTGGCGCGCATCCAGGGCGCGCAGGTAGCTCAAGGCGGCGGCATCCGGCGCGGCGGTGCGACGCCGGGTGATGTCCAGGATCCACATCGAGGCGTAGACCTTGACGTATTCAGAGACCATGCGATTCGGCTTGGAGATCGCGCGGCGGTAGATTTCCAGCGCGGGCTCGGCGTCGCCCCGTTGGACCAAGAAGGCGATGGCGTCGATGTAGCTTTGGTCGCGCGATTCGTCCTGCTCGATGGCTTCGTCGAACTTGCGCAGGCCATCTTCGCGCCGGCCCAGCAGATAGTACAGTCGGCCCACTTCGAACGTAGCCTCGGCCGACGAGCCCAGGCTCTTGCGGCGCAGCTGCTCGATCATCAAACGCTCCCAGCCGCGCACGGCAAATCGCCAGGCATTGCGCGCGTCGTCCATGTTGCCAGTCGTTTCGTAGGCTGCGCCCAGGGCATAAGCCAAACGTGACTGGCCCTCCACGAACGACACGGTTTCTTCGGGGGCGGCCCTGCGCTGTCGCACGTCGAGGGCCTTCTTCAGCACGGCCGCAGCTTGGTCCGGATGGCCCTGTTTCAGCGCCAAGTTTGCGATCTGCAGGGTTACGTCATACTCATCCGTGGCCTCGCGTCGGGCGCGCAGCAGAACCGGCTCGGCCTCGTCGAGCCTTCCCGCGTCCACCAATCCCCGCGCCAACGCTATGTCCACATCAGCCTCGCTCACCTTGAAGTGTTTGTTGCCAAATTTTCGCTGGCTTTCCGTGAGTTGACTGCGCAAGGTCTCGGCCTCGCGCAGGACCGGTGGCATCCGTTCGGGATCGATGCGGGCCTTGAGGCGCAAGAGAGCCAGCTCCATCCGCTCGGCCACCAGATCGGCGATCTTGTCTGCGCCGACTTTCTGTCGTTCCAGCAGGGCAATGGTTTCGTCGAGGTAGCGCAGGGCCAGAAAGGGTGCCGGGACAAAGCGGGCCACCCGCGAAGCGAGCAGCAACAGCTCGGGGTCGTTCGGGAACAAGATGATCCCACGGCGGAGGATTTCGGCCGCGGCTGCCGGATCGACCCGGTCGCTGGAGGTGCCAAGCAGCAGTTCGCCGCGGGGCAGAAAACGACGAGCCAGCGCCAGGGTGTCGGCTGCCTGAGCGCCAGGACGGTTGGCCGCGGCCAGGAGCTGGCGGAATTCGGGATCGTCGCCCGGTTTGTCGACGAAGCGCGCGGCAGCCTCGGCCGCGAGGTTCATCTGGCCGCAGCGAAGGTAAAGCGCCGTCGCGTTGATGGCCATGGCCGAGAGGGACTCGCTGTCGAGCAACAGCTCGCTCAGCATGCTTCGCCCGCCCACGCCTGTGCCCGGCGGTCGGCGCAACATGCGGGTGAGTCGCTGCTGGCGATCGGTGGCCAAGCGAGCCACGCGTTCCACCACCGCTGGGCTGGGCCAGCTGGCGGCGACACCGTCGAGGATATCGGCCGAGGTCGGCTGCGTGCGCGGTCCGGGAGTGCCCACGGAAACCTGTGTCTCGGTGTCCAGCCAAGCCAGAACCTGGTCGACCCGTGCCGTCCACTCTGGGTTCTGGGGCTCCAGGGTCTGCAGCACGAAGAGGCCCGTCGCCACTGGAAGTTCGTTGCCGCGCGGAGAGTAGGCGCCCACGATGAGACGGGCCGCTGAGCCCAAGAGACTCCGCTCGCGGTCGGACACAGGTAGGCCTTTGGTCTGCCACAGCAAAGGCGCAGGGAAGAGATCGAGGGCGTCGCGAAGCGAATCGTAGAGGCGATCGAAGTCATCGTCGCTGCCGAGGATGGTGGGGTCGCGCCGCAATCGCTGCGCGTCGAGGGTCGCTAGCGGGCCCAGCAGGTATTCCAGCATCTTGAGGCGAAGGCGCGGCTGTTCCTCGGAGCCCTGGGCCAAGGCTTGATACAGGAATTTCGCTTCAAGGAAGTCCTCTTCACTTGTGACAGGGGCCAAGCCAGCGGCTTCGCTGGCCAGGCGCATTGCCGCTTCACTGGGCTTGCCCGCTGCACCCCGAAAGGCACAGCCGGATGCCACCGCCGCAAGGACCAAGGCGGCACACGCGGGCTTTGCCCACCAGACTTTGTTCATACTGGCAGTTTAGCCCGCGGCAGTGGGCTTTCGCTACAAACCGTAGGGTTGGTTGCGAAGGTTGCTTGACCCGAAGATCGACGGGTGGATAACATCGTTGGCCATGCGAGGGCTGTTCGTGTTCGGATTTGCATTCGGGCTCGGCCTGCTGGCGGCCTGCGAAAGCGTCAGCTCGGAAAAGATCGAGCAGTGGAAAGGCACGCAAAAAGGGCCGCCCAAGATCGAAGAGGCGCTGCGCAGTTCTAGCGTGGCGCCCGGCCTGCGCGCAGAGGCCGCGGCCGCCCTGGGCGACCTGGGCATGCCCGAGAAGGTGGACGAAGTGATGGCCGCTCTGCCGGCTGAACAGCGCTGGGAGATCCTCAAGGCGCTGGTTCCCATCCACATCAAGGCCATGGAAAGCGCCCCGGTGCCCAAGGCGCGCGACGCCCGCGATGGGTTGTTCAGCGTTCGGGCGTACGCGCAGGACAAGACACGGATCGACGCCGCGATCTTGACCTCGGTGGAGCAGGATTTGAAGGACGGTCGATTTGTGGGGGGACGGCACTCACTCGACAAGATGCTGAGCGCCATCGGCGCGGCGTCGGGACCGATGCTGGTCAGGCTGCTTCAGGACCCCAAGGCGCCCTACAAGGGGCTGGCCGAACTGCTGCTCAAGGTGGGCGACGAGTCGGCACGCGACCGGGGCGGCGCCGCCTTGGTGCGGCGAGCGGCTGCCGAGAGCGAGATTCCCAACGATCTATGGATAGCCATAGGCACCTTGGGAGGGCAGAACGCGACGGACTTTCTTACCCAGAAGCTGCTCAAAGGCCCGCCGGCGGAGGCGGCGTTGGCAGCCAAGGCCTTGCAGCAAGCGCGCTACCCCAGCGTACTGCCGCTGGCGCTCAAGATTGCGGCCGACCCCAAGGCCAACAACTTGGTGCGTGATGAGGCGTTCGGCGTGGTAGAGAAGATAGGCGGCCCGGCGGCGCAAAAAGGTCTCGTGGAAATCATCGCCAACGACAAGAAAGATCTGGTGCGCTATCGGGCGTACGAGGCTGCCCTGGAGGCAGGCAAGGTCGAGGCGGTGCTGCCCGCGCTGCAGGCCTTTTCCGACAAGCTCAGTTTCAAGAAGGAAGACGTGGCGGATTTCCTGGTCAAGGACATCACCAAACTCGGTCTTCCCGCCAAGCCCGCGGTGCTCGGCGCGCTCTCGTCGCTGTCGGCCCTGGCGCGCATCACCGCGATTTGGGCACTGGAGGCCCCGCTGGCCAACCCCAGGCAGTCACTGGGCACGGCGAGCGATGCGGCGGCGTTGTTGAAGCTGGCGGACGACAAAGCCAGTCCCAAGGGGTTCCCCGCCGGCGTGACCGTCGGCGCAGAGGCGAAGCGCGTGGCGGCGGCGTTGCAGAAAAGGGGAGGCTAGCAGCGATACGAGGTAGAAACAGTCATGGCGAACGATCCCAGCAGAAAGACTCTGCGGCACTTCTACTGCCGCGACGTGCTTTGGCAGAGCTTTGAGCGCATGTCCGAGGTCCTGGACCGGGGCGTCGACGAGCTGGTGAACGAAGCAATGCGGGCGCTGGCTGAACAGCAAGGGTTTCTCCCGTCGGACTTCGTCATGTCTCCCAGCAGTGGACTGTCGCAGCCAGGTCTGCCGCGTCCTGATGGGCGCAGCGAAGGCGTGCCCTCGGCGTCCGAGGCGCAGGGCAGCGGTATGTCCCGCACCGGCTTGCGTCGGGCCGTGCCGCCGCCTTTGCCGCCCGCCCGCCCCGAACAGTCCGCGAGTCATCCGCCGCCGGTGCCGCCTGCCGCAAGCTTCTCGGTCCCGGCGCAAACCGAAAGCACAATCGCGCCGCCCCTGTTCCTGATCTTCGGCAACCAAAGATACGTCGTCGACAAGGAACAGTTCATCATCGGCCGCGGAAACAAGTCGTCGGACCTGCCTATTCGCGATGGCAACATCTCGCGCAAGCACGCGGTGGTGATTCGGCGCAACGGCCAGTACTACATCAAGGACCTGGGCTCGACCAACGGCATCGACTACAAAGGCGACCGCATCGAGGGCAAGAAGATCGAGGAGGGCGATGTCTTCTCGATTTGCGAATACCAGTTAAAGTTCACCTTCAAGTAGCCGTTGTCCCCGGCGCAGAATATGGCCGGCGCGCTTGATCCGTCGTTGCTCGACCAGCCCGTGACTGCGTTGCCCGGGGCGGGCCCAGTGACGGCGGCGCGCCTGGCCGCGCGTGGGCTTGAGAGCGTGCGCGATCTCCTGGTATTTCTGCCGCTTGGCTACGAGGATTTTCGCACGCGCTATCCGCTGTCCGCACTGGCCAGCTTGCCAGAAGGTCAGACCGTGGTGGTGCAGGCTCGGGTGCGACGGGTTCACCGGTTTTTTCGGCGCTTGCTCGACGTGTATCTGGAGCAGGACGGGGCGGAATTGCGGGCGCGCTGGTTTCGGCCCAATGCGGGCATGGCCAAGACCTACGCCAAAGGCAATCTCGTGGCCCTGGCCGGAACCTTGCGGCGAGACAAGGACGGCAGCGTGGAGATGGTGCATCCCCGCAACGTCACGGCGTTGCTGGCCGAGGAGCAGGCGTCAGGCGATCAGTTCGGCCTCGGGCTGCGGCCGCGCTACCCGACGGTCGAAAAAGTTCCCGGTCGGGTCGTGGAAAAACTCGTGGCCGCGGCCGTCGAGCGAGCGGCGGGGCTGGTGCCCGACGTTCTGCCCGCAGGCGTGGCTCAGCGTTTCGGCTTTCCCTCGATCGCCGAGTCGCTGCACCAGGTCCATCAGCCAGTGGTTTCGCTTTCCGACGAGAAACTGGCACAGCTTCTGGCCGGGGAAGCACCCGCGCAGAGGCGTCTGGCCTTCGAGGACCTGTTCGTAGTGCAGGTTGGGCTGGCTCTGGAACGGGCCCGCGCCCACCGCGCCCCGGGCTGGCGCTGTGATGTGGACGGCGAGTCGGTGTTGGCATCGGCACGAGCCGCGCTGCCCTTTTCGCCCACGGCCGCCCAGGAGAGCGCCATCCGGACCGTGTTTGCGAATCTGACCGGCACGACGCCCATGCAGCGGCTGCTGCAGGGTGATGTGGGCAGCGGCAAGACCGCGGTGGCTTTTGCCGCGGCGTTGCTGGTCGCGCGCGCTGGCGGCCAGAGTCTGCTGATGGCGCCCACCGAGGTGCTGGCCGAGCAGCATGGGCGCACTTTGGCGGATTGGGGCCACAAGGCCGGGCTGCGGGTTGCGGTGCTGCATGCTGGGCTGGATGCACAGGCGCGGCGTCGAGTGCTGGCTGCCGTTGCGAACGCTGAGACTGATCTCTTGGTGGGAACGCATGCTCTGTTGGAAGAGAGTCTGCGCGTGAAGCACTTGGCGCTGGCCATTGTGGACGAGCAGCATCGCTTCGGGGTGCGCCAGCGGGCCGCCCTGCGCCGGGCTGGGGGCTGGATTCCCGACGAGAAAACGGGCATGGTTCCCCACCTTCTGGTGTTGTCCGCCACGCCCATCCCGCGTTCCTTGGCCCTGACCGCCTACGGCGATCTGGATCTGGTCACCCTCGACGAATCTCCGCCGGGCCGTCAGATCGTGGCGACCCATCTGGGCGTGGGCGGGGACGCGCGCCGTGAGGCCATGGCCGCGGTCAAGGCAGCCGTGGCTGCCGGTGGGCAGGGCTTTGTGGTGTGTCCCGCCATCGTCGAGGGAAAACAGGGCCGCCGGGCCTCGGTGCTGTCCCGCTTTCGTGAGCTGCGGCCGCTGCTCGCGCCGGCGCGCGTGGGCCTGCTGCACGGACAGATGCCGAGCGGCAAGCAGTCTGAGGTGGTGGCGGCTTTCCGTGCCGGACAGCTTGATGTTCTGGTCGCCACCACTGTGCTGGAGGTGGGCGTGGATGTGCCGCGCGCTTCGATCATCGTCATCGAGGATGCCGAGCGCTTCGGCCTGGCCCAGCTGCACCAGTTGCGCGGCCGTGTGGGACGGGCAGGGCAGGCGTCGAACTGCCACTTGCTCAGCGGCGCGCAGGATCCCGAGACATTGGATCGACTGGCGTTCGTGGCGGCCACCAGCAGCGGATTCAGCATCGCCGAAGAGGATCTGCGACGGCGCGGCCCGGGCGAGATCTACGGCGAGCAGCAGACCGGCGTGGTGAGTTTGTGGATGCGCGATCCGGCGGGCGTTGTCGCTCTGGTGGAACGGGCGCGCCAAGAAGCGGAAGCGTTGCTGGGCAAGGATCCGGAGCTTGCCTCGTCGGAACACGTGGCTTTGCGCCAGGCGGTCGAGGCGCGCTGGCTGCGCCGGCGCCCCATCGCTGAGGAGGCAGGATGAGCCGTCGTTGGCAAACGGCTCTTTGGGCAGGGCTGCTGGGCGGCGTGCTGGCTGGCGGCGGAGATGCCTTGGCCACCTTCGCGACCGCGCTGACCCGGCCGTCGGCGTTGTACGCACTAGGGCTGGGCACCGTTGCGGGCGCGCTGCTGGGAACGGGGATGGCCCTTGTGGCCCTGCTCGTCCATACCGTCGCAGCCCCGGTGGCGGCGCGTGTCTCTCGAATTTCGGCGGCGGCTCTGGTCGCCATGATCATGGCAGCGCCGCTTTTGGCGTACGACGGTTTTGCCCTCTTTGCCGGGGCCAAGGCGTCGCGCGTGGCGGGCCATCAGGCGATCTCAGTGGTGCTGGTCCTGCTGATGCTCGGGCTGGTCGGGCTGGCGGGCAGTCTGTGGCAGCGACTACTCGACTATATTGAAGGTCGCGCGGGCACGTCCGCGGCGGTGGGGCTGGGCTTGCTGGCTACGGCGGCCGGGGCCGAGCAGGCCAATCGCGTGGTGCTGCCGCGACTGTATCCATGGTTTCACCTGTCGTTAGGATTGTTCACGGTCGCGGCCTGCGTGCTGGCCGTGCGATCGCTGCTGGGCGGCCGGGCCTGGCAGCGCAAGGGCGCGGCGGCGCTCGCAGCTAGCGTGCTGATCCTGGCTGGAGTCGGAGCGCACGAGCTTTCTGTTCTGGCCGAAAGCCAGAACCTGCGTTTCTTCGCCTACGAAAAGACTCAGGTGAGCAGCCTGGCGCTGCGTCTGCTACCGGCGCGACGCCGTCCTGTCTCGGCCCACCCAGGTGTGGCGTTGCAGCCCGCGGCCAGCCCCTTGCCCGAGGGACCGCACCGGCCTGGCGCCGACGTCGTGCTCATCACAGTGGACGCCACGCGCGCCGATCACGTGGGCGCCTATGGCTATGCCCGCCCCACCACACCCCACATCGATGCCCTGGCCCGGCGAGGGGTGCGCTTCGAACGCGCCTATGCGCAAGCGCCGCACACTTCGTTTTCCATTGCCTCGCTGATGACCGGCAAGTACTACCCGACACTGGCGCGGCTGGCCCCGCAAAGCCAGCACGAAACCCTGGCTCTGACCCTGCGCCGCTACGGCTGGAAGACCGCTGCTTTCTTTCCGCCCGCGGTGTTCTTCATCGACGCGCAGAAGATGAAGACTTTCGAAACCAGCAACTTCGACTTCGAGTACGTGAAGTACGAGTACCTGGACGCTGACCAGCGGGTCGAGCAGATCGACGATTTCTTCCGCAAAGAGAATCCGCGCCGGGTCTTCCTGTGGCTGCACCTGTTCGAGCCGCATGAACCGTATCAGGCACACCCGGGCCACGACTTCGGCAGTCGCGACATCGACCGCTACGACAGCGAGATTGCCTATTGCGACGCCGTGGTGGGCCGGGTGATTGCCTATCTGCAGAAAGAACGGCCCAATGCCATCATCGTGGTGGCCGCGGATCACGGCGAGGAATTCGACGAGCACGGCGGGCGCTACCACGGCACCACGCTGTACGACGAACAGGTGCGTGTGCCGCTGGTCATCTACGTGCCCGGACTGCCCCCGCATGTGGTGGCAGGCCCGGTGCAATTGATCGACATTGCGCCCACTGTCTTGGGGCTGCTCGATGTCTTGGCGCCGGCGCGCATGCGCGGGACCGACCTGGGGCCGTGGTTGGCCGCGCGGCCGGCACCCGACGATCGCCTGCCGCCGGTGTTTGCCGAGGTGGAGGACAAGCGCATGGTGGTCAAGGGCAAGGAGAAGCTCATCTGCGATCTGTCCAAGGACTATTGCGCGTACTACGACATGGGAACTGATCCGCGCGAAGAGCACAACCTGGCCGAAGCGCGGCCGGATCGCGTGGCGGCCTTGCGCCAGCTGCTCGACACCTGGCTCGACGAGCAAGCGCGCTTCGAGTCCAAGCGCCTGAGTGGCGCGGACACGCCGGCTTTGTCCCAGGCCATAGAACGCGGGCGCATGGGCGATGCGGAAGCCGCGCCTGAGCTGGCGACACTGTTGCAATCGCGGGCGTCAGTGGAACTGCGACGCGAGGCGGCCCGGCTGCTGGTCGAATCTCTGCCCGCTCGGCCAGACACGCGGCCCATGGTGGTGGCTGCCATGAACGCTGGCGACGACGGCGAGGTTCGCGACTGGGCGGCGGTGGCGGCAGCGAGGCTGGGCGAGACGGCCGGTCGTGCGCGCCTGCTGGCCATCGTAGCTCGGCCGGGCAGTGAGGCCAACGCGGAATTGCGCCGCTATGCGGCTCTTTGGTTGGCCGAAGTCGGCGATAGCGCAGGCGTTATGATATTGGGCGAGGCATTGGACGCTTGTGCGGGGAAAGAGGCATTGTGCAAGTCGATCATTGCGGTCCTGGGCAAACTGCGCGACGTGCGTGCGATACCGGCTTTGATTGCACACTTGCCTGACGTGCTGACCAGGCGAGAAGTCGTGCAGGCTTTGGGCGAGATCGGCGATGCTGCGGCTGAACCTGCGCTGGTGGAGCGTTTGAAGACCGACGAATACGTACCGGTGCGCGTGGCCGCGGCACGGGCCCTGGCCCACATGGGCGGGGCCCGCGCGGTACTGGCCCTCAAGTGGTCAGCCAGCGCCGACAAAGAGCCGCGCGTGGTCGAAGCCGCGCGGGCTGGATTGGCGGAATTGCGGCGGGGACAGTAGCGATCCCCGGTCACGTGCGCGCAGGCGTCGTTACGGCATGCCTTGCAGGGTCGAGTTGGTGACGGTGATGCTTTTTGCGTTGGTGCCGACCGCGTCGCCGACGTTGGTGACGCTGCCGGTGGAAACCACCGTCCAGTGTCCGCCGGTGTTTCCCGTCATGGTGGTGTCGGCGATGGAAAGGGTCCCCTGCATGTTGTTGCTGGTGAAGAAGAGGCCACCGCCGAAGGCGCCCTGACCGGCACTGTTGTTGAGAATCGCGTCCCCGCACAGGGTGATGTTCACCGAGTTTCCGTCGCTGTAGAGAGCGCCGCCGTTTCCGCCTGAGCCAACTTCGTTCTGGCCGTTGTTGATTACGGAACACTTGGTGGCGTCGTCGCTGTTGGCCCCATTGCCGGTTGCTGTATTGTTGGTGAATAGGCTGTTGTAGACGTCGAGTTCCGAGAACAGGCATCCCACGGCGCCGGCGTTGCTGGCAGCGTTGTTGCTGAAAGTGCTTCCCACAATGAGCACGCCATTCTTGCTGCCCAGGATGTAGATGGCGCCGCCACCCGTGTCAGGCCCGAGGGGAGCGGCCTGATTGTTCGTGAAGATCGAGTCAATCACCGTGAGGTTGCCGTCCCGCATGTACAGGGCGCCGCCTTCGCCATCGTCCCATCCTTGGGAACAGGGCGTCGGAGCCGTGGGAATGGCCTGGGTGGGCGTGGTTTTGCCATTGATGAGCGTGATGTGCTGAAGGGTGAGTCCGTTGGTGTTGGCCTGGAAATTCGCACTGTCGAACCTGAGGATTTGCACGGCATTTTGACCGTCGAGAGTGATCTTGTTGCCGCCATCGATGACGGTGTTCTTGTTGGTGGGGAGGCTGAGTGTGGCCGTGACCGGAATGGTGACGACTACGCTGCCGCAGTTGAAAGTGATGACACCGCCCAGGGTCGCCGCTGCCTGGAGCTTGGCGAATGTGCAGCTCGCCTCGCTGCCGGTGCCCACCACGGTGGTGGGATTGGAAATGTCGGCGGGCTGGCCTCTGGCCGGGACGCCGGCGCCGCACGATCCGTTGGGGTTTCCCGCACTGGTGATCGCTCCGGTGCTCGTCGCGCGCGTGCCCCCGGGCCCGCCCGTGCCACCCGTGACGCCCGTGTTCCCCCCGGTCTGACGGGAGCTGCTGCCACCTTTGCCGCCGGCACCATTTCCGCCAGCGCCACCGACGGTGTTCCCGCCCGCGCCGCTGGTTCCGGCACTTCCCGCCAAGCTCGCGTGGCCACCTGTGCCGCCGCTGGTTGCCTGGCCGCCCGCGCCGCTGGTTCCGGCACTTCCCGCCAAGCTCGCGTGGCCGCCTGTGCCGCCGCTGGTTGCCTGGCCGCCCGCGCCGCTGGTGGCGGTACTTGCGCCAGAGCCGGCGTTACCGCCGGTGGCAGGCGGAGCGCCGCCGGGACTGGACGTCCCACCCGTCGACGTACTTGCGCTTGCCGAGCTGCCGCCGGTTGCTGAATTGCCGCCGACGCCTCCGCCTGAGCTGCCAGCACTCCCCGGGTTCGAACTGCCGCCAGGTGCGGACATTCCGCCTGTGTCCGGGGTGTCGGGCTTCGATCCGCCGCATCCCACGGCCAACAGCACGACCAGAACCAGACCTCGCAGTGAGCACATCGCATGATCGTACCACCATCGTGGTGCAAAATGAGCAGGGTGATTGCGGTCAAACCGCCGTTGCTGGACACCCGATTGGCGGATGAACGCACTGCCCTAGACCGGTGCCAACACGCACGCGTGGTTCTACTGCATCGAGCAGTAGATTCTTTGCGCGCGACTCCGGGGCGATCAGCGCGGCGGCGGGCGCTTGCCGGGCTTGGGATGCCATTTGCGCCCAACCACCGGGATGGGCGCAGTCGGCCGCCCGGGTCGCGAGAACGACGGCGGTTTGGCGAATGGGCGCGGTGTTTCTGCTCCGTGGGAACCAACAAAGCGCACCGGCGACGTCGGCGGGTGTGGACGCGGGCTGGGTTTGGCAAAAACCTTGCCAGCAAGGTGTGGTGCGGCGGCGCGACGGTCGAAGCGCATTGGGGACGCGTTTCCATCGGTTGGCTGCGGATGTCGTGGCCTGGTCGCGAGCTGGCCGGGCTGGCGTGTCGGCAGGAAGCTCTTTTGCACCTGCGCGACCGGCTTCTCGGGACGCCGACCCTTGTCCGCATCTTCCGAGCGCGGCGGCTGCCGGTGAGGCCTGTCCGGCTTGGCGTGAACCTCATGGGCCTGCGGACGCGCCCGGCCGGCAGCCTCGATGTGGACGTGCGGAGCGCGCGGATCGCTCTGCGACGCAGCCAGCTCGAAATCCTTGGCTGCTTCACCGGCGATCTCGAACTCGCTCGATTGCGGACCCACGCGGATGGCGCCGACCTCGCGTCGGGTGACGCCGCCGCGTCGGCAGATGAGGGGCAGCAGCCAGCCCGGCTCGGCCCGGCTTTCGGCCCCGAGGTTCACGCGAAACACCACGGCGTCGCGTGAGAACTCGGCATGGGAAACCGGCGGGCCCGAGTCGCGGCGATAGCTGTCGGGGTTCTTGAACACCTTGGTGTCCACGGGCCGCAGGGTCTCGCCCTTGGGCAGGCGCTCGAGTTCGCGATCGAGAAGCAGCAAGAGCAGGCGGTCCTGCGTGATGTCCGGAGTCAGCCGCTCGACCATGGCCGAAGCCGCGGCCGAGGGCTCGCTCGCGGCTTCTGTCCGCAGCGTCTCTTCCAGGCGCTCCTCACCCTGGGCCCTGATCTCTTTGGCCCCGGGCACGTTGGCCCACGAGAACTCCACCTTGGCATAGGACAACAGACGTTCAGCCTTGCGCCGTTCGGCCAGAGAGGCGATGAGAACGC
>Ga0265342_10003542_pt1 | contig 12777 bp, 7 predicted proteins | sample 4CB327metaG_FD_203125 | JGI IMG/M metagenome (GOLD analysis project Ga0265342, IMG submission 203125) | Rhizosphere microbial communities from Carex aquatilis grown in University of Washington, Seatle, WA, United States - 4-CB3-27 metaG | ecosystem: Host-associated > Plants > Roots > Rhizosphere...
CAAAGCCCGCCGCAAACGCCCGCCATCATGAGCGGCCGGCCCGTCCAGATTTCCGCGGATCTCGATGAGCGCCAACAGTTGGGGCGCGCCGGGAAACAGCGCATAGATCAGAACGTTCGTATCGACGAGCGCGAGGTCAGCCAGCGTCGGCGGCATAGACGTCTTCGCGACGGAGGTCGCCAATCACATTGCCCGGCCACCGCGGCAGTTCGTGAGCAGTCTTCCGCGCCGATGCTTGCGGCTCTGCTTTCGGCGCGAGTTGCAGCTTGAAGGTCCGGACGACTTGCTCGATCGCCTTTGCGATCGGTTCAGGAAGACCTTCGACGTCAATGCTCTTCACGATGCCTCTCCCATTCTTGGGTTGCCTATCGGACCCTGATCATAACCGGTACCCCGGATCTTCTCCCTCAAGACCGGCTTTGCCATCTGTTTGCCACGACCACAGGGAACGGGACGGGTGACCCTACGCCGCCGCGCCCCAGCGCGGAATGTACGAACTCCTCGGAATCCCTCACAAAACAGCGCAAGGCCGCGCCGCGATTGATGTTTTCGTGAATCACGGGATTCGAGTTCGAATCCCTCTGGGGTCGCTGTAAGGTACCGTGATTACATGCGAATTTTGGACGCGATGGCGGCTTTGCCACGCCGTTGCCACGGGGACGCAGTGCGTTCCGCCAGACAGGTGAAGGGCAGTGGGGATCGACCCGCTGGGGTCGCCCGAGCCCGAGCATGATCCCAGCCCGCATTTTGAACGGTCCGGCGGCGCCAGATCGGCGTCGTCGGTGCTCTCCGTTCCGCCACTCTCGCGTGCGCGGGATCCATACCTGCAACGATGACGGTCAGGAAGTGCCGGCCTCGCGAGAATGGCCGATAACCGTGGGCAGTGAGATCTGCGCCGAGGGCAGAGGGAATTGCGGGCTCAAACGCCGTCTTCGCGACGGAGGTCGCCAATCACTTTGCCCGGCCACCGCGGCAGTTCGTGAGCAGTCTTCCGCGGCGGTGCTTGCGGTTCTGCTTTCGGCGCGAGTTGCACCTTGAAGGTCCGGACGACTTGCTCGATCGCCTTTGCGACCGGTTCAGGAAGACCTTCGACGTCAATGCTCTTCTCGATGCCTCTCACATTCTTGGATTGCCTGTCGGGCGCTGATCGTAACCGGTACCAGCGATCATCCCCCTCAGCATCGGCTTTTCCATCCCCTTGCCACGACGGCAGCGAACGCGACGGCACGCCCGACCCCCCTGCGCCCCAGGGGGGGTACGCAGCAAGGTCCAGTGATTGCTTCCGACAGGAGTGGATGCGCCCTGACCAGAGCCAGGTGGAGGCGCTCACGGGAGGTCGGCCAGCACCCGACGCCCATCGCGGTCGGACGCATCGCCGTCGAGGATCCCGTCGAGATCGCGATCGAGCCCCAGCCGCCGGCCGCTGCCGCGCGGGACCGCCGTGAAGGTCAGAGCTCCCCCCCTCGCTGCATGCGCCCGCAGCTCGGCGTCCGGCACCTCGCGCGCGCCCGCCCGGTCGGGCGCGAACGCCGCACGCCCCGGAACGAACAGGAACCCCGCGGGCCTGCCGTGCAGGGCCTCGCGCACCACGAGCTCGCAGTCCCCGGCCGCCGCGCGTGCCTCGAGCAGGTCGATGCGGGCCTGGACATCGGCGCCCGAGATCTCGCGCGAGAGCGTCACCTGCTGACCGACGATCGGCGGCAGGTTGCTGTCGAAGGCCATCATGAAGTCCTCGATCTGGCGCCGCAGGGTGAGGTTGACCAGCAGCTCCTGCGGGGCCTTCACCGGATCGGTGGGATCCGTGATGACCGGGATCCCGCCCGGGTTCGGGAAGGAGCTGGTCAGTGGCCGCTGCGTGAACACCGTGCTCGAGTGGAACCGGAAGACCGTGTCGACGCTCCCGTCGTGGAGGAACCCGAATCCCCGGACCTGGTCCCCGGCGAACCCGTCGTCGTTGTAGGGCGGCGGCAGGAAGGTGAAGAAGGGGCTAGCCGGGTTGTAGGTCGCGTCCATCCCGAACATCCCGACCTTCTGGTAGAGGTTCCGCAGGTGCGGCACCTTCAGGAACTGGGTCTCCTGCTCGAACGAGTACCGCCCATCGCTGCCGAAGAACCCCGGCGCCGCCACCCCGAAGTCGGCGTTGCCTCGCGGATCGAGGACGTGGCACGTGTTGCAGTTGTGAAAGGTATCGGACGGGATCTCGTGTCCGTCCGCGGTGGAGGCGAAGAAGAACGCCCGCCCGGCCCGCTGGTCCGCCGTGAGCGAGCCGTCGAGGTTCCGGATGGGATTCGGCGGATAGGTGACCTGCAGGATGAAGTCCGTGAAGGCCTGCATCTCCACATCGGACAGCGGCCCGGCTCGCCCGAGCAGTCCGCCGAAGGCCACGTTGAACTTCTTGAATGCCGCCTCCTCGTCGAATGACCCGGTGTCGGGCTGGGCGCTCGGCACCACGGTGAGGCGGGTGGCGTCCGTCCCGCCGGTCCGATCGCCCCGCCAGTGCATGGGCCCGTGGTTCGCCATCCCGCGCAGGCTCTGGGTGGTCATCGGCCCCTTGAGCGGATGGTGCGTGGGCGGTGCGCCGCCCGTGAAGGCGGTCACGAGGGCGAGGTCGATGGTGAACGGCCCCGGGATGGGGGTGACGATGTCGTCGGGGTCGCCGAGATCCCAGGCCAGGCTGTCGAAGTCTCCGAAGATGTGGCAGCTGGCGCAGGCCGAATCCCCGTGGCTCGAGCTCTTGGCGGCATCGTAGAGGAAAGGACGGCCGATCACCACGCTCGGCGGCTCCGGGTTGAACATGGTCACGTGCCCGATCTCCCGCCGCCTCTCGACATCGATCACCGAGATCCCGTCGTCGAAGCGGGTGAGCACGAACAGCAGCCCCGCCGCCGCGTCGAGCGCCAGCCCGGTGGGTCCACCGCCCGACACGGTGATCTGCCGGTGGATGCTGGGCTGGAAGGCGTCGCTCTCGAGGTCGCAGGTCGCGAACACGCCCACCTTGCTCGACCCCAGCGCCGCCACGTAGAGGGTCTGTCCGTCGGGCGTCACCGCCATCCCGGTCGGGAAGGCCAGGCTCTTCGCCGCCTCCTCCGGCGTCCCGTCCCTGGAGAAGTCGATGTGCTTGTTGAGGTGCCGCGGGCTCACCACCCCCGATTCCGGGTCGATGACGGTGATCCGGCTCTCGGCCAGGTGACCGCGCACCGAGCCCGCGGGTGCCCCCACCGTGGGCCCGAACGCGTTGTGGCCCTCGAACCGCACGTCGTTGCGCGCGTCGGTGTTGGCGACGTAGACCTTCCCGTTGGTCGGATTCACCGCCAGGTTGAACAAGGTCGTCCCGACGCCGGTGAACACACCGCCACCGCCCGTGCGCGCGACCGGCGGGTCGGCCTCGGCGTCGATCGCGAACACGTCCTCGTCGGGCAGGCTGAGCTTGACGTGGTCGTCCCACTGGCGTCCCAGGTTGTCGAGCCAGTGCGGTCTGCCCCCATCGCTGGGGTCCGCCCGATACTTGACGATGATGGCGGTGCCCGGCTGCGCGATGCCTTCGGCGTTGGTGTGGGGGGGCGGCAAGCCCGCCGTCGGCGTGACGATGCGCTCGTGAATCGAGGTGGTCTGGTTCCCCGACTGAAAAGCCGCCGCATACACCGTGCGACCGTCGGCGGACACCGCCAGCGCGCGGGGGGTGTCGGCGAAGAGCGTGACGACCGAGAGCGGGTCGCCCGCCAGCGAGGCCCCGAGGTGGTCGGCGTCGAAGACCCACACGTCGGCCCGTCCCACGCCCGGCGTCGTCAACTGGGGATCGCGCCCGGTGTTCTGCCCGCGATGCGCGGTGGTCACGAAGGCGCGCGAGCGGCGTGCCCCCGCGAAGACGATGTCCCGCGGCTCATCCCCGACGAGCAGGGTGCGCACCACGTGGGCGCTCTCGGGCCGACTCACGTCGACCACGCTCACGCTGTCGGACAGGTGGTTGACGACCCAGACCTCCCGCGGCCCGTGGGTGGCGACCGCGACCGGTTCGAGCCCGACGGGAACCGAGGCGACGGCATGCAGGTGCTTGCCGTCGACCCGGAAGATCTCGAGCCGCGCGTCGGGCGTATTGGTGGCATAGAGAACGTGTCCATCCGGAGAGAGGGCCAGGGGCCGCACCTGCCCGCTCTCGAAGGTCGTGAAGGTGGACGAGGTCGCGCCGTTGCCGCCCGCGCCGGCAGGCGGCGAGGTCGACAGCGCGACCTGGGACTCGCCGACGTCAGCAGGCGCCAGCGCACCGGTCGAACCGGGAGCCGTCGGCTGGCCGGCGGCGGTCCCCTCGGTCGACCCGACGGTCACGCGTTGACGGTCGGTACATCCCGTCATCGTCGTCGTCGTCATGGTCGTCGCAGCCGTCATTGCCATCCAAGTCGCCAGCCCCATCCCCATCCACGGCGCTGCCGCCGCGACCGTGACCACCCGATGAGCCCCCGAACGTCTCACGTGCTTCATGACGCCTCTCCTCGGACGCCTGTTTAGCGCGCGGCCCCTTTCTCGTCAGGTGAATTCATGCTCGATCCTGCTCGATTCGAAGGCCCTTGCGAAGCGCAGCTTCGATCGGAGCTCGCGCCCGAAATCGGCCGGTGACGAACCTGCGCCTGACACGTTCCCGCGTGCGACACGCTCCCGCTTCCGATACGCTCCCGCTTGCGACCACACGTCGACGCGCTTCGCGGTGTCGCGGCGCCAGGCGAGCTCGCACCTCAGCGGGGCGCGTGCAGCCCCACCACGTTGCCCTCGGTATCCCGGATGAGGGCGATGTACCCGGGATCGCCGATGTCGGTCTTGGGCAAGACCACCGCGCCTCCCGCCTCCGGCACCCGGCGAAGCACCACGTCGAGCTTCCCCGAGGCGTCGAGGTAGACGAGCGCGCCCTCCCCGGTCGGACGGCGGACCGGGTGCTTGACCAGCGCGCCGCGCACGCCCGACTCGTCGGCGGGGAAGATTGCGTTGGGCATTCCCCCGAAGCTCTCCTGCTTGAGCGCGAGGCCCAGGCTGCCCTCGTAGAAGGCCACGGCGCGCGGCATGTTCTCGACGAAGATCTCGAACCAGTGGATGGCGTCTTTCATGGGTGACTCCTCGGTTTGGACGTTGGACGTTGGACGTTGGACGTTGGACGTTGCACTTCTGACTTCGGACATTGACGAAGCGACGACGGTGGACCGGCGGCTCGACCCTCCTCCTGGCCGCTCTTCCCCTCCGACCGCCCGGCTCACTGTCTCTAGGCGGCGCCCGTGACAGCTTCATGTCATGTTTGAACGACCATGGTCAGACAGACGCGGCTCTTCGCCCTGGCGGAATATCTGCGCGGACGACGCACGGGGGTCACCGCGGCCGAGCTGGCCCGGCGCTTCGGGGTCACCGTCCGCACCATCTACCGGGATCTCGACACCCTGCGCGCCGCGGAGCTCCCGGTCGCCGCCGAGCGGGGCCGGGGTGGCGGTTATGCCCTCGACAAGGCCTACACCCTGCCGCCCGTGAACTTCACGCCTCGCGAGGCGGCGCTGCTCTGGACCCTCGGGCGCTACGCGAGGGAAATGCGCCTCATGCCGTTCGCCGAGACCCTCCAGCACGGGCTCGAAAAGGTCCGCGCCGCGCTCTCGGCGTCGGCCCAGCGCGAGCTGCTCGCCCTCATGCAGGGTCTGGCGTTCACCGGGGTGCCGGCGCCGTCCATCTCCGAGCCCGTGCGGGCCGCGGTCGAGCGGGCCTGGTTCGAGAAGGCGCCGCTTCGAATCAGGTACCGTGGCGCCGACGGTCAGGTGTCCGAGCGGCGCGTGCGCCTCGAGCAGGTCGTGCTCGAGCGCAGCCTCACGATGCTCAATTGCCTCGACCTCGACAAGGGCGCGCCGAGGCAATTTCGGCTCGACCGGATCGAAGCCGCATCGCCGGCCGAGCAGGCGGTGCCCTGACGGGTCCGCCTGTCTCTTCGCCTCACCCGCTCGGCGATGATCTCTCTGCCTCAGCGGCCCAAAAAACGAAAGGTTCCGGCGCCGGCATGTAGCGGCAGCGGAACCTAAGTTTGTCTATGTTCTAGGAGCTAATAAGAGACAGGAGCTCCTGGCCAGAAGAAGCCAGGAGCTCTTGGATGCACTAGTTGGAGCCGCCACCACCGGCCGTACCGGTGTCGCCGCCACCACCCGCCCACCCGCCGGCCGCGCCACCGACCGCGCCACCGCTCCCACTCACTCCGCCGCTCGAGGCCACCGTCCCGCCGGTGCCGGGGGCTCCGCCGCTTGCCGGGGTTCCACCCTGGCCGGCGCCACCGCTCTGGCCGCCGCCGCCCTTACCACCGGCACCACCACCGGCGCCGCCGCCACCGCCCTTGCCGCTGCTGCCGGCCGAGCCGGACGCGCCGCCGAGAGGAGGGAGGGGACCCGCGCCCATCGCGCCGCACGCGTTGGCGGGAGCGCCCTTGAGCATGGGATCCACCGCCGAGTTGCAGGTCAATGCCGGATCCGGCAGCTGACCGGTGAGGGTATTCAGGAACTCGACGATGTCGTCCATCTCGCTGTCGGTCAGCAGCAGCGGGCGGATGCCGGGGGCCAGGGTGCCGACGAAGGTTCCAGGCGTGCCGCCACCCTGGTTGTAGTGCCAGACCACATCCCGCAAGCTCTTGACCTCGCCGGTGTGGAAGTACGGCCCGGTCTGGGCGATGTTCAGCAGCTGCGGGGTGCGGAAGGCTCCCTCCATCGATGGGTCGTACTTGGTGCAGGCCGGGAAGTCCGTGTTCGCGGCGATGCAGGTCGCGTAGCGCGGGTCACCGGCCACGGGTGGCGTCGCCATCGGGTTCGGCGCCTGGAAGAGCGCGGCGCAGGTCGTGGCGTTCGCGGTCGCATCGCGGGTGACACAGAGGTTCTTGTCGTCCTCCATCAGGCGCGCCAGGCCGGTCGTGGGATCGTCGCTGAACTGGCCAGCGCCGTTGTAGGCCGCCACCTGGTCGGACATCGGGAGCATCTGGTTGGTGCGATAGAGGAAGAGCGCGCTGTTGTAGACGGCTGCCATCGTGCCGCCTCGACCCCGGTCGGCCGCCGCCGCGGTGGTGGAGCCGGTGGGCAGAGCGGTGAGCCCGGTCACCCCGACGTTGTGGAACTTGCCATCGCTGAGCAGAGGCCCGTTGTGGCAGTCGATGCACGAGCCCTTGCCGATGAACAGGCGCAATCCGTTGCGGGCGCGGGTGCTGAAGGAGGCCTCGGTGCGATCCTTGCCGATCACGAAGTTCTCGAACGGGGAGCCGTGCGTGACGAGCGCGCGCGGGTAGGCGTCGAACAGCTTGGCCAGGTTGGCGCGCACCCAGTGGATCTGCCACTGATCGTCCTTGGTCATCTTCTCGAAGATGCCGTCCGGGGCGCCGGCGGTCTTGGGGCCACCGGTGGCGGGGAAACGCGCGGCATCTGGCGCCGCCGGGTTGAGGGCGTCCGGCAGCGGATGATCCGGGAAGGCGGCGTTGTACTCATCCTTGTACTTGCGATAGAGGTAGTGCGCGGCGGCCAGCGGCGTGGCGGCGGTCCCGATGGCGCCCGAGCCGTGCTCGATCAGCGAATCGAAGCGCCCGGTCCACAGGGTCCACTTGTTGTACCCGAGGTTGAACATGGTCGGGGTGTTGTGGGCGAGCCAGCTGCGCCCGTGCGACTGCGGGAGCATGCGCGCATCGGTGAAATAGGGGCTGCCGTGACAGGTCACGCAGCCGACCTTGCCGACGTCACCCACGTTGCCGGACGGGCCGGCCACCGTGATGGCCTCGGCGGCGTCGACCTCGAAGAAGAGCTTCTGCCCCAGCTTCGCCAGGACCGGGTCGTCGCCGCGCATGTCGTATGGGTTGGCCGGCTGGGTGGTCGACAGCGGCTGGATGAGCTTGATCCGTGTCCATTCTTCCGAGCTGAAGCCATCTGTCTCGGTCGAGCACCCCGCCACGTTCCACGCCACCCCGAAAAGCGCCAACCCGGCCACGATGCGGTAGCCCCGAAAGACCTTCGAATCAACCATTGTTTCTCTCCATTGACTGTTTCCTTCTTGGCAAATACTTGCAACAATCGAGACGGACGACTGCCCGCTCGTTGGCGGGGGCCCACCGATCAGGCAGGCCCGCCCTGTCATTCGGCTCGCTCGGGGATTTTCTGAAGCTTCCCTGGAGATCCTCCCGCTCCGGCCTCTGACTCACGCCTCCCGGGAGGCTCTCACGCAGAACGGCGCACCACGGGTAGGTCCTGGCCTCCATCGAAGAGCCTCGACTTGCACGACATGATCTCTCCCAGGTTGTGATCAGAGTCGCACACGACTCTCCCCCCCATATCTCCCCGTGTGGAGAGCGGAGAGTCGATGTGCGACCCGATCTGACCATCGGCTACTGCAACGCAAATGCCAAGCGGGCTCATCGAGAGCCCGCTTGGCAGGACGTTGCGCGACGAGGCGCTCAGAAGCCGATGACGAGGGAGGAGGTGAAGATGTCGTTGGTGAAGGAGGTCATCCCGTACTCGAAGTTGGCGAGGTACTCTGCCTTGAGCATGAGGTGCGGGTTCAGGATGGCGCGCACCCCACCCGTGAACCGGCGCTCCTTGGTGATGTAGGCGCGATCCATCCCCTGGGCCACGAAGGCGTCGCGCTGCTCCATGCGCAGCAGGAACCCGGCCCACGGCACCACCTGCCAGTTGAACTCGACGTAGCCGGAGTTGTGGAGATCGAGGCGCCAGGCTGCGCCATCGGTGGTCCCGGGGGCGTGGCCGCGGATGAACTGGGCCTTGAGCGCGAAGTTGGCGGCCAGATACTGCAGATCGGCCCCCCAGAAGTAGATCTGTCCGCCCTGCCCGAAGGTCAGGATCCCTCCCGGGCTCGACTCCCAGTCCTGCTGACCGATCTCGCCCGATCCACCGAGCTCGAGGCGATGCCCCGACAGTCCGCGGATGTACTCCCCGACGGGGATGCTGAGGGCGATCCGACCGTTGGCGGTCTTGCCGGCGTTCTTGTCGATCTCCGACTGGAAGTGGAACTGTTCGGTCCCCGACGAGTCGTTGGTCACGGATCCGGCGAGGATCAGCCAGTCGTTGAAGAGCTTGCTGCGAACCTTGACGCCGAGCTGGGATCCCGAGGTGTAGCGCTGGATCAGCGAGGGAGTGATGCCGAAGCGCTGATCCGACTTGCGCTCCTTGTACTCGATCCCGAAGACCGGCATGATCTTGCCGGCGAAGATCGAGGTCTTGCCGTCGCGGGTGACGTACTCCATCTCGGCCAGATCGACGTCGATGAAGTCGCCGAGGGCGAAGTCGTGCCCGGAGCGCGGGACGAAGTTGATGCTGGTGCGCATGAGGATCTGCTCGGAGAGGGCGTACCCCACCCGCAGGTTGACCTCGTTGGCGATGAACCCGGGTGCGCCACCCGAGTTGACGCTATCGAAGCGGGCCACGCCTGGGGGTTGGCCGAGCGAGGCGACCTCGCCGCGGCTGTTGACCGCGGTGGCGAGGATGTCCCCCAGGAAGACCCAGGAGTACTGAGAATATTGCGGGAACTGGGTGTGCCCGACGTCCTGGATGAAGCCCACGCCGTTGTTGCCGTTCGGCACGAAGTACCCGAAGTCGACGTAGCCGTGGATCGTGAGGCGCGGGGTGCTGGCCGCGCGCCGGTCCTCCTCGCTCTGCGCGAGCCGGTTGCTCAGCTGTTCGACCCGCTCTTCCAGTTGCTGGACGCGATCCGTGTCGCCATCGTCTTCCGCGGACGGGAGGTTGGGGGCCGAGCGTGGGGCATCCTGGGCCATCGCCTTGGGAGGCGCCGCCCATCCCCAGGCCGTCGCCACCATGGCGACCGTGATGCTGCTGGAGCGGCGCCGCCACTCGCGGAGGACACAGCCCTTTCGACTAACCGGAGATCGTGTACCTATTCCCATGGAGTCCCTTTCCCTCTTCTGGACGCATCTTCGATTGCGATGATGACCGAACTCATCTGGCTCATCTGGCCGCCAGCAAACCCGCCATGACCAATCCAGGTGGCGCTGGAAGATCCCGAACCCACGCTCTCCGAAGCACTCTCACCCATGCTCGGCTCGGCGAGCGCAAATCCACCATCGGCCTTCCGCACAGTATGCGTCTCCCTCGACTCTGGCAAGATTCTTCTCGTGTCCCGCGGGTCCGTCGCGCAGCCATCACCTCGGCGGAGTGATTGGGGTGAATCGGCCCTGAGTTTCCCGTGTGAGGTCGTTTCATGAAGCTGGCGGGGAGCTGTAACTTGGCGCGAGGCGAACATGACTTCGACGCGATAGTCATAGAACTTGAGCTAGGTCCATTGCTCGTCATAGTCCGGGGAGCAAGAGCGAGGAGGACCGATCGGCTGGTGCAGCCTGGTGGGAGGCCCCGCGACCGGAGGCCGTCTGCCCGGAGGCTTTCGCGGCGGCTGACTGCCAGTCCCGCGGAGGTCGTTTCGCGAAGGTCGTGCCGCGGAGGTCGTTGTGTGTCGACATCTCCGCTGTGAGGGCCTATCGGTCTCTATCTGACATGCGCGCCGCGCGGCGGCCGGACTCCACAAATTTCGCGAGCGGTCGATTCAGGATATACTCCGCCTCGGCGGTAAATCTTTGTCACGTCCGGGGGTGAGCAGTGAGCAGCGTTCTCGTGAAGGGCAAGGGCCAGGGCAAGGGAGAGATCGACGATGTCGGTCGCTACCACATCCTCGGCGTCCTCGGCGAAGGGGCCATCGGCCGGCTGTATCTGGCAGAGGGTCCGCGCGCCGATGGCACCCTGGAGCGCATCGCCCTCCGTCGTCTCGACCGGAGGCTGACCGGTGAGGCGAACGCCCTGCGCTTGCTGCTCGAGGGGGCCCGGGTGGCGACCACCTTCGATCACAAGAACATCGTCTCCAGCTACGAGATCGACCGGTCCGACGATCACTACTACCTGGCGAGCAAGTACCTGCCGGGCGAGAGCCTGTCGGCCATCCTGCGGGCGTGCGCCGAGTCCGCGCCGATGCGGCCCGAGATTGCCGCCACGCTGGTCCGAAACTGTGTCGAAGCGCTGCGGTACGTGCACGCTCTGGCCGACGCCAAGGGCGCACCCCTGCGGATGCTGCACCGGGATCTGCGCCCTTCGAATGTCTTCGTGACCTTCCGGGGCGACGCGCGGTTGCTGGGGTTCGAGACCGGGGCCTCCGTGGCGAGCCACACCGAGATCCGCATGGCCTGCGACGGGGGTCTGTCCTACGCCGCTCCCGAGGAGATCTCCAACGGCCCGGTGGACGCTCGCACCGATCTCTTCTCGCTGGGCGCGGTCCTGTGGGAGTGCCTGACCGGGCGGCGGCTCTTCGGCGCGGACACCCAGGCCAAGACCGCCGAGGCCATCCGCACCCGGTACATCGAGCCACCGAGCGTGTTTCGCCAGGACATCCCGCCCGGCCTGGACGAGATCGCGCTGCGGGCCGTGACCCGGGATCCGCGGCGTCGCTACCAGAACGCGACCGAGATGGCCATGGCGCTCGACAAGGCGATCGCCGGGCTCGAGTGGCGGCCGACCGGCGCCGACATCGCGAGCTGGCTGGACGAGCTGTGCGGACGCGAGCGGGTGACCCTCAAGAACCAGGTGTTCCTGGGAACCGCGGTGGAGGCCTCCCTGGCGCGCCTGCGGCTGGTGGGCGCGATGCGCGGCGCCTCGCCCGAGCCCATCGACCCAGACACCGACGCGACCCGGCCGAGCTCGATGGCGGAGCCGCTCATGCGCGCCGCCGGCGGTCCCGGCCCAGCCGCTGCCCCGGTGGAGGTGGCGCCGGTGACGACGCCCGCCGTGAGCCCGCTCTACCCGGCAAGCGGACCGCCGGTGGCACGGACAGGCGCTCCGTTCGCGCTGCCGGGGCTGACGGCGAGCGCGGGCCTGCGCTCCGCGCCGCCCGAGGGCGGTCGCGCCGCGGGCGTGGTCGCCCCGGGCCCGACGAGAGGGCCAGCGCCCGCCGCCGGGCAGCTTCCCGTCCCGGCAGCTCCCGGGGCGGTCGCGGTCGTGACCGCCGTCCCCGGGCCGATCGCCGCGAGCGCGGCTGGTGCCACCGCCACGCGCCCGCCTGTCCTTCCGGCCGACCCTGCGGCGGGGACAGGCGCCGGCGCCGCCACCGCGGGGACCAGGTCCCGCAACGTCATGTTCATCGCGGGCGTCGCCGTGGTGGCGGTGCTGCTGCTCGGCGTGCTCTGGCTGATGCGGAGCGATGGCGCGGCGGGGGTCTCCTCCTCCGAGGGCGCCGCCGCCACCATGGGGTCCTTGCTGGTGCAGAGCACGCCCGCCGGGGCGCAGGTGCTGATCGACGGGGACCCGAGTGGATTGACCACACCGGCGCGGATCACCGGGCTACGCTCCGGGCGCAAGGTCAACATCCAGGTCGACAAGCCCGGCTACGGACTGGCCCGGCAGGTGGCCGAGGTCCCCGCGGGCGGCGAGCGGGTGATCTCGCTCTCGCTGGCCGAGTCGGTCGGGCTGGTTCGCCTGACCGGTGTCCCGTCGCACGCGGAGGTTTATGTCGACGACGTCCTGGTCGATGCACAGAATCCCATCTCGACCGCCATCGGGCCACACCGCCTGCGGGTCGAATCGGGTGGCCAGCTCTACGCGTCGATGAGCATCAACGTGCAGAAGGGCGAGCACTCCATCGCGATCCGCCCGGCCCAGGGATCGGAGAAATGAGCGTCAATCCATGAGCGTCAATCGCCCGACTGGTCCGTTCGCGGGACCGGCTGTCTCGCCCTCCGGTCCCTCAGCGGTCTCCTCCTCTCTCCCGGGCTCATCCGCCGCGTCT
>Ga0265342_10003545_pt1 | contig 12773 bp, 8 predicted proteins | sample 4CB327metaG_FD_203125 | JGI IMG/M metagenome (GOLD analysis project Ga0265342, IMG submission 203125) | Rhizosphere microbial communities from Carex aquatilis grown in University of Washington, Seatle, WA, United States - 4-CB3-27 metaG | ecosystem: Host-associated > Plants > Roots > Rhizosphere...
CATGGGCCAGGTCTATGCCGGCGAACAGCCGATGATCGGCAAGCAGGTCGCCATCAAGGTTCTCTCCTCAGACCTCGTCCAAGACCAGAGTCTTGTCCAGCGCCTATTGGAAGAGGCTCGGGCGGTCAATCTCATTCACCATCCCAACATCATCGACATCTTCGCCTTCGGCACGCTGCCGGATCGCCGCCCCTACTTCGTCATGGAGTATCTCGAAGGAGAGGATCTGGAGGCAGCACTCTGTCGAGATGCCGTTTCTCGGGCTGACCTGACAGCCCTCATCGAGCAGCTCTGCCAAACCCTCGCGGCTGCCCACGCAGCCGGCTTTGTTCATCGCGATCTCAAGCCGGAAAACCTCTGGCTTGCGCGCAAGCCCGATCACACCTTGTTTCTGAAGATTCTGGATTTCGGTATCGCAAAGAATACCCGACTGTCTTCGCCTAGTCTTACAACGAATGGACAGGTCCTGGGCACAGCCCACTATATGGCCCCTGAGCAGGCGCTTGCGCGGACCGTGGACGGGCGCACCGACATCTATTCGATGGGCGTGATCCTCTACCGAATCCTGGCAGGCGTGCTGCCCTTCGACGATCCGAATGTGTATGCGGTCGTCACGAAACACGTGACCGAGCCACCGCGACCGCTTTCCTTCCACCGAAAGGTACCCTCTGACGTCGAGCGCGTCGTCATGCGCTGCCTAGCCAAGGACCCAGCCCAGCGCCCCCAGACGGTTTCCCAGCTGTGGAGCGAAATGCGGCCAGCGCTGGAAGCGTGGCCGATTTCGAGCAGCTCGACGGGACTGGCCGCGACCTTGTGTGACCCCGTGCAGGGGGCGACGATTGCCAGCCCCAACCTGCCCGCAAACATCTTCAAGACCGATTCACGAACGACCATACAACCCGTCGGGGAAACCCATCAGAATGCGCAAAGTAGCGCAGGCAGTAGAAGGCGCGTGGTTGGAGCCAGCGTCGCTGCGACCCTGGTGATCGCCGGCGGAATAGGTCTGTACCTTTCACTCGGGGGGGCTCAGCCACATTCCCCCCAACCATCGATCGCTCCACCGTCTTCTTCGTTCGACAGCACACTGGTGAACCCACCAGTATCCGCTGGGCAGCCTCCTGCCAATCCGATGGCTGCGGGCCATGGAGAAAGGGACAGCGGGGCTGGTGACGCAAGGAGCTCGCCACCTCATGCACCGACTTGGCATCCGTCAAAGAAGGCGAATCACGAAAATGGCAGCCCTGTCCGGCTCTAGCGCGCGTGTCCGTGGACACTCTGGGAGTGACCGGGCTCGAGCCTCGGACATTGACAACCGGCTGGGATGTTCAATTCTCACGGCACGCGGTTTGCTCAACCACCGAGACCAAGGAAATGTCTCGATGACTCGCCTCTTGATGGCATGCGCGGTCTCAGCCTGCGCCTCGGCCGGCCCCCCACGGCCATCTTTGCCACCGGAGTCCCAAGCTGCCTCCTCGAGCGCCGTCACGCGCGAGTTCAGCTCTGGACCGATTTGGTTGCGGCGAAGCTGTGATCGTGCGCTTCCCGAGCAGGGGAAGAAAGCGATTTGCGGGGTTGATGGCATCACGGGCGCAGCCAATCCGATGATGGCCCGTACCGGAGCGGAGACGAAGGCTCGGGCCAATCTCGCCAGACGGATCCGAACGGTCGTCAAGGCTGGGCTCAGCTCCTATCAGGCCACAGTCAAAGGCAACGCCAGTGATCGAACCCATGAAGATTCCGTGGAGGAGCGCTCCAAGGAGATCACGGAAATGACCCTGGTCGGGGTCAAGGTCTACGATACCTACGTATCCCCCGATGGCGGGGTCTGGGTCATGGTCTTCATGGATTTCGATTCGTTTCGCCAGCAGGTCCAAAGCCTGGACCAGTACGACGAAGGCATGCGCAAGGAGATCGTTGGCAGGGCAGAAGAGCTTTTCCGAGAGCTCGACCAAGCCACCGCGGGCGGCAAGGACGCTCCAACTTCCATCGGCTCGGACGCAGCTGGCGCGGCCCCATGAAACGAGCGACCTTTCTATTCCTGCTTCCATGCGCTGCTTTGGCCTGCGCCGGGAAACCGGCACAGTCCCCCCACACCGTCGAAGCCGCCTCGTCACCGAAAAAGGCAACCCCGGCCTGGCTCGCGCAGGTCCCTTCCGTTTGCGCCCTTGGCGAATCCGGTCCCACCCTCGTTCCAACCGATGCTTTGGCCGAAGCTCGCAGGAGAGCGCGCGCCTTGCTAGCCACGAAAAGCGCTGATCGCAAGATCCACTCGGCCAACGCTGTCGTAAGCTCCGGCAACCAATCCACGGTGCGACAATTGGTACTCGAGGAGAGCAATGGCTGGGTCCAGAACTCCGAGATCGTTACCATGTGGTACGACGCTTCAGGCTCCGGGCCCGGAGTCGCTCCTGGCTCCGCCTACGCCGTTGGGTGCCCGTTGCAAGACCTTCCACCCGACGCCGTCAGATGGATCGCACATTGGCGCGAGCGACGGGGGGGGCCTACCTGGCTCTATTCATTGACGGGTGACCGCAGCCGACTGTGCGTGGTTGGTATTTGTGGCCCGACCTTGAACAAGTCGGATGCGAGCACCAACGCCGAAGAAACCGCGAGAGCCGAGCTGTCCGAAGCCATCGCGCTTCACGCGGACTCTGCTTCCGCGGTCTTGGAGGGCGACGAGACCCTCTATGCAGCTGTCACCCATGCCTGCGACGACTGCGAAGAAAAGGCCAAGGCGGGCAAAGTAACCGATCGGTGGTTTGACGAAAAAGGCGAAGGGCCGCTACCATTCGCTGGCACGGCCTATGCTCTCATGTGTTTGGGTTCCTAGTCGATAAGGAGAAAAATCATGCATCGCCTTCCTTGTTTCGCCCTCGGTCTGCTTTCCATAACTGCTTGTGCCCCGAGCACCGTCATGGTGCGCACCGACGATAGCAGTCCGGAGATGCGCGAAGTGCAAAAGATGGACTGCAGCGTCTACGACACCCGAGGCGAAGCCATGCGGGCCGGTTTGGACTTCGGTCTGCTGTTCGGGGTCGCACGATCTGGACCGTACGGGGAGAGAGCAAAGGTCGCTGCGGTGAACTGGGACAGGAGCGTTCACCTTATGGTCGCGCAGTACAAGGAGCTGTGCTCGGGTTTCAATTCCGGCGGCGTCTCTCAGACAGCGTACAACCAGCGCGTGGCCGAGATCGATCAGTTCTGGGCCGAGGCACAAGGGATCCGGCAGAATGTCCAAGACGCCATTCGCGGGCATGGGCAATCGTCCTTCAACGAGCTTGACCAATCCACGGCCGACAGCGCGTCCGGTTCTGAAGACAGCAGGCAAAGTATCGCCGTGGCTATCGATGCCCTCGTGAGCAAACTCGGCGCACGATGACCAGCATCTGCTGCCTGGCGTGCGCTGCCGCCATGTTCGTACTGGCGGCGAACCGCCCGAACACAAGCGACTCTCGCGAAGAGACCGCACGGGCCTTCTTCGCCGCCGCGAAGTACCAGGAAGCCATCGACATCTATTCGCAGCTCTTCGCCCGCTACGTCCATCCCGACTACATCTACAACATCGGGCGCTGCTACCAAAACCTGGGCGATCCGGACAAAGCCCTGCAAAGCTTTCACGAGTTCTCGCGCAAGGCCAAGCACCTGGATCCGGAGCTTCGCAAAGAGCTGGCCGGCCACATCCAAGAGATGGAGGCGCTGAAGGCCGAGCGCGAGCTGGTGAGCAACAAGCTTGGCGCCGCGGGCAACGCATCGACGGTGGCCAAGGGCGATGGCCAGCCGGCGGCCCAGTCCGGCGGTGGGCAGACCAAGTCGTCGCCGGACGAGGCAGTCGATGCCTACCTGGCGCGACTGCGGACAACCCCAGAGAAGTTCTGGCGTGAACGAGCCCTGGAGGTCGACGCGAACAAGCTCGACAAAACCGCCGGTCTGGTCAAGAACGCAAAACCGAGCGACCCCCGCCTTGCCGACTACCAGTTCTACCTCGCGACCCAGTACGCCGGAAAGCACTTCACCCTCCGACTGCGCGAGCTCCAAACCGGCTCGCAAAGCGGGCAAGATTCCCACAAAGTGACCAGCGGCGAGCGCAAGCTCGGCCCCAAGATCTCGTCGACCTTTACCTCCGCCGTCGACTACTACCTGGGCGCGACCAAGAAGAAGGACTTCGCCAGGACAGACGAAGCGCTCATGGGCCTAGCGGTTCTACTGCAGGCCAACAACATGGAACCGCGCGCACGCAATGTCCTGCTGCAACTTCTGCTCAGCTTTCCCGACTCGAAACAGAGCGAGATGATTCGAAGTATGTCTCGTGCCGAGTAGAATCGGGCTGGAAGTCCTACTCCTTGGGACAGCCCGTGTTCCGATTTGGAATGGCCGTGATGTCGTAGGCCGCGACGGCCGTCGCGATGCCAACGCCGCTTTGCTGTAGCACTTCGAGCTTGTGATTGATCTCGGCAATCTGGCCCTTGGGGCCCTCGCGCAGGTCCACCAGGTCGTTCAACGTATAGCGATCAAGCGACAGATCGAGCGGCTTGGAGGTCGCGATGACCTTGATGCGCTCGCGATTGATCTTGTCGCCCGGAATGGGACAGGCCTTGAGGATGTATCCGGCTTGCTTCCAGCTTTCGTCTGGGAATGTGTACCAGCGCCCAGCCTCCAGGTGGTTGCTCGGCAAGGCCGGGCCTGGAATGAGCAACGACGCCTTGCCATTCTCGTAGATATCGAAGACATAGACATAGGCTGGCTCCGCAAGCCGAAAGCTGAGCTCCACAGGCTCACCTTCACGAAGCTTCGTGGAGGAAAGGCGCACTTCCAGCCCACCCTTGTTTCCGGTGGTTCCGGCCAGTTCCATGGCCGCCTTCTGTGGAAACAGCCTGTCCTTGATTTCCAGCTTTCCCTGCTCTTGCGGGTCTAGCGTGAGCTCGAAGCGCGTAATAGAACGCGGCAGGACCTCATCGGTCGCCGCGAGCTGCACCTGCAGGCGGCACTCGACCTTGCCGGCGGACATGGAGGCGGTCTCACCGACGACCAAATGGGTCACGCCGCGCTCTCGCCAGAGCTTCATCGGGTTCTGTGTCTTCTTCGCATCGTCCGAGAGTACCTTGCCCTGGACGAACAGTTTCTGGGTGGGCGAAAGCAGTGGAGCTTGCAGGCGTTGCTCTAGGATGCCCTTGGCCTGGTAGCCAAGGAAGGTCACGTTGTCGCCTCCATCCGTCGGCGGCAGCACCATCACGGTTGCCGTCGAGGGCAGCGCGGCCGCGAGCTTCTCGGCGGCTTTGCGGAAATTCTGTTCCATGTCCGAGTAGCGCGAGCAACGCGCACGCACTCGAACGCCGCCGTTGGGCGCAAAGCAGGTGTTGTCACGCGAGCAGCCCGCCTTGCGCTGTTCCACTTGCACGCGAACGTCTTGCTGGACGAGTCCCTCTGTGTGGTTGGCGCTGTTGCGCCTGACTTCCCTTTCGAAGACCCTCTCGTCGTCCTTCAGCTTGACCTCGAGGGTCTTCATGGCTTCGTTGATGGCGAGAGCGTAGGCCGGTTGGACCGCGCTCGACTCACCGTAGCCGTAGATCCAGTCCGCTTCCGTGGATTGTGTGGAACGCGAAAACGCCTGATTTTCCTCGCGTGAACAGACCGGCAAGGAGGCCGTCTCGGGTCTGGAAGCCGGCTGTGCCATTCCCTGGCTTGTCGCGAACGTGACGAGTGCCAAGGCCAGCAGGCTCGGTCGGGACATCATGAGAAGACCTTTCTAGGCAGAATTGACTTGTCCTGTCAATCGATTGGCTGGCGAGCTTTCCACGATCCATGGTCGGCTTCTGGTCATTGCCATCGTTGCCAGGAACAGGACCCGCTGAGTCACGTATTTCTTGACACGTGACAGATGTTCCGTACCATACGAATGTTCAGTAACTGACCATAGGAGCAGGCATGGGCCATCTGACCATCGTGCGCGAAGAAGAGCCGGCGGGCGGTTTGACCGACCGCCAGCGCCAAGTACTGGACTTCATCAGCGATTCCATCAGGAAGCGCGGCTATCCGCCCACCCTGCGCGAGATTGGCAGCCACTTCGGCATCCGGTCCACCAACGGCGTGAACGATCACCTACGAGCGCTCGAAAAGAAGGGCTTCCTGCACCGCGAGGATTTGAAATCGCGCGCCCTCCGACCGCTTTTCACCGAGGACGAATTCGTCGAGGTGCCCGTTCTCGGCAAGGTTGCGGCGGGCCAACCCATGCTGGCGGTGCAGAACTATGAGGACACGGTCAAGATCGACCGCTTCTTCATCGGCCAGAACCGCGAGGTCTTCGCCCTCCGCGTGAAGGGCGATTCGATGATTGAGGCCGGCATCTTCGACGGCGACTACGTCTTCATTCGCAAGCAATTGCAGGCATCGTCCGGCGAGATCGTGGTGGCCATGATCGGGGACGAGGCCACGGTCAAGCGCTATTACCCGGAGGGGGACACCATTCGCTTCCAGCCCGCCAATGCCGCCATGAGCCCCATCATCGTACGCAAGCGGGACTTCCGCAGCGTGAATCTGCTCGGCGTGGTCATCGGCGTCTATCGCAAGATGATGTAGGCGTGCCAGTGAATAGTGCGGGCTAGACGCCGTCGACCAGCGCGCCGTATTCCTCGGACACCATAAAGGCCACCAACTCGCGCATGGCCTGGGAGGCGCGCAGTTGCTCCTGCCGCTGGGCGACGGTCGCCGTTTCTTCGGCTGCGCTGCCATCCTTGAGCAGCCCGGCCAGGGCGCGCAAGGCCACCAAGGGATGGGCACACAGAAGTAGTCCCACGCGATCCGCAGTGTAACGGCAGCCCCGAATGTAGGCGTCGAGATCGGGGGGATTGGCGAGGGCGTGGCTTGCATCCGCGATGAGCTCGTCCCTGTGCCTATCGACCGGAATGAGCGCCAGGATCTCGGGCTTGCGCAGGCGCGTGAGCCACAACGCTGTCGCCTCGTCAGCGACCTCCTCGGCGATCTCGAACGGCGTGCCAGGCGCTCCAGCCACGCGAAGGAGAGCTCGCAACATCCCGCGCAGATTGTCCGGCGACATGCGCAAAACGGCGAGCGTCCCTGCGCGTGCCTGCTCGAGAGCGCGCGCGACGAAAAAGCGCAAGTCCGGCGCGGCCAGAGCTTCAGCCCGGCGCCCGATGAGGATGCTGAGGGGCTGGGTGGCCGTGAAGGTGACATCTACGCCATGGCCCTGGGCCACGATGGGGATTGGAGGCGCGTCCAGTTGGTTGCGCAGCTCTTCGCAGAGCGCGACGGTCTCGGGCAACAGCGGAGCCGCCGGCTCGTCGTAGGCGGCCGGTCCGGCACTGGCGAGAGCTCGCGCAAGGTGGTGCAGGACCTTGCGCAGAGGCCCGCGGCACAGCGGATGGACAGGGTTGCCCGGCGCGAAGGCCTCTGGTCGCGGAGCCGTCGCCTCGCCCAATTCGGCCAGGCGTTTGCCCGCCCCAAGTCCCGGGTCAATGAACTGGGCCAGAGCATAGGCGGAGCGGGCCAGTCCGATCTGGCCTCTACCTTCTAGAATGCGAGCCAGTACCATCGCCATGCCCGCATCGCCAGGGTCGTTGGCCAGATCGCGCATAGCTGCTGCGGCCACTTCGGCCTGAAAATCAGGCGACAGAGCAGCACGCAAGAAGGCCAGCACCGCGTCCAAGGCTTCGAGATTGCCGCGCACAACTCTGGCCACAAGCTCGCCCAGGCGTCTGGCCACAAGCTCGGGGCGCAGGGGCGCGCCAAGCAGCGCCGACTCGATAGCCGATTGGGCCAGTTCCTCATCGTGGCGTGCGAGCAGGGCCGCGACCGCCACGAGTAGGCCTAGATCGTCCTGATCGGCCTTGGGAATGGGCGACGCCTGAACCAAATCCGCGCCCACATCAGCCAGGTTCGGCAGATCCGCGCTCGCCCAGTAGTAGGTCACCAGGCGACCGAGGGTAGGCGCGAAGCTCGGGTCCAGATCCGACGCGCGCAAGTAAGCTTCGTTGGCGCCTTCCATATCGGCCAAGGACGTACGCAATATTTCGGCCTTGCGGAACAGCGCCTCGGCCTTTTTGGGCGGATCGGTCAGGACGCGCGATAGCCGCTCGCACATCGTGGCAGCGTCCCGATGAAGCCCGAGCCGCCCATAGGTCGTGGCCAGAAGCTCGAGCGTGGAACCGCGATCCGGCTCGCTGGCCAGCGCGAGCTCGAGATTCTGCCGCGCGGCCTGCAGATCCCCGAGTCCGAGATAGACCTGCCCCAGGCGCTGGCGAATCTGCGTGAGCCTATCGATGGAATCCTTGGGCACCAAGCGCACAACCTCTTGCAGATGCAGCGCTGCCTCGGCCAGATCCCCGCGCAGAAAGGCGAATCCCGCCAACGCCTCGCGCGCGCCATCGTGCTGGGGATCCAGCGCCACGACTGCGCGGTAGGCAGCCTCGGCTTCGGCATGATCGCCGAACATCTCGGCCAGCTCGGCGCGGCGGTAGGCCAGGATGTGCGGGGACAATGCGGCCTCGGCCCCTGGAATCTGGGACAAGCGCGTGTAGGCATTGCGCGCCCTCTCCCACTCCTGCGCGCGGTAGGCGAGATCGGCCACCAGCGCGAGCGCGGAAGCCGAATCCGGGTTCATGGACAAGGCTTCTTCCAGCTCGTCCTGGGCTTGCAACATCTCCCCGCGCGCGAGCAGCAAGCGGGCGTGGACCACAAGCTGCTCGACCCGCGAACGCGGCGATCGATCAAGCTTCGCGGCCGTGTCGAGCATGTGTTCGGCAGTCTGCAAATCGCCCTCGCGCTCGGCAGCCTCGGACAGCGCGACCTGCAGGCGCGCCCGGTACACATCCGGCAGTGCCGGCACCTTGGCCAGCAAATCCTGCCACGCGCGGTTACGCGCGCCCACGTCGTCAAGACGGCCGTATGCCTCAAAGAGTGCCTTGGCCACCATGAGATCGTCGGGCACCTCGACCTGCAGTTTTTCGAGAGCGGTGATGGCCACGTCCTTGGCCGCCGTAGGCTGCGACACCACCTCGGTCAGCCGCCTGGTCAGGTCCGGACGATTCTCTTCCGTGGCCCGCATGCGCAGGTGTTGCAGGCACAACACCGCATCGATGATCTCTCCCGCCTTCTCGGCCAGGTCCGCGCGCAAGAGCAAGGTCGCTTCGTCCACCTTCTCCATTGCCAGGGTTTGCAGCAGGGTCAAGGCTGGCCGCAAGCCGTCGAGCTGGGCCTGGCACAAACGGGCCCGGCCAAGCAAGAAGGTCGGAACTTCCTCCTCGGGCGTGACGGCCAGCCGTCGCGCCAGGATCTTGCTTGCTTCCGCGAATTCGCCCTCTTCTAAGAGCAACGCGTGTAAGGAATCGAGAACTGCTGGCGCGCCAGGCGACCGTTCGAGCAGCTGGCGAAGCAGGGCCTGGGCACGCGTCCGCCCCCCAGGCGTGCGGGCGAGCAGGGTCGCCAGATCCATCCCCACCGCCATGCCGTCGATGACCCCCCATTCGGCCCCCTGTTCCGAGAGACCTTCCTTCTCCACCGCAACCCAAAGTTTGTCGAGCCAGTGAATAAGCTCGTCGTCGCGCGCCTGGCGCCTGCAGATGCAAGCCATGCGGTCGAGCAATTCCACGTCGTCCGGGTTCCACTCGAGCAGGCCGCGGTACAAGGCCTCGGCCTCGGCAAGGTCGCCTCGGCGCTCGGCGTCCGCCGCCAGGCGGCACCTAGCCTGGCGCCGCTCTTGCTGGTCCGTCAAGATGGATTCCCGCGCGGACAGGAGCTCGCGCAACTTCACCTCGCGGCCAAAAAGGCGCAACACCTCGGCGAGAACCTCGACACGGGCGCCGTCGGGCTCGCTGGCAAGGCCCAACGTCAAACGAAGCTCGGCCTCGTCGCGCGAGCCCTCGGCAAGGGCAAGCTGGGCTGTGCGCAGCTGGGCCTCGGCCCGCCTGGCTGGGGCCAGGGTCTGCGCCGCGGTCGCGCTCCGGTAGCCGGCGCCCGCCTCCACCCGCTCGCCAGCGTCCCAGCCAAGCCGCGCCAGATGGAAGACCGCTTCCTCGTCACCGGGACAAAGATCGAGAAGAACGCCGCACGCTTCCTTGGCATCCGCTTGCTGATTGCCAGCCTCGACAAGTAGCCGGATGAGCACGCGCAGGACGTCCTTGCCCTGGTCCGGCCTGGTCTCGCGCAGATGGCGACGTAGAATCTCACTCGCGCCCGTGAGACGGCCAGACTGAATCGCCAGCCGCTCAAGCTCGGAGAGCACGGTTTCGTTGGCCGGCGCGAGACCAAGAGCGGTTTCCAGCAAGGACAAAGCCTGCTCGGGCGCGTGCAAATCGTGCCAGGTAATCTGTGCCGCACCCAGGAGATGTCCGATCTTTTCGCCCGCGTTCTCGGAAACGCGCGCATCCCCAGCCCAGCCCGCCAAGGCCTGGGCGACGCCCGCGGGATCGTCCCGCCGATGCAGCAATTCAACCAAAGCCTGCCACGCGGCCAGCGCAGTAGCGCCCGAGGCATCGCCCTCGATGCACAAGGCGAACCAGTGCGAGGCCGACTGGTCGTCCCCTAGGGTCAGGCGCACGAGCCCCATCTGGTAGGCCGCCTCGGCCCTGGACAGGACGTTGTCCGGCCACTCCTCGCGCAGCAACAGCGCTTCCAGCGAGGCCGCTGCCTGCGCCACCAGCGCGGTGTCCTTGGCCAGCCCACCTTGGTGAACCAGTTCCAGGACCTGCGCGACCTCGTCGCGAACGTCCGGCTCCGCCAAAGCGGATTCCTGGCCGATGGTGGCCAGGATGTCTTCCCAGCGCCCTTCCACGGCTTGTTTCATGACCTTGGCCCGTGCCACGGGGCGAAGAGATGAACGGCTGACCAGGGCACGTTCGAGCGTGACGAGTGCTCGCTCCGACTGGCCAGAGGCGGCCAGCTCCCGCGCCGCCGCAAGCAAAGCACAGCTTTCGTCCTCGACCCTGCCCTGCGCGGCCGAAAGCTGCGCAACCTTCTCGAACAAGGTGGCTGCGTCGCCCGGCTGAGCCCGCGCGGAGGTGACGATGGCCAAGGCGAGCACTCCGGGAAGGAAGTCGGGCCAGCGCGCAAGGGTCGCCTGCGCAAGTTCCCCCGCCTGCGCGAGGGTGCTCTGGGCGGCCAGGAGAAGCTGCAAGAGGCGGGTCGTGCCGACCTTGTCGTCGGCATCCAGCGGGGCAAGGACGTAGAGATGCTCAAGCGCAGTCGCGATATCCCCGCGGGCCAGCGCGCTCTCGATGGGCGCACAGCGGTCGGCAAATTCCCGCATCGGGTATGCATCGGGGCTGGCATCCTCGCCAAGCAGCAGATCCGCGGGCGCGTCTGGATCGGCCAGCGAAAACACCAGTGGCACGTGCGTGGCCTTGGCCGCGCCGCCCGCGACGCGAATCTGGACGTGCCGCCGCTCGGGAAGCCGCCATCCGTGCATGGGCAAGATGGCGAGCATGGCCAGCTCGCAGGCATCGATGCGTATGTCCGCGGCACTGCGAATGTGAATCAAGGGAGGCAACGCGAGCTCGGGCGCACTGTCGACGTTGGCGGGTGATTCGGCGCCCAGGGCGGAAAAGAGCGCGGTCACGACCAAAGGCGCTGGTATGGGCAGAAAACCGTAGGCCCGCACGTCGTAGACGCAAAGACCGGCGCTGCGTGGCGGCTGAGGCGACACCAGTGCCGCAGCGGTGACTTCGCATTCGTGTCCGCCCAGTTGAACGCGTGCACTGAGGGTCAGTCTGGAGCCCGACACCGTCACGTGCGGCTCGTAGATGCCGAACTCCGCGAGAGGTGCCCGGGCCAAAAAGCCGGTGAGCTCCCGGCTGCCCACGAAGAGCGCCAACTCGCGCAGCCGCAAACGTCGATTCTTGAAGCGAGCAACCCCGCCAGACAGATCGAAGGGAAAGTGCAGATTCGGGATCTCGAGCTCAAGGGAATCGACCCGACCTAGCCCCTCGAAGTCGCGACCAGCAAGACTCAGCAGGCCTCGCCCCTGCACGAACGTGAGTCGAAACGCGCCTTCGCTCTCAGCCATGGTCTGCCTGCCTGGGCTGATTGTAGAACAATCGCATCCGGCGGCCACGGAAGTATACGAGCAGCAGCAGACTGAACACCATGCCCATCCCGGTGACTGCTAGGGGAACATCCACAAGGAAGAGCCGGGCCTGCTCTGCAACGGACTCGGCGGGCGGCAGCGCCCGCCCAGCCCGGGCGGCATCCTGCGCGAAGGCCTCGGCCAGCGAGGGCAGAAGCCAGGGCAACATACGGCGCACCACCAGCAAGACAAATCCGGCATTGCCCAGGCAGACCACCATGCCGGCCCAGGCCGCCAGCAAAGAGGCCCGCCGGCCGCGCGCGTCGCCCGAGAATACCGCCGCAACCGCGAATAGATAGATAAGTCCGAGACCGAGCCGAGCCACGGCGTGAACCGAAAGCACGGCCGGCCGATAGCGTGAAAGCGCATTACCAAGCACGATCTGCCCACGCAAGAGAGCCTCTTGCTGCGCATCGAGGCCGCTGTCGAGGTTCAGCACATCGGGCTTTCCGCTGGCTAACCGGTGCAGATCAGTCACGCTGCTGAAGAACATACGCCCTCCCAGAAGCAGCATCAGCACGGTCAGGAACGTCAACCAGCGCGGCCGGCGCCGCTGACCCTCCGGCACGTTCCGTCTATCACCTCCGAAGGTCATGGACGTCTAGCTCGCACGAGCGCCCGCGGCGGAACCCTTCCAGGGTTCCCATGTTCAAAACATCTGCGGAGGCGAGCAGGGTTCGTACGGGATCGCCCCCTCTGG
>Ga0265342_10003546_pt1 | contig 12773 bp, 9 predicted proteins | sample 4CB327metaG_FD_203125 | JGI IMG/M metagenome (GOLD analysis project Ga0265342, IMG submission 203125) | Rhizosphere microbial communities from Carex aquatilis grown in University of Washington, Seatle, WA, United States - 4-CB3-27 metaG | ecosystem: Host-associated > Plants > Roots > Rhizosphere...
GGTTGAAAAAGGCCGAGTGGAATTAATCGTTGATCACCAGAAAGCTGCAGGGAAAAAATCAAAATCGGATAAGCGGGCATCTTAAGCTAATGCAATCCCATTTAATGAAGTAATAAAAGGAGATTAAAAATATGGCAGGAACACTGACAATTGATAAAAGTAAAACAGCAGTGCTTATCATGGATTATCAGAACCGGATGCTGAACGAATTATCAGAACCGGCAAGAAAGGAAATTTTAGAGAAAGCAAACTCAATCCTGGCGAAAGCCCGTAAAGATAATATGCCTGTAATCTACGTTGAGGTCAGAAAAGGAGAAAGAACTCCGGAAATGGAAATCCATCCGGGCGTAACTCCGAAACCCGGTGAGGTCGTGTTGACGAAAAAGCGTACCGGGCCTTTTACCACAACCAATCTGAATGAAGTCCTTAAAAATCTGGGAGCTGATACTCTGATTCTTTTCGGGATTGCAACCCAAGGATGTGTACTCACCACGGTGCGGTGTGGGGCCGACCTGGATTACAAACTGGTAGTGGTATCGGATTGCTGCGCAAACCCCCCGAGCGAAGAAGTGCACCGTGTCCTGATGGAGAAAGTATTTCCCGGTCAGGCGAGTGTTGTAACGGCTAAAGAAGTTTTGGCGTTTCTTTAAACGAACAAGGTGTTGCCTCTTCGCACCCAAGTCAGTACAACCTACAGAAATCACGAAAAATTGATATTCAATGTTTTACGCAGCCATTCATCGATGCAGGCAGCAGAGAACGTGGCACTTTTCTATTTGACCAGTTACAATATTTTGAATAAATATTTGCCTGAAATATTCGAATTATCATAAGGAATAAGTGATATAATTTTGATATCAAATCTAAAATAAAAGGAATTGAGATGAAATACAGGAAATTCGGGAAACTTGATTGGCAGGCATCCGCGCTGGGATTCGGAGTTATGCGCCTGCCGTTGATTGATAATAATCCGGCTCAGGTGGACGAAGCTGAAGCAATTAAGATGATGCGATATGCCATCGATAACGGCGTTAATTATATTGACACGGGCTATTATTACCACGGCGGCAAGAGTGAAGTTATCGTCGGTAAAGCGCTGAAGGACGGTTATCTGGAAAAAGTAAAAGTGGTGACGAAGATGCCGGTCTTCGCTGTTAAAACAGCGGCGGATTTCGACCGCTTTTTTGAAGAACAACTCAAGCGACTGGATATGCCGGGCTTTGATTTCTACATGCTGCACGGTTTGAACGCAGGTTCATGGCAGAGAATGCGCGATATGGGAATAATAAACTGGGCAGAAAATAAAATGGCGCATGGTTATTTCCATCATTTCGCCTTCTCTTTTCACGATGAATATACCGCGTTTAAGGATATCGTCGACTCATACGACAATTGGACTTTCACGCAAGTGCTGTACAACTATATGGACATAGACAGGCAGGCAACCACACGGGGTGTAAAATACGCGGCGGAAAAAGGGTTGGGCGTTGTGGTGATGGAACCTTTACGCGGCGGAGTGCTATCCAAAAAGCCGCCTGAAAAAGTAGCCATGGTTTGGGAAAAGGCACCCCGCCAGATGAGTCTTTCGGAATGGGGATTGCAATGGGTCTGGAATCACCCGGAAATATCCGTGGTTTTGAGCGGGATGTCATCAATGCAGCAGGTGCAGGAAAATATTGCCGCCGCGGAACGTTCCGGAGCCGGGAAATTAAATCAAGCCGATATCGCTTTGATTAACAGCGTCAGGAAAGCCTACCGCGACCTGTTCCCGGTTGCCTGCTCCGGATGCCGGTATTGCATGCCGTGTCCCAATGATGTATCTATCCCTACTATTTTTGAAATTTATAACGAAGGACTGGTCTATGACATCATGACCAGGGCAAAATTACGGTATAAAGATACGCTCATGGAAGGACACCGGGCCGATAAGTGCATTGACTGCAATAAATGTGTTGAGGTTTGTCCGCAAAAGATTGCGATACCGGAGCAGCTTAAGAAAGCCCATGAAATTCTGAGTGCCGTAAAATAGATAAATGTAAAAAAGTCATACTAATTGTCCGATTAAAAGCTGCTCACATCAGCCGCGATGGATTGAAAAGAGACCGGTTTCAAACCCGGTCTCTTTTTTGTGGTGGATTCCCACTGCTGATCCGATGGTCATCACTCTCAAATATTTACATGCTCAAGCATGACTTAACAATTAGCTCAAAGATTATATTTGTTTGAATATTACTGATAAACAATCGGGATTATTTCGCAGAAGATTCTGCAATCAATTCCGCTATATCCTTCACTTTGAGAGTGTCTTGCGCCTGTTTGGTTTTAATCGCATCTTCGAACATCTGCAGGCAATAGGGGCAGGCAGTGGCTACCAGTTGCGCTTTAGTTGAGATCACCTGGTCGATACGATTTTCACTGATACGCTGCCCGATGCGCTCTTCCAACCACAACCGTCCGCCGCCGCCGCCGCAACAGAAGGCCCGTTTCCTGTTCTTTTCCATCTCCACCATTTTAGTACCCGGTAACTCTTTCAATATTTCCCTTGGCTGCCGGTAAATATCGTTATGCCGCCCCAGATAGCAGGGGTCATGAAAAGTAATGCTGCCATAATCGCCCTTGCCAATTTTGATTTTGCCTTGTTTTAGCAGGTCTCCAATCAATTCGGTATGGTGAATCACTTCAAAATTACCTTCGAATTGCGGATATTCATTTTTAATCGTGTTATAGCAGTGCGGGCAGCCGGTGACTATTTTCTTGACGTTATAGCCCTTCAATACTTCGATATTTTTTTGTGCCTGCGCCTGGTAGGTCATCTCATCGCCTAAACGCCGTGCCGGGTCGCCACAGCAGCTTTCTTCGGTGCCGAGGATACCGAAATTAACCCCTGCCTGCTGCATCAGTTTGGCAAAAGACTGCGCAATCTTAATACCCCGTTCGTCCAGTGCTTCAGTGCAGCCGACCCAGTAAAGGATATCCACTTTCGGGTCTTCCGCCAGTGTTTTTATATTCATGCCTTTTGCCCAATCCGTCCGGTTCAGCGTCGTTCCGCGCCATGGATGACCGCGTCTTTCGATGCTTTGTAAAGTAGCTTTGGCAGTTTCAGGAAGAATCGATTGTTCAACCAGGTTACGCCGGAGGTCAACGATTTTATCAATGTGTTTCACCCAGACAGGACAGGTGGTATCACAAGCTCCGCATGTGGTACAGGCCCAGATTTCATCCTCCAGAATCACTTTACCGGCGAGTGTAACATTGACGTTTTCCGGAGCCGGTTCACCTTTTGCCTTTGCTTTAACAAGGTCAGGACCTGCTATAAGCAATTGCTTCTTCAGGTCCTGAATCACCTTTTTCGGATTGAGCGGTTTACCTGTGGTAAAAGCCGGGCATTGTTCCTGGCAGTTGCCGCAAACCACACAGGCATAGAGATCCAGGTTCTGCTTCCAGGTGAGTTTATCAATGGTCGGGATGCCGAGAAATTCGGCATGTTCCAGGTCGATAGGTTTCAAAGCGCCCTTGGGCAGCCGCGGTTCAAAAATACCGTTGAAAATTGAGGCAATGACATGCAGGTAGCGCGAATAAGGAATATAGACCAGTACTAACAGGACAGTCAGCCAGTCGGTCCAAAAGAAGGCGATGTGCCAGTTTTGGATTACAGTTAAGGCGCTCCCGGTGAAGAGATGGCTCAGCCATGAGCTAAACGGCGGCAGAATGGTATGCCCCAGTCCTGCCGGTGCTTCTCCCATGGCGATGACGGTAGCCTGGTTAAACAGAAATGCGAAAGGATGTGTGAAGACTGAAAGGAGGATAATAAAGGCTTCAATAGTTTGTCCGCCCTTAAGGCGGGCCGGTCTGATAATGAAACGCCGGATGAGGCCCCAACCGGCGCCGATTATAATGAAGACCGCCATAAAATCCATGACCCAGGCAAAGTAATAGAAGAAGCCAGTATTTTCCAGACCGGCAAACCCGAAGCCTTGGGCCAGGATAAAGAAGAAGAAATAAAAGAGGACGAAAACAAAAAACCCCCAGGCCATCAACGCATGGCCCAGCGGAGCGCGGTCTTTTTTAAACCGGAAGTTTTTAAGCTGGCAAAGCTGGCTGAAGACATATGCGAAAGTTGTGGAGATCCATTTGCCCCAGCTCTTGTAGCCGGTCTCTTTTTGCCCCAAGAACATGTATTGCAGCAGCTGCCTGATGCGGTATGCAAATAATAGCAAAGCAATTGCAAATACTCCCCAGAACAACGCATATCCGGGGATAAAACCGAAATAGTTCCGCGTCATGAGCATTAGTCAAATCCTCTTTTGTGAGCAATCAGCGTTAATAAATCAGTAAATCCTGGTGTCTACGAGCTATAGTTGTCAAATGCAAGGTGTGACGTATTAATTTTGGGATACCGGTGACAAGTTACGAGTTATCAATTTTCGAAGAAAGGCGATACTTCTCTTATACAAAGTTCTTCGTAAAATAAAGGCGGTCTCTCCTTGCGGGAGAGACCGCTAAAACCTGTTTATTTGCTTTGCAGTTCTTTTACTTTTGCTTCGAAAGCAGGGATGATTTTCTTCCAATCACCGACGACGCCGAAGCGCGCTTCTTTGAAAATGGCGGCTTCCGCATCGCGGTTAATAGCGATGATATTTTTAGACCCGGAACAACCGGCCATGTGCTGGCTGGCACCCGAGACAGCCACCGCGATATAAACATACGGCGAAACAATTTTACCGGTAAGGCCGATTTGAATTGTATCCGGCGCCCAGCCCGCATCACAAGGAGGACGGGTGGCACCCACAGCCCCTTTGAGGACTTTGGCAAGTTCTTCCAACTGTTTGAAACCTTCAGGGCCGCCAATGCCTCTGCCGCCTGCAACAACTATCGAGGCATCTTCGAGTTTAATGCCAGTAGTTTCCGCGACAACTTTCTGCAGGACATTGGTTTTAATGGCGGCGGGGTCTAATCCGGCGTCAACAACAATAACCTGTCCTTTGCGTGAGCTATCCGGCACCAGGGCGGTCATTGCTTTGGCGCGTACCGTGGCTACCTGCGGTAAAGTTTCCATAGTATAAATGGCGCGAGCATTTCCGCCATAGACCGGCTTGATCATCAGCAGCTGTTTCGTGGCGGCATCGATTTCCAGAGCGATACAATCCAAAATAGCGCCGGTAACTAATCTACAGGCAGCACGCGGCGCCAGATCACGACCGATGGTAGTCTGACCCATCAGCAAGATCCGGGGATTCGCCTGTTTAACAATCTTCTCAACGACCGCAACGTAAGCATCGGTTCGATAGTCTTTCAGCAGCGGCGCATCGACAACATAGACTTTATCGGCGCCGTAAGCAACCGCTTCAGCGGCGATATTCGCCACGCCACTACCGACTACTAATGCGCTCAGTTCTTCCGTGAGGTCGTTCGCAAGCTTGCGGCCTGCCCCGAGAAGTTCCTGCGCAATATTAGTCAGTTTACCGTCAATTACCTCAATAAAAATCATCACGCCTTTATTATCGGCCATTACCTTTCTCCTTCATCAAACTATTTTACCTTTTAAAAGGCACTAAATAAGTTTGACCTCCACAAGTTTCTTTGCCAGGTTAGCGGCTTTATCTTCATCGGTTTCACCGCCGATGATTTCACATTTAGAGTCACGGACCGGCTGGAATAATTTGCGAGTTTTAGTGCGGCGTCCGGCTGCTCCGATTTTCGCCGGGTCAACGCCAATATCTGCCGGCTTCCAGATGATAGGTTCCTTTTTCTTGGAGGCCATGGTCCCTTTGAAAGTGGCAAAACGCACTTCACCCAATTCGTTGCTCACGGTAACCAGGGCCGGTGTCGGTACTTCAACCACTTCATAACCATCAGTCGTTACTTTGTCTACTTTAACCTTGCCGTCAACCGCTTCGACTTTTTTAGCTACGGTTACCTGGGGCAATCCCAGTATTTCGGCAATGCAGGCACCGACCTGACCGGAATCCGAGTCAGCAGCCTGACGGCCGCAGAAGATGAGGTCGAATTGCCCGACCTTTTTAATAGCCGCAGCCAATGCATAAGCGGTGGACCAGCTATCGCCGCCGACAAAGGCGGGGTCTTCCAGAAGGATGAGTTCGTCCGCGCCAAGAGAGAGCGGCTTCTTGACTACATCCCGTAAAAGATTAACGCCCAGGCTGATGACGGTGATTTTACCGCCCTTCGCGTCTTTAATTTTGAGTGCTGCCTCAACCGCCTGTTCATCAAAAGGACTGATAACAAAAGGAACAGCGGTAACCGGCACCATGGTGTTTGTTGCAGGATCTATTTTAAAACTGGAGAGAGGTGCTTCCGGGTCGAGCACCTGTTTGATACAAACAATCATGTTCATTTTGCGTTACTTCCTTCTTCAAATATCGAAAGTTTAGCCTGACTCAGGATTAATCAACTTTATTTTTGGAGTTGAAGCCAGTTACATACCGAGCTCTTTGGCTAAAGCTTCCCGGTGGAACTTACCGTCTCCGAGGGTAAGCTCGCCTGATTTCGCTCTCCTGAAATACAGGTGCATTTCCCCGTCCATGGTATAGCCGATGCCGCCCAGGACCTGGTGCCCCATGGCTGCGGTGCGCTGATAAGCTTCACCGGTCCACGCTTTGGCCATATCGATTTCTTTGGCACAGGGCATGCCTTCGCTGAATTTCCAGGCAGCTTCATAAGTCAAAAACTTGCAGGCGTCCACATCCATCATCGCGTTGGCAATTAAATGATGAATCACGGGGAAACTACCGATGGGCCTATCGAATTGAATTCTTTTCTTGGCGTGGTCAGCGGCTAATTCCAAAGCCTTTTGGGCTCCGCCGACCATATCAGCACACTGGGCTATTTTTACTTGCTGCAGTGTCTGCTGCAGCGGAACCCAGGCCTGGTCCAACTTGCCGATGATATTCTTTTTGGAAACTTTTACCTTGTTGAAGACAACTTCACAAAGTTTATCGCCGGCGAGCGTTTTTAATAAGGTGACAGTAATTCCCGGGCTCTTCCGGTCCAACAGAAAAGCGGTGAGGCCGTCTTCCGGATTCGTACCTTTTTTAGTTCTGGCAATGCAAATGATGTAATCCGCAATTTGCGCATCCGGGACAAAAAGTTTGGTGCCGTCGATAATATAATCATCTTTTTCGGCTTTCGCTTCAACCGAAACCGCGGAGGCTTCATAACTGTCGCTCTGCTCGGTAAGAGCCAGGGTTAAAATTAGCTGGCCGCCGGCAATCTTGGGCAGTATTTCCTTTTTTTGTTCTTCACTGCCGTTGTGCAGGATAAAAAGCCCGCTTAATAATACGGTAGAGAGGAACGGGCCCGGTAAACAGGCGCGGCCCATTTCTTCTTCCAGAGCGATGAGGTCAATCATGTTGCCGTCGCCACCGCCGTATTTCTCAGGGTAAATCAAGCCCAGCCAACCCAGTTGGGACATTTTCTTCCATAATTCAGGAGGGTTCCCTTTTTCATCCTCCATCATCTGTTTAACTAAAGATTTCGGGCACTCTTTCTCGAAGAACTCGCGCGCACCCTGTTTCAGCATTTTCTGTTCGTCGTTATAATCGAAATCCACTTTATCGTCCTCTCTTTTCAAGAATAATTTTTAATCATCCGGGCCCATCCGGGTATGTGGGTTGCTTTCAGAAATTTATTACTTCTTCACCGGCATCGCTAACTGCGGTTCGCGCGGCAGACCCATGCCTCTGGTCGCAATATCGCTTCTGAGTCTTAAATTAGAACCGCCGCCGAAACTCCGCACGACCATCGTGAGGTAAGCGAGTTCAATATGACCTTTTAATTTGGCATATTTGGAACCCTGTTCCAGTTGGCCGTACAGGCCCATGATATTCATGCCCTGATTGGCAATTCGCTGGCTGAGTTCGGATTCAAAAATCTTGGAAAAAGGCGCGGACCAGGAAATATCCTGATTTTTCTCAATCATATAGTTTAACCGACGGCCAAAAAGACGCAGGACATTGACATCCATGCTGAGCTGGGCCAGAGTCTGCCGTATCTGCGGGTCTTCCGACAGGGGTTTCCCGTTGCGCTTGGTCTCTTTGGCGTATTGGATCAGTTCATCCACCAATATTTTCGGCCATGGGAAAGTGCCCAGGTCGCCTCTTTCTGCCGCCAAAGCCGACCGGGTAATATTCCAACCTTCGCCCTCCGGACCGATGCGGTTGGTCTGCGGGACGCGGACATTATCATAGAAGACCTCATTTGTTCTATCGCCGGCGATGGTGGTCAGTTTGGTGACGGTAACGCCCGGCGCGGTCAAGTCTGCAATAATCATGGATACGCCCTTATGCTTGGGCATTTCGGGATTGGTTCTGGCTGCCAGCCAATGATACCGGGCGTTGTGCGCGCCGGTGCTGAACATTTTCTGTCCGTTCAGAATATAGTCATTGCCGTCTTTAGTGGCGCGAATCTGCAACGATGCAAGGTCGGTCCCTGCGTTGGGTTCGGTATAACCCAAGGCAAACTGAGCACCGGCGGCAATTTTCGGCAGCCATTCTTTCTTCTGTTCCTGGGTGCCGTGCTGCATGATGATAGGGCCTTGGACACCGCCTGTCAAACCGCCAAGGAAACCGGGAGCCCATAACACCCTTTTACTCATTTCTTCGGCAACGATGGTGCTGTATCCGGCAGGAAGTCCGGCTCCCCCATATTCTTTAGGCCATTCGGGACAAAGCCATCCTTTTTCGCTAAGTTTTTTTGCAAAATCGTTTGCATGGGGAATATTAGCGGTGGTCCTGAGTATCCATGTTGATTCAACAAGTTCAGGACTGATGTTTTTGTCCAGCCAATCTCCTAATTCCTTCCGGAATTTTTTTTGCTCTTCGGTATCTAATTCGCCGATTACATACTCTCTAAAATCCATGATGCGCTCGAGCTCCTTTATCCTTATTGCTTCTTTTATTCAGAAGCTTATTAACAATTCCATAATCCCGATTACATGAGGTTGGAGATAACCCCGGCGGGCAGCCTCGGTTTCCCCTGTTCCCTGCACCTAGAGTTTAGTCCCAACTAAATAGTTAGCTGACATTATATTTTCACTTTAGCAAAGAACTAAAATAAATACAACATGAATCAAACCAACTGCTTAAATCGTATCTAAGGGAGTAAAGCAGCCTTACTGATCCTGCTGTTAAAACACAATAATATTAGATATCAAATATATGCAAATTACGGGTAATCTTTGTAGGAATGATAGCATTGCAAAAGAGCAGGTGTCAATGTTTTAATCTGACCTGCAGACGGGAGATGATGGAACATATAGTAAAAACGGGGGAAGTTGGATTTCTTTAGTCAGGTATAAACAGATGCCCAGGCCTCATGATTTGTTCAAGATGTTGCTAACCGAATTATTGATGTACTGCAGAAGTTCCTCCAGTCTGCTTTGGCATATCACGGGAAAGAGCGTATTGGTATCGCGTATTGCCATCGATAACATAGTATATGTGAATATCGCCGGAAAGCTCTTCAGACTGATGGATTACAGGTTTACCCAATTCATCGGCGATTTTCATCAAATCCTCGATTGAGTTCATGGGGATGGGATTTTTATCGCCAACAAGCTGGTTCCCTTTTGATTCTGCAATCCGCGTCCCGTAGCTTTTTTGAATCTGCTGGAACTTACGGTCAAAAACAGAAGACCCATGGCCCCTGCTCTTGAAATAAGACAATACCAGAGCCGCAAGAAAAATCAGGAAAATAACACTGAGCAGGCTGCAAATGACCCTTGCCGCGCGTACAGAAAGCCCAAAAAATTTATTGGTGGTAGTTGTGATGTGGTTGATGGCGCCGCTTTTGCTGTCTGTCAGAGTTGGTGCCCAATTAAGCACATTTCCCGTGATGGTACCGCTCAATACGGGGCTGAAAGTTTCATCAATCGGGCCGTAGGATGTGTCACCGGTGACATGTATATTTACAATGACTGTCAGATTATATGACGCGGGAGCAGCGCCTGTTTCCGAATTGATTGCCTTTATCAGTGAGTCGTAACCGGCAATATCGATTGGGAAATCCAAATTAAAATTGCCGTTTTCTGAGGTCTGCAACAGGTCGAAGCTCTTAGACCATGATTGCGCGGCAACGAGATTGGCCACGACATCGACACCCATTTTCAAGTTTTGTACCGGTTGATCGGCCTGGAACTGATAAGTGAACCCGGCGTTCATTTTATCAACCAAGTTAACAAAATCGGTTTGCCCCGGCTGCAGGATAATGGGTGTGGTCGTCGCGGGCAGAGGCTGTTGGCCGGTCAGATTAAAAGAGGGATAGGCAGTATCCGTCGTCTGGATTTCGGGTATTACCGGATTAATATTATAGATAAACTGACCGGTTCCGGCATCTTGAGATAAACCTAAAGAATCTGGTATTACGATAAGATTATTCTCGATTGTTATCGGGAGGCTTTGTACTGTGACATTTGAACCCGATTGAAAATAAGCGTTAATAATCACAACCTCAGTGGTCGCGGAAATAGCTGTCTCATTCTCAATGGCGTTGAAAATCCGGCTGATCTGGGACATATCCAGCGAGAAATTTAAGCTAAAGTTGCCGCTGACGGCGGTATCAGGAACTAACGATAATGTTTTTTGCCAGATGCCGGGATTTTCCAAGACCGCTTCTACCCGGGCCGTTCCGGAAGCGTCGGCGGCTGCGGGTTGGAAAGCGTAAGAAAAAGCAATTTTCCCCACTACTTTTTGGGGGAATTTAGATTCCGCGGCCACTGTCACGGGCCCAGGGCCATAAAGGTCTGAGGGTTTGAGATAAACGGTGTAGTTAAAACGGCCGTTTTGCGAATAATTGACAAGCGCGGTTGTCCGGGTCAAATGGACAGGTTTGGAAATTGCGAGCACGGTCATGATCACCGACAATACCATCAGCACGCCGCCGGCAACCATTAATGATTTAAAGATATCAGGTTTGTTCATTTACCATCAAACACTTTACTTTTTGTATTAGCATCGGATATGCATCTACTAACGGATATTATTATACCATCAATACTCATCCCGACAGCAGTTTTTTAACGGCAACAGATACCCATCCGATTTTGGGGATAACAAAAATTTCCCGGCCCAAGATGGCTTGTGTCGAGACCGGGTCAGGGTCAGGAGCATTATTGGCATCACCTTTAGTAATGAAAAATATATTCGGCGCATCCCCCGTGATTGCTATTACCCGGTGCACAATATTAATGTTTTCTTTTACATTACGGTATTCAATAATTTCCCCAACTTTAATGGCAGCCGTCTTCACCGGGGCAATGAGCACAACGTCACCCGGATCGATGACGGGAACCATGCTGCCGCTGGGCACGAGGAAAGGTTTGACAGGGAAGACGCCCACGGCAAACCAAACGATGGCAATACCAATAATGGTAGTAATAATCCACCCTGCAGGTATTGATGCATTTCTCGTCTTTTTTCGGGACTTCCCTTGGGCGGCATACTGGGCGTAGTAATTATTAATCGCCACGATGCCGATTACCGGAATGATTGTGCCGATTAGTCCTTTCATTGCCCAATCAAGGTTGGGCAGGATGGGGCACAGCCACCAGAAAGCGGCCAGCAAGCCCCGGAATGCTAAAGAAGCTTCCGCTCCGGCCATCAGCACTAACAGAGAGGCGGCCAGGTTCTCCGCCAACAGCGGCAGCCAGGACGAAATAACCTGATTGCTTGATGTAATTCTAAGCTGGAATCCGGTAAGCTGACCTAAAGGGATTGAAATAAGAGTAAACAGCAGAGTGGCGAAAAGGATAGTCAGGAAAGTATTTTTTTTACCGAATTGCGTGACCAGCCAGGCACGGCTTAATTCCATGCCGATGAGCATCATGCCGACATAAAATATGTTTTCCGAAATACCCAGAGCAGTAAATGATGATGGACTCTTACCGAAACCGGAAAATAGACCGCCGATAATATAAAGGAATATTTGGATTGCCGCCATACCCAGGGCGAATTGGATAAAAACACTTTTTTTGCTGCTTTTCCCCAGCGGGCGGTAGCCCGGCATGAATTTAACGGCAGCAATTACGGTTCCCCAGAGCAGCGGTTGAATGAGATAGGTCGCGATTTGCGGGTTTAAGCCGATATGCGGCAAAACCAGATTAATAATCAGGTAAATCGCAGCCAGCAGCCCAACCAATAAAAACCCAATCATAGCCCTATCTTAACATAGATTTGTGCTCAGAATAGCGAAATCGCGGCGTAACAAAAAGTCGATGGTGAAATAACCGGTGGTACTAACCGGTTGAAAACCGAACCCTGCTATTGCGTCTTTCTCTTTCTAAAAAGAACTAAAGACCCGACCAAACAGAACCCAGCCAATACAACTAGAGTTATGATAATTAACCACAACCTGTTGGCAGCCCCCCATGCGGAAAGAGAAGTTTGCGAGGTCCCTTTGATCGTCATTCCGGCAAACAGGGTAAAATGGTTAACATTAGCTGATACATCCCCGGTTTGAGCATTATAAGTGGAGTCAATCCCGACCCAACCGGTGGCCGTTTGATAATAGGCAGTGAAAGCATCGGTACCGGCCGGTATGTTTGCGGTATCACAGTGTATTGTCAGGAGGAAAGGCTGACTGAACAGGGTATGCTGTGCCACTGTATCGCCGTGGTAGGCGACCAGTTTGTACAATTGGCTGACCTGCTGCCAATTATCCGGTATTCCGGGTTGTTCTGATGCAGGAACAGCTTCCACCTCAATCCTATCCGGCATTTCGCCGTCAGCCGTAATGATGGTGCCGGCACTAAAAGTTAAACT